>Ga0181526_10003154_pt1 | contig 13658 bp, 12 predicted proteins | sample PEATcosm2014_Bin_35_FD_119750 | JGI IMG/M metagenome (GOLD analysis project Ga0181526, IMG submission 119750) | Peatland microbial communities from MTU Mesocosm Facility, Houghton, MI, USA - PEATcosm2014_Bin06_30_metaG | ecosystem: Environmental > Terrestrial > Soil > Wetlands > Peat | place...
AGTGCGGCGTTCCAAGAAACTGCTTTCCATTCGGGGCCTGAACAAAGACCACAACCATGATCTGAAAGGTTTATTCAAAGGTGCGGCTACCATGGCCAGTGTGCGTCCTGGGCCGTTCCAGGATTTCTACCAAGCTGCGCTGGCCAAAGGCATAAAGCCGACCATGGCGCGTCTCACGCTGGCGCGCAAGATTGCAGCCATCACGCTGACTCTGTGGAAGAAGGGAGAAAACTTCGACGCAGAAAAACTAAAATCGCAAGCCGCTTGAGCGTCTCGGGTGAAGAGCCCTTCCATCTCCAGTGATCTTTTCTGGTGGTGGCCAGTCGGTTCTTGAGACGCTCGGGTTCGAGGGTGAGTATGACTATGGCCTGTAGACGACACGGTGCCGATGGCACCCAGTCTCTGTGTAATCCCTATGCCCCCTCGGATAACCCGAAAAAACACTAGGCCCCGAGCCTCAGATAGATCCATGGTTGACACCGTACAACCCCACGGCTTGTTCAGTTTCGAAACTGATTGGCGTCGTCGCTACTCACGAAGATGCAGCTGCTGAGATGGAATACCCCAGGGCACGACACCACACGAGCGTCTTCTATGGGGAGAGGGGCTGGATGCCGCGAACCGAACTCGCGCCTCCGGCGGAGGGAGAAAAATGTTCTTGACATCCCCTTATATAGATCAGGCCATAACGCTCAGAACCGGGTCAATGAATGCGATTGTTGGTTACAGCAGTTCCGGCGGAGGCGGAGTCGCAAGCGCCGCCGTATCGGCATCGTCGTCGGGCAACTCGTCCATAGTGAGTTCCGGCCAGTAAGTGTGGAAGCTGCGTGCCAGCGTGTTGGTATCGTTCCCCACAATGTGGATAGATTCATTGGGCACTTCCAGCAACGTATCTCCTGCCCTGTAGTAGGTCTTCACTCCATCCTTGACTTCAAACAAGCAGCCCTCTTGAATCTTAACCACGCCGCGATAATGATGCCGATGCTTCGGGGTGCGCGTTCCCGGCGCCCAGGTAAATTGGACTGCTTCAATGCCGTGTGCGCGATGACGAACATCTCGCACGGGCCGGACGATTTCTACTACTTCCACGATGGCCTCCTTGCAGAACCACGCAAGAATTGTTCACATTGGCTTTGCACATTACCACAAGGGATTCGGAGAAGTCAGTGATGGTTGGCGCGATCAGGGCATGTAGTAACCAATCCACATCCGAGGCCATCGGGTCGCCTTGGCGGACGCCAGATCACTTATGCGATGGAGATTCACAACAACGATCTGCGCTGACTAGCCCTGAGCTCTCTGAAGTGCGGGAGCACCCGTCGCGGACTCCGCTTCCATCTTTTGCTTTAGCGTTTGGAAATAGCGGCTGAGGTCGGCAGGTATCGGCCTGAATAACGGACGTTCGGACAGCATCTTATCCATCATGCCAAGTAAGCTTGGGTTGGATCCAAGCTTGAAGCTGGTCGCCCGGAATCCTTCGTCTAAGCCGTTCTGGTGATGCGCGGTGGGATGCCGTCCCAGTAAGCATTCCAGCATTACTACGCCAAGCGAAAAGATGTCCGAAGCGCAGGTCACCCGCTCCCCTCTGGCCTGCTCCGGCGAAAAGTAACCCCACGTTCCAAAAGGCCGGCGTGCGGCCATAGTGTCGTCGTGCTCTGAATCCCTGGCCGCTCCCAGGTCGATGAGGACCGCGCCACCAGAATCTCTCAGCATGATGTTCGAAGGCTTTATGTCCCCATGAACCATGCGGCGCGACCAGATTTCCGCAATCGCAGCCGCGACATCCCGCCCTATCGGCAGCACTTCGGAGTCCAGCAGCCGTCCGCCGACTCTCAGCCGAAGGCTCAGCGTTTGTCCTTCCACGAATTCCCACGCCACGTATCGCGTGCGGCTGCCGGCCACGTCACAAAAGCCATGTTCAATCAGCCGAGCCAGGGTGGGATGAGAGATGTTCTCGACCGTAGTGATCTCGCGCTCTACGCGAATCTCCTGATGGGGATGGAGGTTCAATTTCAGAGCTACAACGTCATTCGCCGCACTGCCGTCTGGCTGAGAAATCCTGGTTGCCCTGAAAATTACTCCCTGACCGCCAATGGCAATTTCGCGGCCAATGCTGTACCGATGACCAAGAGCAGCTTCGATATCTGCGGGATCAAACGGATGGTCAGGCATACAATCTACCAGGTAAGCCTCAGGTCGGCTTTCGGCTACGTTTCTTTCCCCCACACTGCGACGGAAGCTTTTCATAGAGTACACCCGCGAATCGTACACGAGGAGATGTTTCTTACTAATTGATTGAGAGCGCTAAAAACTTGCGACCTGTGGTTCGGAGCTTGTACTGATAGGTGCGAGTATTATGGGTGCGCGTGCGGAAGAAAACAATTGGACAATAGTGTCGGCTTCGGCTACCCACTTATCGGGTCAATAAGTGCCCTACGACTCCCACATTTCGTGGCATTGCAAGACCCTGCCGTGCAGTTCAGCCTGTATTCGGGCGCGCGCACTTGGTGTGGCGTTCCCCGAGTTCGTGGAATAAATCTGCCTTGTTTTTGAAAGGGCATGGCTTCACGGGCCGCGGAAAAAAAGTAGATTTCGGCGCGTTTTGAAGGGGCGCACCTTTAGAGCCTGCCCTGAGCTTGCCGAAGGGTGCGCCGTCACAAATCCTTTAGATTTTGTCATCACGAGGAGGCCTTTAAGGCCGACGAGGGATCTGCTTTTGAGTTTTTCCGCAGCCTGTTTAGCCGTGCCGCAAGAATCCCTGTCGGGCGGCGGCTTTAGCCGCTGAGGGGAAGACCTTCCGACACATCGTGCCTTGGATTTGTGACACGAAATTGCGGGGAGCGCGCACTTGGGCTGGGGCAAGATTGCCTTGCATGTCCCGCTCTGCGCTCGCAGAGCTTCAGCTCCAGCTCACTTGGCCAACAGCTGAGCGATAGTCTCCAGCAGGACATGTGGTGACTCGCCTTTTGCCAGGAACCCATCCGCAAACTCCAGGCCATCGGGTTTATCGATTGCAGCCGACATAATCAGAATGGGAACCTCCGGCCTCAGCCCCTTCATCTCTCTGGCGATCTCTATTCCCGTCTTGCCACTCAGAAAATGGTCGGCGATTACCAACTCGATGGGATTCTGCTTGAAAAGCTCCAGGCCATCTTCCCCTGAACTGGCGGTCAGCACGTTATAGCCTTCGTGGCCCAGCAGCAGCTTTCTAACCCGCAGCGCTATGTCAGCGTCGTCAATACACAATATCAGCGGATGTTTCGCAGCGGCCGGTAATAAAGCTGAGTTCATGGCCCGTTCCTTTTCTGCCCGCCAGAAAACCTGCGGGCGTCTAGGTAGTCGGTCTATGCTCCGGCCATCTCGTGAATGGCCGCCATATTCTGGATAAGCAAAGTGGAACCGTGAAGCTCCGCGATGTGTTGCTTGCGAAACGTCGCCAGCGTGCGGGTAACCGTTTCGCGTGACATGCCGATGATTTGCCCGATCTCGTCATGGGTCAACGCGACCTTGATTCCGTGGGACTTGGCCAAGCCGGAATCGCGGTGCGACCAGTCGAGGATCAAGCGGGCAATTCGCTGTGAGGATGAGCTCATGGCGAACGAGCGGAGCTGCTGGTACGCCTGCTGACACTCCCGGCTCAAATGTATGGCTGCGTGCATGCAGGCCTCGCCGTGTTGCGTCAGAAACTTGTGGAAATCGTCGCCTTTAACAAAGTTCAGTTGACATGGTTGCCCGGTTTCCCCGGTGGTCTCGTGTGGCAGTCCAGACATGGTTGCGTTCAGCCCCAGCACCTCGCCGGGCTGGGCGACCTTCAAGATGATGGTCCGGCCATCCTTCGAACTGGCCGATAATTTCACCCGGCCTCTACAAAGAATGTAAATACCACGGCAGGCTTGGCCCTCCACGAACAGAGTTGCACCCTCGGGATATCCAATCGTGAACTTCAGGAGCTGGAAGGCTTCCATTACCGGTCTCGGCAGATCGCAGAAAAAGCCCGCAGAACACAACTTGCAGGAGAGGCAGTTCTCGACCAGTTCCATCCCGTAGGGTGAATGCATCGGTCCCCTCCTTGGCCCAGCTTCATGTTGCGCCGAGCCGGTGTTCCGGTTCCGCTCTTCCAATTGCGTGGGCCTGAAGGCGCTCGTACCGCGCGCGTCGCTCTTTTGCGTTGACGCAAGCGATCCTCTAAAAATGACAACGTTGCTCGCTGGCATCGAGCCTCCGTACCGGTAGGTGCTCTAAGAGGAGGAGAGCTTCAGATGGGCTGACTTAGTTCAGGGACCTGAAAGAGGAGAGGAACTACTCACTCAATCTTGACCCTATGCTCTCGTTGCCAGCTTGTCAATCGTGCGCGATCGTTGTCCCGGCTCGGGCCATGTTCCGGCGCCTCGTGCCGGGCGGTTGCGTTGCCATCCTCACTTCGGAGCCCCATGTCGCGCAGAGCCAGTAGCAGTGGATTGGGGGTGGGTGACCCTTGCTCTTCGACAGGCCGACGGCTACGGGCCCTGCTCGTATGATCGGGCGAGCATATAATTTCCGCCTGGCACACATCTGTTCAACATTGCTCATTTTGCCAAATTACTTTTGTGGCCCGTTTTGGATCATTCCACCCAGGCGCGTTCAGCGATAGGCTATGCCTCGTGCGGGTGCCGGGTGCCCCACACATTCGCGATTTTCGAATGTGTGGGAGGTGCCGGGTGGCGGGTGCCCCATTCAAGGCCTTCTTTTGGCCTTGAGTGGGGATTTTCGTCGGAAGCGGAAACTCTTCTGGCCAATCGACAAACAATGGGGCCTCTACCGCGACACTTCCCCCATATAAACCGAGAACGGCTCCAGCGTCATCTCCGTGATCCTCGCCGTGCCTGGAATCCCGCTCATCGTCGTCAGCAATGTCTTAGCCTCGTTCGACGAAAATCCCAGCGGCGCAAGATCAAACCTCACCTTCTGCGGCTCGGCCGACATGTTAATCACAACCAGCACTGCCTTGTCCTTATAGCTTCGCAGATACGACATCACGTTGGGATCGTTCTCGTTGAGGGCAACGTAATCGCCCTCCAGCAGCGCCGGAGTTGTGCGCCGCAGCTCCAGCAAGCGGTGGTAGAAAATCAGAATCGAGTTGGGATCCTTCAGCTCGCTGACGACGTTGTGCGTCCTATAGTTGGCAGCAACCGGCAGCCACGGCCTCGTCTTGCTGAATCCCGCGTTCACCTTGTCCGTCCACTGCATCGGAGTGCGCTCCCCGTCGCGGCCTTTGTCTTGCGGCCATCCCAGCTTGCCTTTCGGGTCCTTCACCTCCGCCTTCGACTTGGGATCGTTGTTCTCCATCCCAATCTCTTCGCCGTAATACATAATCGGCGTGCCCCGCAGCGTCAGATACATCCCCGCCATCACTTTGGCAATGGCGTCGTTGTGCTTGCCGTCGCCATAGCGGTTATAGGAACGCTCCAGGTCATGATTGCCAATCAGGTAAACCGGCCAGCCACCGCTGGAGTTCAACGCCGCAATCTGCTTGCGAAATTCCGTCGGCGAAAGTTGATTCACCATGGTGAACATGAAATCCATGGGCAACTCCAGTTCATCCTTGTTTGTGCCGTAGTACTTCTTAAGCTGATCGATATTGGTTGTCCACGTCTCGCCGATCAGCACCGGATCGTACTGGTCGGCGATCTTGCGCAGTCCTTTCAGCACCTCATGGATCTCCGGCAGGTTACGGTTGTACTGGTCCTCCATGTTGGGATCGCCGAAGGCATTCTTGCCCGGCAGGATGGGATTGTCGTGCAGCTTCGGGTCCTCGAATAGCGCGTCCACTGCATCCAGGCGAAAGCCGGCGACGCCGCGGTCGTACCAAAAGCGGGTCACATCGAACATTGCGTCCTTCACCGCCGGGTTACGCCAGTTCAGGTCAGGCTGTTGCGGATAGAAGAAGTGGTAGTAGTACTGATTGGTTTTGGGGTCGAACTGCCACGCCGACCCACCGAAGAGCGAGAGCCAGTCATTGGGCGGCTGGTTCGGGCCCTTGCCATCGTGCCAGATGTACCAGTCACGATGCTTCGAGTTGCGCGAGGAACGCGAGTCGATGAACCACTGATGCTGATCGGAAGTGTGATTCAACACCAGATCGAGGACCACGCGAATGCCGTGCTGCTGCGCCGCGGTCTGGAGCTGATTGAAGTCGGCCAGGTTGCCGTAGATGGGATCGATGTTCTCGTAGTCGGAGATGTCGTATCCGAAGTCCACCTGCGGCGAAGGAAAAAACGGCGTGATCCAGATCGCATCCACGCCGAGCTCATGCAGATAGTCGAGCTTCGACGTAATGCCGTTGAGGTCGCCGATTCCGTCATTGTTGCTGTCAGCAAAGCTGCGCGGATAAATCTCGTAGAAGACCGCGTTCTGCCACCAGTGGCGAACGTCAGCGGCCGCTACTTTCGATTGCGCGGAAGATTTCGATTTCATGGTGGAGGGTTTCGACTGCGTTGTGGGCGATTTCGACTGCGTCGCTGGCGCGTTCGACTGCGTTGCTTGCGCACTCGACTGCGTCGTGGGAGATGCCGACTGGGCCCCAGCCGGCAGACAACGACAGATTCCGATGAAAATGAAGAGGAAACAGACAAAACTCAATTTGCGCATCTAAGAAAGCTCCATCGCACGTTGCCCAGACATGCCCGATAATTTTATCTGGAACCTCTCCGAGCTATCTCGTAAATGCGTTTTGGGCGCTGATCGAATGAGATCAGTGCTGCGCTTTGCAGGATCATCCTGGCTCGCATCAGGCTAATCTTGGTTTGTAACAGGGCACGACTTTAGTCGTGCCGATAAGCCGTTTGTTTTTGTCATCCCGAGCGGCTCGTGGCTCGCGGCTCTCTTCCTGGAAACTTTGCCCCTCAGGCCGTAGTCTAATGATGTAGGGTGAACACCCTCTTCTAGATGAAACGCTTCTCAATCGCAATCCTGACCTGGCTGTGGCTTTGCACCTTCGCCGTTGCCGCCGACAATCCCGCGCTCCTGCCGAAGTCCTTCGCCGGATGGACGCAGGTTGGCCAACCGCAAACCACCACCAACCCGGCGCAGGTCGACGCGGCCTACCCGGCCGTGTTGCAAGAGTATGGCTTTACCGACTCGGAGACCGCAACCTACACTCGCGATGATGGACGCAAGCTGACCCTCAAGGCCGCTCGATTCAACGATGCCACCGGAGCTTATGGCGCCTTCACCTTTTACCGTCAGCCCGCGATGACCATCGAGGAGATCGGCACCAAGGCCGCGGGCGCCAACAACCGGATTCTCTTCTTCCGCAGCAGTGTCCTGGTTGACGCCAACTTCGATCGCGTGACCGCGATGTCGGCGGCTGAGCTGCGCGAGCTCGCAGGCTTGCTGCCTGCGGCGAAGGGTTCGGCCGACAATCTGCCTGCACTTCCCCAATACCTGCCCAAGCAGGACGCGGTAGCCAACTCGGCAAAATACATTCTTGGTCCGCAGGCTTTACTGGCAGCGAAGTCCCCGCTCACCGCCGAGCAGGTTGACTTCAGCCACGATCCCGAGATCCTGACGCAGGACTACTCGTCGAAGAGCGGCGATCTGACGCTGACTCTGCTCGCCTATCCCACGCCTCAGATTGCGGGCGAGCGCCTGCGCGCGTTGCAAAGTGCGCAGCCGGCGAAGCCGACTTTTCTCGCGCGACGGACCGGACCCATTCTCGACGTTGTCACTGGAGCCATCGGGAGCAGCGAGGCGCAGACGCTTCTCAACTCCGTGAACTACGAAGCAGAGGTCACATGGAATGAAGCGACCACCGTCAGCAAGCGCGACAACATTGGCAATCTGATTCTCGCAGTCTTCGCTCTCATCGGAATTATTTTGCTGATTTCGATCATCTTCGGAGTTTTCTTCGGCGGTATTCGCATCCTCGCAAAGCGATTCTTCCCCGACAGGGTCTTTGATCGGTCCGACGAAATGGAGATCATCCAGCTCCACCTGGGAGAGCCGGGAGAGCGCTAATCTGCTGAAATTAAGCTTGTTAGCAGATAAATGCGGAAATCAGGTAAATTTCAGGCTTTTGTGTGAATTCTGGCAATCCACTGCAAGTTATTGAAAATACAGCAATTTAAGTCCCAAAAAGTGCTTGACACGCACTTTCCTGAACCCTAGTATTTGTTCCAGAAAGTTTTGACGGCCTAGCCTCCGTTGGAACTATTCTCCCTTGAAGAGAAGGCCGCCCAGTTGCCGGGTGGCCTTTTCGTTTGTGCGAAACTCGTCTGAATTGTGGAAAACGCAGTTCGATTGTGTTTTGCGAACGCGGGCGAAGAACAGATTGGAGCGGAGCTTCGTCACCGACTCGGGCAGCTCGCGATGCTAACTTTCTTTTCGCGACATCCTGTTGAGGTTCGCCATGCGTCGACTCCTGATATTTCTGTCCCTGCTGCCTTTGCCTCTCGTCTCCCAAGTCAAAATTCTGATGCCGGTCGTCGTAAAGGACGCCGCCGGAAAACCTGTCGCCGATCTGAAGCAGTCGGACTTTCAGGTCAGCGGACCAAAGAACATCAGCGTCGAGAACATGTGGCTGGTCCCTCCGCAGACGGTGAGCAAGCAGGACACGAACCTTCCCATCACCGTCCTCTACGACGCGGCGGATGCTGCTTATGGGGACCTGTATTTTACGACCAAGTGGATTCGATACTTCCTGGGCGAGATTGCACAGCACCGGGCCCCTGTGACGTTTTATATCTACACAGCGGACGGCTTGAAGTTGATTTACGATCCCGCCACAGCTCCGCAGGTTCTCACAGCGGCGCTAGCCTTAGTCGAAACGCGCCAGGGAACATCCAATGATCCTCAAATAGAAGAACAGGCCAAGAAAATCGAATTGCTCAGCACCTCTGCTCGGGTGCGGACTTTTCGTTTTGATTATGTGTCCAACCAGATGAAAAGCCTCATCGCGGTGGCGCGCCTCTTACCGGCATCCGACGAACGCAAAGCAGTCATCTGGATCACGACGGAGGTCCTTTATTGGATAAGATTGGTGAGGCCCCAATGCAGGAGATGATGTGCGAGCAGTTCAACGCATCTCGTGTTAGCCTGTATCTGCCTATCGCGGACCCGGTCGGTACCTTGGCACGGCTCGCTCGAAGCACCGGGGGCCGGGCGCTCACGAATAGCGGATCGAATACCGGATCGCTGTGGGACACCTTACAGGCAACTCTAGCTGACTTTGGGCCTTACTACATGCTGGCTGTCGCCGTTCCCACCCCCAAAGAAACCGATTGGATACCGGTCAAAATCAAAGTCAACCGGCCGGGAGTGACGATTCGAGCACCGGCAGGATTCTACGGGCTCAAGCCTGCGAAAGCGCCGTAGCCCTCACGGCTTCGCGCTCAGCCCGTACAGTTTGATTGCGTTGTCTCGCATCACCTTGCGTGCGATCTCGCCCTCAGTTCGTAACTTGAAATTGAAATTCAAAACTCCACAACTCGTTTATAATCACGGGGATTTTGCGCAAGAAGCGCCTGGAGGCATGGCATGGGTCGTCCGGTGTTGCATTTCGAAATTGGGTGCCGCGACAAAGCGCGCACGGCGGAGTTCTTCGGCAAGCTATTCGAATGGAACACGCAGGAGTCGGGACCGGCGACGATGATCGATACCGGCGCTGGCGCCGGCATCAACGGCCACATCACCGCCCTGGGTCACGAACCGAACAACTACGTCACCGTCTACGTCGCCGTGGACGACGTGCAGGCGTATCTCGACAAGGCGGTATCGTTGGGCGGAAAAGCGTTATTGCCGGTCGTTACCATCCCGCAAGGACAGTTCTCCTGGTTTGCCGATCCCGATGGCAACACCATTGGATTGTTTAAGCCGTCAAAGTAAGCGCGGCTTCGGACTTAAGGAATCTCTGATTAACTCCGGCCTCCTCGAAGGGGACGGCCTTCAGAGTCTGCTGAGAACTCAATTTTCGAACTTGCGGTGGGAGGCTGGAGTCTGGGAGATACCAAAATCTGAGTCCAAAGGGCGAAACTTCAATAGCCCAGCGCGGGAGCGCTGGGTGGGAGTGGGAAATACGACCGAGTCTCTCGGGGACGACACTGGTTCTCACGGAGACTCTTCAGGCCGTCCATAGATGCCGCAATATCAATGCGGCTTTAGCCGCTGAGGGACTTCGCCTTAACCCGATCACGATTTCCTTGGCGCATCAATATCTTGACAAAGGATCGCAACTTGGAAGAGTTCGTCGAATCTCATAAGAATCCAAACTAAGGAGCTCACCATGGCAGTCAAACCAATTCCCGATGGATACCACTCAGTCACCCCTTATCTGACCGTGGATGACCCTGGCGCGGTGATCGAATTCCTGAAGAAGGCGTTCGACGCGCAAGAGACCTACGCAATGCGTGATTCCAACGGCAAGGTCCGCCACGCCGAGGTTAAAGTCGGCAACTCGATGCTCATGCTCGGCGGAGCAAAAGGCGAATGGAAGTCGCGTCCCAGCAACTTCTATCTGTACGTCGAAGACGTGGACGCAGTTTACAAGAAGGCGATCGCGGCCGGCGGGAAGTCCATCAGCGAGCCCGCCAATCAGTTCTACGGCGACCGCCACGGCGGCGTGACGGACTCGCAAGGCAACGGCTGGTGGATTGCCACTCACATTGAAGATGTTTCGCCTGAAGAACTGGAGCGCCGCGCTAAAGCGCAGCAGCACACCCAGGCGGCAGAAACGAAGAAGTAGCACTGGTGTCCTGAATCGGAAGTTCGTTGCATCACTCAGAGCTTTGAAGGGCACGGCTTCACAGGCTGCGGAAAAAGTCGCCTTTGGATGCCTTGTAACAGGGCACGACTTTAGTCGTGCCGATGATCCGTCTATTTTTGTCATCCCGAGCGGCCTTCAGAGACTGTGTAGCAACTGGAAAAGCGTTTTGCGGTGGAACAAACGGCTCGAACACCGATCAAACCAGGCGCGCAGCGGCGGTATGATGTTAGGCGTGGGCGTCAGCCCACGTTGAAAGTGGAACAAAACCCGAGCCGCAGAGCGGTGACAGAGGGTTGCGACACAGTTTCTTTACGCCCTGAGCGAAATCGAAAAGCCGAAGTCAATTGTCAGACGTCTTTCTGATTCACCAGACTGGACAACAAAGCGATTCGGCCACATCCGCCGTCCCGGTTCGCGCAAGGGACAACGGTAACACGCCGCATCGTAACTGAGATCAACGCACAACGCGCATCGGCCTGAAGAGTATTTGCCGCGATTAAACGATTGCCACGAAGGGAACGCATTGGCGGAAGTGCGTTCCCGGTTGTTATAATTCAGCTGCCGCAGTCCTCAACACTTAGCGATCCCCGCTCCGTGGCCAGGTAGCTCAGCTGGTAGAGCGCAGCCCTGAAAAGGCTGGCGTCGGCGGTTCGATTCCGTCCCTGGCCACCATCATTCCAAAACACTTAGCGGCCGAGAGCCGAAATCTCCAACCCACGATCCAACCCACGATTCGCAGGTTTGATCCAACATTTCTCACTGCACCTTCTCCGTCAGCAGGTGAATCCTGTCGCCCAATAACTGCTCCAGGAACTTGCCCTGCGCATCTCGCATGGACTCCATGTCGGACCGTGCATAGAGCTGCATGGTCGTCCCGAAGTCCTCGTGACGCAGCATCCCTTGCACCGTTTTCGCATCCACTTTCAGCTTCACCAGCGCCGTCGCAAGCGCATGCCGGAAGTTGTGAAAGCCGAAACGCACCTTCTCGCCTTCCTTGATGACTCCCGCTTTTACCGCCGCCGGCCTCAGGTACTTCTGCACCATGATGGACGCGGACAGCGGCTTCTTGCCCTTGAGTTTGACGCTTGGGAATACGAAGTCGGTGTCCTTGCCGAAAGGCGTCTTGTCGCGCCAAGCGAGAAGAAATCCGGCTAGGAGAGGATGCATGGGAACCGGAGCCTTCGATGCCTTCGACTTCGGCACCTTGAACCTTCCCCACACATATGCACGCCTCACACACATCACCAGATCCTCGAAGTCCAGATCTGTCCACGTCAGGGCCAGCAACTCCGACACTCGCAACGCCGTGGCCGCATCGCTCAGGGTGAGCGTGCGCCTCGGCTCCGGAATGTTGAGGAGAATCTCGAACGCCTGCGTCGGCGTCATAGGGATCGCCGTGTAATCGCTGGTGGTTCGCTGGCTCACCCAATTCATGGGATTCCCCTCTTGCTGCCGCGGCAGAAACTCGTGCCGCTGCCCATGCTTGTAGACCAGATGCATAATGCGCCGGATCTTGTCGATGGTTGGATCGGCGAACGGCTTCACCTTCTTCTGCGGGTTTCCCTGCCTTAGTTCGCGAAACCATTTTTCGACCTCCGTTGATTTGATCGCCAAGGGTGCCAGGTGTCCCCAGCGCGGAATGATGCGCTTGACGAGGTGTCGCTCGTAGGTCTCGACGGTGGGAAACTCCTTGGGTCGTGCCGAATTCGCCTGGTCGATCCTCAACTCGTTCTCGATGTAGTGCTGACAGAGCTGACCAAACGTCCTCGGCTTTCCCTTGAAGGGTTGTGAATGGTTGATGGTTTCGCGCAGCTTCTGCCGATCGGCTTCCCGGGACGCATCGGCTTTCTTGGGTCCGATGTCTTTCACAAGACCGATGGCAACCGTGTGCTCGACTCGTTTGCCGTCGGCTCGCGTTGTGTAATAGCGAAGGACCCATGTCATCCCCTCTGCGCGCTTTACCTGGCGAATACTTCCTTCCTGATACCTGGGCATCAAACTCTCCTTGATGGTTTGGGTGCTCCAGGTGGCCGCTGATCGCAGCTTAGCATGTACGCGTGAAGCTCCGACAGCAGGAATCTCCAGTCCCTCTTCTTTGCGTGGGGATCAAGCGGGTGGCCGGGGATGAGCCCCTCGCGCACCATCTCCAGCACGTGGCGACGGGTCGTCTGGAGGAAGTTGGCGGCAGTGTCCGGATCGACGAAAGGTTCGAGATGTTCAGGCAGCGTAAAAGGCGTAGGTTGAATTGACATTGTAGCTCGCAACCTTTCGGCAGTCCCGCACCACCAGAGGGCGCTAAGGCTTCTCCCGGAGCCGGCCGGGACCCCAACAGGTTCAGTTGACTGCGCTTGTATTAGGCGAAAAGTGACGAATCGTCAAACGGGAGAATAGGCGAGAAACGCTGCCCAACAAACCTCAATCCAAAGCAACAGTACTCCGGATGCGAAAGCTACGTGGCTCGCCCTGGAATCACGGTCGTCGATAGATTTATTTCACCGATTACACTTTGACTGGCCACAGCTGGTGCGCAGGAATGCGCCGCCAAATTAAATGTCACAAAAGTGGGCGCGCATGGGTCCGTGGTTCACTCCGCTGCGGCCGTTGCAAAATCAGTTCCCTCCCCTACGCGCTGTCTGACCTCCTTGAGCCATGCTCTTGGATTCGTACCATGAATCACGCGCCCCAGAAAGCCCAGCCGCTCGGCTGAATTGTTACGGTTTTTCCGGATGTCGTCCTTTGTGACCTTGGTGTAGAGAGCGAGAAAGCTATCCGTGCTCCGGGGCTTGGCGAAGACGTAAGTCGCGTGACCAAGCTGAGGGGTTTCGACGACGACAGCTTTCTCAACGTCGAAAATATATTCATCCCGAAACAGATAGATCCGGCGTGCCCGGCGTGAGAGCTGGCGATAGAAGAACGGATC
>Ga0181526_10003158_pt1 | contig 13652 bp, 9 predicted proteins | sample PEATcosm2014_Bin_35_FD_119750 | JGI IMG/M metagenome (GOLD analysis project Ga0181526, IMG submission 119750) | Peatland microbial communities from MTU Mesocosm Facility, Houghton, MI, USA - PEATcosm2014_Bin06_30_metaG | ecosystem: Environmental > Terrestrial > Soil > Wetlands > Peat | place...
GCCTCCGCTCCGGACCCGGAGCCGTTTCAGCCCGAACTCATCCGCTATTCGGTCAGCACCGACTCGCTGCCCACCCTGCGCTCCACCCCGCCCGAGGCGCGCATCGACAGCCCGGCCCCATCGCAGGGCCCCGAATTCGCCGTCATCGATCCCCTGGAAACCGCAGTCGTAGAACCCACCCTGCCGCTCCCTGCACGCCTCATCACATCTCCCCGCGAACTCGTTGCCCCGCGCAAAGCGCGCCCCCGCCTCGCAGAAGGACCCCTCCGCGACGACCCGTCAGCGCAGCACTCAGCCCCCGAGATCCCATCGGTTGCCGAGGAAGAACCGCCCGTGGCAAACTCACCTGCGGAAACCACGGGGCTCCGGGTTGCTCCCGCCGCGCCCGCATCCGCCTATCCTGACCCGTCCGCTTCGACCCCGCCCGAGTGGCGCTCGATTCACCTGGATTCGGAGGCTCCCATCCCCGAGCCCCAGCCCTCCTCCGCGCTCATCGACGAAACGCCTTTGCGCGTCGCCTCGCTCAAAGACCGCGCTCGATCCGGCCTCATGGACTGCGCCCTGGTCCTCTCTGCCTTTCTCCTGTTCTGGGCGGTCTTTGCAATCTGCTCCACCAACCTGCCCCATGGCCGCATCGCCCTCATCGGCGCGTCCGCCATCTTGTTCGCCATGTGGCTCCTCTACCAGCTCTTGTTCTTCACCCTCACCGACGCGACACCTGGCATGCGCTACGCCCAAATCGCGCTCTGCACCTTCGATGACGAGAATCCCAGCCGTGCCCAGTTGCGCGGACGCATCGCCGCTCTCCTGCTCTCGGCCCTGCCCCTCGGCCTCGGCTTTCTTTGGGCCGTTTTCGATGAGGACACCCTCGGCTGGCACGACCGCATCACCCAGACCTACCAGCGCAGCTATCGGGAACAGTAGTTTCGCCGTGAATGACCGCGGAAATACCCATTGACGAACGCAGACGTGTGCATTCCAATCGGTCTACGAAACAAAACGGCGGATAGAGCGATTCCTATGCCAAGCGGCAAACATCGCGGCCCTGAGTTCCTGCGGTTCATCAAACCAATCGTCGAAACGCTGAAGGAACTGGGCAGTTCTGGCAATGCAAGTGAAGTCACTGACCAGGTAATTGAGCGGCTCCGAATATCGGAGGCTGAACAGAAAGAGACAACCTCAAACGGTCAATCGCGCGTTCGCAATCAGATCGCATGGGCTCGCTTTTATTTGGCGAAATCCGGGCTCCTGGATTCCTCCAAATATGGAGTATGGGCCCTGACTCAAGCGGGGCGTTCTGCCAAGCTGGATCCTGAGTCTGTCCGCCAGCTTTTCGATGATGTCCAAAAGCAGTTCGTCCGGAAAAAAGCGGATACCGCCGTCCCGACAATTGCAAATGACAGTGCCGACCGGGAGTCACCCGAGCCAGAACCCGATAACTATCGGGTTCGACTGCTCGAGGTTCTACGATCTCTGCCCGCCGCTGGTTTCGAGCGTATCTGCCAGCGCCTCCTTAGAGAGAGCGGATTTCAGCAGGTTGTGGTTACTGGGAAATCTGGAGACGGTGGAATCGACGGGCATGGGGTTCTGGAGATCAATCCTCTAGTTACCCTTAAGGTGCTTTTCCAGTGCAAGCGTTATGCTGACAACCACCCGGTGAGCTCAAATCAGATTCGGGATTTCCGAGGAGCCATGCAAGCGCGTGGTGATAAGGGCCTGGTACTGACCACCAGAACGTTCACCAGCGATGCGAAGAAAGAAGCAACGCGGGACGGAGTACCCCCAATTGAACTGGTGGATGGCGAGAAGCTTGTTGCGCTTTTCGCCAAGGTTGAGCTTGGCCTGAGACCGGTGCAGACCTTCGAAATGATCGATTCGTTCTTCGATGAATTCCGAAGCACTGATCAACTGACGAACACGAAGCCCTAATCCCTAATCCCTATTCCCTATTCCCCGGTGTAAGGGCACTTCATGTGCCGGCCGATAATCAAACTCCCACCGCTGCCGACGCTCCCCCGACTCATACCGGCTGTTCCACTCCAGCCAGTACCGATCCGCATCCCGCGTCTCCGGATAATGCTCCCCCGCCGGATACGGATATCGGCTCATTCCCTGGAACGGCATCTGCGCCACCGTAAACGGCGACGCCTCCCACCAATCCATGTCCTTCACGAATCCATTTGCGTAGAAGAAGTAGTCCCGCGTCCATCCCGCAGGCAGCGGCGGCAGCGCACTCGCGCTGAACTCCGCGTCAATCTCCTCACCCGTACCGAAAATAACGTACCTGTTGTCGACATGTTGCAGCAGCGGTGTCACTTCGCCATACCGCGTGTACACGCCCCGCGCCCATAAAAACGGCCCGGTTGCGCTGATCTGGTTGTAGTCGTACGTCAAATCGCCCGGAGTGGCGCCCTCTATCTGTTTCGGGTAACCGCGAAACGCCAGATGCGCCATCGCCAGCGGCGCCTCTGTCTGACGCACGTCTGACACGGCCTCTGCCCCGTTATCCACCCGCACCCGATCCCAATAAATTTGCAGATTCGTCGTGATCTGGATCTTCCGCGCACCCCGCGGCAGCTTCCCCGTCAGATCCACCACAATCGTGCGCTCGAGGCCCGCCGGAAACCCCATGTCCTCGACAACCCGCCTCCAGCTCCCGTCGGACATTTGCACATCGACGCGCGGCGGCACCGGCTTTAGCCCCGCCTGCCAGGCCGCGTACATCGAGCTCGCGCTGAAGTACTCGATGTACCCATCCATCAGCAGCCGCAGCGGACGCGCCGGCGACCACGCCCCCACATCGAGCGTCAGCGTGTGCAGATTCGCAAAACCCGCATAGCTCAGATTCGTGAAATCGCGCACATACCGGTGATCTTTGTCTGACAACAACTCCCGCACGTCATGCCCGTTGTCATCCCAGGCACCCGCCACCGGCCGCGGGTCTGACACAGCCACCGTCTTGCCCGACGCAAACGGCGGCTCACTCAAAAACCGCTCGTCGGGATAAACCTCAGTCCCCGCCGGATGATCCACCGCCACCAGCCGCAGCTGGTCGATGTAGTTGACCTCCTCCATCGGCTCGCCAAACCGCAAACTGAGCAGCCCATCCCGCGCCCGCAGCTTGTCCCCATCCACCTTGACCCACTCGTCCGGATCATTCTGGTTCGTTGCCGCTGGCGAAACCCAGTGTCCGACAACCGCCGCGCCAATCACGTCCGACACGAACTGGTACTGCTTCCCATCCCACGCAAACAATGTCGGACACGAGCTGCCACGCCGATCCAGTTCCTTCAGCGCCAGCTCCGCACTTCCGGTCTTCCCGCCCGGCAGTTTGGTCGCATCGATATCAATCTCGTCCTGCGGAACCCCCGTCGGCCACAGCAGCCGCACCACATCCGCCGTCGTCGCCTGCCCCAGCCCTGCCACAATCTCCGTCGAACCCTGGCTCAAGTACCCCCCGCCGCCCGCAACCTCAAACTTCTGCCACTGCCCCCCGGCAAGAACCTCCACCTTCGTCCCAATCGCCGTCTTGTTGTCCGCCAACCCTGTCAGAGCAATCCGCAGCGAATGATTCTTGTTCCCACCCACATTCCGCAGCACCACCGGCGGTCCCCACCACTTCGTCACGATCAAGTCCGTCGCTCCATCCCCATCCACATCCGCCGCTATCACGGACCGGGCAATATCCAGGTCAATCTTGTCCAGCCCCAGAGCCGCGCTCACATCCTCGAATCCACCCGCCCCCAGATTCCGAAACACATGCAACTCGGTCCTGTTTCCGATTTCCAGTACCGCCGCCAGATCGATCCACCCATCGTTGTCCACGTCAATCGGCGTCACGCCCCAGGCCCCCGTCACCCCCGCCGGAAGCGGCAGCGCCACCCGCTCAAATCCCGCACCCTTCACGTTGTGCCAAAGTGTCAACCCCGGCGCGCCCACGTGCGTCACCGCAACATCCATCCACCCGTCTTTATCGAAATCAAAAACCGCCACACCCCGTGTCGGACTCAGACCCGCATCCTGATTCCCAGGGCCCCCGGCAAGTCCGGTCCTGGCTTGCTGGGGTGGATACAGTGGCATCGGCTTGAACGCCCCTTCGCGCTGGTTCAAATACACCGTCGGCCCGCCGGCGCCGCCACTTACCACCAGATCCACAGCCCGGTCGTTATTGATGTCCGACAAAATCGCCTGTGTCGTGCTGCCGCTCCCCGCCAATCCCGTCGGTCCCGTCCACTCCGTAAACGTGGAGTTCCCGTTGTTCCGCCACATCAGGTTCGCACCCGATCCCGGTCCCTCCGACCCCGTCACGAATAAATCCAGATCCCCATCGTGATCGAAGTCCACAAACGTCAGCCCCGCTGCATGATTCAGCTGCTGAATCCCGACCTTCTCCGTCACATCCTCGAATTTCCCGCCGCCCAGGTTATGAAACAGAATCACCTGATTCAACAGCGCAACGGCTAGATCCGGCAACCCGTCGTTGTCGAAATCCCCCACCGCGCAAGCCAGGCCATGGCCCCCAGCCTTCAACCCCGTCTGGCTCTCCGGCACGCTTTCAAACTTGCCATTTCTCAGGTTCCGGTAGGTCCCAATCGCATGCTCGCCATTTCCCATCACGACCAGATCTTGTGAGCCCGGCCCGTACAAATCGATCACGCAGGCACCACCTTCGATCAGCGTCAGCCCGCGCGTATGAGGACCAGGCCATGGGTCCCCCGTCCACGCCTCGAACCGCACCGGGATCATCGCCCCCACCGGCGCCGGCGGCACCGCCATCTCCTCCATCGTCGAGTAGTGCCCGCGCTCCCCATACCCCACGCTCAGCGGCGACGCGATCTTGGTTTGCGTGAAGTGCTGAAAAACCTTCAGATGCTCATGCGCCTCATCGACACGCCCCGACCGCTGCAATGCCCGCGCCAAGCCAAACTCCGCCGAGGCATGCCGAGGCTGCAACTTCAGCGCCGTCTCAAACTCCGCAATCGCTCCATTCATATCGCCGAGGCTCATATCCAGTGACCCAACAAAATAGTGCGCATCGGCGTCGTTGGGATCGATCGCCACTACCTTCCGCATGGCCTCGATTGCGTCCTTCTGATCCGCCTCGTCCATCTGCGTCAGGCCCAGGTTGTACCAAACCCGCGGATTGTCAGGCGCTATTGCCCCCGCCTGCCGCAGCGCCTTCTCCGCCTCCGGTAGCTTCTGCAGATACAGCAGCGCAATCCCACGGTTCAGCGCCGGAATCGCCGATTTAGGATCGGCCGCCTGCGCCTCCTCCAACTTCGCCGCCGACTTTTCCGTGAGCTGCTGATTCATCAGCGCCACGCCAATCGCGTTCAGCCGCGCCGCTTCGGTTGTGTTTTGATTCTCAGCCGCGGGCCGCGCCTTCAACGCCGTCAACGCGCCAATCAGCACGATGCCTGGAACAACAAAGCTAAGAAACGTGAGTGGGGCCTTGCGACGGGGGGTCAGAGGAGTTTTCCTGAATGGCATGATTCGCCGTCCATTATATGGATCGACGAATACGCTTCGCCCGGCGAGAACTCTAAACATCGTTCCCGTCGCAGATCATTCACCGATCCCAAGGTTTTTCTGAACGCTGAACGCCGAACGCTGAACGCTGGCTCTTTCAGCCCCCGATGTGCACCATGCTGCGCGAAGGCTTCAGAAACCCCGGCTCCCCAATGTGGTGCCGCGCTTCCTTCTGGTCCACCGTCCCCCGGATGAACCGCACCAGATCCTCATCGCTCCCGCCCCGCTGCATCACGCCGTACAAATCGTGATCGCTCTGCGAAAACAAACATGTCCGAATCTTCCCATCCGACGTCAGCCGCACCCGGCTGCAGTGTCCGCAAAACGCCTGTGTCACCGGCGCGATAATCCCAATCTCCCCCACGCCGTCATCGAACGTGTACCGCACCGCAGTCTCGCTCGCCGCGTTCGGCGCCATCCGCACCACTGGCCGAAACGTCCCCAGCGCTTCCACAATCTCCCTCATCGAAACCACAGAAGCCGGCGTCCACAGCCGATCTTCTTCGAGCGGCATGAACTCGATGAACCGCACAATCACGCCCTCTTCCCGAGAAAACCGCGCGAACTCCACAATCTGATCCTCGTTGAACCCGCGCAGCAAAACGCAGTTCACCTTCACCGGCGCAAGACCCGCCCGCTTCGCCGCGCGAATCCCCGCCCGAACCCGCTCGTAGCTGCCCGGCACCCGCGTAATGCGTACAAATTTCTCCGCGTCCACCGCGTCCATACTCACCGTAATGCGGCTCAGCCCCGCATCGCGCAGCGGCTCCGCCTTCTCTTCCAACAGATGCCCGTTCGTCGTCAGCGCCAGATCCAGCGCGCCGCCATCAAGAGTCCGCAACTGGCTCAGTTCCCGAATCAAATCCGTCAGTCCGCGTCGCAGCAGAGGCTCGCCGCCCGTCAGCCGGATCTTCTCAATCCCCAGTCCCACAAACACACGCGCGATGCGCAGATAATCCGCGATCGGCAGCTCCGCATACACCGCACCCTCATTCCCGGTCCGGCAATAGACGCACTTGTAGTTGCATCGATCCGTGACGGAGATGCGCAGGTCGGTGATCGCCCGTCCGTGCTTGTCCATCAGCCTCTCGAGCTGTTCACCCGCAGCACCCTGGATTGGGTCCACAACCGTCGCCATGAGCTTCTACTCTATTCGATGCGCCCGGCCATCGTCAGCTTCAGTCCGTTTACCCCTGGTGGGGACGTTCCACGAATTCCGGCAAAGACCTAATCGAATAGAACCTTCTCCGGCAATGACGGCACCGGTAGGCCTTCAGACCGAGAACCCGAAAAAACACGTCAAACCACCGCAGACGCGAGTGTCGCAGAGCATCCGATCCCGAGCACCGCGGGCATTGCAATACCCCTCTGCTCATCCGAAACTCCTTGCTCGTCGCCGGCAGACTTCAGCCCGCGGCGGCTTCCAACAGGAGCGTGTCCTCAGCAGGCAGGCAATTCCCAACGGACGCTTCTGGTTGACCCGAACATCAATATGGCACCCACAAAATGCCGGCGTAAATGAAAACTTTGATTCCCCCGCTACATTCAGTCCCCCCGCTACATCCCGTCATAGTTCGGCCCTCCTCCACCCTCCGGCGGAACCCACCGGATGATCTGATAAGGATCCATAATGTCGCAGGTCTTGCAGTGCACGCAGTTCGTGAAATTGATCCGCAACTCCTTTGTTGACACGCCTTCGGGCTCGTGTCCGACGCCGTCAGACATTTGGCTCACCGTGTCGGACAAACGCCGCACCGTGTCCGACGCGGTCGCCTCCACCATCTCGTACACCGCGGCCGGACAAAAATACTGGCACGGATTCCCATACTCCTGCGTGCACCGTCCGCTGCAGACGTCCAGATCCTCCACCACCAGGTGCACCGGCTGATCCTCATCGTGCCGTGTCCCGGAATGAAAAACATCCGTCAGCCGATCAAAGGTCAGCTTTCCATCGCCCTTCGCATTCCCAATCATCTGCGCACGCTTCTCGTCCGCAGGCCCCAGCGCCTCCACCGACTCCATCCGCGTGTAGCCCGCATGGTTCTTCGCATCCGGCCCCAGATTTCCGCCGCCCATCACCGTCTGGATCCCCGCCTTCACCATCCCTTCCAGCATCCCGTGCTCAAACCCCTGGTGAAAATTCCGCACCGGCCACAGTTCTTCGCGAATCCAGCTCCGATCCACCGCCGCCTTATATGCACGCAACATGTCGGCCGAGCTGTCCCCACTCAGCAGCGCATCGAACGCCGCCTCCGCCGCCAGCATCCCGCTCTTGATCGCGAGATGAATCCCCTTCAGCCGCTGCGAATTTAAAAAGCTCGCCGAATCCCCCAGCAACATCCACCCATTCCCAAATATCCGCGGCATCGTCAGCCATCCGCCATAAGGCAGACTCTTTGCGCCGTACCGGATCATCTTCCCGCCCTCTAGAATCCGCCGCGCCAGCCGATGCTCCTTGAAGCTTTGGAACACATGGTGCGGATCGGTACGCGGATCCTGATAGTCGAGCCCCGTCACATACCCCACCGAAACCAGCGTGTCCGTGATCCCATACACCCACGCTCCGCCGTACTCCCGCGCCGTCAGCGGATACCCCAGCGTATAAATCACCTCGCCCTTCGCCACCCGCCCCGCCGGAATCTCCCAAAGTTCCTTGATCCCCACGCCATACGTCTGCGCGTGCTCCGGATCTTCCAAACCCAGCCGCCCAATCACATCCTTCGCAAGGTTCCCGCGCGTTCCCTCCGCCAGGATGGTGACCTTCGCCCGCAGTTCATATCCCGGCTCAAAGTTCGACTTCGGCTCACCCGAGTGGTCCACGCCCTTGTCATCGGTCAACACACCGGCCACGCGCGCCGTCTCAACATCTTTGCTGTCGGAATCCCATAACACTTCAGACCCCGCAAACCCCGTAAACACCGTGATCCCGGCTTCCTCCACCTTCTGCGCCATCCACTTCACGAACTTGTTCAGCGAGATCACGTAGTTCCCGTGATCCCGCAAAGGCGGCGGCACAATCGGAAATTTATGCTCCCCCTTGCGCGTCAAAAAATACACCGACTCCGTCGTCACCTCGGCATCAAGCGGCGCTTCCTTCTCAAATCCCGGCAACAATTCCTGCATCGAGCGCGGATCGAGCAACGCCCCCGACAAACAGTGCTGCCCCACCTCGCGTGACTTCTCCAGCACGTAGATGTTGTCCTTCGTCACAGACGAATCAGGGCGCGTGGCACGGTGCAAATCTACGAGCTGCGCCAGACGCAGCGCGCACGCCATCCCCGCCGGCCCTCCGCCGACGATCACCACGTCCGCCTCCATCTGCGGCCGCTCGACACCCTCAACCGGTTTTCGAAAATGAATCATAAGAATCAGAGTCTCAGATGCACCCGCGCCGAAGCGTGCATGCCGGACCCTCATTTCTATGGGAGAAGCACCAGACCGCGCAACTCAAACGCAGCTGCTCGTTTCAGCGAGATTCCGATGGAGCCTCTGTTTTGAAGGGGCATGGCTTCAGCCGTGCCGTTAGAAGCTGCGAAAAATTGGGCTTTAGCGCCTGAGGGACGATTCTCAAAGCCTGGGTCAGAATTTTCTCATCGCGAATCAGCCCGCAGCGCCATCCGCCCCGGCGGCCACTTCCGCCATAGAACCACCATCAACGCCGCCGCCAGGAGCGATGGCGCCGCAATCGTCAGCAACCCGCGCTGCAGCGTCCCCGTCGCGTCCTTCGACACCCCCATCCAGTACGGCCCAACAAAACCACCCAAAATCGCGATCATGTTGATCGTCGCCACGCCCGCCGCCGCCGACTTCCCCTGCAAAAACTCCGCCGGAATCGTCCACACCGGCCCGTGCACCGCCGCATTCCCCGCCACCACCAGCACCAGCGCCGGCAGCACAATCATCGGCGACACCGACAGCCCCACCGCCACATAGCCGGCCGCCATCAGCACCAGCGGCGTCACAATGTGCCAGAACCGCTCCCCCGTCCGATCCGAATCCCATCCATTCCCCAGCATTGCCAACGCGCCCGCCACACCCAGCCCCGCAATAATGAACCCCACCAGCGTTGTGCTCAATCCCGTCACCTGCTGCACGAGCGCTGGAGCCGAAAATGCATATCCATACGACGCCAGCAACACGCAGAAGAAGAACCCTCCCAGCAACCACACCCGTCCGTCGCCGAACGCCTCGGCCAGTCCGTGTTTCCCATGCCCGCGCGTTTCCGACTCCTCCATCAGCTTCCGCAGAATCCAGGCCCGCTCATCCTCCGTCAGCCACTTGGCCTTCGCAGGACTATCCGGCAGTCCCACCAGGAACGCAATGCTCATCAGTACCGCCGGCAGTCCCTCCGCCAGCAGCAGCCATTGCCAGCCCGCCAGGTGCAGCCGCCCATCCTGATGCATCAACCAGCCCGCCAGCGCGCCCATCACGGTCGAGCTCAGCGGCCACGCAATATAAAAACGGCTCACCGCTTTCGCTCGAGAGCCTGCCGGAAACCACTGCATCAGATAAAAGATCACGCCAGGAAAGAATCCCGCCTCCGCCGCGCCCAGCAGCAGCCGCATCACGCAAAACTCGACCGGCGTCCGGACAAAAATCATCGCCATCGAAATCAGGCCCCACGTCACCATGATCCGCGCCAGCCATCGCCGCGCCCCAAAACGCATCAGCAACAAGTTCGATGGAATCTCAAGCGCCGCGTAGCTCAGGAAAAACAGCCCCGCCCCCAACCCAAACACCGTCGCAGAAAAATTCAGCTGCCGGTTCATCTGCAGCGCAGCAAAGCTCACATTCACGCGATCCATATAAGCAATGCCATACCCCAGGCCGATCAAGGGCAGCAACCGCACGCTCGCCTTGCGCAGCGCCGACCGCCCAATCAATTCCTGGCGAGCCTCCTCCGTCAAAGGAGGCACCACCGCCAGCCCTGGATTCTCGGGTTTCCGTACAACCTGGGTTTTCAGCATAGGGAGCGAAGGGGATGGCAGATAGTAGCACGGGCAAAGGGGCATACGGCTTCCGCCCAGGACTACCGTCGCGCAACAACGTCATCGCCGCAATGTTGGCGTGCAGGGCGACGCGAAACCACAAACGGTCATGGTTGGAACGAAAGTCAGGAACACGACACAATACGGCTCATCTAGGCCCGGACAGATTGCCGTTGAGGAAGACGTTGCGCACTGCCTCCCACGATGAAGATCTCCGCGCGTGCTATCTCCCGCCCGAGAATCGGATAACCGGTCAATCGGTAACCGTCTTCTACGGACATCGCAGCGGAAAGGATCGCTGCCGCGTCCGGTTCAAAGGCCCTCAGAACGACGACTCGCTCAATCATGGAAAGAGACTCTCTGCTCAGCCGCGTCTCCATCCAGTTCCACACCAGTGCGATGGCCGCTCGCTCGGACTTGTCGTCCAGTTCATCGGCGCAAACGCAGAAGGTCCAGCTGCCGGGATCGACTGTCGACGTCGTCTGATACGCCATGCAGAGCAGGATTCCGTGAATCTCACCTCTTAAGAATTCCGCAAATGCGCGCAGGTCCCGCATCAGGTTGTGCGATCTCGTCACCATCTCGTTTGAAGCCATGTCAGCACCCCGTCATTCGGATCTTTGAGGGCATCGAGCCGGTCCGACGCATCCGACTGACCGGACGTGTTTCTCGGTGCGTAGCGCAGCGTGCTGTTCCACCTCGACACCAGAAACCAATTCGTCCTCAGTGCCCCGCTCAGGGCTTTCACGTCGCTCTGAAGACCGGCCAGAAGCACCAGATTGTCGAAATCGTGCACTTTGAATGCCGGCCGCGACTCAGGGTACTGGTTCAGGTTCAGCGTCCGGCACACAACGGCCTTCAACCCCAGCTCAACGACATACCCGCAAAGGTAGACGCACCCATCGAATTTCTGCACGGCGTATAACGCTTCCGCTTCTTCCAAACGAAGACCGGTGAGGTCCTGGAGTTCAGCATGAGTCATCGGGTCCAGCCTCGGATTGCAGCCCTGGAGCTATTATCCTCTGCTTTTCTTCACTTCTTCGATTAGCGCAGGCACCACCTGAAACAAATCCCCCACCACCGCCACATCCGCAATCTCAAAAATCGGAGCCTCAGGATCTTTATTGATCGCCACAATCGTCCGCGAACCCTTCATCCCCACAATGTGCTGGATCGCCCCACTCACCCCCAGCGCGATATACAGCTTCGGCGCGACAGTTTGTCCCGACGACCCGATCTGCCGCTCCAGTGGCAGCCAACCGTTGTCGCAGATCGGACGCGAAGCCGCCACCTCGCCGCCCAGTGCGCTGGCCAGGTTCTCCGCCAGCACCATATTCTTCTGCTCCTTGATCCCGCGTCCCACCGCCACAATCACTTCCGCCTGCGACAAATCCACCGTCTGCTTCGCTTCCTGGAAAACCTCATGCGGCGTTACCCGCCCCGGACCATCTGCAACCGCAGCCGTTACACTTTCCACCGGCACTGATCCATCCGAAGAAGCAGCCTGATCCGCACGGAAGGCCCCAATTTGCACCGTCGCCATCCACGGAGCCTCCCCGCCAAACGAAACATCCGCCGCAAATTTCCCCTGAAACATCTGCCGCGTGAACTTGAGCGCCCCGCCCTCGTATTTGTACCCCGTCGCATCCGAAATCAGCGTCCGATCCAGCGCCAGCGCCAGCCGAGGCGCGAAATCCCGCACCTGATACGTGTGCGGAAACAGCACCAGCTTCGGCTGCTTCTCTCCAATGAACGCCTTCAGCGCATGCACATACGCATCCGACGTGTACGCCGCCAGGGCATCGGCCTCGAGCGCATACACCTTCCCTAACGCCTTGCCCGCGAGTTCCTGCGCCAACCCCGCGATCCCGCTACCCGGCAGCACCACTTCCATCGCCCATCCGGTTTCCTTCGCGATCGCCTGCGCCGCCGCGATCGTCTCAAACGAAACGCGATTCACCTTTCCGTCTCTTTGCTCCGTCACCACCAAAATCATGTCCGCCATACACAAGTCAGGGGAGCCGAAGCTCCCCATCATCCTCTCTACTCCGCATTTGGCTACCGGCTACCGCCTACAGGCTGCCTTCCTCAGTACTCGTGCAACCGCCCGCGCCGCAGATACGTCCCATACAGCCCGAACACCACGGCCACCAGGCCCATCACCACGTTGAAATAAAACATCGGATGCACCCATCCCGGCGAATACGTCAGATCCTGTCCCGTCCACAGCAACAAGAGCACCGCGAAAAACGCGAACTGCCCAGCGATCACCTGGAAAACCAGCCCCCACCGCCGCCTCTTGTCGAGCGAATCCACCTGCGCCGGGCTCAGGTTCCGCTCAAACTCAGGGATACTCATATTCGCCATCTTCGCGTCTCTCTCCTTCAGAGTGTCCGATACCAGAATAAGTTTTCGGGAATCGCCGCGTCGAACCAGGGGCCTTACGCGACTTCACCGCCAGCTTACCAAACTCAAAGCCGCACGCGCACATCGCCAACGCCAGACAGTCTTTCTGAACGCTGAACGCTATCCGCTGCACGCTGAGCGAAGCACGCGTCCTCACAGGACGCGCGCTTCGTTCTTCAAATACTCCACTACCTGCTTCGCCGCCTCGCCCGCCGGAGCCTCAATCTTCCGCGTCTTCTTCTGGCTCCCCGGCACATACAGCTTCTCAATCTTCTGCACGCTCTTCGACAGCTTGCCCTCGACCTCGGCCCACGCCACCTTCCGCATCGGCTTCATCTTCGCCTGTTTGATGCCGATCAGCGTCGCATATCGCAGCTTATTAATCCCGCTCTGGATCGTCAGCACCGCCGGCAGGGTCATATCAATGTGCTGATAATGTCCCGCCTCCAGTTCCCGCTTCAGCTTGAGTCCCGAATCTGTCTTCTCAATCCCAATAATGATGGTCGCGTGCGGAGCCCCCAAAATCTCTGCCAGCAGCACGCCCGTCTGCGCCGCGCCAAAATCATCCGACTGCAACCCCGTCACGATCAGATCGAAATTCTCGCCCTCAATCGCAGCCGCCAAAGCCCGAGCCGTGTTCGCCGCGTCCATCTGCGCAAACCGGTCGTCCTCCAGATGAATCGCCCGATCCGCGCCCTTCGCCAGCGCCTCCCGCAGCACCTGCTGCGA
>Ga0181526_10003163_pt1 | contig 13634 bp, 11 predicted proteins | sample PEATcosm2014_Bin_35_FD_119750 | JGI IMG/M metagenome (GOLD analysis project Ga0181526, IMG submission 119750) | Peatland microbial communities from MTU Mesocosm Facility, Houghton, MI, USA - PEATcosm2014_Bin06_30_metaG | ecosystem: Environmental > Terrestrial > Soil > Wetlands > Peat | place...
ATCAGGAACAGGTCGCTTACACCTGCGGTTCGCTGCTCTTTCGGCTGTATGGCGGGGTGAATGCACGCAGCGGCCGGCGCACGGTGCTCGAAGTGAGCTCCATCGTCGCGACGCTGGGCCACACGGGCAATCCTGGCAACACGCGCCATGATTACGTGCCGCCGCTCAACAACGAGACGCTCTTCCGCCGCGACGCCTACCTGTGCATGTATTGCGCGCAGCGCTTCCCGAGCCGCGAGCTCTCACGCGATCACGTGCGCCCGTTCAGCCAGGGCGGCATGGACGTCTGGACCAATGTCGTGGCGGCCTGCCGCCGCTGCAACAATGAGAAGGCCTGGCGCACGCCGGAGCAGGCGAAGATGCAGCTCATCGCGGTACCGTTCACACCCACCTATGCCGAATACATATTCCTCAAGGGCCGGCGCGTGCTCGCCGACCAGATGGAATACCTGCTGGCGCACTTCCCTCGCAGCAGTCCGCTGCACGACCGCATCGCGCGTTGGCGCGCCTGACCGCAAGCGCGATCAGTGGTCTATCTCGTCGACGCATCGGTCTACATTTTTCGCGCCTGGTACTCCCTGCCGCCCGATCTGGCCGACGCCGAGGGCCGGCCCACGCACGCGCTCTACGGTTTTGCCCGATTCCTGAGCGATCTGCTCGAGCGCCGGCAGCCGCGCTACGTTGCCGTGGCGTTCGATGCCAGCCACGGCCGCTGCTTCCGCAACACCCTGTACCCGGCCTACAAGGCCAATCGCGAGCCCGCCCCGCCCGAGCTCGCACGCCAGTTCGCGCTGTGCCGCGAATACTGCCGTCACCTGGGTGTGGCCGAGTTTGCGGATGAAAGCTATGAGGCCGACGATCTGATCGGCACGCTGGCGGCGCTCTGCCGGGCCGAGGGCTTGCCCGTCACGGTGGTTTCGCGCGACAAAGACCTCGCTCAGCTGATCGGTCCCGACGATGTGTTCTGGGACTACAGCGATGCGGCCGAGTACCGCTACGAGCAGATTGCGGCGCGCTTTGGCGTGTCGCCCGAGCGCATGGCCGACTACCTGGCGCTGCGCGGCGACAGCATCGACAACGTTCCCGGCGTACCGGGGGTGGGTGCCAAGACCGCGGCGGCGCTCATGACCCACTGTGCATCGCTCGAGGAGCTGTTCGAGCAATTGGATGCGCTGGCCGGGCTGCCGCTGCGGGGCGCGGCTTCGTTGCCCGCACGCCTGCGCATGCATCGCGATGCAGCTTATCTGGCCCGATCGCTGACGCGCATCGTCTGCGACGTGCCGATGCAGACGCGCCATGCAGACCTTAAGCGGCGCGCGCCGGACCTGGCGCTGATCGCGCAGTTCTGCGAGAGCCAAGGCTTCGGCATGCTGCTGCGCCGCCAGGCCGAGCGGCTCGGCCGGACAGCGCACGCCGCTCAAATGTGATCAGGCCTTCTTGACGTAGACCTGACACCAGCCGTTGGCATTCACCTGCTTGCCCGCGAAGATGCTGCAGGGACCCCATGCATCGCCGGCCTTGCCCTGATACTGCATGCAGTTGCTGCAGGCCGAGCCGGGCTTGAACATCGGGAACGCCTTGGCATCGACGCTTTTGGCATCGTTGGTGTAGCCGAGCGCCTTGCCCGTCGGATCGGTGGGATCCAGATGCGGCAGATCGGCGGCGTGCACGCTCTGGCCCGGCCGCGCCGCGGCGGCGACACCCAGCAACAGCACCACTTTCTTCAATGCATCGCGGCGAGAAACGTATTCCGTCATCGTCCTATCCCCCGGGTACCGACGCCCAACTGGGCGAACAGAGGCGGATTCTAACGCGCAAATTGTCGCGCGGTATGTCGGTTTCCACCGATAGACGCTGCCCGCGGGTGGCCCGTGGCCTTTGAGGTATCCTTCGCGGCGGATCGGGCGATGAGAATCGGGTGGGCAGGCGTGAGCTCGGACAACAGGCCTCAGGACAACGAATATCGATGGGCGTGCAACGGGCCCGCGCGTCGAGCTGTGAAATGACGCCTCGGCACCCCACCGCCCCCACCCGCTGGGCCGCGCGGGCCCGCTGGCCGCTGCTCGCAGGCTGGCTTTGCCTCAGCGCCTGCCGTACGACGCCCCCGCCGCCGGCCCCTGCGCCGCCGCCCCCGCCACCGGCCCCGGTGGTCGTGCCCGAGCGCATTGATCACTACCGCGTCGACGATCAGGCCTCGCAGGTGTTGATCCTGGTGTATCGGGACGGACGCATGGCCCACCTTGGGCACAACCACGTGCTGGCGGTGCATCAGCTCTCGGGCGAGGTCGTGGTGCCGAAGGACACGGGCGACACGACCTTCACGCTGGAATTCCCCGTGGCGGCGCTGTCGGTCGATGAGCCCGCCCTGCGCGCGGAGCAGGGTGAGGACTTCAGCGCAAAGATCGATCCCGCGAGCATCGACGGCACGCGCGGCCACATGCTCGGCGAGAAGCAGCTCGATGCGGCCCATTTTCCGGTGATCCGCCTTAAGTCCGGGCCGCTGCACGCCGCGGGCGATCGCTGGATGACCACGCTGTACATTACGGTCCGCGATCACCTTGCAACCACGCAGGTGCCGGTCGCGCTGTCATTGACGCCCGAGGAGCTGACCGCCAGCGGCGAGTTCGATCTCACGCACGGCGAACTCGGTCTCACGCCCTACAGCATCGGGCTCGGCGCGATCCGCGTGGCCGAAACCATGCACGTGCGCTTTCGCGTGCGCGCGCATCACGTGGATGATTCAGACGCCGCCGAGCATCCATAGCAACGTGCCCTCCGGCGCCTCGATGAGGCCGCTGTGCCGCCGATCGGCGCCGCGCGGGAAGTCTGCGGACGGGGTGATGCCGAGGGCCTCGAGCCGAGTCCGAGTGGCCGCCCAGTCGCCGCATTCGAACACCAGCAGCGGGGCATCGATCAGCCGGCGGGCATGAAAGGCGAGATCCAGTCGATCGCTGGTCAAGGGTATGTGCGCATAGGGCTCCTCGACCGCCTCCAGCGCCACGAAGCCGGCGCGCTCCCAGAACTCCCGTGCGCGCTCGAGATCCGCTTCCGGCAGGCTCAGGTGCAGGAAGTAGCCGCACAGTGATTCGCCGCCCGCCGGTGGCGCGGCCGGCGAGTAGGTGCGGGCCTCGAGCAGCGTGATGGCCTGTCCGCCGGGATCGCGCAGCTGCATCTGGTGTAACTCCTCCTCGCCGAGGCGCGCAACCTCGGGTTCGAGGCCCGCGGCCGCCAGCCGAACGCGCGCCTGGCGCAACTCCGGCAGTACAAAGCAGATCGAGGGCGAGGCCATGGTGCGCTCGTGCAATCCGATGTGGATGCGGCCGTCGCCGAGTACGCCGTAGCGATGCCGCCAGGCATCGCTGGTGGGCAACTGCGCGAAGCCGAGCCGCTCGTAGAACTGGACCGATGCGGCGATGTCCTGGGTCGCGACGGCAAACTCGAGAAAGCGGCCGAACATCCCGGGTCCGGCTTCAGGCCCAATCGCCCGTCGCGCGCAGAATGATCTGCGCGAGCGCGCGGGTGTGATCGGCGCGGGCGTTCAACGCGCTGATGTACTCGAAGCGCTCGCCGCCCGCGGCCATGAAACTCTCGCGACCGCGCATCGCTATCTCCTCGAGCGTCTCGAGGCAGTCGACCGCAAAGCCCGGACAGATCACCGTCGTGGCGCGCAGGCCTCGTCCCGGCAGGGCCGCCAGCGTCTTGTCCGTGGCCGGCGTCAGCCAGCGATTTGCGCCAAACCGGGATTGAAAGCTCAAGGACCAGTCCTGCGGCGCCAGCTCGAGCGCAGCGGCGAGCCGTGCCGCCGTCTCGTGGCATTCCTCGGCGTATCGATCGCCACGCACGACGTACGACTGCGGAATGCCGTGAAACGACATCAGCAGGTGGCCGTTGCGCCCGTGCAGGCTCCAATGCTCGCGCACGCTGTTCGCCAGCGCCTCGATGAATTCGGGCGCATCGCAATAGCTGTCGATGCAGCGCAACTGCGGCATCGCGCGCCAGCGGCGCAGGCCCTGTGCCACCTGGTCGTAGACCGCTCCCGTGGTGGTGCCGCTGCATTGCGGGTAGAGCGGCAGCACGACCAGGCGTCGCACGCCCGCGGCGCGCAGGCTCTCGAGTGCATCGGTGACCGAGGGCTGCGAGTAGAGGAACGCCTGCTCGACGCGGAAGGCGCCGCGCGCATCGCCCATATGGCGTGCCAGCGCTTCGCGCAGGCGCGAATTGTGGAACAGGAGCGGTGAGCCTTCATCGCGCCAGATCTCGCGATACTTCTGGGCGCTGCGCGGCGAGCGCAGCGGCAGCACCAGTCCGTACAACAGCGGCAACCACAGTACGCGCGGCAGCTCGATGATGCGCGGATCGGAAAGGAACCGGCGCAGGTAACGCCACACCGCGCCGCTGCTCGCCGCTTGCGGCGTGCCTGTATTGACGATCAGTGCGGCGGCTGTGGCGCTCGCCATGGGGGCCCGTGGCAATCAGCCGATATGCTGCGCGAGGAACGCGCCGGTGCGCTCGCGCGCGAGCATTGCGGCTGCCGCATCGTAATTCTGCGGCCGATCGTCATTGCTGAAGGCGTGTCCGGCCGGGTAGAGCTCATACACGCCCGCCGGATAGGCTTGCTTGATGCGCTCGACGTCACTCATGGGGATGGAACGATCGCGCTCGCCGAAGTGCAGCAGCGTCGGGCATTTCGGCGTCTTCGGCAGCTCCTCGGGAATGCCGCCGCCGTAATAGCAGACCGCGGCGCCGAGTGGCACCTCGGCAGCCGCAACCCAGGCGAGCCGGCCGCCCCAGCAGAATCCGATCACGGCCACCTTGCCCGCGTGGCGGCAGATCGCGGCCGCCGCGGCGATATCGAGCACGGCCTTTGCGGACGGGATCTGCTTGCGGTATCCGATGCCCTGCTCGACCTCCGGCGGCGAGTAGCCGAGTACGATGCCGCGCGCCACGCGATCGAACAGCGCCGGTGCCACCGCCAGGTAGCCCTGGCCGGCGTAATCGTCCGCGACCCGGCAAACGTGCGAAGTCAGTCCGAAGATCTCCTGCACGATCACCACGCCGCCGCGCGGCTTCGCCTCCGGCTTGGCGATATACGTCGTGAACGTGTGGCCGTCGCGGGCCATCAACGTCTCGTGCTGGCTCATGCACGTTCCAGGATCGCGGTGACGCCCATGCCACCCGCCGTGCAGGCGGAGGCAAGGCCGCGCCGAGCCGACGAATCCCCGGCCAGCAGCTTGGCGAGCGTGGCCAGAATGCGCGCGCCCGTGGCGGCGAACGGGTGACCGATCGCCACGCTGCCGCCCTTGACGTTCATTTTCGAGGTATCGATGGAGCCCAGGGCGGCATCGCGCCGCAGCCGCTCGCGGCAGTAGTCGGCCGATTCCCAGGCCCGCAGCAGGCACAGCGGCACGGCCGCGAATGCCTCGTGAATCTCGTAGTAATCGAAATCCTGCAGCGCCAGCCCCGTATCCTTGAGAATCTCCGCCACGGCATACGCGGGCGCCATCAGCAGGCCTTCCTTGCCGCTGGCAAAATCCACGGCCCAGGTCTTGCCCGCGCGCAGCCAGGCCAGTACCGGCAGGCCTCGCTCGGCGGCCCAAGCCTCCGAGGAGAGCAGCAGTGCGGATGCGCCGTCGGTCAGCGGCGTGCTGTTGCCGGCCGTGAGGCTGCCGCCGCCGGTCAGATCGAACACGGGCTTGAGTTTCGCCAGCCGATCGAGCGAGGCATCGGAGCGGATGTTGTTGTCGATCTTGAGATCGCGATAGGGCACCACGAGGTCGTCGTAGAAGCCCGCCCGCCAGGCCGCTGCCGCCTTCATATGGCTCTCATAGGCGAGCTGATCCTGCTGCTCACGCGTGATCTTCCAGGTCTTCACCATGAGCTCGCAGCTCTGCCCCATCGACAGTCCCGTGCGTGGCTCGACCACGGCCGGCAGCACCGGCTTGAAATCCGCGCGCCGCATGCCGAGCCAGGGCTTGATGCGCTGCCCGAAGGTGCGGCCGCGGAAGCTCTGCAGCAGCCGCTGCTGGTAGGACTTCGGGTACACCACCGGCGGGTCGCTCAGGTCATCGACGCCGCCGGCAATGCCGGACTCGATCTGACCCAGGGCGATCTTGTTGCCGATGAGTATGGCCGCCTCGAGACTGGTGCCGCAGGCGCGCTGAATGTCCAATCCGGGGGTCTCCGGATCCAAACCGGTGGAGAGCAGCGATTCGCGCGTCAGATTGAAGTCCTTGGGATGCTTGATGACGGCGCCCGCGATCACATCGCCCAGGCGCTGTCCCTGCAGCTGGCAGCGGTCGACCAGCGCCCGCAGCGCGGCAGTCAGCAGCTCCTGGTTGTCGGTGCCGGTGAATGCGGTGTGGGAGCGAGCGAACGGCGTGCGCACCCCGGCCAGGATGGCAACGCGCCGAGTAGTGCTTCCGATCAACATGTGAGCCTCCGGCGACCCGCGCTCTTTATTTCGCAACCAGGCTGATAGGATGCCACGCCCGCGGGAACAGGTGGAGGATGGATGAGTGCTTCTGGCGTGGATCGCGTGTTCGAGCGCCGGCTGGCTGCGATCAGCAACAGCCGCGAGCAGCAGTTGCTCGCGCGCGGCAGCCGGGGCCTGGAGCGCGAATCGCTGCGGGTGACGCCGCAGGGTCGCATTGCGCAGACGCCGCACCCTGCAGCACTTGGCTCGGCACTGACGCATCCGCATATCACAACCGACTATTCCGAGGCACTCACCGAGCTGGTGACGCCGACGTTCCTCGACAACGGCTCGCTGCTGGATTATCTGCGCGACCTGCATCAGTTCGTCTACCGCCACATTGGCGAGGAGCTGCTCTGGGCGACCTCGATGCCGTGCGAGATCGCCAGCGACGATGAGGTGCCGATCGCGCGCTACGGCTCTTCGCACCAGGGCCGCGTGAAGTTCATCTACCGCCACGGCCTCAAGATCCGCTACGGCGGCATGATGCAGGCCATCTCGGGCGTGCACTTCAACTACTCGCTGCCGATCGCGTTCTGGCCGCTGTATGCGGAGCTCTGCCAGAACCGCGATTCCGGCCAGGCCTTCCGCAGCGCGCGCTACTTCGACCTGCTGCGCAACTATCGCCGCCACGGCTGGATCGTCTCCTACCTGTTCGGTGTCTCCCCGGCCCTGTGCCGCTCCTTCCTGCAGGGTCGCAGCGACGCGGATCTCACGCCGCTGGGCACCGACACTCTGATCGGTCCTTATGCCACCTCGCTGCGCATGAGCGACATCGGCTATCGCAATCGCAGCCAGTCCTCGCCGACGGTGTCCGTGAACAGCATCGAGGAATATCTGCGCGATCTGCGGCGTGCGATCCGGGCGCCGTATGCGCCGTTCGCGGCGCTCGGGGTGCGGCGCGACGGCGAGTACCTGCAGCTCTCGAGCAACCTGCTGCAGATCGAGAACGAGTACTACAGCTATATCCGTCCCAAGCGCGCGCCGCGTGCCGGGGAGCGCACCACGCAGGCGCTGGCTCGCGCGGGCGTCGAATACGTTGAGGTACGTGCGCTCGACAACAGCGCCTTTGATCCGGTGGGCGTGAATCCGCGCAAGCTGTGTTTCCTGGAGGCGCTGCTGATACTGCTGCTGCTCAAGGACAGTCCGCCCATCGAGGCGAGCGAAGAGGAGGCGATCGAGCGCAATCACCTTGCCGTGGCGCGCCGCGGGCGCGAGCCCGGCCTGCTGCTCGAGCGCGACGGGCGCGCGGTGCCGATGCGCGACTGGTGCGCGGAGCTGCTCGACTCCGTCCAGGGCATCTGCGAGCTGCTCGACAGCAGCGATTCGCAGCGGCCTTATGGGGCGGCACTGCGCGAGCAGGCGCTCAAGCTCGAGGACGTCGAGCACACGCCCTCGGCGCGTCTGCTGCGCGAGCTGCGGGAGCGCGAGCACAGCTTCCCGGCGCTGGCGTTGCGCGTCTCGCGCGAACACAAGGACTTCTGTCTGCGTGCGCCGGCACCGCCGCCCGCGCGTGCGCACGAATTTGATGCAGAGGTGCGGGAGTCGCTCGAGGAATTTGCGGCCATCGAAGCCGCGCGCCGCGGCAGCTTCGAGGACTATCTCGCCTCGTATCTGGCCGACTAGAATCGAGCGACTCTTCCCCCGGACGAGGTCGTGAGCGTGCTGCAACGGATTCGGCGCCTGCTGATCGCCAATCGCGGCGAGATCGCCATTCGCGTCATGCGGGCGGCCAACGAGCTCGCGGTCGAGACGATCGCCGTCTATTCACAGGAAGACCGTTTCAGCCTGCACCGTACCAAGGCCGATGAGGCCTACCTGGTCGGCGAAGGCAAGGGCGCCATCGACGCTTATCTGGACATCGCCGACATCCTGCGCGTCGCACGCGAGGCGCGCGTCGATGCGATCCACCCGGGCTACGGCTTCCTGTCCGAGAATCCCGAGTTCGCCGCGGCCTGCGCCGCCGCCGGGCTGATCTTCGTGGGCCCGAGCGCGGACACCATGCGGGTGCTCGGCAACAAGGTCGCGGCCCGCGATCTCGCCGTCTCCGCGGGCGTTGCCGTGATGCCCGCGACGCCGCGGCTGCCGGCGGAGCTGCCCGAGTGCGCCCGGCTCGCGCAGCTCGTCGGCTATCCGGTCATGCTCAAGGCGAGCTGGGGCGGCGGCGGACGTGGCATGCGCGTCATCGAAGACGAGGCGCAGCTCGCCGAACTGCTGCCGCTGGCGCGCCGCGAGGCCAAGGCCGCTTTCGGCAACGACGAGGTGTATCTCGAGAAGCTGGTGCGCCGTGCGCGCCATCTCGAGGTGCAGATTCTCGGCGACAGCCACGGCAATCTGGTGCATCTGTTCGAGCGCGACTGCACCGTGCAGCGGCGCAATCAGAAAGTGGTGGAGCGCGCGCCAGCCGTGTTCCTGACGGAGTCGCAGCGCGCAGCGCTTTGCGAGGCGGCGCTGAAGATCGGCCGCAAGGCAAGTTACTGCAATGCCGGTACCGTGGAATTCCTGCAGGACGCCGACAGCGGCGCGTTCTATTTCATCGAGGTCAATCCGCGCATCCAGGTCGAGCACACCGTCACCGAGTGTGCGACCGGCATCGATCTGGTCAAGGCACAGATCCGCATCGCCGATGGCGCGCGCATCGGTGATGCCGACAGCGGCGTGCCTTCCCAGGACGACATCCATCTCGTGTCGCACGCGCTGCAGTGCCGGGTCACGACCGAGGATCCGTTCAACAACTTCGTGCCGGACTACGGCCGCATGACGGCCTATCGCAGCCCGGCGGGCTTTGGTGTGCGGCTCGATGCCGGCACCGCCTACGCCGGCGCCCTGATCACGCGCTCCTACGATTCGCTGCTGGTGAAGGTGACGACCTGGGCTGCCACGCCCGAGGAGACGATCGCGCGCATGCACCGCGCGTTGTGGGAGTTCCGCATTCGCGGCGTGGCCACCAACCTGCGCTTTCTGGATCAGATCATCACGCACCCGCGCTTTGCGCTCGGGCAGTACACGACGCGCTTCATCGATGAGACACCGGAGCTGTTCGCGATGCCGGCGCGGCGCGATCGCGCCACGCGCATCCTGAGCTACCTGGCGGAGACCGTGGTGAATGGCAATCCGGAAGTCGCCGGACGCACCAAGCCTGAGCGCTTCACGGCCGTGCGGCCGCCGCGGCTGCCGGCCGGCATACGCGTGCCCGACCGGCTGCCGCCGGGCAGCAGGCAGCGGCTCGAGCAGCTCGGACCCGCCGGCTTCGCGCAGTGGATGCGCGATCAGCAGCGAGTGCTGCTCACCGACACCACGATGCGCGACGCCCATCAGTCGCTGCTCGCAACGCGCGTTCGCACCATCGACATGGCGGCGATCGCCCCGGCCTATGCGGCGCTGCTGCCCGAGCTGCTGTCGGTGGAGTGCTGGGGCGGCGCCACCTTCGATGTGGCGATGCGCTTCCTGAAGGAGGACCCCTGGGAGCGGCTCGCGGCGCTGCGCGAGGCCATGCCCAATCTGCTGCTGCAGATGCTGCTGCGCTCGGCCAATGCCGTCGGCTACACCAACTATCCCGACAATGTGGTGCGCTACTTCGTGCAGCAGTCGGCGGCCGCCGGCATCGACGTCTTCCGCGTTTTCGACTCTCTCAACTGGGTCGAGAACATGCGCGTCGCCATCGAGGCGGTGCTCGAGAGCGGCAAGCTGTGCGAGGCGGCCATCTGCTACAGCGGCAACCTGAGCAGCCCCTACGAGCACAAGTACACGCTCGATTATTACCGCAAGCTCGCACGCGAACTCAAGGCCGCCGGTACGCACATTCTCGGCATCAAGGACATGGCCGGGTTGTGCCAGCCGCGCGCAGCCTATGACCTCGTCCGGGCGCTCAGGGACGAAACCGACCTGCCGGTTCATTTTCATACGCACGACACCAGCGGCATCGCCGCCGCGAGCGTGTTCGCCGCCATTGCCGCCGGCGCTGACGCGGTCGATGCAGCCATGGATTCGATGAGCGGACTCACCTCGCAGCCCAATCTCGGCTCGATCGTCGAGGCGCTGCGCTTTGGGCCGCGCGATCCCGGGCTCGACGGCGAGCACATCCGCGCGATTTCTCACTACTGGGGCCAGGTGCGCCGGAACTACGGCGCGTTCGAGAGCGACAATCGCGCCGGGGCGTCCGAAGTCTATGTGCACGGCATGCCCGGCGGGCAATACACCAACCTGCGCGAGCAGGCGCGCTCGCTCGGCATCGACGAGACGCGCTGGCCGGAAGTGGCGCGCGCCTATGCCGAGGTCAACGACATGTTCGGTGACATCATCAAGGTGACGCCGACCTCCAAGGTGGTCGGCGACCTGGCGCTGCTCATGGTGACCAGCGGTCTGAGCCGCGCGGCGGTACTCGATCCGGACACCGAAATCGCCTTTCCGGATTCGGTGGTGCGGTTGTTCCACGGTGATGTCGGCCAACCCTACGGCGGCTTTCCGGAAGCCCTGCAGCGCAAGGTGCTCAAGGGTGCCGCGCCGCGCAAGCGACGCGCCGGTGAGGAGCTGCCGGCGGCGGATTTTACGCAGCTGCGCGCCGAGGCCACGGCGCGCGCCGGCCGCACGGTCACCGATCAGCAATTTGCCTCCTATCTGATGTATCCGGCGGTGTTCGCCGAATACGCAGCCGATCGTCGACGCTTCAGCGACGTCGCCATCCTGCCGACGCCGGTATTTTTCTACGGCATGGAGCCGGGGCAGGAGATCAGCGTCGATCTGGAGCGCGGCAAGACGCTGATCGTGCGCTACGTGACACAGAGTGAGCCGCACGAGGACGGAACGCGCACGGTGTTCTTCGAACTCAACGGCCAGCCGCGCTCGGTCCGAGTCACCGATCGCAGCCAGAAGCCCAAGCGACCGCCGCAGCGCAAGGTCGACGCGGGCAACCCGCGCCACATCGGCGCGCCGATGCCCGGCACGGTGACCACGGTCAAGGTAGCGGTGGGCCAGAAGGTCGCGCGCGGCGATGTCGTGACGACCCTGGAAGCCATGAAGATGGAGGCGTCGGTACGCGCCGAGATCGACGGGCAGGTGGAGGAGGTGCTGGCTCAGCCGGGGATGACCGTGGACGCAAAGGATCTGCTGGTTGTGCTGCGCTGAGCGACCGCCAGCGGGATTCGCGTCGAGCCGTCAATCCGCGTTATAAACGAGCGTTGTCGTCATCCTTTGCTCTGAATTGGTGCTAGGGTAGCGTGGGGACGCCGATGAGGGGCACCGTGAGGGCGCAATTGCAATGCCCGGGCGTGGCACGAAAGGTGCACTCTGTCGGAACGGGGAAGCGGCCGGCCTAACAATAACGGAGGCGGAAGTTCTCGCATGAAACTGGTTACGGCAATCATCAAACCCTTCAAGCTCGACGATGTTCGCGCAGCCTTGTCGGAAATCGGCGTCTCGGGCATGACCGTCACCGAGGTAAAGGGGTTCGGCCGCCAACGCGGCCACACCGAGCTGTATCGCGGCGCAGAGTATGTGGTGGACTTCGTGCCCAAGACGCGTGTGGAAGTGGCGGTGCGCACCGACCTGGTCGATCAAGTCGTCGAGGCCGTGCTCAAGGCGGCCAAGACCGGCAAGGTCGGCGACGGCAAGATCTTCATTACGGATATCAATCGCGTGGTCCGGATCCGCACCGGCGAGACGGACAACGCCGCGCTCTGAGTTTTCGCGCGCAGGCCAGAGTCCCGTGACAGCGGCATCATTCAACGCCATCGTCTTCCACGAGCACGGCGGCGCCGAAGTGCTCAGGTGGGAACCACAGGAACTCAAGCCCCCCGCGCGCGGCGAGGTGCAGCTGCGGCACACCGCGATCGGCATCAATTTCATCGATATCTACGACCGCAGCGGCCTCTACCCGCGTCCGCTGCCGCAGATTCCGGGCCGCGAGGCCGCCGGCGTCGTGGTGGCCGTCGGTCGCGGTGTGCGCGGCCTCAAGGTCGGGCAGCGCGTCGCCTACGTTCACGGCGCCAGCGGCTCCTATTCAGAGCTGCGCAACTTCCCGGCCGACCGCCTGGTCAAGCTGCCCGCGGCCATCAGCGACGAGCAGGCCGCCGCGATCATGCTCAAGGGCCTCACGGCCGAATACCTGCTCCGCCGCACCTACCGCGTGAGCGCCGGCGACTACGTGCTGGTGCACGCCGCGGCGGGCGGCGTCGGATCGCTGCTCACGCAATGGGCGCGCCGGCTCGGCGCGCGCGTCATGGGCATCGTTGGCAGCGAGGCCAAGGCGGCGGTCGCGCGTCGCCAGGGGTGTCACCAGGTATTCGTCGCCGGACGGGACGACATCGTCGCCTCGGTGCGCGGCTATACGCGCGGGCAGATGGCCCATGTGGTCTACGATTCCGTCGGCAAGGACACCTTCATCGAATCGCTCGACAGCCTGCGGCCGCGCGGCATGATGGTCAGCTTCGGTAACGCCTCGGGCCCGGTGCCCGCAGTCGCGCCGCTCGAGCTCACGCGACGCGGCTCGTTGTTCCTGACGCGGCCTTCGTTGTTTGATTACATCGCGAAGCACGAAGAGCTCGAGGCGGCGGCGCGCGCGCTGTTCGCGCTGGTCAAGAGCGGCAAGCTGCGGGTGGCGATCGGACAGCGCTACGCGCTCCAGGATGCGGCGCAGGCGCATCGGGATCTGGAAATGCGCCGCACGGTCGGCGCCTCGGTTCTGATCCCCGGCGCGACCGGCTAGCTGCCCGCGCGGCCGCTCATTCCACCAGCCGCAGCGTGCGCAGCTCCCGGCTGATGCCCAGCGCACCGCTGCGGACGACTTCGACCAGTTCCGCCTGCGTTGCCAGATTGCGCATGAAGCCGTTGATCTCAGCCTCACTGCCGAGCAGCTCGACGATGAAGCATTCACTCGACGGGTCGAGCACGCGGCCGCCGGTGCGGATGACATAACCGCGAACGGTGTCGCGGCGCGCGGCATCCAGGCGCAGCTTGATGAGCACCAGCTCGCGCTCGATGTGCTCCCCGCGCGTCATGTCCTCGACGCTGACGACGTCGATGAGCTTGTTGAGCTGGTTGACGATCTGCTGGATCACCCCTTCGGAGCCGCTGGTGACCAGCGTCAAGCGCGAAACCGTCGGATCGTCGGTGGTCGCCACCGCCAACGACTCGATGTTGTAGCCGCGGCTGGAAAACAGGGCCG
>Ga0181526_10003167_pt1 | contig 13628 bp, 8 predicted proteins | sample PEATcosm2014_Bin_35_FD_119750 | JGI IMG/M metagenome (GOLD analysis project Ga0181526, IMG submission 119750) | Peatland microbial communities from MTU Mesocosm Facility, Houghton, MI, USA - PEATcosm2014_Bin06_30_metaG | ecosystem: Environmental > Terrestrial > Soil > Wetlands > Peat | place...
AGCGGCAGGATCAACACTTACTCGATAACCGCTACTCCCACCACGGTCGGAACCACGGGGACGAACTTCTATTACACCGATCAGTCGGCGGTGATTCGTCTAAACAGCACGGTGACGGCGGGATCAACCGACTCGCCGCTGGGAGGTTGACGCCGAAGCAGCCAGCCAAAGGCCCTCGGCTTGCGGCCAACCACCTCCCTCAGCATCGTTCGAGGTACCAGTTTCGAACCTGATCCTAAAAGCTGAAGACTGCTTGGAAGTCTATGCGGCGGTTGGCCGCCTGGGACCCGCCGCCGCCGAAGACGCCGCCCAGCGAGTTTGACTGGTCGAACAGGGGAGACCCAATTACACCGACGGGCGCGCCTAGGTTTACGTTATTCAGGACGTTGCGAGCGTAGGCGCTGAAGGTGAGGCTATAGCGCTTGGTCGCGTTATTGCCCTGACCGAAGAAACCGCCCGCGCCGCCACCGCCTCCCATCCCGCGGCCGCCCAACCCGCCACCACCGTAACCACCCCGCCCGCCCCCTCCGCCGCCTCTGCCGCCTCCGCCGCCGAATCCACCACCGCTTCCACCGCCGGCGTTCGAAGCTCGCCTGGTAACCTCTTTACCGAAAGAAAATGTCTTGCTGAGGCGCAGATTCAGGGTGAATTGGCCAGGCCCGGTGAAACCGTTGATGGGAATCAGGGCCTGGTTGGCTTGGGGTGCAATGTTGAAAGTGCCGAGAGAGGTTACGACAAGATTAGAACCGGACGCGCTGGCGGGGGCTGGGGCGGGCCGGGCATTGAAAACCCCTGTCCCATAGAAGTCCCGACTCATCGTTACGTTAAACGGCGCGCCGGAGGCGGTGACCAGGAAAGGGCTCAAGCTGAAACGATGCGGCAGATTCCAGGTGCCCGCCAGAAAGAACCGGTTGCGAACGTCGAACGCTGCTCGCCCGTAACTTTCCATAAGGTCATAGGGGTTCATGGCGACGCTGGGGCTATTTCCAGTGGTGTCGGAGTCCGCGTAGTTGAGCGTGTAATAGCCAAACAGGGAAAGCCGCGTGCCCAGGCGGATATTGAAATTTGCAATCAGTTGGTTCTGGTTGAAGAGGCCGACGGACTGGTACTGATAGAGATGCCCGGTGCTGTTGCCGAAGGGCCGCAAGCCGGCGTCCGGGTCGCCAAGGGGAAACGTACCCGGCAAGGGCGCGTTGTCGTCGTTGAGGAGAAGCTGATGCAATCCGCGTGAGTGGAGATAGGTGAGCGAGAGAGTGGCGTTTTTCGTAACCTGCTGCTCGAGGCTGGCCGCCGACTGCCAAACGTAAGGAGCGCGCAACGCGAGGGGGATTTGATAACTCACCGGAAGCGAACTGGAAAGGCTCTCGAGAGTGCTGACAGGCGGAATATTGGGGAAGAAATCCGGCGACGTAACGAAGAACTGTTGCTGGTTGATGCCGTTGAACCTGTCCGCATTGAGAACGAGGTTGGACGGGAAACGGTCGTAGAACACGCCCGATCCAACGCGCAGGACGGACTTCGCCGGCCCCTTTTGCGATCGCCGAAGTCCCCAGGCTAAACCCAGGCGCGGGGCAAAATCCGAATGATCGTGGATGTCGTTCTGAGTCTCCCAACGCAGGCCCGCACTCAGCGTCATGCCGGGGTGGAGTTGCCAATCGTCTTGGGCAAAGAGGCCCACGTCCAGCAGGTTGACTGTAGCCCGTTGCCGCCCCGAGACAAGCAGAAACTGGCTTGCCCCGCTCGCCTGGCACACGGTACCGCCAGCCGCCGTGCAGGACTGGAGGGCCTGCTCCGCCGCCTGGTAAGCCTGGAGCGATGGGAACGTAAACGTGCCGTTGAAATTTGCATCGGAGATGTTCGAATCCTGGCCATCCCTCAGGCGTCCTCCGACCACCAGAGTGTGCTTGCCAAGAAACAGGGACGTGAGGTTTTGAAGCTCATAGCGGTTTTGGGTGTCGGAAGAAACGCCGCTGGAATTGCCGCCGCCGGTAAACGCACCCAGAACGGAAATCGTGGGCTCAAGGAACTTGGCGGTCTGGTCGACGCCGTCGTGGAGATATTGGAAGCGAAACTGATTCAGTGTCTTGGCACTGAACACCTGCGTGTCGCTCACCTGGAGGGTATGTTCGAGACTATGGGTGTTGTAGCCCTGCGTCAGGAGGTTGAGCTGACCGATTCCGCCGTTGCGCGTGTTGTTGTCAAAGAACTGGTAGCGCACGGTCAGGACGTTGTTCTGGCTCAACTGGTAGTCGAAACGGGGACTGAGATTGGTGCGAGTTGCGGGACTGGCCACCGCCTGGCTGAACGGCATCTCGGCGAGTGTAGGACTGAGTGTGAACGCGGAGATGATCGAGTTATCCTGAATTTCGCGTAGGAAGAAAGTGAAGAAAAACGAAGCTTTCCTGCTGAGCGCATCCCCAACGCTGCCGTTGAAAAACTCCGAATGATAGCCGGGTTCCTGCGGCGCGAAGGGATTCCGCGAGTTAAAAACCGAGTCGTTCAGATTGCCTAGAATCTGTCCGTGAAGCTGGCTCGCGCCCGGGCGAGTGGTGATTTCAATGCGGCCGTAGCCCAACTTATCGTATTCCGCGGAGAACGGATTGTGGTTGATTCGGATCTCGAGAATGTCCGCCTTGGGCGGAAGCTGCCCGGCGGTGAAGCCATCAACATAAATCTGGCCGCCATTAGGCCCCGCCGACGGCCCCGCCAACGCGTCGAGTTCGGACTGCAACTCGTCCGGGTCGTCGGAGAGCGCCTGCAGGTCCTCGCCCTTGATCACGAGCGCGGTAGCGTTCTCCTGCGGAGCCACGCTCACCTGCGTGGTTTGCGCGGAGACGGTGACCTGCTCTTTTTCCTCGGCGAGTTGGAGAGCGATGTCAAGCTTTTTGCCTTGCCCGGCGGGAATCTCGACGCTCTGCTGCTCAAAGATAGCAAAGCCCGCGACCTGAGCCCGGACGGTATACTTGCCCGGTGCAAGCCCGCGGATTTCATAGCTGCCGTCGGCCTTCGCAACCCCGGAACTGGTCTGCCCCGAAGAAGAAACCGCCTGCACGACGGCGCCCGGAACGCCGGCGCCGGAAGGATCGGACACTTGGCCGCGAATCGTGCCGGGCGGGATTTGGGCCAGGAACTGGTTTGGGGAAAACAGCGAAAAGGAAAGAAGTAAGAAAACTGACAAAATGTACCGAAATTTCCTATGACCCATCTCGACACCCTTTCGGATGGTGATAATGACTACATGGGCTCAGACGAAACGGTGCGGGGGGGAGTTTCAGTAGATGTCAAAACAGCGGACTGGGAGCTGGGAATTCGGTAATAATGTCCTAATTCTGCCGGGGTTGGGCAGTTCGCACCTTCCTTCCCACTTCGGTGGCTTTTCCAGTGCACGTAGGCGTGGAGAATCGAGATGATCACCACAGAGGCACAGAGACGCAGAGAAAGACCTTCTGTTTTTAACTCTCTGTGAGCGCGTTATTCCTTCACTGCGAAAACAAGGTCCTGGTAACTCAGATAGTTCTGCCGGCCGCACCATGAGCCGTAATCGAGACGCATGATCTTCAGCCCAAGCCCTCTGTACCTCTCTCTGATCCAGCCTTCTTGATACGCTATTGCCGACTCCGGGGTCTCGCGGGATATAGTGCGGTATTTTTCAAACGCGTACCTCATGTCAAGCGTGCTCTCGCCGGAATCAATGTGCTTCAACGATTCGTCGTTCAGCAGAAAGTACGTGATTAAGCACCTTCCACCTCTCGTCAATACGCGGTAGATTTCTGCCAGATAATGTTCCAAGTCGTCCGGCAACATGTGGGTGAACACCGAGCCGAGCATCACGAAGCTGAAAGATTCGGCTTCAAAAGGGAATCTATATTCAGTAGGCTGATATTTCCCGAGCGGATTGTAAGTCTTATTGTACACATCGATTTGCCGGAAATGGAAATTAGGGAATCGGGAACTATACCTCTCGCGACACCAGTCGACTCCTACTTTGTTGACATCAAAGCCCTCGTACACTGCCCTCTCGTTCAGGTACTGAGTCAAAGGCAGTGTCTTTCTCCCGATCCCGGAGCCGACATCGAGCATTCTCTCATCCGGCTCAAGGCCACAAATTGTCTTGTAGATTTCGAAGAATTCCTCGCCGTTCTGCTTGAATTCCTCCATACTCTGCGGGCCGTCGTACATCTCGTTGACCCGGGGGACCAGCGGAGCAAGAGCACCGAATAAACGCGCTTTCTTTCTTTCCCCGAGATAATCCTTGATCCGCAGCTTGACCGGCAGCGGGACGAGCCTTTTTGCCAATTTCATCACGCGTCTCTTCCTCGCCCCTCTCTGAGCCGGATTTTCCGTTACGCACTCCAGCCCGAGAGACATGATACCTTCGGCCGTCCCCGTCTGCAATCGGCGGCGGGGTTGTCGGCATTCGGAGCGCCAGGATACGGTTCGACCAAGTGGTTCGTCGCTATCGACTGCCGGCGCCTGCGGCGGGTGTATACGATTTGAAAAACTCTGTAACGCTCGCCTCCTGGGCATTCTTATAAGCGATGCACAGGTCGATGCCCTCGATGACCTGGGCGAGAATGCGGGGCCCTCCGGCAAACTTGGTTGACCGGCCGGTAAAGAAACTCTCGGCGTCCTTGCGATGCTCCGCGTCGCAGTATCCGGCGGCGACGTAGGGCACGTAGGCGCCGGTATCGGTGGGAAGCTTGGCGACCATGAGGTCCCAGTTCTGCTTGACGAAATCGTAGGCCAAGTCGCGGGTTTGCCGCCTTTCGGAGGGCGCGAAGAGGATGTCGAACGACTCTCGAACGTCGAACTCACCGCTCAGCGCGAGTGGTAAAGCGGTATTGACGATTTCGGGATCCTGGAACAGGCCAAGACAGAAGATCAGGTCCCCGCGGAAACTCTCGTTGGTCTCCGTCTTGGCCGCGGCGCGCATGCGGTCAAACAGATCGCGATCCCCATGGCGTGCGGCGATGGAAAGGACGACACCCACCATGTCCGGGTCTACCGCTTTATGATCGTCGAGCCAGGCGAGCGCCAATCTTTTCGCTTCCGCGATCGCCTCCGGCTCCTCGGCGCCATTGGCAACCAGACCCTGAAGCGAGGGGCGAAGCAGGCGGGCATCTTCGCTCTCACCCGGCTTCGTCTTCCAACCCAGGTCGCGAGCCCGGCCGCCGTAAAGATCCAAAAGATACTGCCGGTAGCGGGGCAGCAAGTCTTCCGAAACCAGGTTGTCTTGCAGGCCCGTGGTGATTCCCATGGTTTTGGTGACCACCTGGCGGGCAGGGCTCCGGGCGAAGGCGGGAGCCAACGCCAATGCCTTTCCGAGAGGCATCTTGCCATTCCTGGTGAGCGCCGCCAGGTCGTCGATCAGCGCCACTTTCTCAGGAAGGGCGAGTTCCTGGGCGTTATTCTTCAGTAGACCGTCGAGCAGGTCTCCCTGATAAAGTACGCGATAGTACCCGTTCGCGCCGTCGTTCGCTTCTATCCAGCCCGGACAGCCGGTAGTTTTCGGGAGCCGTAATTCAGCCGACTGCTGCTCGAGCAAAGTGCATTCGCGAGCCTCGCCGGTTCCTGCCGGATAGCGCACGCACACAGGCACCTTCCAGAGTTGCGGCGCTGCGCCCGAAGAGCCCAAGGGAAAGAAGCGCTGTTGGGCCAGATCAAGCCGGGCAGCGCCGTCGTGGCAGGCAAGCTGGGTGGTGACCAGAGGCACGCCCGGCTGGTCGAGGAAGCTGGAGAATGCCGAGGCAAGTTTGCCGTCGCCGCCCGCCAACGCGGCAAGAAACTCGGCGGAGGTAGCATTCTTCCACCCGTATTTCAACAGGTAGCGATGAACACCCTGTTGGAATTTCTCAGGCCCCATGTACGACTCGAACATGTTAAGCAGCGCCGAGCCCTTGTTGTAAGTAATGCCGTCGAAGGCGTTTGCGATGTCGTCGTTCGATTCAATGGGCTGGCGAACCTGGCGCGCGCTCACCAGGGCATCGTTATCCATCGCCCCTTCGTAGCCGTTCAACTCCGAGACGTTCATTTTCCACTCGGGATGATACTGATTCACATTCTTGTTGGCCATCCAGGAGGCAAATCCTTCGTTCAGCCAGATATCGTCCCACCATGCTGTGGTGACGAGGTCGCCAACCCACTGGTGGGCGAGTTCGTGTGACGCCACGCTCACCCATTCGCGCTGGCGCCCGGGCGTGTCCTGGTCGGGCTTCTTGATAATGAGGGCAGAGCCATAGGTGACGAGCCCAGGATGTTCCATAGCATAGCCAGCGAGCGGAATGGCAACCTCATCGAGCTTGTCGTAAGGGTAAGGGATGCCAAAATAGCTCTCGAGCAGGTTCACGATGGTGGGGGTTGTTTGAGCGGCATATTGTGCCTCCGCACTTCGCCCATGCGGAACCACAATACGAATCCGGGTGTTCTTTTTCCCCGCCGTCCCGGCATCCACGAATTCCAAGTTGCCGACTGCATAGGCAACGAGGTAGCTCGGCAAAGGCCTGGTTTCCGCAAACTTCACCGTCTTCATGCCGTCGCCCGTATCGGACTCGGAAATGACCGGACTGTTCGAAAGTCCCGCCTGGTCCTTCTTGATGTGCAACGTCACCTGCCAGGGAACCTTGTAGCCCGGCTCGTCGAAACAAGGATAGGCCCGGCGCGCCCAAATCTGTTCGAACTGGGAGTAGACGTACCACTGGCCGCCGTCTTTCATCTGGAAAATGCCTTGCTGGTCCTTGCGGCTGATCTCACCCTGGAAAGTGGCGTGGAGAGTCGCCTCGCCGGGGCCAACGTGGTGACCGAAAGCGAACCCGACATAATCGTGCGGTTCGGTAATCACTTCGACGGGGGACTTGCCACCATCCATGATCAGCGCCGCCTCCTTGATCTGCAGTTTCTCAGCATTCAACCAGAGAACTGCCGCCGGCTTGGCGAACTTTAGGTCGATGTCGATGGCTCCGGTAAACGTGTCCTGGTCCGGCATGAGCGTCAGGTCGACGCGGTAACGCGTTGGGCCGACCACGTCGGCGGGAAGGCGGAACTTGGGCGGAACCGGATTTTCGCCAGGGGTCTGTCCCGCCCGGGCACGGCATACGCCGAGAATCAACGACGCGCAAATCGCAATCAGAACTGAAGTGGTTAGATAGGCGAATCGCCGCATATACCCTCCTCAAGTCGGGCCGCTCCCATGACACTCAACAACGCGCCGGCCGATCGGTACCAGGATTGATCGCTGCGACGCGCCAGCAATGTTACTTCAGCCAAATCGATTGCACAAGTTGGCAGCAGCCGGCTTCGCACGTGGGGCATAGCCGCTGGACGCAGGAGGCCATACTGCACGGCCGGTATGCACGATCTGAGATGTGGGATATCGAGAGTTTGGCGCTTTCCGTGCCTATCGCGGTTTTGAGCCCATTTCCCGTGGGCTTGGTGTTAACCCCGCCGTTAACAGGCCTGAGGCGCCGGGTTGCTGCTATTTTGGCGCTACGCTATACTGAAGGTCAGGGCAGTGACCGAAAATCTATTGAGCGAATGAGCGGCTGCGCCCCCTGGCGGCGCCTGGGGGGATGGTTTGCACGAACGCCCGAGCGTTACGAATTATCTTCACCGTTACAATATTCGGTGGGGTATTTCGTCACCATCTAGGGCGAGGCAAGCTGGCCGCCGCAATATGAGGACACGATGAGAGTGGCGCGTTTCTTCATCTTTCTTCTGGGGATTTTCGTCATCTCGGCGCTGGTCTACGCCTTCACAACGCCGGGCACGAAAGAGATCCAATTTACCGGCATCATCATGGGCAATGACTACATCGCCAGCCCGCTGGTGCAAGGGCGCCTCGATCGTTTGCTGGTGCAGGAGGGGTCATTTGTGAAGAAGGGCCAGTTGATCGCCGAAATCGATCCCCGGGACCTTCAGGCGGCGCGCGACTCCGCAGCCGCCAACATTCGCACGTTTCAGGCGCGGCTGCGGCAATCGCAGGAGACTCGCGCCATGGATGATCAGCAAACCTCCGCCGCCGTCGAGCAGGCGGAAGCCGCGGTTACGGCGGCTCGCGCTCAGCTCGAGCAAGCGAAGACAACACTGGCTTTGAACCAAATTACCGATCAGCGCGACGAGGGTCTGTTCAAGGAAGGCGTCCTCACAGCCCAGGAGCGCGACACCGCCGAACAGAACTACCGAGGCTCGCAAGCCAATGTGAAGGCGCTCACAGACCAGGTGCATGTGGCCGAGGGGCAATTGGCGGTCGCGAAAGCCAACCGCCGGGAGGTGATGGTTCAGCAGGACGATATTGCTGCGACACGCGCGCAAATCGCACAAGCCACGGCACAAGAAAACCAGGCCCAAACGCAGCTTGGATACACCGAGGTGTACGCCCCAAGCGACGGGGTGGTGTCGGTGCGAGTGGCGCGCCAGGGTGAAACGGTGCAGGCGGGCGGACCCATCGTCACGGTGCTTGATCTCGACCACCTCTGGGTGCAGGCTGACGTGGAGGAAACCTACATTGACCAGATTACTTTTGGTCAAAATCTGCGAGTACGGCTGCCTTCCGGAAACATCCTCCAGGGAACGGTCTTTTATAAAGGAGCGGAATCGGACTTCGCCACGCAACGCGACGTCAGCCGCACAAAACGGGACATCGTCACCTTTGAAATCAAAGTGGCCATTCCCAACCAGGAACGGCGCCTTTTTGCCGGCATGACCGCGTATGTGCTCCTGCCACGGCCGGCGAGCGAGCGCCGGTGGCTGCATTTTTAGCGAGCCGCGGGCTGCGGCGACCCACAGCAAAGAGTAGCGCGGACCGCCGCTTTTGCGGTCCGCGGTGTTTTCGCAGGCCCACGGACGAGCCGCGGACCCCAGAACCGGGGGGCCGCGCTACCCGGCTCAGAATGAAAACCCAATGGTTGTGAACGCGATTGAAGTGCAGGGATTGACCAAGCGATTCGGCGAGTTTGTGGCCGTTGACCACGTGAGTTTCGAGGTGCCGCAAGGGGAAGTGTTTGGCCTGCTGGGCCCCAACGGCGCAGGCAAGACCACGCTCATCCGCATGATCACCACGCTGACGCCGCCCAGCGAAGGGGTGGCGCGGGTTGCCGGACACGACGTGCGCAAGGATCCGGAGGGCGTGCGCAACTCCATCGGAGTGATTCCCCAGGCGCTTACCTCTGATCCTGAACTGACCGCAGAGGAAAATCTGAAGATCCACGCCAAGATTTACGGCGTGCCCGCCGAGGAACGCGCGACACTGATCCGCGAACTCCTGGAAGCCGTCGACTTGGGGCAGTTTTCAAAAGCCCTCGTCGGCACCTTCTCAGGCGGCATGCGCCGCCGCCTGGAGATCGCACGCGGGCTGGTGCACTCACCCAAGATCCTCTTTCTGGACGAACCCACGACGGGGTTGGATCCCGTCTCGCGTACGAATGTTTGGGAGATGATCGAAAAACTCCAGAACCAGTCCGGATTGACGATCCTGCTTACTACCCACTACATGGACGAAGCGGACAAGCTGTGCGAGAGAATCGCCATCGTCGACCACGGAAAACTGGTGGCCCTGGATTCGCCTACGCGGCTGAAGGACAGCATTCCCGCCCACGAGGTGATCGAGGCGGAATTCAGCGGAGCGCCGGGCGACTGGCACGAAGCCCTCACGTCGCTCCCGCTAGTTTTGAACGTGAGCGAGCACGAAGGCGTCACGCGTATCACCTCCCAGGACGGAGCTGAAACGCTGGGCGCGATCATGGACCTGGCTCGCCGCCGGGGCGTGAAGGCGCACCGGGTCACCGTGCATAGCACAACCCTCGACGACGTTTTCTTACATTTCACGGGTCGGCAGCTTCGCGACGAACTCGGCAGCAAGCGGCTGGATATCAGCCACCTGTACAAATGATGGGCTTGCCAGTCTGGGCCCTTTGCCTGTCCTCCTGAGTCCTTTGCTTGTCATCCTGAGCGCAGCGAAGGATCTCCGCAGTTCGTCGCCCCGCGCAAGGCAGAAAGAGCAACTGCGGAGATCCTTCGCTGCGCTCAGGATGACAGCAGGCCGCGGGATGGCGGCTCCGTAGGGGCGGTTCGCGAACCGCCCCTACCACGCGAGAATCGAAATGAAGTTTTACCGGATATTTGCTCTGATCGAACGCGACATGCGGAAGTTTTTCCGCAACCCTGCGCTGATGATGGCGTCGATGATTTTTCCGCTGGTGCAGCTTGTGGTGCTGGGCTATGCCTTTGGCGGAAAGATCACGAAGGTGCGGGTGGCGCTGGTGGACAAAGACACCGGCACGCAAGCCCGGCAGGTGCGCGCGGGGCTGAACGCCATCGTGGCGAATCCCGAGACCTTCCACCTCACGGAATATGCAGACCTTTCCGAGGCCGTGACCGATCTCAAGGCCGGCTTTTTGAAGGCGGTGATCTTTATCCCTCCCGATTTTTCGCAGCGCGTCCTGCGCAACGAGAACCCGCGCATTGCTTTTATCGAAGACAACACGGATACCTTCACCTCGAGCGGTATTTTCGAGCGCATGCAGCAGCTCCAGAACAGCCTGAACGGCCCCGTCCTCCCTCCCCTGGAGTCGGGGCAATCTCCGGCCGCAAACCTGGCCGGCCTTTTCAGCCCGAACCGCCTTCGGGCCAGCATCGAAGTTCAAACCGTGGAGGTTTATCCCTACATCGACTACATTAAATACCTGTTGGCAGGCTCGATCTCGCTATCAATCTTTGTGACGGCGATGATCGGTGGCGGCATTACGTTCATCGATGATAAGGCTCGAGGCCTCCACGAAGGATATCTCAGCACGCCGCTCAGCAAAGTAGATCTGGTGTTGGGACTCATCGGCTCAGGAGCCCTGAAAGGGTTGATGGCCGGTTTCATTATCACGATCATCGGCGGGCTGATTGCGGGCATTCCGCAGTTGTGGGAACCGGCACGGCTGGTTTACCTGATCGTGGTCCTGGCCGTGACCTCCCTGGCGATGATCAGCATGATGTTTCTGCTGATGGTGCGCGTAAGTGATCCCCTGGTCCCGCGCGCCATATTCGGTGTGCTTAACACGCTGCTGTTTTTCCCTTCGGGCGCCGTGTACCCGACGGCCGGCTTTCCCGTATGGCTGCGAGCTATGTCGTTTGTCGACCCTTTCACCTATGTCGTGGACGCCCTCAAGAACCTGCTGCTGAAGGATACCGGGTTTGCCGGAATCGGCCTCGACCTTGCAATCCTAACGAGTTTTTCAGCAGTTCTAATCACGTGTTGCATTTTGCTGTTCAAACGTCAAATCTAAGAGTCCGGCGATTGTGGCCTAAGATTGGGCTGGTCGTCGCCAGTGATCTCTCAGCCCCGAAGGGGCGGCCTAGCAAAGCCCAGGCCAACGGCCTGGGTGGGAGCGATAAACGGATATCTCATCTCCGGCCACAAGCCCTGAAGGGGCGTGACAGACGCGCATTCCGTGTGCCGCCCCTTCAGGGCTCGACCCGGTACGCCACCTCCTTTCCCAGGCCTTTGGCCTGGGCTTTGCTAGGCTGCCCCTTCGGGGCTGTGAGTCCTGTACTACAGAAAGCACCTTGAATTTCACCGCAATGGTTAAGAAAGGTAAACAAGCCATGAAACGAACAGGTATGCGAGTCCCAATGGGACGAGCGGCAATCATTGCCGCATTGCAGGTCATCGCCTTCGCGGGTTACGCAACTGCGCAATTCGGCGGCGCCGCGCCTCCGCCCACCACGCAGGCCACTCCGCTGCCGCTTTCGGGACGAAACGCGCAAGGGGGCGGAGTGGTGGCCACGCAATCCGCCGTACCCAGCACCACGACCAGCGTGAATACCCTGAACTCCACCGTGTCTGTGCAGGGCGCTTACAGCGGAAGCACGAGCAGTGTGGCGCAGCTTGCTTTCTCCGGCAAGCTGTCGCTGGCGGAGGCGATCCAGCGCGCGCTACAGCACAACCTGGGAGCGGTGGGTTCGACCTATGCCCTGCTGCAAGCCCGCGGCCAGGCGCGCGCGGCGCGCAGCGCTCTCATGCCGGACATCAGGGCAGATGTCAACGACACCGAGGAAACGTTTAACATCCGGTCGATCGGCTTCAGCTTCAGTGTCCCGGGATTTTCACTTCCCTCCCTGGTCGGACCCTTCAACGTTCTGGATGTTCGCGCGCGGGTGTCGCAATCCATCGCCGATTTCACCGCTCTCAACAATTACCGTTCGGCGCGGGAGGTGGCGCACGCCGGAGAGCTTTCGGCCAAAGATGCCCAGGACCTGGTGGTTCTGGCCGCCGCCGGAGCGTATCTTCAGGTGCTGGCCGCGCATGCGCGGCTCGACTCCGCTCAGGCGCAACTCGACACCGCCAAGGCTCTCTTTGAGCGCACCACGCAGCAGCTCAAGTTCGGCCGGGCCGCCAAGATCGATGTCAATCGAAGCCAGGTCGAGGTGCTGCTCGACCAGCAACGTTTAGTGACGCTTCAGAACGATCTTGCCAAGCAGAAGATCATCCTCGCCCGCCTGGCGGGCCTGCCTCCCTCGGCTGACTACGAACTTTCCAACGTTATTCCTTTTGCGCCCGCCCCGCCCCTGAACGTGGAAGACGCCATCAAGCAGGCTTTGGCGCAGCGTTCCGATCTGAAAGCGGCCGAGACCCAGGTAAGAGCGGCGGAGCGCGCCCTGGCTGCGGCGCGTGCCGAACGCTACCCTTCGGCGTCCGCCAGCGCCGACTACGGCACCATCGGCACTCCTTCCGAGTTGCGCCCGACCTTTACGGTCTCGGCCACGCTGAACGTGCCCATCTGGAACGGCGGTCGCACCGCAGCCGATATTCAGCAGGCCCAGGCAGCCCTATCGCAGCGGCGTGCGGAACTCGAGGACACTCGAAGCCAGATTGAGAGCGAAGTGCGCAACGCCTACCTGGATATTGAAGCAGCCGCCAATCAGGTCATAGTGTCGCAGCAAAATATCCAGCTCATGGGGGAGACGCTGCACCAGACTCGGCAGCGTTTCGAGTCAGGCGTGAGCGAGAACGTGGAGGTCGTGCAGTCGCAGGAATCGGTGGCCGGCGCGAACCTCGATTATATCGACAGCGTGTTCGCGCACAATCTGGCCAAGCTGAGTCTGGCGCGCGCGCTCGGAAACGCGCCCACAGCCCTGACGCAATTCCTCCCGGTCGAGCAGCGCCCTTAAAGGCAGGTGCCAGGCGCCAAGTGTCAGGTTCCAGGGGGAAGTTTGCCGTTGGGTAACACTAACTCCCAACTCCAAGCGTACACTGAACTTACGTGCTTCACGGAATTGTAACAATAGCTTCAACAGGGAATAATAGTCCGTTTCTACACTTTCATATTCAGTACAGCAACACATTCGAAAGCCCAAAAGCCTGCGAAAGAGCTTGGTTGTAACCGGACCCGTGTAGGTTTCGTATTGCAAATACAAGGGTTACAGCTAAAACGATTTCAAGTGCTGGCTTGTCGCTGGTGCTGGAGCTTTGGGTCAGGGCAAGTGCGAGCAGTCGGAGCGGGGATTCGAGGAGGCATATGAAACGAAAATCGAGCTACCAAGTCAGCCTGTTGCGAAGTGCATGCGTGGTCGTGGGCCTAGTTGCATTCGTGCTGATCGGCACCGAGACACCTAATCTAGCCCAGCAAATCGTGGGAGCCATTACC
>Ga0181526_10003172_pt1 | contig 13611 bp, 9 predicted proteins | sample PEATcosm2014_Bin_35_FD_119750 | JGI IMG/M metagenome (GOLD analysis project Ga0181526, IMG submission 119750) | Peatland microbial communities from MTU Mesocosm Facility, Houghton, MI, USA - PEATcosm2014_Bin06_30_metaG | ecosystem: Environmental > Terrestrial > Soil > Wetlands > Peat | place...
CGCCGGTACAGGTCCGGCGAGATGTTCTTGATCCGCATCAGGAACCGGTTCTTCACCGAGTGCATGTTGATCTCGGGCGGCAGGGCGCCGCGATTGCCCGGCAGCACCTTGCGCACATGATACCCGCGGGCATAAGGCACGTAAATGCATTTCCAGCCTAGCAACTGGGCCCGCCAGGCCACATCCGCGTCCTCCCGGTAAACGAAGAAATCGGAGTCGAAGAACTCCCCATCGAGCGAGATGTCGTCGATCATCTCGCGCCGGTAGAGGGCCGCCGCGGCCGTGGCGCCGAACACGAATTCATATTGCAGATAGTGGCCGTTGTCGACTTCCTGGCTGCCCCGGTCGAGGTGCCGCAGCATGGGGTTGAAGTAGATGCCGGTTGAATCCACCACCGGCTTGGCGGGTATCTCGAACGTGGCCGACATGGTCAACAGCTTGCCGCAGACCGTGCCGATGTTCGGATCGAAGTTGCCCGCGTCCACCAGCGACTGAATGAAATTGGGCAGCAGCAGCACATCCGGATTCAGCGTCAGAACCCAGTACCCGCTAGACAGCCCGATGGCCTGGTTCTGCGCGGCGGCGAACCCGGCGTTTTCCTCGTTGTAGATGATCTGGCAGCGGTCTTCGAACTGTTCCAGGATGTCGATGGTGCCGTCGGTCGAGGCGTTGTCGATGACAATGACTTCCTTATTCGGGTACCGCTGCTCGAGCACCGATTCCAGGCATCTCTTGATAAAACGGCCGCTATTATAAGTTACGATCGTGACGGATACGAAGTCGTTATGGGACATGAACTCGAACCTGAATTAACGCCGATCACTGGTACATCCGTTCACCCATGCTGCAAGTAGTGCCCGCGGGAACTAGACAAAAACAAGTGCTCACCCGGCTGGCCGGATGAATGCTCTGCCGGCCAGCGCCATCACCTTGCCGTACACTGCGATGGGCGTCAGGCTTCGAAATGCCGCCATCCCCCAAAATATCCTGGGTATGCAGCCGAGGAAAACAGCCGCACTCACCATTCTAGCCGTACTGGAACGATAATGCTTGGCCGCAAACCCCAGTAGACTACGATACCAATAAAGTTGCCGGTTCTCCAGCGAAATCTTTGCGAGGGAATGCCCGCCCGTGTGTTTAGCTACAGCGTCTGGGGTGTAGCACATCCGGTAGCCTTTTTGCCGCGATCTCCAGCAGAAATCCACATCTTCGAACCACAGCGGGTAGAACCGCTCGTCAAATCCGTTCAACTCCTGCCACACGTCCCGGCGGATCATCAAGAAGGCGCCCGCCGGCTGTTCCACGTCACTGGGCGTAGAGAAGTCAAAGTCTAAGCAACGGTAATGCCAATTCACAGGGTTGCCTGGCCAAAGGCGATTCAGGAGCAGCACTTCACAGATCAAGGCGGCCGCGGAGGGCAGGCTGCGCACCGCAAAACCGGTCTGCGGACGGCCCGCGGAATCCAACAGTTTGCCGCCCGCGCCCGCTACTCCCGGCCGGCGGCAGCACTCCACGAGCTGATCGAGCGAAGTCTCCAGGCGCGCGTCCGGGTTCAATAGCAGCACGAATGGCGCGTCCAGCGCGCGTATGCCCTGGTTCACGGCGGCGGCAAATCCACGATTCTCCGGATTCGCGATGAGCCGCACGCGGCGGCGGCTGACCTCCTGGCAGGTTCGGTCGGTTGAAGCATTATCCACAACCACGATTTCGGCTCCAGTTGGTTGCACGGAGTCCAGGCAGGCGCCGATCTCGGTTTCCGATTCGTGTGTCACGACCACGATGCCAGTCTCACCGTGTGTCACAATGCCTCACTTTGCGCCGCCCGCGGTGAGCAGAAAGTACAGAGTCCAGTAGAGATCCCGGCCGGATTCCCGCTGCACGCGGCGGATTTCCCGCTCGCCCAAGCACAGAATTTGCGCCATGGTGGGGCCGGCGGTTTCGCCTGCCTGCTTGGCTGTATCCCGAAGCTCTCTAAACCGGCGCAACCCCTCCACCTTACCGCGCAGCCACGGCCAGCCCCTCCCGTGGCGTAAAGCCACCAGCCCCCACAACCCGTGCGCCACAAATATGGGCCAGGCATAACCCAGCAGCAGGCGCGCCGGATAATGCTTGGCGATGAGGAAGACTTGATTGCGCGCCGCGCGGCGGGTGGTTTCCGGATGCCAGCGGCCCAGAGTGGCGCTGCCTGCGTGCCACGCGACGGCTTCCGGGACGTACCGCCCCGCACAGCCGGCGAGCGCACAGCGCAGTCCGAAGTCCACATCTTCCAGGTAAGATTCGAACCGCTCATCGAGCAGCCCGGCCTTCTCGAACAATGCGGCGCGAAACAGCGCCGCGGTAAAAGGCGCGAAGCGGATCTCACGCGCGACGCGAAACGGCGGCCCGTCGGGGCATGCGTGCCCCACGCGCCACGCAGTCCCGCCTCGGCAAACCGCGTCGTACGTAGCGTCGATGCGGCCGCGGTCGTCGGCCTGCAGGATCCTGCCCGTCGCAAACCAGATGTGGGGCGGACCTCCAGGTCCGCGCGGGTCCTCCAGGCCCCGCTCTTCTCCCGGCTCCAGCCCAGCCAACAGCTTCTCCAGCCAATCCGCCGCCAGTTCCACATCGTTGTTGACGATGGCCACCAGCGGCGTGCGGCTCTCGCGAATCCCGCGATTCACGGCTTTGGCGAAGCCGCCATGCACGCCCATGCGGATAGTCCTGGCGCCCAGAGACTCGGCGAGTTCGGCCGATCCATCCTGCGACCCATCGTCGACCACCAGGATTTCCGCGGCCGCCTGCGTTTGCGCGCGCAAACCGCACAACGAACGCTCCAGCAACTCGCGCCGGTTCCAGACCGGCACAATGATGGTGACATCGCCGCCGCTTATAGACTCCATGCGAATTAAGAACGTTCAGGATAGCTTACCCGCATCGGCGAGGAGGTTGTCATCTGCCTGCTAAGGCGAGCTTCTCGCCCGCGGCACCTTGTGGGGCAGGCTCGCAGCCTGCGGCGGCCTCGCAGGCCGCCCGCCTCGGAGCTTTGCGCCACCTCCGGCGATGGTTCTGGCGCTTCTGAGCTTCGCTCGCCCCAGCGCGGCTTAAGCCCCGCGGCGGCGCATGGCGCCGCCCCACACTCACACCCACTTACAATCGTTTCTTCCGCCGCGGGAGCCGCTTCTTCACCAGAAACAGCAGATTGTGAAATCCGTCCCGCCACGGATTCAACTTCTTTTCCCCGATCCGCGACGTATACATGATGGAGATCTCGCCGAAGCGCACGCGCGGGTTCTTCAACGCTTCGATCTTGATCTCCTCGGAAAATGCCATGCCATCCGCCTCAAGCTGCATGTCCTTCAGGATGGACCGCCGGAATACCCACATGCCGGATTGCGAGTCACGTACCCAGCGGAAGTATAAGATCGACATGGCCAGCGAGAGCATCAGGTTGCCGAAATGGTGCTTCAGGCTCATGGCCTGCCGGTCGCGCACGGGAAACCGCGAAGCATTTAGGAAATCGACCTCATGGTGCCGGAACGCCTCCAGCAGGTAGGAAATAGCGTCCACCGGATAGCTATGGTCGCCATCCAACGTCACAATCAGGTCGCCGGTGGCGTCGGCAAACCCGCGCTTATAACTGCGGCCGTAGCCGCGCACATCTTCGCGGATCACCTGCGCGCCGAGCGACGCCGCCACCAGCGAAGTGCGATCGGTGGAGGCGTTATCGACTACGATGACCTGGTCGACGAAATCCGGCATGCTGCGCAGCACCCGCTCGATGCCTTGCTCCTCGTTGAGACAAGGGATGATGACCGTGATCGTGTCGCCTTTATACATTGTCCATCGCCAGCGCCATAAGCAATTCATCCTAGCTCCTATCTCGCCGCCGGTGGTTTGGGTCGCGGCCTGGGCGTACACTGAATATTGGAACCACCATGCGAGCCGCCGCACTGTCGTTGATCGCCGTGGCGCTGCTCCAGGCCGCCCCTCAGGGTGACGCGCCAGACTTCGATGCCGGCCGGGTGTTGCCCTCTAATGGCGACCGCCCCATCCCATTGGCGCCCGGGGCCCTCATTTCCATCTATGGAACCCGTCTCGGCCCCGCGGTTGGCTGCCAAGGCTACGCGGATCCCCAGTACCGCGAGACGCCCAGCCCTCCGCTCCCCGTACAGATGCACGCCGGCACGCTGATCTACCCGAAATTCCTTTGCGGCGCGCAAGTGCTAGTCGGCGGCATCCCTGCCGGGCTGCTTTACGTGCAGGAGGGGCAGATTAACTTCAAGGTCCCGCAGGAGACGCCCATCGCAGGCACTGCGGAGGTGCGCGTGGTCTATCGGGGACAAGCGAGCCAGCCCGTCGTTTTGCCGGTGGGGCTCGCGGCACTGTCACTTGAAACCCCGGCGGCGGTGGGCATGCCTGTCTGGCTGAAAGTATCGGGGACGGTGGGCGGCGACGCGATTCACTATCCGTTCGACATTCTGCCGGCATTTTTCAGGTGCACGGATATCGAGGTGCGGCGCAACGGCAAGCTGCTGCCTCGCATCGCCTCGATGGCAACCCAGGCGATCGGCCCAATGTCGGGATCCGGTCCCGCCTGCGGTTCCCTGGCATTGCGCGGCACGTCGCATCGCCTCGGCAGAATCCCGCTGCACCTCGTCTACCGCTTCGATCTGCCCGGAATCTACGAAGTCCGCTATACCTTGCGGCATGGATGGATCCCGGAGCAGTCCCCGGCGTTTCAATCGTCCTGGACACCCATTGAGATTCTGCCGGGCAGCCGGGCAGAGCGCGCCCGGTGGCTGAAGGAGATGGCCGCGAAGGCTCCCACCGATCCGGTCGATCTGCTGACCGACTTCCTGCCCTCGATTCTGGGCATCCCCGACGAGGCGTCGCTTCAGTTGGTGTGCCAGTATCTTTACCACCCGGACACGTTGGTGCGCCGGTTCGCCATGTACGGGCTAACCTACTGGCCGGCTGAGCAAGCCGACGCGGCTGTGATGCAAACGACGCGCACGCGGGGACCGAGCGATGTGACCGTAGAGTTCCTTAACCGCGCGGCGAAGCTTACCGCCGCGCAGGCGGACTCCATTGTTAGAGAACGCTATCCCTTACCTGCAGTCGAACTCAGCCGTTATCCTGCTGGGCGCGGTCACCGCGATTTATCGGATTGCGCAGGCGCAGGATTCGCCAGTAGGCACGGCTGTGCGGGCGCGCGCGGAAAATGCCCTGTTAGACGCCGCCGCCCATATTGCCGGCGCTGGCGATGAGGAGATCGCCGGCAGCTATGCGGTTGCCCTGAGCATGGTGACGAACGAGCGGGCACACGGCCTGTTGTGGGATTTGGTGGACCGGCATGCCGCGCGGGAGCAGGCGGCGATCGCGCTGACCTGGCGCAAGACGCTGGCCGACCTTCCGAAACTAGCGGATCTCGCACTGCAGCCGGCCGGCGGGCACAACCTGGACTACGCGCTGGCCAGCTTGCCCTACGCATTGCACCGCGCCTACGGAGAGCAGCCCTGCCCTATCTCGAGACGATGCTGGACCGTTCGGAATTTACGTGGGTGCGCACCAATTGCGCGCGCGAACTGTCGATCGCGGGCCGTCCGGCCGGCTTCGCCTTCATCGTGGACGCCCTCGAACGAGACCGGCGCTATCGCCAGGAGATGCTGCGGTTCGTTCGCGAACAGTTCCCCGGCCTTCGCCAGGCGGACGACGCTGCCGTATTGAGCTTCGTGCGGGCGCGCGCGAAGTGAGAAGTGGGGCAGACCTCCAGGTTCGCGCGCTGGAGTTTCTACTTGCGGTGGGGGGGCGGGCTTGAGCCCGCGCGGGGCTTTAGCCCCGCTGGTGGCACAGGCTTCAGCCTGTGGAGCACAGGCTTCAGCCTGTGGCTGGCGAGCTTCGCTCGCCGAAGAGCGGGCCTGCGAGGCCCTCGCAGGCTGCGAGCCCGCCCCACTACAGCGGACAAAATGTAGAATCTCCAGGCGCAGACCTCCAGGTCCGCGCGGGTCCTCCAGACCCGCCTCATTCCCTTGGGTCTGTTGTGTCGTCTTTATACGGGCTAACCAGCGTCTATTGTTATGATGGTGAAAAGCATGAAGTGGGTCGTAACGCTACTCTTTTGCCTGGGCGGGGCTGCCGCCGCGGAACTCACCGGGGGCCGCACGGTGTACCTGATGCCCATGGGCCACGGCCTCGACCAATTTATAGCCAACCGTCTCACGCGCATGCATGTGCTGCAAGTGGTCACCGATCCAGCCAAGGCCGACACCGTTTTCACCGACCAGGTGGGCGCGCCGCTGGAGGACCGGTTAAAGGACTTGTATCCGCCGCCACCCTCGCCGGAGGATAAAGAAGCGGCCAAGGCAAAAGAGGCCGCCGCCAGGGAAAAGGCCGAAAAGCCGGCGTCGACCACGGTCCAGGCCCCACCGTCCCTGTTGGGGGACACCGTCAACAAGGCCGAAAAGGCCGGCGCCATGGGTGTCTCCAGCCGCGGCCGCGGAACCGTATTCCTGGTGGACGTGAAGTCCCGCCAGGTGTTGTGGTCGGCCTTTGAACGCCCCAAGAACTCCAGTCCCAATGAACTGGATCACACCGCCGAGCGTGTCGTGAAGCAGCTCAAAGAGGAGCTCTCGCCGAAAACGAAGTAGGATTCTTTTCGCGCACGGCGTCCCAATAACTCTCCAGCAAACGCGCGGTAATGGCGGCCATGTCCCAGTTTGCCACTACCTCGGCACGCGCGCGCGCGGCCATTTCCGCGGCGAAGCGCGGGTCGTCGAAAACCCGCAGAACCTGCGCCGCAAATTCTTCCGGCTGCTCCGCAAGCAAACAAAACTCTCCGTCCCGGCGCGCCAAACCCTCGGCGCCAACTCGTGTCGAAACCACCGGAATGCCGCTGGCGAAGGCCTCCAGCAGCTTGACGCGCACGCCCGAGCCGCTGCGCACCGGGCACACAAATACCGCATAGCGGGCCAGCGGCTCGCGCACGTCGTCCACAAACCCGCGGATTTCGACGGCCGGCGCGCGCTCCGCATAAGGATGCCGCGGCGGCGCATCCGATCCGACCACCACCAGCCGCGCTTGCGGCCGGCGGCCCACAATGCGCGGCAGCACCTCTTGCACGAACCAATCGAGCGCCACGATGTTCGGTTCGTGCCGGAAACTGCCCAGAAAAAGCATGGTGAACGGCTCCCGGCCGCTGCACGCGAAATCATAGCGCGCGGTGTCGATGCCCGCCCGCAGCCCCGCCTGCAGACGGCCCCGCAGCGGACTCTTGCGTGGCAGAAAACCGGCCAGGTATTCCCCGTTTTCGAGCGTACAGACCTGCACCCGGTCGCAGCGCGGCAGCATGCCCAGCTCGTAGCGCAGCGCCCGCAGATATTCGTAGCGCGCCTTGATGCGGGCCAGCGTTCCGGCCATGTGCGCCAGACCGCGCGCGATGGATTGGAAATAGATATCGTGCTCGAACAGGACCATCGGAATGCGGCGATACCCCCGCGCGTATTGACCCAGCGGCGTGTATTCGAGCTGCACCACGTCGATCCGCTGCAAGTAGATCTGGCGGTGGATAAGCCAGTCCAGATCGGCGTTGGCGAATTCGGCGACCGCGTGCGGCCGCATCGATCCCAGGCTGGCGGGAGTGGGCGGGCGAACTAAGAACTCGGCCGACGCGCAGAAGCCGCGCAACTCTTCCTGCGCGGGAGCCTGCGATCGATCGTCCAGCATGGCGACCACATGCACTGTCGCGAGCTTGGCCAGTTCGCGCAACGTTTGATACATAAAGACACCGCCGCCGTGTACGGGCGGGCAGATGGGGTACGGTGAAACGAACAGCACCTTCAAGGTGGCGTCCTTCCGAGCCGCAACCGTAAGGGAGCGGTGCTCCCCAAACCGATCCCGAAAATATCCACCCAATGGTCTGCGGAACGCTTCCGTATCGTCCATCGCGGCCAGGCTGCGCGCCCGCCAGCGCGAGCGAATCGCCCCCGGAAGCTGCCGGGAGGCGCGCCACCAGCCGTCCAGGTTGGCCCGTCCCGGCACGTCGCCGGATGCCAGGCTGAGCAGGGCTCCGCCATAACTAAAGAAGAAGTGCGCCGCCAGGCGCCGCCAATCGTGGATATTCTTCCAGCAAAACAGCAGGTAATTCTTCTTGAGCACGGCCTGGATCTGCGCCTCTGTGAAGCGCTTGCCAATGGTGCCGCGGTGCTCGTGATACACGACGCTGCGCGGCTGATACATCACCGTCCAGCCGCGTTTCCACGCCCGATAGCCGAGGTCGGTGTCCTCCAGGTAGAAAGGCGCCAACAGTTCGTCGAAGCCGCCTAGCTCCAGGAACTTCCGCCGGTCGAAGGCGCAGGACCCGCCGCCGCCGTAGAAGCACGGGAACAAATCCTGGATGGCCGGATCGATGCGATGCCGCACTTTCAATCCGCCATCCTGCCACCAGCCTTGCGTCAGGCCGGTTTCTTCGCGCAGCTTAGCCGGGTCGCGAAAAAAGATCTGACACGACACGGCGAACACCCGTTCGTCGCGAAAGCCTTCGAGCAGCGGTGGCAGGAAATCCGGCGCCACCTGCATATCGCTGTTTAACAGCACCACGATATCGTTCTTGGCGGCGCGGAACCCGGCATTCGAGCCGCCGCCGAAACCGAGATTCCGGTCGAGCGCCAACACTTTCACGCCGGGAAACGCGCTGCGCACGAACCCGGCGCTGCCATCCGCCGAGCCGTTGTCGACCACGATGATCTCGTTTTCCCGATTGCCGGCCAAGGCGGCGATTACCGACGGTAGATACTGCGCGAGCAGGTCGCGCCCGTTCCAGTTAGGAATGACAACGGACGAAGCACCCGCACTCGCGCGTGCGGTGCAGGCACGCGCGCCGACACCCTTGAGTACGTCCGCCACCGCGTAAATCAGATCGGTGAGCGCGAGAGACAATACCGCCGCCAACAACATCAGTGGGGAGACCAGCAGCAGGAAAACCGTCATCACAACCCGGCGCCGGGTCCCAATCCGACGCGGCGGCCCAGCCGCACCCAGCGTGAAGACTCCAACAGGGCCAGCTTGCGGCGAAGCTGCTCCACTTCGGCGTTGAGCCCTTGCGCCCAACGCGTGCGCTCATCCACGGTCTTCTCCGCCTGGTGCAGATACTCGACACACCGCGCCAACTCCTGCAACTTGCCGTCGAGTTGCGCATTCAATTGCCGCGCCCATTCCGACTTCGTGCGGTTTTCCCGGTCCAGCTCCACGATTTTGGCCTGCGCGGCGGCCTGCGCGGTGGCCAGTTCCTCCTGCAATTCTTGAATCCGCGCGCCGCCGGCAGCTAGTTCCCGGTCCAGCCGGCCCGCCCATTCGTTGCTCTGTTCCAGCTCCGCCGTCAGGTTGCGATGCGCGCGGTCCAAATCCGCCAGATCGCGCTTGGCTTCTTCCAACCAATCGTCCTTGCGGTGCAGCTCGCCTTCGAGCAGCGCGATGTGCGTTTCTCTCTCGCGCAGCACGTTCGCCGCACTGGGGACATAGACGAACGTGGGATTGCCGGTCTGCGGACGGTGCGCGCAGACGGCCACGAAGAAGTGCGATTCCGCCGGCGGCGTCTCCCCGCCATCCACGCGCACTTCAGTCGTCCCTCCGGCTCCTCCGGGCTGTGTGGGGCGAAATGCCACGCCCTCCACGTGATTCTCCAGGAACAGGGAAATGTGCGGGAAAGTAGCCGATAGCTCGCTCCGGAACTCGTCGAATTCGAACTCGTGCGCATGGAACGGATTGGCTCCCGCGCGGCTGCGCGTTTCCGCGTAGTAGAGTTTGTTGGGCGTGGAGACGATGAACTGTCCAGTGGGCGCCAGTACTCGCCGCACTTCCGCCAGGAAGTCCCGCCAATCGGCCAGGTGCTCGATGACTTCGAAAGCCACTACCAGATCGAAGGCCGCATCCGGATGTGGCAGCGCGGTACAGGATGCCCGTTCGAATTCGAGAACCGGCATTTGGTAATGCTGGCGCGCGAAGGCCACGGCCTCGGCGGCGATATCCGCGCCCACCACGGAGAGCGCCGTTTTCGCCAGTTCCGCGGCGCCGTAGCCCGCGCCGCAGCCGGCGTCCAACACGCGTTTGCCGCGCGCCAGCCGGGCCGCGAACGCGTAGCGCGCCAGGTGTTCGTTCAACAGGTCGGCATCCACCTGTCCGGGGATCACGCGCTCGCCGGTAAATTCGACGCCCATGGCTTTAGCAATGGTTTCAACCAACGCCGTGCTCCGTCAGCTCCGGCGCTTGGTGCGCGAGCCGCGCATTCACTTCCACCCGGCATGGCAGACGAAGGAATCCGTAGATCTCGCCCGGTGCGTGACCCATCTGCAGTGCGATGGCATTGTCGATCCAGTCGCACATCTGGTAGCCCAGCAGCGTGCCGTCGGCGATGGCCGGCGAAAAAGAAAACGAGGCGGGATACAGCTCCGGCATTTCAAGATGAAAGTCGACGGTATAGACATCGTCCGGCAGCATGGCAGGCAGGTCGTAACTTTCGCGCGCGGTATTGGTGCCCGAGAAATCGATGCCGAGGTGGTTGCGCATCATGAAACCCACGATGGGTTGGGAGACGGCGGCGCGCGCGCGCACGCTGATGCGGACTACGATGCGCTGCGACGGCTCCAGAAGATGCACGGGATCGCCTTGCGCGTCAAGCACGGCGATGCCCAACACTTCCGCGCGGCCGTCGCCATAGCGGTGGTCGATATTCGGAATGTTCTCGACGACTTCCGGAGCGCGCACCTGCGGGCCTGTATGCGCACGCTCGGGCGAGCCTTTCAGCATCAGGTAGGCCGAGTCTTTCTCCACCATGGCCGCCAGATATTTAGCCGCCACACGGTCCGTTTCGCCGATCTCCCGGATGCGGCCATGTTCCAGCCAGAGGGCGCGGTCGCCGATGGCTTTCACATCGGCTATGGCGTGGGAAACGAACAGAATCGTGACGCCCCGCGCGCGCAGCTCATGCACCTTGCGCATGCAGCGCTGGCGGAAATAGAGGTCGCCCACCGCCAGGGCTTCATCCACGAGCAGGATTTCCGGATCCACGCTGATGGCCACGGCGAACGCCAGCCGGACGACCATGCCGCTCGAATAGGTTTTCACCGGCTGGTCGATGAATTCGCCGATTTCGGCGAAATCCTCGATATCCTTATAGCGCCGGTCGATTTGCCGTGTGCTTAGGCCCAGAATGGATCCGTTCAGATAGACATTGTCGTGGCCGGTGAATTCGGGATTGAATCCGGCGCCGAGTTCCAGAAGGGCGGATACCCGGCCACTCACTGTGAGGGTACCGCGGGTGGGCTGCAGAATGCCGGCCACCATTTGCAGCAAAGTGCTCTTGCCGGAGCCGTTTTCTCCGATCAGGCAGAAGGTCTCGCCGCGCCGGGCCTCGAAGCTGACATCGTGCAGAGCCCAGAAATCCCTGTGGCACTTCAGCCGGTTAAACGAGAGCAACTCCTTCAACCGGTCGCCCGGCGAGTCATAGATCGAGTAGCTCTTCGAGACACCCTGAAATTCGACGGCGTTCACGTTCGGTGGCCTGGGACTTGCCTGGAATAATCAGTGTAGCGGAACTGGGCTGGAGGGTGGGGCGAGACAAAAAAGCGCCGGCCGAGCTGGTGGCATGGCCGGCGCGAGATTGCCGTTGAAGACCGCTACGGCGTGGTGACGGACACGACTGCCGACAAGGGAGAGACGTTGCCGCCTGTGTCACTCGCCTCGATGCCGTAATAATAGGTGGCGCCCGCCGCCACGGTATAGTCGGTTGTCGAAGTCTGCGTGGCCGGGACCACCTTGAGCCACGTCAGGCTGGAACGCGAATTCCCCCGTAAGATGGTGTACGAAGCCAGCGGCATGCCGCTTTGCGCGGTCGTCCATGTGAGGCTGACCTCGGTCTTGCCTGGGGCGGTAGCAACCAGGTTCGTAGGCGCCGAGGGCAGGGCCAAAGTGGTTGCCGAGACGGTGGCGGACATCGGCGAAACATCCCCGCCGGTGTCGGTTGCCTGGACGGCGTAGTAGTATGTGGTCGCCGGAGATCCCGACGCGTCATTATACGAAGTCTGCGCGACGGTCGCCACCTGGCTCAGGTTGGAGGGATTGGAGCCCCGAAAGACGGCGTAGTCCCGGATCGGCAGCCCTCCGCTGGCCGGAGCGGACCAACTTACGCCGACCTTCGTGGTGGAGACCGCGGCGGCCACGAGGTTGGTTGGCGCCGATGGCCCACCCCCCGCGGTAGCCCGCACGATAGCGGACATCGGCGATAGGTCCCCTCCGGTATCGCTTGCCGCCACTGCATAGTAGTATGTGGCGCCCGCACTCACGGTGGAGTCGGTATAAGAGGCCTGCAGGACGATGGCCACCTGGCTCAGATTCGAAGTTGTGGTTCCGCGGTACACATGATAGTTCTGGATCGGCAGACCGCCGCTCGCCGGAGGGAGCCAAGTCAGGCCGATCTTGCTGGTCGAGATGGGCGTGGCCACCAGGTTGGTGGGCGCCGCGGGCAGCGCCGGCGTAGTCGCGAACACCACCACGGACATCGCCGAAACGTCATTCCCGGTGTCGGCCGCTTCGACCCCGTAGTAGTATGTCGTGGACGGGTTCAGGGAATTGTCCGTGAAGGAGGTCTGTGCGACGATGGCAACCTGGCTGAGGTTGGAAGCCGTTGTGCCCCGGAACACGTGATAATATTGGACCGGCAGGCCTCCGCTGGCCGCGGCGAACCACGTCAGGCCGATTTTGGCGGCGGATGCCGGGGTTGCCGTTAATCCCCCCGGCGCCGCGGGCGGCATGGGTGTGGTGACGGATGCGATCCCGGACATCGCCGAGACGTTTCCGGAAGTGTCCACAGCCTCCACGCCGAAGTAGTATGTGGTCCCCGCCCCGAAGGAAGAACTGGAATACGCCGTCGTCGTGCCGAGGGTGCGGCCAGCCTGCGTCAGAGCCGCCGGAGAGAGACCCGAGAAGACCAGATAGCTGCCGATTCCGGCGTTATCCGTGGAAGCCGACCAGGTCACCGTCACCTTTTGGCAGGAAGCCGCGGAGGCCGCCACGTTGCCGGGCGTGGTGGGCGGAGTCGTGTCCTTGGTCGTGACGTCGATGCTCCGCGAAGCCACGGAGACGTTCCCGGCCAAATCGAAGGCTTCAATCGAGTATGTGTACGTGGTGTACTGGGTCAACCCGGAGTCCTGATAAAACAAATTGGCCGTGGTTCCGACGATGGCGCCGCCGCGCAAAACGTAGTAACCGGCTGTGCCTACATTATCAGTGGATGCATTCCAACTCAGAGCCGCCGTATCGGGGTTATTGGACGAGCCCGCCACCCCCGTAGGAACCGTAGGCGGAATGGTATCGGGCGGCGAGACCAACGAGGCATAATAGCTCATCGCCGTGCTGGTGTAGATGGCCCCCTGCAGGTTTTGCGCCGCCTGCGATCCCTCCTCGTTCAAAATCTCGGTGGGCGTCAGATTATCGGTGGAACTGTCATACGGCAGATAAGCGGCGAAGTACGTAGAGCCGAAAGGATCCATGAAAAGCATCTGGGTATGGCGCGCCAGGCTTTGCATGGTCTGCAAGAAGTACGCATCCAGCGGCGCCCAAAAACTGAACGGGTCCCGCGCC
>Ga0181526_10003173_pt1 | contig 13606 bp, 10 predicted proteins | sample PEATcosm2014_Bin_35_FD_119750 | JGI IMG/M metagenome (GOLD analysis project Ga0181526, IMG submission 119750) | Peatland microbial communities from MTU Mesocosm Facility, Houghton, MI, USA - PEATcosm2014_Bin06_30_metaG | ecosystem: Environmental > Terrestrial > Soil > Wetlands > Peat | place...
AAACAACTGTTCCACCGACGAGTCGGAGTTCAAAACTCCATTTGTTCACAGTCTCGCCCGGAGGCACGAGCGAAACAAAGATTCCGATCAAGACGACGAAGAAGCCCAGAATACCGCAAAGCCACAATCCAATTTTGCCGCCTGGAATCAGAACTGCATGCGCGTTTTCCGCACGGTCCTTGCGGCCAGCCAACTTGATGACGGCGGCGAACATATACAAGAACGGGATGAAGTAGAGAATAATGGCCGCGTCAATGAGGATCTGGTAGGCAGCCTGAACAGTCTCGCTCCGAATCTGGCTGAGAAGCAAGATCGCGCCGGAAAGGCCGGCTTGCACGAGGATGGAAACGTAAGGGGTTTTCCAGCGCGAGTGAATTTTCCCGAAAAAGGATGGCAAGTAGCGATCAATGCCCACGACAAAGGGCACGCGCGCGATGCCAGCTACGGTACTGCCAACGCCGCCGGCATTGCCTACGGAAACGAGCACGGCCGCCAAAATCCCTACAAAACCGATTTTAAGGGCGACGGAGCCTAGTGTAATGGCGTTGAAAACGCCGCTCTGCGGATCGATCCCCGAAGCCGGGACGAGCGAGAGAACAGCGAAGGTGCCAACGATATAAGCAAGAGCGATCATCGCCCCGGCCCCAAAGACCGCGCGGGGCAGAGTACGCCGCGGGTCGCGCACCTCTTCGCTCATTGCCGAAACCAGCTCTAGCCCCGTGAACGCAAATGCAATTTGCGACCAAAAATTCACAGTATCCCAATTCCACGTGGGCATCATGTTCGACCAAGTGAAGTGCGTCACGGTACCGTGTTTGAAACAAACGAGCAGCGCAACAACCACCAACATGAGCAGTGGCAAATACGTGCCCACGCCTCCGGCATTTTGCAGCCATTTGCCGATGTTCAGACCGATGATGTTCAGCACAACCGCCACCAGAAGCAAACCGAGGGAGACCCACAGAAGAAAAGCGCGGTCCTGGGAAAGCAACACGCCCTTTGCCCCAAAGACATAGGCGCTCATCGAAGCGCTCGCCAGCAGCAGGCCCGGGAAATAAAACACCGTGTAAATCCAGTAGGTCCAGCCAGCCACGAAACCGTGAAAATCGCCGAACGCCTCCTTCGCCCAGACGTACAAACCGCCTTCATTCGGAAAGCGCGATGACAATTCATTGATCACGAACGCGCCCGGCACAAAAAAGAAAACTGCGGCGATAACCCAGAGGCTGATGGAGGAGGTGCCATTGTGCCCCGCGGCCGCGATCCAGCGTGGGCCGAGAACAGTGGCGATGTTGAACAGCAGCACGTCCCAGAAACCCATTGTTTTTCGAAGTTGTGCCTTGGGATCTTTTGGCGGCGGAGAAATGGTCACAAAATCACGTCCAGGGCGGGAATGAGTTCATCCTGCAAGAGGAAGTCTCGGAGAAACGGGTCTGCGGAGCTTTCAAAATCCGCCCATGACCCGAATATCTGCGCTTTGCCATCTTGCAAAAAGACGACCGTGTCGGCGAGGCGCCTGGCCAGATGCGTATCATGAGTCACGACGATGGAGGTCTTGTGAAATGCTTCTTTGAGCCGCGAGATCAGGTCGCCCATGTGTCCGGCCATGATGGGATCCACCATGGTGGTGGGCTCGTCGTAAAGAATCGCTTCGGGATTCTGCGCTAATGCTCGTGCGATAGCCACGGCGCGTTTCGTCCCCGTGGAAAGTTCGCTGGGAACTTTTTCCAGAACGTCTTCCACTTCCAGCATTTTCGCAAGCTTCATCACGTAAGCAGCGACATCTTCGTCAGTCAGCCCAGGCTGGCCTTCGAGCGGGAAGGCAATATTTTCGGCGACGGTGAGAGAATCGAACAACGCCCCGGATTGAAAGACCATGGTGACTTTTTTGCGGATTTCCTCAAACTGGCGTTCCGTAAAATCCGTTACGTCCACTCCATCGATGAACACGCGGCCTGAATCCGCATGAAGAAAGCCCATAATGTGTTTCAACGAAACCGATTTGCCAACTCCGCTGCGGCCCATGATCACGCAAGTTTCCCCGCGCTTGACTTTGAAACTGACGTTATTCAGCACCATGCGTTCGTCGAACCCTTTGTTCACGCCGCGAAATTCAAAATAGTATTCCGCACCCTTTTGCCCGAAGTGGGCGGACGTCAACCCGGCTTGATGGAGCTCCTCACTCATCGATCCTCGTCTCCAATATGCGGCGCGCCTCGGCAAAGTCCGCGGGCGTGTTCATGTTCCAGAACAACCGGCCATGGCTATCAAATCGTTTCCAGGCCGACTCGTCAAGCACTTCCAGGGGCAAGCGTTTCATGGCGTCGGTAATCTTCCGAATACCCGAGTCGAATGAGGTTCGAATGGCAGCCACTGCATCGGTGCGCCAGCAGGCACATAGGGGTTCGAGACCATTGACAGACTGAGGCACGACGACCTGCGCATTGCTTCGCGATGCCTTATCCAGCAAAAAGGCGAGGAATTCTCGGTTGAGGAAAGGCATATCACAACTGACAACGAGAGCCCACGAACGTAGCTCGTGGCCGTTGATTCTTGTTTTGTCCAACGGTACAAGCCGGTTTGTGTGAAGCAACGCGGTCAGGATGCCCCCGAGCGGGCCTTCTCCCGGCCAACGATCGGCAATCAGAGGCCAAGGCAAATTCATATACTTTCCTGGAGGGGCGACAATCGAAATCTCAGCGCAAACGCTTCCCAGAAGTGCGCCAGTTCGCTGCAGCATCGTCTTGCCGGCTAATTCCACGAGTGCTTTGTCCGTCCCGAAACGCGTGCTGCCGCCGCCCGCTTGAAGAAAGCCGTGGCAGATCATCCTTCGTCATCCTCTACAGGAATTTCCTGTCCGGGACGGCGAATGCCGAGTTCGCGCAGGCGTTCCTGCAGGCTCTGGCGATGCAGCCCGATAGTGGCCGCCGTGCGGGAAATATTCCAGCGATGCGCGGCAAGTTGGCGGCGCAGATAGGCGATCTCAAATTTACGTTTGGCTTCGCGAAAATCACTTTCGCCCAAGCCAAGATCTGCGCCTTCCTCACCGCTCTTGGGCAGTATCGGTGCCCCCTTGATCACTTCCTCTGGAAGATCACTGACACCAACTTGGTCGCCTCGGCACAGCACTATGGCGCGCTCGATCACGTTTTTTAATTCGCGGACGTTACCGGGCCAGTCATAACGCTCCAGAGTTGTTAGCGCTTCCTGCGTCAGCCGTCCCGTGCGCCCGAGCCGCGCGCCATGAATCTGGAGAAACGCTTCGGCCAACGCGGCTATGTCTTCCTTGTGAGCTCGCAGCGCGGGAAGTTCGACGGTCACCACGCGCAAACGGTAGAAAAGATCTTCTCGAAATTTTCCATCGCGAATAGCCAGCGTCAAATTGCGATGCGTCGCACTGATGACACGCACATCCACAGGAATGGATTGCGTGCCCCCGAGACGTTCGATGGTGCGATTTTCCAAAGCCCGCAGCACCTTCGACTGCGTGACCGGATTCATATCGCCGATTTCGTCAAGGAAGAGCGTGCCGCCATGGGCTTGCTCGAAGCGTCCTTTTTTTTGCTGAGCAGCCCCGGTGAACGCGCCACGCTCGTAACCAAACAGCTCGGATTCGATCAAGGTCTCGGGCAACGCCGCGCAATTCACGGCCACGTAAGCTTTCCCATTGCGTTCGGAGCGAGCATGAATTTCTTGCGCCAGCAAATCCTTGCCCGTGCCGCTTTCGCCCAGAATCAGTACGGTGGAATCGGTGACGGCCACACGGTCCGCCATTGCGAATGCACGCCGCATCGCCGCGGAACGACCGATCATCTGGCCGAACTGCCCTTCGGTAGCCAGGCGGCGCCGTAGAGAATCATTCTCCTGCTCCAGGGTGGACAGCTTCAAAAGGTTCGATACCCGGGTGCGCAGCTCTTCGAGTTCGAAGCCCTTCACAAGATAATCTGCCGCGCCAAATTGCAACGCTTCCACTGCTGGCTTCGCTGTATCCAGTGCGGAAACCATTAGCACAGGCAACTGGTGGCCTTCGCTCCGCAGCCATTTCAGAAAAGATAAGCCGTCTTCCCCCGGCATGACCACATCCAGCACCAGGAGGTCTGGTGTATCCGCCGCCAAAGCCGAGCGCGCCGCTGCCGCCGAATCCGCCTCCAGCACCCGGTAGCGGCTTTCGAGCGCCCGCCGCAATCCGTAACGCGCGGCGGGCTCATCATCGAGAATTAGAATCGTTTTCATGTGCAGGCCTGCCCTTTGAAGACACGATCCTGGCGCGTCCCGAACGACAGGGCTCGAATTAACTTTTGCTTAAGGTTGGTGATTGAAATCGCGTTAGCGTAAACCGCCCGGCGGTTTCGCCCCAAACTACGGCGGCGAAGTACACGCTTAATAGCAGGAGCTCGGGTTCGAGTAAGTGGCGATATTTCACGGAAGGGTAGGCAAGGTAGTAGGGAATCGGATAAATCAGCAGAAGAGCCGACAGGAGGATCCAACCGCGCGGCCTTCGCGTGAGAACAAAAAGCAATCCCAACCATCCCAGGAGCGAAAGCGGCCAAAACTTCCAGGGTGCCCACCACTCGAGCGGCCCATAATACATCAATGATGTACCGTCCCAGAACCATAAGGTACGGTGCGCAGTCAGATCCAGGAACTCTCTGGGGTACTTTCGGACGAAATCGAAGGCGTCTTTTTTGTAGTAGTCGATGAACTGCGGTTCGCCCCATTTCAAGTATTGGGCTAGCACCGCGGGGTTGTTGTTCGGATGCTTCCCGCTGTAACCGATCCCGTTGCTGAAGTGATAGTTGCCCAGGTGAAATTCGAACCAATAGTTGCTGCGCATGAAAACGGGGCGATGAAATACAGCGTAATTGCGGATCAGCCACGGGGACACCAGCGCGGCGAACAACGCTCCTGAATAAACCAGGGGACGAATCCATTTTGCCCCGGCTTTGTAATTGGTATAGGCCGCAACCAGAACGGTGAACGGCATAATGCTGAGCGGCGCCGGATTGGTCAGAGTAATGAGTGCCCAGATAGCCCCCAACTGCAGCCACAGTTTCAACGTTCCTTTTTCTGCAACGTCCAGTGTGACCACTAATACCCAGGAGACCAGCAACGCACTTGCCGTAAAATCCCAAATCCAGGAGACCGGCCATCGAAAGAAGATCGGACTGACCGTCCAAATCCACGACGCCCACAGCCCGATCCTGGCGCCAACCGTGCGGGTGCCCAAGGCGTAGATCGAGATTCCCGTGGCTCCGGCCATCATGCACTGCAACGCGATCATGGCAAATGCCGATGCTGCTGACCATACTCCGAAAACGCGAAAAAGCAGGGCCATCATGTACGGATAGACCGGCGCGATCCACGCCGTTGGGCCGCTTTCGATATAGAAGGGCGAGCTGAAACCCCTTCCTTCTGCTATCCGCTCGGCGATGCTGCAAATCTCGGCTCCGAACGGCAAAATGCCACCGTGCACCGTCAGGTAGGTGTGCTTCCATATTACAAAACCGATGCGCAGCCCAAATCCGACCAGAAACAGCGACAAGTAAAGCACGCGCTTGTTGACCTGGAGTGCCGTTTGTGGAGCGACGAAACTGCCGCCTGACCGGGGACCAGTCCGATCCTTGGCCTTCCCGCGCGCCCCAACGATCGTCGTTGCTGCCATACCAAATAGTGTCTCGGGTACCCTGCAGAGTGGCAAGCCATGTTTGCCTCACGGGTGTCCAGAGCACCAAGATAGAACGCATTTTCTGCTCGTCATTTCTCAGGTTCTCCGCTTGGCTGTTTCATTTCCATATGATTTTCAAGTGGTGCCGCTTCCGTACTCGTCGTCAGTGCGATCCTGAATTTCGTTCCGCTCCCATGCTCAGTGGGGCTCTGCCATTCCATTGCGCCACCCAACTCCTCCAACCGCCGTTGCACAATCGCCAGCCCTAAGCCCGTGCCTAGTGACTTCGTTGTGAAGAAGGGTCTCAGGACTTTCTCTCTCAGTTCGGCCGGTATGCCTGGCCCATCGTCTTCCACCGTCAACTCGCAGTTACGTCCAGCCGCCTGGAGCGTGATCGCTACATGGCCCCCCGCCGGCGTCGCTTCAATGGCATTCAGCACGAGATTTGTGAGTATATCGTTGGCCGCCTCGCTGCTTGCCGTCACCCAGTGCTCCGCCTCGGTGGCCTGTAATTCGAGAGCGACTTTGCACTTGTCCGCTTCCGGACGCAACACGCTGACCACGTTCTGGGCCACCTGCTTCAGGCTGCAGCGTACGCCGCCTTGCCCTGTTCGGACTCCCGGACGGCTGAACTGCAACAGTTGATTCAGCTTCGCAGACAGCCGATTGATCTCGTCCAGGACCATTTGCGTCTCGCAGCGTAGCGAGTCAGGCAGGTCCGCGCTTTCCAACTGCACCTGCAGAATGGTCTTGATCGAACCGAGCGGATTTTTCAAATTGTGAGAGATGCTGGCGGCCATCTGGCCCACCAGCGCCAGCCGCTCGCGTTCTGCCAATTCTCTTTCCAGTTCCAGTTTCTCTTCAATCAATCGGCAAAGATCGAAGGCCGCCGGCAGTTGTTCGCAGAGGAATTCCAGCGCTGCGCAGGTTTCGCCCGAAATCATCGCGCCATGCGCGCGTACCTGCAGCGAACCAATGTGCTGTCCGTCTCGCCGTATTTCGAAAGTTTCCGCTGAGCCGCCCATTGCTGCATCTGTGCCTCGCCGGGGGGCGCCGGGACTGCCAAGTCCGAGGTGCACTTCTGCGAGTTGTAATTGTTCCGCAATCCACCGCTCGATAAATTTCTCCAGTTTGCTCTGATCCCCCAACCGAGCCACCTCATTGATCGGTCCCATCAATTTTTGTGCCCGGTCCACTTCGGTCTGTGCCGTCTTCTGCAGGAGCCTCCTCATCACTCGCTGCATGGGCTCCAGAAAAACCACCGGCAAAAAAAGCAGGAGCGCGGCAGTCGCTTCCGGCGGAAAGTACGCCTCCAGCCACAGGCTTGCACGCCGCACTAAACTCAGGTACAGCAACGCCACAAAGACCAGGAAGACGGCGTAGATCAAGTTCCGCTGCCGCCCGATCTGCAGGAAATTGAACCGCTGTACCTGGGTGATCAAAACAATGAGCGGCACCAGCGCAAGTAGCATGACGATTAGAGAGCTCCAGGCATCCTCGCTTGTGTAAAAGAGCCGGAACGCAAATAAGACGATCAACAAGCTCGCCAGTGCACCGAGATTCCCACTGAGAAGCCTGTGAAAAATTCGCTGTGCTAGGTCCGGCGCAGTCTTCTCAAATCGCCATTGCCAGATTGCTCCGAGCCCCAACGAGACCACGAGCCATAGCTGATATGGAATGCCCAGCCGTTGAGTAGGAATAGAGAAATTAAATACATGGTCGGACCTCAGTGCGCCTAGTAAGTATGGAATTAACAATAGTGCGGGCGCCCATGCGTACACTAGCCAAGCGGTCTTTCGCATTCCAGGAGAGATCAGTTCGCGGATCGATGCATACTCGGCATGCAGATGTACGACGAGTGGTGGGATAAGCCATAGGCCGAGACAGAGAAACGTCCAGGCAAATCGCAGCAATCCCGATGGCGGGGTGCCGTAATAAAGTTGCGCGTTCAACGCCAGCAGGCTGCTGCCAAAGAAACAAGTCAGGCCCAGGCAGAGGAAGAAAAATATGCGCTCGAAATTGCGCTGCCTGCGATGCCCGAGGATCACCACCATCCAAAAGAAAGGCAACAACGTACCGGCAGTCAGAAGCACAAGTCGGAGATAAGGTAGCCAGCGCATGGAGAACAATGCCGCGAGTCTAACGCCGGAGGAAAAGTAGGGCAATGACCAAGTGCAGGGAAAATCTGGCGGTCGTATCTGTTGTAAATAATTGGGTTATGAGAATCTAACGAACGCAGGGGGACGAGTGCAAAAAAGGAAGAGCATGGAAAGCGCTTGACTGGAAAGGAAAAAGTGGTATATTAGCACTCGGTGGTGAGGAGTGCTAAACACACCCATTCAGCCCCGCCACTGTAATTTCAGTCACACCGTAAGTTCACCAAAATGGAGGTTTTTCCAAGATGGCAGTCAATCTGACACCGCTGCACGACCGTGTCATCGTGAAGCGCATTGAAGAGAAGGAAACCGTCAAGGGCGGAATCATCATCCCCGACTCCGCGAAAGAGAAACCGCAAGAAGGCGAAGTCATTGCCGTCGGCGCGGGCAAGCGGGAGAAGGGCGAGCGGGTTCCCCTGGACGTGAATGTTGGCGATCGCGTGCTGTTCGGCAAGTACAGCGGCAGCGAAATCAAGATCGATGGCGAAGAGCTCCTCATCCTTCGGGAGGAAGAGATTCTCGCGAAGCTGGGTGGAGCTGCGAAGGCAGCAAAGAAGTAACGAACCAAGGAAGCACAGAAGTAAAGAGTTTTAGGAACAAATCTCAGGAGGAATTAAGCAATGGCGAAGCAGATTGTTACCGGGGAGAATTCCCGCCAAGCGATTCTACGCGGCGTGAATGCCCTTGCGGATGCAGTAAAAATCACCCTCGGCCCCAAGGGCCGCAATGCGGTGATTGAAAAGAAGTTTGGCGCGCCGATCATTACCAAGGACGGCGTGACCGTTGCCAAGGAGATCGAATTGCGCGATCCGCTCGAGAATATGGGCGCGCAGATGGTTCGCGAAGTCGCCAGCAAGACCAGCGACGTCGCCGGCGATGGCACCACCACCGCCACCGTTCTGGCTCAGGCCATCTTCCGCGAAGGCGTGAAGACGGTTGCGGCCGGCGCCAGCCCCACCGCTCTCAAGCGCGGCATCGACCGGGCCGTCGAAGTCGCCGTCGAGGAAATCAAGAAGCTCCACAAGGACGTCAAGGGCGATATGATCGCCCAAGTCGGCACTATTTCCGCCAACAATGACAAGCAGATCGGTGGGATCATTGCCGAAGCCATGAAGAAGGTCGGTAAGGACGGTGTGATCACGGTCGAGGAATCCAAGACCATGGACACCACACTGGAAGTCGTGGAAGGCATGCAGTTCGACCGCGGCTACCTCTCCCCCTACTTCATCACCGATCCCGAACGCATAGAATGCGTACTGGAAAATGCGTTGATCCTCATCCATGAGAAGAAGATCAGCTCGATGAAGGACCTGCTCCCGTTGCTCGAGCAGATTGCCAAGCTCGGCAAACCCCTTCTGATCATCGCCGAGGAAGTGGAAGGCGAAGCGCTGGCCACTCTCGTGGTGAACAAGCTGCGCGGCACGCTGCAGTGCAGCGCGGTCAAGGCCCCCGGCTTTGGCGACCGCCGTAAGGCCATGTTGGAAGACATTGCCACCCTGACCGGCGGCAAGGCCATCACGGAAGACCTCGGCATCAAGCTCGAGAACGTCAAGATCGAGGACCTCGGCAAGGCCAAGAAGGTCACCATCGATAAGGACAACACCACGATCGTCGAAGGCGCCGGCAAGGCGGGCGAAATCGAAGGCCGTGTAAAGCAGATCCGCCAGCAGGTGGAAAACACCACATCCGACTACGACCGCGAGAAGCTCCAGGAACGCCTGGCCAAGCTTGTCGGCGGCGTTGCAGTCATCAAGGTGGGCGCGGCAACCGAAACCGAGCTGAAGGAGAAAAAGGCTCGCGTTGAGGACGCCATGCACGCCACTCGTGCAGCCGTTGAGGAAGGCATTGTTCCCGGCGGCGGCGCTGCACTGCTCCGCGCACTCCCGGCCCTGGACAGAATCAAGGCCGAAGGCGATGAGCACGTCGGTGTGGGAATCGTGAAGCGCGCTCTCGAAGAGCCCGCTCGCCAGATCGCACACAACGCCGGTTTTGAAGGCGCGGTGGTGATCGGCAAGATCCGCGAATCCAAGGATGATCACTTCGGCTTCAACGCCGACACCGGCGAATATGTCGACCTCGTCAAGGCGGGCGTTATTGATCCGGCCAAGGTCACCCGTTTGGCGCTGCAGAACGCCGCGTCCATCGCGGGCCTGATGCTCACCACGGAAGCACTCGTGGCCGAGTTGAAGGAAGACGACAAGAAGGCTGCTGCTGCCGCTGGTCCAGGTGGCCCAGGCGGCATGGGCGGCATGTACTAAGGTTTGTCCAGCTAACCCAGAAACCTCAATCCACCGAGGGCGGCCGATTCGTCGACCGCCCTTTTTCTTTTCTGTTTTGGAAGTTAACGAAAGCGAAACGACACCTCTCGCAAATACGTCTATCATGACAGAAGGCTGTTGCCGAAGGTCACTTCGACAAGTGAGGAGCCTATGAAATCCGCTCTCGCGTTCCTGTTCCTATTTCTATTTGCCTCATCTTGCACTTTTGCTCAAAAGTAATCTGCCGCTCTTGCTCCAACTTCGTCCTGCGGCCCTAGCAACGTCGACTTTGACGTCAAGCTGAACAATGCACAGCATTCCGTCGGCCAACCGGAACCAGGCAAGGCTCTTGTCTACGTTGCGGAAGTATTTCAACGGCCCCCTAACGAACTTGGAACCCCGACGATCCGTGTCGGTATCAACGGAGGTTGGATCGGAGCCAATCATGGTTCTTCCTACCTCTCCTTTTCCGTGGACCCTGGCGAACAACACCTCTGCGCAAACTGGCAGTCTGTTTGGAAGCGACTCTCCAGCCAATACTCCTTAACGAGTTTCACAGCCGAGGCTGGAAAAATCTATTTCTTCCAGGTAAGGATTCACATGGAATCGGAGGGAAAAGGCAGCCAGGTCTGGTACATTGACCTTCAACCGGTAGACCCGGATGAAGGAAAATACCTCATTGCTTCTTCCCGGTTTAGCGTGTCTCAAGCGAAGAAATAGGTCATTTCGGCGCTTCCCCATAATTTGGCCGGCCTTTTGTTTCGATGGGTGTTTTTCACACCTTAGCACCAAAAGCTGTACCGAATCTGTACTCTCCCCCAATTGACGCGCTTACTGTTCCAACATAAAGTCACCGTCATCCTACCCAGCTGATTTTACGTTTGATACAAAGCGGGAATTTATGCTCCCGCTTTCAAGACGGCGACTTTGTCCCTTCAGGCTATGCACATCGCCAGAGCGCCGTCGGTCGCGTCGTAGGCCACGAAGCGAGGAAGGAGCAGAAAGAGCTGCCAGGTCACTTTTCCCGGGTATAATTCCCGGATTCAATTCCTCGCTGTGCGAACCGCAGGATTGCGGTTCCCAGGCTGACGCCGTTCTTCCATCCCAGGCCCCACCAAACAACCCATGTCCAGCCAATGCCCGGGGTGTGTCTTGCCGCCGGGTGCATTCATTAGCTGGAGGACTTTAGAAATGAAGACTGAAGAACGCTTGGTTGTAGGTTCGGCCGTATTGCTGTTTCTTTTCCTGAGTGACACTTTTCCTGTTCGCTCACAACAAAATGATCGTGGGGCAAAGGACCCCGGGGTACGCGCAGGTTCGGTAAATGCCGGTCCGCCGCTTTCCACTCTCACCAGCAGTCAACTTCAATTTTTCCAGGATGGTCTAACCCGCTTTCAGCAAACGGACCAAGTGGCCAGCGGCCTGGGTCCCACTTTCAATTCCAACAGTTGTGGTAGTTGTCATGCACAACCTTCCGTTGGCGGCACGAGCCCGTCGACCCCGCAATATCCCAACATTGGCCCGAATCCTCAAATCCAAGCCGCCACGGCAAATGGAGCAACCAACACTATTCCTTTCTTCATTACCTCGGATGGCCCCGTTCGCGAAGCGCGCTTTCCCTTCCTTGTAAGTTCCAGTGGAACCCTCACTCACACTCCGGATGGTGGAGTGCACGCCGTGTTCACAATAACTGGTCGGCAGGACGCAACCGGATGCACCCTCCCGCAGCCAAATTTCGAGCAGATGCAACAATTGAACAACCTCATTTTTCGTATCCCCACGCCAGTCTATGGCGCAGGGCTGATTGAAAACATCGCGGACGAGACAATCCTGTCGAACATGCAGGCAAATGCCAGCCTAAAACAAGAACTCGGGATTTCGGGACATCCGAATTACAGCGCCAACGATGGGTCTATCACCCGGTTCGGCTGGAAGGCCCAGAACAAGTCGCTCGAAATATTTGCCGGGGAAGCTTACAACGTCGAAATCGGGGTCACCAACGAACTTTTCCCCAACGAACGCGGCAATCCACCGGTCTCTTGCCTCATGAATCCTACGCCAGAAGATTCCACCAACTTCTCCCAATCCGGGGATCAAATTCCCAGCGATATCGTGGAGTTCTCTCATTTCATGCGTTTCCTGGCGCCGCCAGTCCCTTCAACGACTGGAATTCCTGGCGATCCTACCGCAGCGTCGATCCAAAATGGACAGGCCGTCTTCAACCAGATTCACTGCAGCACATGTCACGCGCCTTCCTTGCCGACATCAGCCTCCAGCCTCACAACCGGTTTGAGCAAGCAGACAGCCGCGTTGTTTTCGGACCTCCTGGTTCATCACATGGGCTCAGGTCTTGCCGATAATGTGACTCAAGGTTCCGCTGGGCCGGACGAATTCCGTACTGCGCCTCTGTGGGGTCTGGGGCAGCGAATCTTCTTTTTGCACGATGGGCGCTCGGGGCCCGCGAACGGTGGACTGGTCAACGCCATCCAACAACACGCCAGCAACGGCTCGGAGGCCAACAACGTGGTTTCGCTCTTCAATCACCTCTCGCCACAGGAACAGCAGGACCTTCTGAATTTCCTGCGGTCGCTATAATCTCGTTCGAGTCAGCGTGCAGAAGAGTCCTTCTGCACGCTGTTCTCTCCTCACCGGGCAGCCAGGTCAACACCCGGTGAAGGGACTCGCGCCAGAGGCATGACACGCCTGCTTGTATGCGCTTCCTCGCTCCGATAGACTTCTCTATGACACACCACGCTCCTCAGGGGGAGATCTAAGCAGCATGCCAGGTTTCTTGCAGCGGTTCATGCCGCATGACGGAGATTTTTTCGTCCTTTTCCAGAAGCAGGCAGAAAACATTGTCGTGGGCGCTCAAGCGTTCGTAAGCATGCTGGAGCATTACACCGGGGTTCCCGAACAGGTGCAAATTATCAAAGCCATCGAGCACAACGGCGACGAAATTACCCACCAGATTTTCCGGAAACTCAATCAGACCTTTATCACTCCGTTTGACCGGGAGGACATTCACGAGCTTTGCAGCACCATGGACGACGTCATTGACCTGATCGACGCCGCGGCCAGCCGCTTTGTTCTCTACCGAGTCGGCGAAATCCGCCATGGAACGATCGAGCTTTGCAAAGTCCTGGCGGCCACGACCTCGGAGGTCAAGGAGGCCATTTACGCCATGGAGTCGCCAGATAAGGCATTACACCGAGTCATCGAAATCAACAGATTGGAGAATGAAAGTGACCGTATCTGCCGCACCTTGATTGCCCAACTGTTTGAGGAAGAGAAGAATCCGGTGGAAATCATCAAATGGAAAGAGATTTTTGAAGTGATTGAAACCGCTGTCGATAAATGTGAAGACGTTTCAAACGTAATTGAGAGTGTCATCCTGAAGAACGCTTGATCCCCGTGAACAGTTTCACACTGGTTCTTATTACTGTTTTTCTGACGCTTGCCTTCGAGTTCTCGAACGGCTGGCATGACGCCGCAAATTCCATTGCGACCGTGGTTTCCACTCGCGTGCT
>Ga0181526_10003174_pt1 | contig 13597 bp, 10 predicted proteins | sample PEATcosm2014_Bin_35_FD_119750 | JGI IMG/M metagenome (GOLD analysis project Ga0181526, IMG submission 119750) | Peatland microbial communities from MTU Mesocosm Facility, Houghton, MI, USA - PEATcosm2014_Bin06_30_metaG | ecosystem: Environmental > Terrestrial > Soil > Wetlands > Peat | place...
CCCCAACGCCCGAGCGCATAGCCGGCGCCGAAAGCAAGCCCGGTCGCGAGAATGCCGGCGCCGATATAGGCCGGCGGCGGCCAGTAATATGGCGGATAGGCCGGATAGGGCCACGGCCCGTAGACCACCGCCGGATCGTAATAGGGCACATAGATCGTATCGGGCTGCGCCGGCGCGATGACGATGACTTGTTGGCCGCCCTGCTGCTCCGTCGACACCGTCTGTTGGCTGGTCGAGCTGAGTTTGTTGTTGGCCTGGGCTTTGCTGCGCAGCCGCTGGATGGCGTCCATGACATCGGGTTGTTGCGCCAGCACCGCGTCGCCGAGTTGCTGCGTCCAGCTGAGTTTCGTGCTCATCATATCGAGCACCGCCGGCGTCGCGACCAAAGCCTTGACGCTGTCGTCCCAGCTCTGCTGATCGACCGCCGCTTTGAGCGCATCGCCCTTCAGATTCTTATTGTCACCCGCCCAGCGATCGGCTTCGACGATCTCAAGCGGATAGGTCGAAGCCATCAGGACTTCCGACAATAGCGCATCCGGATAAAGCGCGATCGGCGACACCAGCGCATCGAGTTGCCCTGCCGCCAGCAGTTGCTGGGCCGGCGCGGCGGCGGCCTGTGGCGGCGGCGCTGTCTGGGCGTTGGCTGCAAGCGGCATCGCGATGGCGAGCGTCACGGCGAGCGCCCGCACCAGTATGGTCCTCATACGCAGCCTCCCCGGTCGCGTTATTGAGAGCATGATCCCGAAAAGTGGAGCCGGTATTCGGATAAGATCATGCTCACCTAGAGTCGTTCGGCCGATGACGTCGGTGACAGCATAGCGGGTTCCCGACCGGTTTGCACAGACGGTCGACCTAGATTTCGGAGCGAGCGCGGAACTTCAGAAGGTACTTTAAGAGACGCCGAAGCTGCGGACTTATAGACGGACGGCAGCGTCCGATTCCGGAGCCGCGGCCATCAAAATTCCAGCCGCCAGTCCGCCGATGTGCCGGAATGAGCCCGGCAGGAGCTCCCGGGCAGGAACTTCCGGGCAAGGACTTCCGGGCAAGGACTTCCGGGCAAGGACTTCCGGCTACGCCCGGCCACGCCGCCTGCGGCCTTGAATGGCTAAGGGGACGCTCGATAATTCGACCGTAGCCCATTGCTATTCGGCCGAATAGAGCGCCGAGTGCTCCGCGACTGACAATAGACAGGCGGAGCGATTTCTCCCCTGTTGGCTGCGCGCAAAACGGCGAAGTTCCGAGGCCGCCGTTCACTCATTCGCAGCTGATGCCGTCGGCAGGCACACGTCATTCTCACTGATTAGACATCAATCGTGGTGTAGGTCATGGAAGCATTTCTTATTGTGCTCGCCATAATAGCCGCGGCCAGCGTTGCCGTATTCTTGTTCGTTATCGAACCGCGCAGGAAAATTTACGACTGATGAGCAGGCGCTCCACGCAACACATCTCCTGACGAAACACGCCGGCCGCCGCCGCGCGGCGGTATCGCTCGCCGCAGTCGGCGGTCGAGCGAAAGCCGCGCAATAACTCCGCATCTCGCGTGGCGGCTTCTGAAATTACCGGACCGCACAGAAATTACTTAGGCTGCCGCGCTAACTTTCCGACGATTCGATCATATATAGTGAAATGAATGAAGGCTGTTCGACAGCCGGATTAACGATATTTTGAAGCTGCTTCATCGCGGCAACGGCGATTGGAAAAATCATGCTCGAGCAAGTGATAGCGGACGAAGTCCTCGTCGAGGAAGCCTTAGCTGTATTCGATTATAATGCCGCGGCGGAGCTGTTTCCCTGTCGTAACAGGAAATCCACGCGGCGTACGATTGGATACCGACGATTTGGGCATGCGGCGGATGCGATCCGCTTCGCGGTCGAAGAGCTTGCGCCGGAGTCACTTGTCGGGGCCTATCTGGAAGTCGATGAAGCGAGGTACGACTTCGGCGGAATTCGTCGTCTCTACGAAAGCCTGGACTATCCCTTGGTCCGGCGCGCTGCAAGTTAGTGCGATGGCGACACGCCAGACCAGCAAATCCGTCGTCTTCAATCATCCATTCAAATTGTCGGGTGTCGACCGGATCCTGCCGCCCGGCGACTATCGGGTGGTGACGGACGAAGAGCAGATCGAGCAATTGTCATTTCCCGTCTATCGCCGCGTGGCCACCATGATCTTCGTGCCGGCCGAATCCGGCAACGCGTCGACGGTCGAGATGGTGACCATTGCGCCGCAAGACCTCGAGGCGGCACAGCAGCTGGACGTGAACCATGGCGCTTAGCTTTCCCAACCAAAGCCGCTTTTTTGACGCCACCCGCCATGCGGTGCGATTTTGGGGCTACGACAGGTCCATGGAGGCGTCGTTTTTCGTTACCGACGATGCTTTGCGGCGCATCACGCCAAAAATGCAGTTCGACGAGGATGGGCTTCTCAGCGCCTTCGATTTGAACCGCAGCTTGATCTATACGATCGCCGAAAAAGTCTACGGCCGCGGCCGCAGAGGCTCTTACGAGCTGGTCGCCGCAGATTTTTGATCTCGGACCGTTGGTACGTGCGCGTGCGTCATTGGCGGTGACAAATTGCGGTGGCCATCTGCGTAGATCATACCGTACGTTCGTGCGTAAGAGCGGCTTGAAAGCACCAATTTAGCGATTCTCTTAATGCGGCTTTCACCAACCAGTGAGGCCGGTAGAATCCGTTAACCCGCATCAAATCGGGCACGGGCTAATTTTTCGGCCCAGGGGGAAGGGCCGAAACATGACATCCAATTTAACTGCCCGGCGATTACTCACGCGGCCAAGCATCCGACTGCTTGTGCCGGTCATCGCCTTGCTGTTGTGTTTTTGCGGGGTTCTTTTCCACGTGATCGTTGAGGGCCGCCGCGCCACCCTGGACCGCGCGGGCGAGGTCGCCAACAGCTTGGTCGCTGCCTTATCGTCTGACATTTCCCGCAATATCGAGACGCTTGATCTGTCGTTGCAGGCGGTCGTCGACAACCAAAAGTATCCCGGCATCGATAAAATCGATCCCGCCTTGCGTCAGCTTGTATTGTTCGACCGATCCGCGACGGCCCGGCACCTCGGCACGATTTTGGTTCTCGACGAAGCGGGGAACTTGCGCATCGATTCCCGCACGCTGGCGCCGGAAACTCTGAATTTCGCGAACCGAGATTATTTCAAGGTTCACAAAGATAGCGACGCTGTAACGACCTACGTAAGCCGCCCGGAGCGCGCTAGACTCTCCGGCAAGTGGTTTATCGGCATCAGCAGGCGATTGTCCCATCCCGACGGTTCGTTTGCCGGTGTCGTGGTCGCCAGCCTTCGACTGTCGTTCTTCGAGGAATTATTTAGGCATGCGGCGCTTGGGCCGAACGGCAACATCACGCTCGCGCGCACCGACGGCACCTTGATCATGCGGTGGCCCTATCAGGAAAGCTACGTGGGACTCGATCTGAGCAAATCCGCGCTATACTCGCACTTGGCGCAGGCGCGGTCGGGCCTGTTCGAAACCGACGCGGCCACCGACCAAGTGCACCGTCTTATCGCTTATAGTCAGATCGGCGAGCTACCCCTGGTCATCGGGGTCGGACAATCGACCGACGACATTTACCTGAATTGGCGACAGGATACCTTCTCCGTCATTGTGCTCCTTAGCCTCCTCTGCATGATGACCATAATACTCGCGATCTATCTGGCGCGCGAACTGGCAAGACGCGAATCCGCCGAGAAGAGCCTGGCCGCACTTGCCATGTCCGACGGCCTAACCGGGCTTTCGAATCGCCGATATTTTGACCAGGTGCTCGATCGCGAGTGGCGGCGGTGCATGCGTGAAGCCTCGCCGGTTGCCGTTATGATGATCGATGCCGACCATTTCAAATCTTACAACGACAATAATGGGCACCTCGCCGGCGACGCGTTGCTAAAGGCGCTTGGCGCTTCGATCGCCCGCTGCGTCAGGCGAGGTGGCGATTTGGGCGCACGGTACGGAGGGGATGAATTTACAATTCTCCTCGCCGGCGCCCCGGTGGCCGAAGCTGAAGAAGTTGCAAAACTGCTTCGCCAAAGATTTTCCGAGTCATGCTTGAACCATAACGTTACCCCGACCGGTTTGAGCATCGGGATTGCAGCGGCAATCCCGAAAGCTGGCGACCATCCGGAGAAACTCATTCAGGCCGCGGACCAGTGCCTTTATATCGCGAAACGGCGCGGCCGCGGGCGCACCGTAGTGGCTTCCAAGGCCTTTGAAGCGGATAATTTGGCCGCTTAGCCAACCCCAAGCAGGCTGCCGAAATTCGCGGACCCGGCCGCGACAAGCTTCGGCGCCTTATTCCTCGCCGACCAGATCGCGGCGGCGGCCCTCGAGGGCCGCCGAGTAGCGCCGCAGCACATAAGCCTCGGTGAGGAGGCCGACGACGCGGCGATCGAGGAACGAATCGACCACCGCCAGCGCTTCGGCCTCGGCGCGGTCGAAGGCGAGGACCGCTTCCTTCACCGCCATGCCGGGCAGCAGCATGTCCTCGCGATAGTGCAGAAGATTTTTGATCGGATCGTCCGGCGCGGCTTCGGCGGCGTGCGCCTCCGCCACCTGGATGAGGCCGACGTAGCGCTCGACCTCGTCGACCGCGATCACATAGGCGGTCGAGCTCAGCGGGAAATGCTCGCGGAAGTCAGCGATGGTCACGGCCGCGTTCACCGTCTGCACATCCTGCCGCATCATTTTCTCGACCGTAAGCTCGCGCATCCAGCCGATATCGGCGGCGCTGCGGATGGTTTCGCCGCGCAGGTGGAAGCGCCAGGTGGCGAACGAGTAGCCGAACACTTCGCGGGTGACTTGCGCCGCGATGATGACCGCGACCAGCACGGCCGTGGTCAGCCACAGATCACCCGTGGTTTCGAGCGCGATGAAGGTCATGGTCAGCGGCCCGCCGATCACGGAAGCCGACAGCGCCGACATGCCGATCACCGCATAGGCGTTGGGATCGAAATAATGCGTCGGCCACAGCATCGTCAGCCCGACGGCCAGCATATGGCCGCCAAGCGCGCCGATCAGGAGCGACGAGAAGAACATGCCGCCGCGAAAGCCCGAGCCCAGCGACGCGATCGAGGCCACGATCTTGAGCACGAACAGCAAGGCGATGGTGCGGAACGGTAGATCGAGCATGCCGGCGACGCGCAAGGCGCCGTGGCCGGACGACATCACCTGCGGCGACACCATGGCCAGAATGCCGACGACGAGGCCGCCCGCCATGGTGCGCAGCGACGGCCGCAACTGCAGCCGCGCGAACATGTTCTCGCTTAACGCAACGCCGCGCATCAGAATGATGCCGAGGATCGCCGCCAACAGGCCGAGCGTGGCGGCGAGCACGAGATCGTGCGCCACGATGTTGATTTTCTCCGGCGCGACGATGCCGAGTTCGGCGGGCGACATCAGCCGCGCCACCAGATAACCGATCAGCGACGCGATGCCGACCGGCGCCAGGCTCGGCGGCGCATAGCTGCCGATGATCAATTCGAAGCCGTAAAAGGCGCCGGCGAGCGGCGCGCCGAACGCACCCGCAATGCCGGCGGCGGCACCGCAACCGACCAGGATGCGCAGGTCGCCGCGGCGCAGCCGGAACGCATTGCCGATCCGCGAGGCGATGCCGCTGGCAAATTGCGTATAGCCGGCCTCGAGACCGACCGAGGCGCCGACGCCGCTCGACCATACCGTCTGCGCCGCGACAATGACGCTGCCAAGGAGCGACATCCGCCCGCCATGCAGCGCATTGGCTTCGATCGGATCGATCTCGCGCTCCGGCCGGAACCGGCTGATGATTTCGCTCGCGATGCCGAACAACAGGCCGCCGATCAGCGGCACCGACAGCGCCAGGACCGGGTTAAGCACCAATCGCGCGGAGAGCCGTTCGCCGTGCTCGAGGTTGAAGAAGACCTCGTGCAGGATGTCGACGGTGATGCCCATGCCGGCGACGACGAAGCCGGCGATAACGCCGACCAGCGCCGCCAGCAGGATCAGGCTCGATTCCCGCGCCCTGACGACGGCGCGGAGCCGCCGCGGGATTTCGAGCTTCGCGACCCTAGCCATCAAGACGCGTCACCGGCCGGACAAGATTGACGATTAGATGCGAAAGCGTCCGACACGATGAGCTTGCGGTTTGCGGAACTGCGGCAAGCGAGGCTTGTTCTTCAATCGGGTCTTTCGAGGAACGCATCATGCGCCGCCTAATCCGAGCCTTTGCTGCAACTTCCGTCATGGCAATGCCCCTTGCCGGAATCCTCGTACTCGCCGGTATCCCGTTTGCGGCTCGGCTCTTCGCGCAAACGGCCACCGGTCCTGTCGCAGGCACGCTCCTCGCGGGCGCCTCAGCCTTCGGCGACTGGCGCGCCGACCGTCCGGGGACGCGGCGGCTGATCAGGTCGCAGGACCTTCCAGCGCCGGACTTGGCTCAATCGGCTAGAAATGTCGTCACGATAGTGCACCGCACCGACCAAAAGCCAATCGTCCCAAACGGCTTTGAAGTCAACCTGTTTGCCTCAGGTCTGAGCGAACCGCGGCTGATCCGCAGCGCGCCGAACGGCGACTTGTTCGTGGCCGAGAGCGCCGCCGGACGCATCCGCGTGCTGCGGCCGAACGGCAGCGGCGCGGTGCAATCCTCGGTGTTCGCCGCCGGGCTCGATTATCCATTCGGCATCGCCTTTTATCCGCCCGGCCCCGATCCGCAATGGGTCTATATCGGCAACACCGACTCGGTCGTGCGCTTCCCCTATCGCAGCGGCGACCTCGCGGCGCGCGGCGCCGCCGAAAACATCGTGCCGCGCCTGCCGGTGGGCGGCCATCACACCCGCGACGTGGTGTTCTCGCCGGACGGCAAGACCATGTATGTGTCGGTCGGCTCGGCTTCGAACGTGGCCGAAAACATGACCAGAAACATGGGGGCTTTGAGCGCCGCGGAACGCCAGAATTTCATCGCCAATCACCCGCTCGGCGCGGCCTGGGGCGACGAGGCCAATCGCGCCGATGTGCTGACCTTCAATCCCGACGGCGAGAACGCGCAGATCTTCGCCACCGGGATTCGCAATTGCGTCGGCATGGCGGTGGCGCCGTCGACCGGCACCGTATGGTGCTCGACCAATGAGCGTGACGGCTTGGGCGACGACGTGCCGCCCGACTATATTACGCGGGTGCGGGCCGGCGGGTTTTACGGCTGGCCTTGGTACTATATCGGGGCCCATGAGGATCCGCGGCACCGCAGCGAGCGGCCGGATCTGCAGAACCAGATTACCGTTCCGGACGTGCTCTTGCAGGCGCATTCGGCCTCGCTCGGCATGACGTTTTATGACGGCGCCCAATTCCCGGCCGAATACCGCGGCAGCATTTTTGCCGCCGAACATGGCTCGTGGAACCGCTCGAAGCGCACCGGCTATAAAATCATCCGCGCGATCGTGAAGGACGGCGTGCCGACCGGCGAATATGAAGACTTCGCCACCGGCTTTGTCATCAGCGATTCCGCGGTCTGGGGCCGCCCGGTCGGCGTCGCCGTCGACAAGGAAGGCGCCTTGCTGATCTCCGAAGACGCCAGCGGCACGATCTGGCGCATTTCCTATACCGGCAAGGCCGCGGACGCCCGCTAACACCCGCCCGGCTTCCGAGGAACACTAGGCCGCACCAGGCGTTAGTTCGGGACAGTCCGGGTCCGGCGGCACTCCACTATGGTTTCATATCCTTGCGTGGCTGCGCGGCGTCGCGTCCGGACGCCCACCGTCGGGTGCCGCCGCCTCCTTGAAGCCGTTTTAATCCGGCTCGATCTGGGGTTTATAAATCGGGTGGCCGGCCGGCCGCTTGCGCTTCCTTGAACAACGCGGAGAGCGGATTTCGGATGCAAGTGGAAATCTCGGATCTCGACATGGAGGGTGCAGAGATTTCGCTGATGCCCGATCTCGGCAAATGCGCGATTTTGCTCGATATCGACGGCACCATCCTCGATCTGGCGCCGTCGCCGCAGCAGGTCTGGGTGCCGGCCGGGCTGCGGCAGACGCTGGCGCGGCTCGATGCCTTGACCGGCGGCGCCGTGGCGCTGGTCTCCGGCCGGCTGCTCAACGATATCGATCTCATTTTTTCGCCGTTGCAGCTCGCCGGCATCGGCGGCCACGGCGCGGAGTTGCGCGCCATGGCGGGCGGCCCCGCCGTGCAACGCGCGCGGCCGATCGCTCCGGCTTTGCGGCGCAAGCTTGCCGCCATCAGCGAACTTGGCCCCGGCATCCTCGCCGAGGACAAAGGTTACTCGCTCGCCTTGCATTACCGGCTCGCGCCGGAGAAGGGCGACGCCGTACGCGCCGAAGTCGATAGAATCTGTGCCGCGGAACGCTCCGGCACGATCGAGATTCTGCCCGGCAAGCTTGTCGTCGAGGTCAAGACGCCCGGCATCAATAAGGCCGACGCGGTGTGCGAATTGATGCGTCACGCGCCCTTCGCCGGCCGCAACCCGATTTTTATCGGCGACGATACGACCGACGAGCCGGTGTTCGGCGTCATTGCGCAATTCGGTGGTCTGGGCTTTTCGGTCGGCCGCATTGCGCCCGACGCCAACGGACATTTCGACAGGCCTGAATCGGTCCGCACCTGGCTGGCGCGCATCGCGGGCGAAGGCGCGGCCGGATGATCGATCACGGCTTGGATCTCGGCATTATCGGCAACGGCCGGGTGGCGGCGCTGGTCGATCCGGGGTCGCGGATCGTGTGGTGGTGCTATCCCCGCTTCGACGGCGATCCGATCTTCTGCCGGCTGGTCTCGGGCAAGGAGGAGAAGGGGTTCTCCGACGTCGTGCTCGAGGACATGGTCGATTTCCAATCGCAATATATCCGCAACAGCGCGATCATCTGCACGGTGCTTACCGACCGGCATGGCGGCAAACTCAAGATCACCGACTTCGCGCCGCGCTTTCGCCAGTTCGGGCGCGTGTTCCGGCCGCCGCAGCTCTTTCGCATCGTCGAGCCGCTCGCCGGACTGCCGCGCATCACCGTGCGCATGCGGCCGACCTGCGATTACGGCAAGCCGCTGCCGCACCGCTCGCTCGGCAGCAATCACATCCGATACGCCAATGATGCGACCGCGATCCGCCTGACCACCGACGCGCCGCTGTCGCTGATCGACGGCGAAGCGCCCTTCGTGCTGACGCGGCCGCTGTCGCTGGTGTTCGGTCCCGACGAGCCGTTCACCGGCGATCTGCAAAAGACCTGCCGCGACTTCCTCGAACGCACCCATGATTACTGGATGGAGTGGGTGCGCCGGTTGTCGATCTCCTATGACTGGCAGGAGGCGATCATCCGCGCCGCGATCACGCTGAAGCTCTCCAATTTCGACGAGACCGGCGGCGTTATCGCCGCCCACACCACCTCGATCCCCGAGGCACCGTCGTCCGGGCGCACCTGGGACTATCGTTACTGCTGGCTGCGCGATGCCTATTTCGTCGTCCAGGCGCTCAACCGCATCGGCGCGACGCGCACCATGGAAGAGTTCATCTCGTTCACGCTGTCGATCGCGTCGGCGCCGGACCGGGAGCTGCAGCCGCTTTACAGCGTGGTGCCGACCACCGATCTCGAGGAGCGCATCGCACCCGACCTCGAAGGCTATCGCGGCGACGGGCCGGTGCGCATCGGCAATGCCGCCGTTCATCAGGTCCAGCACGACACCTATGGCAGCGTCATCCTCGCGGCCATGCCGATGTTCTTCGATCGCCGGCTGCCGCGCCCGGGCGACGAGGGCCTGTTTCGTCTGCTCGAATCGCTCGGCGACCGCGCCGCCGCCAAGGCGTTCCAGCCCGATGCCGGCATCTGGGAATATCGCGGGCGCCAGCGCATCCACACCCATTCGGCCGCGATGTGCTGGGCCGGTTGCCAGCGGCTGGCCGCGATCGCGACGCGGCTCGGGCTCGACGATCGCGCCAAGCATTGGAATTCGATCGCCGAGCCGATGCATGCGGCGCTGCTCGACAACGCCTGGAATCAGAAGCGCGGCGCATTCACGGCCGCCTTCGGCTCGGACGATCTCGATGCCAGCGTGTTGCTGCTCGCCGATCTCGGCGTCGTCGAAATCGACGATCCGCGCTTTGTCTCCACCGTCGCCGCCATGGAACGCGAATTGGTGCGCGAGAAGCACGTCATGCGCTATGCCAGCGAAGACGATTTCGGCATGCCGGTGACGGCGTTTCTGATCTGCCGGTTCTGGCTGATCGACGCGCTGTGGTCGCTCGGCCGGCGCGAGGCGGCGCGCGACCTGTTCGATGACGCGATGCGACACCGCAACCGCTACGGCCTTCTGTCCGAAGACGTCGATCCGCAGACCGGCGCGCTGTGGGGCAATTTTCCGCAGACCTATTCGATGGCCGGACTTATTCTTTCGGCAATGCGGCTGTCGCGCAGCTGGGAAGACCGCTACTGGCGGGGGTGAGGCGCGGTCGAAATAAGGCGCGCCGTTTTTTTGCTCGCACAAGTAGCGTTTTAGGACCGCGGTTCGTTTGGACTGCGGATTGCGGTATCCTGGTACTTCCTGCCGTCAGGTTTCACACTATTGCTATGCGAATACCGCCTCGGTACGCTCTGGTACATAATTCAGTCCGCCCGGATTGTCTGACTGTCTAATTTCAGAACCTGGATTTCATCTTCTAAATAGCGCGGTCATCGTGAAGCTTGCCCAGGATGGGAGATCGGCATGAACGCCACTCTCGACGACAAGCGAGCCGCTCGCCACGCCGGCGCCGAGGGCGATGAGCTTTTGCGCGACGGCATGGTTTTTATTTCCGGCGGCACGTTCCGGATGGGATCCGACAAGCACTATCCGGAAGAACGCCCGGTTCACAGCGTCACCGTCGACGGTTTCTGGATCGACCGCACGCCGGTGACCAATCGCGATTTCCGCAAATTTGTGGAGGCGACCGGTTATGTCACCTTCGCGGAAATCGCACCGGACGCGAAAGATTATCCGGGCGCGCTGCGGCACATGCTCAAAGCGGGCTCCATGGTGTTCAGTCCGCCCGATCATCCGGTCGATCTAGCCAACATTGCGAACTGGTGGATGTTCAAGTTCGGTGCCAATTGGCGCCGTCCCTACGGCAAGGGCAGCTCGATCCGCGGCCTCGACGACCATCCGGTGGTGCAGATCGCCTATCGGGATGCCGAGGCCTATGCGACATGGGCCGGCAAGACGCTGCCGACGGAAGCCGAGTGGGAATTCGCTGCACGCGGCGGCCTCGACGGCGCCGAATTCGCCTGGGGCGATGAACTCAAGCCGAACGGCCGTCACATGGCCAACACCTGGCAGGGCCAATTTCCCTGGCAGAACCTCGTCGAGGACGGCTTTGCCCGCACCTCGCCGGTCGAGGCCTTTCCGCCGAACGGCTACGGCCTTTACGACATGATCGGCAATGTCTGGGAATGGACGACGGATTGGTATTCGCAAATGCACGAAGCCGACGCGCCGAAAGCCTGCTGCATTCCGGAAAATCCGCGCGGCGGCAGCGAGGTTGCGAGCTACGATCCATGCCAGCCGCGGATCAAGATTCCGCGTAAGGTGGTGAAGGGCGGCTCGCATCTTTGCGCGCCAAATTACTGCCGCCGCTACCGCCCCGCCGCGCGTCATGCCCAGCCGATCGACACCTCGATGAGCCATGTCGGCTTTCGTTGCGTCACCAGATGAAGAGGACGAGCCCGTGAGTGACGACAGCTTGAAGAGAAAATCCCGGCGCAGTGAACCGCAGACCGCCGCCGCGTTGAATAGGCGGAATCTGCTGCGCGGCGGCGGCTTGCTGCTGACCGCATCGGCGCTCATGGCAAGCAGCCGGCTCGCGTCGGCGCAGGCCGCCGCGAAAGCGCTGCCCACTCCGGCGCAAGTCCGGGTCGATTTGTTTCGCGGACTGGCCGACGTCTTCTCGCGCGGCATGGATACGCTCACCGACCGGCTCAATCGGCAAGGCTATCGCGCGCGGGTCTATAGCACGAGCGGTTGGCAAACGGCGGCACGACAGATCGCCGACGCCTATTCGCGCGGTCAGCGGGACATCATCGTTCTCATCGGCCATTCGCTCGGCGCCGACGCGACCTTCGATGCCGCCAATGAACTCGACCGACAGGGTATCCCCGTAGAACTGATCGTCACCTTCGACGCGACGAAGCCGCAGCCTATTTCTAAAAACGTGCTTCACTTCGTGAATTTTTATCAGAACAACGGCTTCGGCCAGAAAGTCAGCCCGGGTCCGGGTTTTCAAGGCGAGTTGACCAATCTGGACCTCACCGCGGACGCCAGCATCAGGCACACGACGATCGACAAGTCGGCGCGGCTTCACGCCTACGTGGTCGATAAAATTTCGGAAATCGTACAGAAAGACCTCGCCAACAAAGTGCAGGCGAGCAAGCCAAAAGCAAAAAAGTCTCGAAACGCTCGCTAAAGCCTACCGGCATCGCGCATGCCGCAGCTAACGCCCGGTCGCGCGCCCAGCGCCGCCGATCGACTCGTCCATGAGCCATTTCGGCTTTCGACGAGCAACAGAGAGGGAGCAACGCATGAGTGACGATAATATGCGAGATAAGCCCGAGGCTGGCGTCACGCCGAATAGCGAAGGTTTGAAACGGCGCGATTTGCTGCTGAACAGCACGTCTTTATTGGCCGCAACGGCGTTGGCGGGCGCGAATATCGCAACGCCCGCGCAAGCGCAGCAACCGGCAACGGCCCCATCATCCGGAAAGCCGCCCAACATCGTGGTGATCATGGGCGACGACATCGGCATGTGGAATATCGGCGCCTACCACCGCGGCATGATGGCGGGGCGGACGCCGAACCTCGACAAGCTTGCCGCCGAAGGCATGCTGTTCACCGATTACTATGCCGAAGCGAGCTGCACCGCGGGCCGGGCTAACTTCATCACCGGCGAACTGCCGATCCGCACCGGCATGACGACGGTCGGCCAGGCCGGATCGCCCATCGGCATTCCAGCACAGGCGCCGACGATCGCGACCGTATTGAAGTCCATGGGTTACGCCACCGGACAATTCGGCAAGAACCATCTCGGCGATCTCAACGAATTCCTGCCGACCGTTCACGGCTTCGACGAATTCTTCGGCTATCTGTACCACCTCGACGCCATGGAAGACCCGGCCCATCCCGGCTACCCGCAGGAATTGTTGAACGTCGTCGGTCCGCGCAACATGGTTCATTCCTGGGCCACCGATACCGACGACCAGACCGTGATGCCGCGGTGGGGCAAGATCGGCAAGCAGAGGATCGAGGACGCCGGCACGCTCTATCCCAAGCGCATGGAAACCGTGGACGACGAAATCCGCGATCTGTCGCTGAAATTCATGGAAAAGGCGAAGGCCGACGGCAAGCCCTTCTTTGTCTGGCTCAACCCGACGCGCATGCACGTCGTCACGCATCTCTCTGAGAAATATGAGGCGATGCGCACGCCCGAGAACGGTTGGAGCATTCAGGAGGCCGGCATGGCGCAGCTCGACGACATTGTCGGCTCGGTCATGGCCTACTTGAAAAGCAATGGACTCGACGACAACACCATTGTGGTTTTCACCACAGACAACGGCGCCGAGAATTTTACGTGGCCTGA
>Ga0181526_10003175_pt1 | contig 13597 bp, 17 predicted proteins | sample PEATcosm2014_Bin_35_FD_119750 | JGI IMG/M metagenome (GOLD analysis project Ga0181526, IMG submission 119750) | Peatland microbial communities from MTU Mesocosm Facility, Houghton, MI, USA - PEATcosm2014_Bin06_30_metaG | ecosystem: Environmental > Terrestrial > Soil > Wetlands > Peat | place...
ACCGGTCATAGTGCCGGCCGGGCGTATTGCCCCGGAGCCGCCCGAGAGCGGAGGTGATGAGCCCCCACCCGCAGGAACCGTCCCCGCCCCTGCCGCCCGGCATCACCCGAACGGCGTCCCTCAGGGCGGGATTTGATTCGTCAGTTTGTATCCATATCGGGGACTTTTGTCAACAGTATGGTGACATGGTCCCAGCCTCGTCATACGCGGGCTTGACCCGCGTATCCATGCAGACCCACCGCGCGGCAGAGCCTTACGGTGCGCACCACAACGCCGGATCGGCAGCATGGATGGCCGGATCAAGTCCGGCCATGACGGAGTCTGGGCGAAGCCCGCTCCGATTTCCGTCGCATTTTACGCAATCTCCCGGCGGGGCGTTAAGGCGGCGGCGATAATGTCCGGCCTGCATTCATAATCGCGCAAGCATAAGGATATCCCCGTGGAATTCGGCAAACGATTTTCGGCGCACAACAACCGCCCGGCGCCCGTCGTGCAGCAGACCTGCGAGCGCTGCAGCGGCACCGGCCACATCCGCGAACGCGGCAGCCGCATCGCCTGCAAGGCCTGCGCCGGAAAGGGCCGGATCACGGTGATCAAGGACCGGGCGTCCTGAGACGCGGCGGAGTTCGCGACCGAGCCGCCGAAAGAATTCGTTCGCAAAGCCGCTCAGTACAATTGGCACTCGCGCGACACCTGGGCGGTGCCGCCGGCGGTTTTCACCTTCATCTCGTAGGTTTTCTTCGCCGCAGCCCCGCTCGATTTCGGGCCGAGCAGCATCGTCGTCTGGCCCAGCACCGTGCCGCGCGCGCCGGTGACGTTGGCGTAGATCTTACATTTCGCGCGTTTTTCGCAACTGTTCGCAAGCCCGATCACGTAGACGTATTTTTTGCCGTGCGTTGCGAAGTCGCCGGTCTCCTCGATGCATTTGGGTTGTTCGGGCGTCGCCTCCCCGGCAGCCGGATTTTGGGCAGGCGCGGCGGGAGGCGCGTCCTCCGCCGCGGCGGCGCTCGCCAAACCCGTGCAAAGAACGAGCGCGGCGACGCCGGACAAGGATGCGAAGCTCATGATGCGCCTTCCGTGCCGCTGCCGGCGCATGCGCCGGCCACCCGCAGCTACAATTTGAACAGCTTTTCGGCATTGCCGTGCGCGATGCGCTCTCTATCGGCGGCGCTGACCGGGATTTGATCGAGGAAGGCGCGCGCCGGCGCCATCTGCTGATAGGGATGATCGGCCGAGAACATGATGCGGCCTGAGCCGACCTGCAGCAAGAGATCGAGGAAAGTCGCCGGGTAGTTGAAGCCCGAGAACGAGTAATAGATGTTCTCGCGCAGATAAGACGTCATCGGCCGCTGCAATTTGGTCATCGCCGGCGTCATGGCGTCGAGCCGCTGGAACAGCGCCAGCAAGCCCTCGCCGAGATGGCCGATGACGAGCTGCAGGTTCGGAAAGCGGTCGAAGGTGCCGCCGAGGATGATGCGCACGACATGCACCGCGGTCTCGATATGCCAGCCCCAGCCCGGGCTGCCGAACATATCGGTCACCATCGGCGAGAAGCCCGAATAATAGGCGTCGAACACCGGCTGGGGCGGCCGCGTCGGATGAATATGGACTGGCGCGCCGAGTTTTTCGGCGCATTCCAGGATCGGCCAGAAGAACTTGTCGTCGAGATAGCGGCCGCGGATATGGCCGTTGATCACCACGCCCTTGAACATTCCGGAGCCGATGCGGGCTTCAAGCTCGGCCACCGCCTTGTCGGGCGCCATGGTCGGCAGCGCGGCGAAGGCTGAGAACCGCGTCGGATGCTTTTTCACCGCCGCGGCGAGCGCGTCGTTGCTTTCGCGCGCGAGCGCTATGGCTTCGGCGGCGTCGAGCTGCTCGGTGCCGGGCGAAGTCAGCGACAGGATCTGCATGTCGATGCCGGCCGCATCCATCGCGGCGATGCGCTTCTCGCCGATATCACAGAGCGGACCGATGAGCTTGGCGGCGCGGTCGGCGAATTTCCCGGCCGCTTGCTTGAGGTCGATCCCGGGGCCGTCGAGAAAGAGCGGCGTGGCAAAGTGTTCTTCGACGGTGATGGTGCGCATTTTGGCGTTTTCTCCCTTGGCTGGGGCATGTTTTACACGTCTCCATGCGGCGCGGGGAGTGCGTAAAACGCGAATCTGCTAAACGCAGCCGAATCTGCTAATCGCAAACGATGGCGGCACGCTTGGTTCGTGTCGGCCGGGCGGCGACCGGGCTTGGCCTGTTCGCCGCAAGGCCGATCGCGCAAAACGGCTATATCGCGACCTATCGGGGCAAGCGGATTGCGACCGCCGAGGCGCATCGCCGCGAGCAGACCTCGGGCGCCAAATACATGTTCGAAATCGACCGGCGCTGGACCATCGACGGCTCGTCGCGGCGCAATCTCGGCCGCTACATCAATCATGCCTGCCGGCCGAACGCCGAAGCCGTGCTGCGAAAGGGCCGCATCGTGTTCGTGGCGCTCAACGACATCGCGCCGGGCGAGGAAATCACGCTCGACTACGGCGAGGAATATTTCGACCTATTCATCAAGCCCGTGGGCTGCCGGTGTAAGGCGTGCCGGCCAAAGTAGGGTGGGTTAGCGGAGCGTAACCCACCGTTACGCCGCCGGTGGGTTACGCCGCTTACGCGGCTAACCCACCCTACATTTTGCTACAGCTTGAACAGCTTCTCCGCGTTGCCGTGAGCGATGGCTTCGCGGTCGGCGGCGCTGACCGGAATTTGCTCGAGGAAGGCGCGCGCCTCCGCCATCGACGCATAAGGATAATCGGCCGAAAACATGACGCGGCCGACGCCGACCTCGAGCAGCATGTCGAGAAAGGCGGCAGGGAAATTAAAGCCCGAGATGGTGTAGTGCACATTGGCGCGCAGGTAAGCGCTGATCGGATGCTGAAGCTTCGCGGTGGGCGTCATGATGTCGACCCGCTGCATCATGAACGGCAGCGCCTCGCCCAGATGGCCGATGACGAATTGCAGTTTCGGAAAACGGTCGAACACGCCGCCGAGGATGAGGCGGAGAATGTGCACCGCGGTCTCGATATGCCAGCCCCAGCCGGGACCGGCGAACTGGTCGGTGAGCGCCGGCGCGAAACCGCCGAAGGAGGCGTCGATCACCGTCTGCGGCGGCATGGTCGGATGCAGATAGATCGGCGCGCCGAGCTTCTCGGCGCATTCCAGGATTGGCCAGAAGAACTTGTCGTCGAAATAGCGGCCGCGGTTATGGCCGTGGATGACGGCGCCGACGAAGCCGTGTTGGCGGACGCGCAACTCCAATTCCTGGGCGGCTTTCTCCGGCGCCGCGGTCGGCATCACGGCAAGGCCGGCAAAACGCGTCGGATGTTTCTTCACCGCGGCGGCGAGAAAATCATTGGCTTCGGTGGCGAGCGCTATGGCTTCCGCCGCGTCGGATTGTTCGCAGCCCGGCGAGGTGAGCGACAACACCTGCATGTCGATGCCCGCGGCGTCCATATCGGCGAGCCGCTTGTCGCCGACATCGCCGAGCTGGTCGAACACTTTGGCCAGCCGGCCACCGACTTTCGCGGCCTGTTCCTGACGCTTGCGGCCGGGGCCTGAGATAAAGGCGGGCGTGGTGAAATGCTCTTCGAGAGTTATCGTGCGCATCGAGGTTCCTTCCCTTTGAGTGTGCGATTTTTTGATGACGGCCGCACGGAAAGCGCGGCCGATTGTGGATGGCGGCGTAGTGAGGTTGTGTACGCGATGCTTTAGGCGGCTTGCGTTCCTCCGATCCGATCGCGCCAATCGAAATCCTTGGCGCGATTTTCGGCGATCGCATAGGCGCGGTCGGTGGTGCAATTCAGCCGCTCCTCGACCGCCGCGCGCGCAACTTCCAAGGCCGCGTCGTCGGCGTCGGCCGCGACCCGCACCGGATCGCCGACCGCGATGGCGAAACGGCCGAACGGCAGGTTGATCACGGAGCGATCCCAGTTGTGCAATTGGATGCGGCGGCTCGTTGCCACCGCGACCGGATAGATCGGCCGCCCCGAGGCGCGCGCCAGCTGCACGATGCCGCGGCCGGCGACGCGCGACACTTTCGGCACGTCGGCCGTCAGCGCCACGTTATAACCGCGGGCCAGCGCTTCCAGCATCTGTTTGAAGCCGGCGACGCCGCCCTTGCGCAGGAAGTCGCGGCCGCTCGTTCCCGAGCCGCGGATGCACTCGACGCCAAGGCGGTTCGCCGCGATGGCATTGATCTCGCCGTCGCGATGGCGCGAGATCAGGACTTTGACGCGATGCTCCTGCCGCTTGAAAAACGGCATCATGAAATGCTGGCCGTGCCACATCGCAACGATCGCGGGCATCTCCGGCGCGACGCGCGCATAGATATCCGTCGGATCGATGCCGAATTGGCTCGTCTTCCAGACCAGCCGCAGATATTCGGCGCCGATAACGCCGACGGATTTCTGCACCCAGGGGACCGCGAGAATACGACTGAAGGACTTCATTCCGGACGCGCCGCCTCGAGCACGACCCCGAAAAATGGCACAGATCGGGGTCTATTCGGGCTTGATGTTAGCCTGCTCGATCAGTCTATGCCACTTCGGCTCTTCGGTTTGCAGCCGATCGCGCAATTCCTCCGGGGTGCCGGCGAGCGAGTCGAAATATTGCGGGTCGAGGAAGGTCTTCTTCACCTCGGGATCGGTGAAGATCTTGCGTACCTCGGCGTTGATCTTGGCGACTACGTCCGCCGGCATGCCGGCAGGACCGAACAAGGCAAACCACGACACCGCGGTGTATCCGGGTACGGTCTCGGCGATGGCCGGCAGGTCCGGCAACACCGCAAGCCGCTTCGGCGCGCCGACCGCAAGCATTTTCACGGCGCCGGCCTTGACCTGCGGCAGCGCGCTTCCGGTCGAGACGAACATCAGCTGGATGTGACCGGCGATCACGTCCTGCATGGCCGGCGCCGCGCCCTTGTAGTGCACGGCGACGAAATTCGTCCCAGTCATGGCCTTGAACATTTCCATGTTGAGATGGCCGCTCGAGCCGACGCCGTAGGTGCCGTAATTGAGCTGGCCGGGTTTGGCCTTGGCGAGCGCGATCAATTCCTTGACGCTGTTGGCCGGGACCGACGGATTGAGAATGAGCGCATGATTGATCTGCGCCAGCCCCACGATCGGCGTAAAATCCTTCACCGGATCGTAGGCCAGATGCGGATAGAGCGCCGGATTGACGATGAAGGTGGTCTCGGGGCCGATGAACAGCGTCGAACCGTCGCCCGGCTGGTGCGCCACATATTCGGCCGCCACCTGATTATTGGCGCCGGGCTTGTTCTCGACCACCACCTCGGCGCCCCAGTCGGTGATGAAATGCTTGGCGAGAATCCGCGCCAGCATGTCGGTGACGCCGCCCGGCGAGGCCGGCACGATGATGGTGACCGGCTTCGACGGATAATCCGCGGCCTCTCCCGTAGTCGCTGCCGTCGCCAGCGCGGCGAGGCCCAGGCAGGCCGTCGCCGCACCAATCCATGCCTTCATCGCAGTCCTCCCACAGACAGGCTTTTTGTTATTTCATCATCTCGTCACCCGGCATGATACCCCAGAGATTGGAGGCCGAGGGGTCCTTGGCCCAGACTTTGGGGCGCTGCGGCGCGTCACGGTGCCACGGCCGCGGCTCGAAATAGCCGAGCTCCTCGTTCATGCGGTCAAGCTCGGCGAAAGTTTCGGTGATCAACCCGTTCGGCGCGCGGTGATAGGCGAACAGATTGTGGCCGATGCCGTGGCGGCCCGGGCCCCAGAGCAGCTTGTAGCCCTTCAGACTCAGAAAATCGCAGGCCTCGTGCATATGGCCCCAATCGCGCAGCTCGAACGCGGTATGGAAGTGCCGGTTCGATCCGGTCTGCATCAGATTGATGGTGTGATGATCGGGCCCGCAGCGCAGGAACGAGAAGAAATCCGCCATCCAGTCGGATTCGCGGAAGCCGAGCACGTCGCAATAAAATTTGGTGACGTGTTTGACGTCGGTGACGTGGAAGGCGACATGGCCGAGCTTGTGCGGCACGATGCCCTTCGCTTGGAATCTCTGGTGCGCGAAGTCGGTGCGCTTGAACACTTCCATCACCGTGCCCTTGGGATCCTCGAACGCCACCATGTCGGGGATCGACGGCTCGGCGTCGCGGCGCCGTTCGGTCCTGATGCCCTGCGCTGCGACCTGGCGCTCGAAGTCGCCGAGATCGGCATCCGGCGCGATCTGGAAACCGAGCCGCACGCATTGCGCCTGCGCGCCGCGGCGGAGCACCACCGAATGATGGTCGACGGTCGAGGCCAGATAGACCGCGTCCGCGTCCTTGGCGATGAGGTTCAATCCCAAAATCTCGGTGTAGTATTCGGTCTGCTGGTCGAGATCGGGCGTCTCATACACGGCGTGCGCGATCTTACTGACGCGGATCATGTGAGCTCCTTGGCTACTTTTTGATTGCTGGCTGTTACTCGCGCGGCAGCGCGCCGATGACGTCGACCATGGCGGCGACATCGTTGTCGCCGAGCCCCATGTCGACGAAGCGTTGGTACAACGGTGCGACGCAGTCGAGCAGCGGTGTCGCCACGCCGACGCTGTCGGCGAAGTCGCCGATCATATCGAAGTAATGCTGCAAGGCGGGCACCGAGCCTTGCATCGGCTGGAAGCGCCGCTCCGCCATCCATGGTGCGCGAATGCCGAACTGGGTCGAGCCGCCGCTGCCCGAGGCGATCGCCTTGATCATCAGCGGCACGTCGACGCCGGCCTTCAACCCGAGCGCCATGGCTTCGGCCGTCGCCGCGATATTGATCGCGACCAACAGATTATTGACGAGCTTGACCCGGCTCGCGGCGCCGAACTCGCCGAAATAGAGGCAGGTATCGGCAAAGCCCGCGACCACGGGTTCGATTTTCTTGCAGGCCTCGGCATCGCCCGAGAGGTAGATGACGCCCTTGCGCGCCGACACCATGCCGGGCGTGCCGGATACTTCGCCGTCGATGAACGTCGTGCCCTTTTCGCCGAGCACGCCGATCTGGCGCTTCTTGTCGGGCACCGGATGCGAGCCGAGCTCGACCACGATCTGCCCCGGCCGCGCCGAGTGGATCAAGCCGTGCGGGCCGTGCACCACATCGTCGAGCGCCTCGGTCGACGGCAGGCAGGACAACACGATATCGGCCTGCGCGCCGACTTCCGCCGCCGAGCGTGCCGGCACGCCGCCGATCTTCTCGAAATCGGCCAGCGAATGCCGGCGATAGCCGACGACGCGGTGGCCGCTTTTGATCAGATTCTCCGAGATCGGCATGCCGATCTTACCGACGCCGACAAAACCGATGGTCTCCATGAACGTCTCCCTGACCCCTTTTGACCGCAGCGCGAGTCTTTTTGCCCGCCGGTCTTTCTATCGTAACGCCTTCGTTATGCCACCTCGACCGACTGGTCGGAAAGATTGACGCGCAGCGACAGCGTCCCCTCCATGACGGTCCATTCCTTGAGCTCGAAGGTGCGCAGCCCGTTGGCGAAGAAGGGATCGGCCTGGGCGAGCGCGCGGGCCTCGTTGGCGTCGCGGGCGCGCAGCACCGTCAGACCCTGGCCGGTCGGCGGGCCACCGGCCCCGTCGGCGAGCGGGCCTGACGCGAAGACGAGGCCGCGCTTTTCCAGCCCGATCATATATTCCAGATGCGCCATCAGGAACGGCTTGAGATTTTCCGGCGGCACGAGCGGCGTCGAGATCACCACATAAAGCTTCTTGCGCGCCATTTTGCGCATCAGTTCGGTAACACGCTCTTCAAAGAACATAGGCTTCGGTCCCCGTTGCGGCCGGATGGTCGACTGTCCCGGTGTGGAGTGTCAACTCTCTTAGCCTATCAGATCAGCCGCTTGCTCGTCGGCAGGCCGAGGAAGTGCCGGCCGATCATTTCAAATATGGTGAATTGCGACTGCGCCTGTTGCGACACCGCATGCATGTCGCGAAATCGTCGTTCGAAAGGGTTACTTTCCAGCACCGCCATGGCGCCGGCCGCATGGTAGGCCATGTCGACCACCTGCCGGGCCTGGTGGCTTAAATTGATCGAGGCCATCCGCAAGCGCACGCGCTGGTCGAGCGAGACCGCGCGGGCAAGCGCGGCCTGCCAGATTTCCTCCCAGGCGGCGTAGAAAAACACCCGCGCGGCGGTGAGTTGCGCTTCGGCGATGCCGACTTGCGACTGGATCACCGCGCTGTCGCGAAGCAGCGCCGCGCCATGGGCCGGCGTCTTCTTCTGCGCCAGCGCGATGAAAGCGTCGAGGGCCGCGCGGGCGATGCCGAGCGCGATCGCCGGAAAGGCCGAGCCGAACAGGTGGTAGATATTGAATGTGTAGAGCGGACCGGGCTCGCGGCATCCGGCCGGATCGAGCGCGTGATAATCGATGGCGCGCTGCTCGGGCACGAACAGATCGGTCAACGTATAGGTGTCGCTGCCGGTGCCGCGCAGCCCGATCACGTGCCAGACGTCTTTGATGGCGGCCTGTTCGCGCGGCAGGACGAACGTCATTTCCAACGGCTCGCCGTCGGCGCCGCGGCGAAGCTCGCCGCCGGGCTCATAGATTCGGCAATGTGCGGCAAGCCAGGTGGCCTGGCGGCTGCCGCTGGCATATGGCCACACGCCGGTCACGCGGTAGCCCCCTTGTTCGACAACGGCCTTGGCGCTGGTATGGGTCGGGCCCCAGGCCAAGACGCCGCGCGGATTTTTCTGAAAAATTTCCTCGGCGACTTCCTGCCGCAGCGATTTCGCGATCGTCGAGCAGACCGAAGTCTGCGCGATGCACCAGGCCGTCGAGGCGTCGGCCTTGGCGATCTCCTCGACCGCATGCATGAAAGCGACGGGCGAGATCTCCTCGCCGCCGAGCGAGCGCGGCACCAGCATGCGGTAGAGGCGCGCCTCGTGCAGCGCATCGACGAGGTCCGGCGGCAGGCCGCGGCCGGCCTCGATGCGCGGCGCCGCCGCCGCAATCACGGGCGCCAGCGCACGCGCATTGGCGACGCAGTCGATCGTCGTTCGTTCATCCATGAGCCAGCGCCATCTATCGGGACAGCTATTTGTAGCCGTGGCTGCGAAGGCGGTCTATCGGGGTGGCGTGCCCAGTCGCAAGATCCAAAATGTGCCGTGAGGACGCGCCGGTCGGTCGCGGGGCATGCCGCTGTAGATTATTGCACTGCGAAAGCTCACTCGATCACCTCGTCGGCGGTAGCGAGCAGTGACTGCGGGACGGTTAGACCGAGCGCCTTAGCTGCCTTGAGGCTGATGGCCAGATTAATTTTTACAGACTGCACAACCGGCAAGTCTGCGGGTTTCTCGCCCTTGAGAATCCGGCCGCAGTAGGTGCCGGCGAGCCGATATGCATCGGTGAAGCTGGCGGCGTAACTCATCAGACCACCCGCTGTCACAAATTCGTGCGTGTTGTAGCTCGCAGGCAATCTGTGGCGCGCTGCCAACTCGACTAACTGTTCGCGTCGTACAAAGAAATACGGGTCTTGGCTGACGAAGATTGCACCGACCCCCCGCTCGGCGAAATTGGCGAAGGCCGCGTCTATTTCTTGCTCAGTACTGGCACCCAGATCATACAATTGAATTCCCAGCACACGCGCGGCGTCGTGCGCGTCTTTCTCTGCCGCCTGGGAGGCTGGGTTACGAGAGTTTGCCAAATAGCCAATCACGACGGCGTTGGGCGCTATTTCGTGAAGCAATTCCAGCCGTTTCGCGGCCAACGCACCGGTCATTGGGTTCACGCCCGTGACGTTCCCGCCCGGTCGATTGAGACTGATGACAAGACCGGATTTGACCGGATCCACTTCACCACTGCTGAAGACGATAGGGATGCTCGAAGTCAGCTTCTGCGCCACGAGCGGCGGATTACTGCCGCCCAACGCCGCAATCACCGCTACATGACGTTGGATCAAATCGTCGGCCAACGCCGGGAGCCGGTCGAATTGACCCTCAGCCCACCGATATTCAATCGATACGTTCTGGCCCTCGGCATAACCAATTTCTTTCAGGCCTTGAAAAAACGAGGCCGTAAGTTGCGCATACGAGCCCGGCGAACCTGTATGGAGATAGCCCAATACCGGCACCGTATGTTGCTGCGCTTGCGCCCTTAGCGGCCACGCGACAGCTGCGCCGCCGAGCGCGGAAATGAACTGCCGTCTGCCGACTGCCATTTGTCCGCCCCACTGGGATCATGCCCATCGTAATACAGAGCAGAATATCACGCGCCAATCAGCTGGTCTGTGAAGTCCTTCGGGACGGGTCCTCGCTGCCTCTATTGCGCCTGCGCGCGGTAGGTATTGGCCTTTCGCGACAATTCGCTGCGCCACAGAATTTGGCCGCTGTCGAGGCCATAGCGGACATCGAACAGGCCGCAACAACGACTTTCGATTTACGGCTAGGTGCCCTAATATTAGTGAACAGCGATCAGGGGAGACCGTCATGCATCGACGCAATATGTTGGCTACCGTCTTGGCCGGCGCCGGCGGTATCTTCTCCACGGCGTTCGCGGTCAAGCGCGCCGAGGCCGCCGCACCGGATGCCGCCAAGGTCGCCTATCATCTCGACGATGCCGACAAAGTCGACTTCGTGCTCGGCAATATTCACAATCACTTCATCGGCATGGGCGGCAAAGATAAAGTCACGATCGCGCTTGTCATTCACGGCCCGGCGCTGAAAGCGTTCCATTTAGCCGACGCCTCGGTCGACATGACGCGGCGCGCCGACGAATTGACCAAATTGGGTTTGCAACTGCACGCCTGCATCAACACCATGCGGGCGCAGGATGTCGCGCTCAAGGATTTGCTGCCCGGCTTCATCGTCGCCGACAAAGGCGGCGTGGTCCGGCTCGCCGAGCTGCAGGCGCAGGGTTACGTCTATCTGCGGCCGTAACCCCGCGCCTCGCGTCTCACTGGCAGACGAACTGCTCGCCCGAGCGGCCGAAGCAGAATTTCTTGCCGACATTGACGAGCTGCACGCGGCGGTTCACGCCCGATGTCGGGTGCTGCGGATCGCGCAATTGTTCCTCGCCCATGCCGATCGCTTCCAGCACCGCCGGATTGACCCCGAACGGATCGATCAAGGCATTGCGGATCGCCTCGGCGCGGCGCTGGCTCAAGCCCACATTATACTGGCGGCCGCCGACCGAATCGGTGTGGCCGATGACCAGAAACCCGTAGCCCAGCAGAATGGGATTATGCAGCGCGTCGGCGATCTGGCCGACGGTGCGGTAGGACGTCGGCTTGATGACCGAGGAATTGAAGTCGAATTCCACCTCGACGACGAACTGCGCCAGATTGTCGAGTTGCGGAAATGTCAGCGGATGCGGCGGCAGCGTTCCCGGATAATTGCGGATATTGTCGAGCACGGCCTGGCGCATCTGCGCCCCCGTCAATGACAGGTTGGCGGTAGCGCTCACGGCGGCCAGGCTGTTGGCCATCTGCGCCGAATTGATGGCGTTCTGCGCCACGGCGGCCGTCAGGCCGGAGGCGAAGACGAGCGCCGCGGCGACGTAGATGTGATGACGTTTCATTGCCGTGCCCTTTCGGTACGCCAGCCGGTATCGGTGAATGTCTGACTGCATTGCGGGCTCATCGCCGCGGGCGATACGCTGAGCAGGCATTCCACGAGATGCGCATCGGCGTGCGAGGTGCCGCAAAGTCTGGCAATATCCGGGTCGCAAATGTCGCCGATATTACGCTGCGCCGCAGCCCGCCGCGAGATTGACGCATAGACCGCGACGCGGGTCTGCGCGCATTGCGGCGATAGCCTGGCCTGGTTGGTGTCGAGACATGTCTTCAAGCGCCCGCCGAGCTCGATGCCCTTGCAGTATTTGGCGAGATCCGTGCCGCAGGCTCGCGCCAGTTGATCGACCGCATCGGCGTAACTCATGGTTTGCGCGCTCGCCGTGCCGGCTGCGGCAACGGCAAGCGACAAGGCGAGGAAAATTGAGATAGGCCTCATTCGATCGCTCCCTCCAATGTCGTGTAACCTTGTAGCTGCTGGCCTCGCAAAAGCGAAGCGCCGACCGCGCAGCCGCTCACTTTGTCGCTTCCGTCACGTCGACCTTGCTCCAGCTCGAATCCGGATTGAAGGCCGTCATCGCTTCGGCCTCCTGCGCCGTCTTCGCCCCGAGGTCTTTCTGGAAGACCACCCCACCGTGATTGACCAAGAATGTCATCACGCCCGAATTGCGGTACTCGGCCGGATAGGCGACGAGCGCGAAGCCGCCGATCATCTTGCCGTTCACCACATAATCCACCGCGCCACCGACGGCGGCCGGCCCCTGTTTGGTCAGGATCTTGTAGTAATAGCCATGATAGGGCGAGCGGCCTTCGCCGGCGCGATAGCCTTGGCGAGTGGCGGCTGCGAACAATTCGCCGAGCGGGCTTTCCTCTTCGCCTTGCGCGCTCGGCCAATAGAGCCCGTCCTTCTTGCCGGCCGTGCTGATGAAGCGCTCGGCATAGACGCCGGCGCCCGCTCCGGTGCGATCCTTGGCCGCGTAGTCGTTTTGCGCGTCGACGTAAGCCAGACAGGTCTGGATCGTGGCGAGTTCGTTGTGACCGATCCGCCGATAAAGGATTTCGCGGCGGCCGGCCTCGGTATCGAACGACCAGGCGCCGTGTTTGTCGCGCACCAGCGGGATCGGGAACGGATAGTCATTATCGCCGATCACCAGGATCGCCTTGTCGGCACCGTCGAGCGTGATCTGATGTTTCGTGTCGTATGAAGCAACAAAGCGTTGCCGCACGGCATCGTCCGATACTTTGTCGCCCGAGGAGATAATGTCCTTGCCGTCGCGGCCGAGCACGACCAGGGCTGCTTTCTTGTCGCCGCTCTTCGCGGTAGCGACCAGCGCATCGACCGCGGCATCGGGAGATTTGTAGGACTGCTGCGCAACGGCCATCGACGCCGATGCGGCGATAAGAACCGCCGCCGTCAGTCCGGTCAGCATTGTGGAGACTTTGTTCATGACAACCTCGGTCCTCTTTGGCGTTGGTTCGACGTGCGCTTGAGCGGCCGGCGATTACCGCCGCCGCCCGCCACCTCCGCCGCCGCCACGCCCCCCGCCGCCGCCACCACCAACGTGTCCGCCGCCGCCGCCTCCGCCACGGGCAATTCCGCCACCCCCGCCGGCACCGCCGCCGCGAGCGGCGCCACCGCCGCCGGCGCTAAAACTGGCCCGGCCGCGATTGGCCTCGATATTGGCCGTTCTCCCGGAGCTGATATTGCCGAGCGCATTGTTGCCGGCACCGCGGCCGGCGCCACCGGCGGCTGCATTGGGCCGCGCGCCATTGCCGATATTGCCGGCGCCTGCCGGCCGGCTGCCGGGATTGAGATTGCCCGCGCCCGGACGCGCCGCCGCAGCGCCACCACCGGCATTCGGCCGATTGCCGCCGAGACTACCACCACCGAGTCCCGCGCCCGCACCCGGCTGCAACACCTGCTGGCCGCTTCGGCCGCGGAAATCCATGCGGTTTTGCGCGCCGCCGCCGGCATTGCGATTGCCGCCGAATTTGTTCGCCACGTCGGCATTATTGTAGCGCACGCCTTGCCGGTGCACCGGATTGTGCACCCAATTA
>Ga0181526_10003177_pt1 | contig 13589 bp, 10 predicted proteins | sample PEATcosm2014_Bin_35_FD_119750 | JGI IMG/M metagenome (GOLD analysis project Ga0181526, IMG submission 119750) | Peatland microbial communities from MTU Mesocosm Facility, Houghton, MI, USA - PEATcosm2014_Bin06_30_metaG | ecosystem: Environmental > Terrestrial > Soil > Wetlands > Peat | place...
CGCTGCCATTATTAACCGCGAGTTCATCGCCGTGAAGGTCGATCGCGACGAGCGTCCCGACGTGGACAGCCGCTATCAGCTTGCGGTCTCGGCCATCTCCGGTACCGGCGGCTGGCCGCTCACCGTCTTCCTCACGCCCGATGGCCACCCATTTTACGGTGGCACGTATTTTCCGCCGGTCGATCAGTGGGGACGGCCAAGCTTCACGAAAATTCTGCTGGCCATTGCCGATGCCTATCGCGAGCGCCGCGACGAGGTGCTGAAGTCCGCCGACGAAGCCATGAACGTGCTGAGCAATGCGGAGAGCTTCGCCAGCCAGCAAACCGAGTTTTCCCCGCGCCTGGTCGGCGTCATGGTGCAGTCGGCGCTGCCCATCTTCGATGAGAAGAACGGCGGCTTCGGTAGCGCGCCCAAGTTTCCTCATCCTGCCGCGCTCGATCTGCTGATGGACTGGTACGTTCGCACCCGCGAGGAGCGGGTCGCTACCGTCGTCACCACCACGCTGACCAAGATGGCGCAGGGTGGCGTGTATGACCAACTTGCCGGCGGCTTTCATCGTTATTCAGTCGACGAGCACTGGACCGTCCCGCACTTCGAAAAAATGGCGTACGACAATTCCGAGCTGCTGAAGAACTACGTGCACGGCTACCAGGTCTTCGGCTTCGAGTTCTACGCGCACGTGGCGCGCGACATCATCCGCTGGATGGACGAGTGGCTCAGCGACCGCGCCCATGGCGGCTTCTACGCCTCGCAGGATGCCGATATCGACCTTGACGACGATGGCGATTACTTCACCTGGACGCGCGATGAGGCCAAAGCCGTTCTGACCGATGACGAATTCGAGGCCGCCGCTCTGCATTACGACATCGAGCAGACCGGCGAGATGCACCACAATCCCGCCAAGAATGTGTTGTGGTTGCGGGCGATGCCGGAAGAGGTTGCCTCACGCATGGGCGTTGATGTCGCCAAGGCGCTCGACCTCCTGGCCTCGGCCAAGACGAAGCTGTACGCCGCGCGTTCGCAGCGTCCCACACCGTTCGTGGACAAGACGGTTTACGTGAACTGGAACGCGATGTGCGTCTCGGCATACTTACAGGCGGCGCAGGTGCTGCGCCTTGATAACGCGCGCAAGTTCGCACTGCGCTCGCTCGATCGCATCCTGTCGGAGGCCTGGGACGACGGCCGCGGCCTGGCTCACGTCATCGCCTACGCCGACCCCAGTGCCGGCAAGCGCTTCATCCGCGGCATGCTGGATGACTACGCCTTCACCGTGCTGGCTTGCCTCGATGCCTACGAGGTCACGGGTGCCATCAGCTATTTCAATTTCGCGCGAAGTATTGCGGACCAGATGATCACGCGCTTCGCGGATTCCAAATCCGGCGGCTTCTTCGATACTGAAGCGTCGCTGGAAGACAAGCTCCAACTCGGCGTGCTTTCCACCCGGCGCAAGCCGTTTCAGGATGCACCAACGCCAGCCGGAAATCCCAGCGCCGCGATTGCGCTCCTAAGACTGCACGCCTATACCAATGACGCGAAGTACCGCGAAACCGCCGAGCTCACGCTGGCAGCCTTCGCCGGAGCTGCCGAGCAGTTCGGCATCTACGCGGGCACTTATGGGATCGCCGCGACCTGGCTGTCGCGGCCGCACACGCAGGTGGTCGTGATTGGTGAAGATGACAACGCAGCGGCGCTCCTGCAAGCCGCGATCGCTCCGTTCGCCGTCAACAAATCGGTGGTGCATCTCACTGACAGCGAAGCCGTGGCGCAGAACCTGCCGCCGGTGCTGGCAGAAACCGTCCCGAGTCTGCCTGCGCTAAAGGAGAAGAAGTCGGTGGCGATCGTGTGTACAAATTTCGCCTGCCAGCCGCCCGTCGAAAATCCCGAGGAGTTATCGAAGATGCTTCGGGAATTGATCACCGCTAAATAGACTAGAACCTCTCCTGCGCTGTTGGCATCCTCGCATCTCCGCGCGTGTGCGCGAATAAGTTTCGAATGGCGCCGCTCGAGTCCCCACTTTGCGGGACGGAAGATCATAGCTCAGCGCTTCAGCGCTGGGTAGACTGCACTATCAAAATTGAGCCCCTTCAGGGGCGGCACACAGGACTTTAAGGGGCGCGGCTTCCGCTGCGCCGGTGTGGGCTTGTCATCACGAGGAGGGCTTCAGCCCGACGAGGGATCTGCTTTTCGGGTCTTATCCACCGTGATGCGGGATGTGGTGTACCGGCGTCTCGGCGATAATGCAAATGCCCGCCTCGTTCGCTGCTGTCAGCATGGCTTCCTTGTCCAGCAGCAGACACCGTCCCGCATCCAGCGCCAGGCAAGTCGCCCCCGCCTGCTTCATCGTCTCGATGGTGCGCAGTCCCACGACTGGCACATCGAAGCGCATGTCCTGATTCGGCTTGGCGACCTTCACCACGGTCAGCGCGCGGCTCAAAGTTGAAGGCTCCTTGCCCAGCGCCGGCGACTTCATGATCTCGCCGGCGCGCAGGATGGTCGCGTCGGTTCCTTCCATCGCTTCCACCGCGATGCAGGCCGCCTCGGCGATGACCACAGTCTGCCCAATGTCGAAGCGCGACAGATGATCGGCAACGGCGTGCCCGTAGGTGATGTTCGTTCGCTCGGAGTCGCTGGGCGCACGCACCGTGAGCACGCCATCGGCTGCCAGCATCGGCTCCAGTAATTCCGTTGAATTCATCAGCGTGATGCCTTCGTCGGCCAGGACCTTGCTGACCGCGCCGATCAGCGAGTCGGTGTTGCGCGTGGTAAGCGAGAGCAATAGCTTGGCCAGCCGCCAGTCCGGCTTAATGCTGCTGAAGATCTGCCTGTGCTTGACCTGGCCGGCCATAATCGCACGACTGATATTTTCCTGCTTGAAAGTTTCGATGAGCTTGGACAGCTCGCCCAGCGATAACCAATAAACGTCGGACGCGCCGTGCTGCTCGATCTCGGGAAAAGCCTCTTCCTTGATCGCAGCGACGACGACCTGCAAACTCTTCGAGCGCGCAGCATCCAGCACGAGAAGAGGAAACTTCCCATTGCCCGCAATTAAGCCGATTCGATCAGGCAAGTCAGTCATCAGTCGGTGTCGATATTCTCTGTGCTTCGTGTGCCGTGCCTACGGCACTCGCATCCTAAATAATCTGCTCACCCAGCGCTGAAGCGCTGGGCTATCATCTTCCGTCCCGCAAGCTGGACTCGATTGTCGCTGTTCTGTTTTTCACTATCCACTGACCACCAGGCGCTAGCTTCTACTTGATGATTCCGCGTTGCGAGCTCTCGATGAACTTCAGCAGCGCTTCCACGTCTTCGCCCTGCGCGCCTTGAGAGCGCAACTTCTCCACCGCCTGCGAGGTGTTGAGCTTCGACGCCAGCAACACCTTAAACGCATGATGCAGCGCAGCGATGCGCTCAGTCGAGAATCCGCGGCGTTGCAGGCCAACTTTGTTCAGCATGTAAGCATGGGTCTCGCGCTCGGCGCTGGTCATGGAGTACGGCAGCACATCCTGCGTGATCGTCGTGCCTCCTCCAATGTAGGAGTGCGCGCCGATGCGCACATACTGGTGCACCGGGCAGAGCGCGCCCACCACCGCCCACTCCTCCACCGCAACGTGTCCCGCGAGAGTGGCCGCGTTGATCAGCATGGAATGATCGCCGATGACGCAGTCGTGTCCTACGTGCGCGTACGCCATGATGAGGGTGTAGCTGCCAACGCGCGTGACGCCGCCGCCCTTGGCTGTTCCCCGAGTGATGGTGACATACTCGCGGATGACGTTGTGGTCGCCGACCTCAAGGCGCGTGGGCTCGCCCGCATACGTGATGTCCTGCGGGTCCATGCCCAGCGCGGCGAAGGGATAGATCTTGTTGTGGCTGCCAAGGCGGCTGGGGCCACCGAGCACGACGTTCGCCACCAGCTCACAATGCTCGCCCAACTCAACCCCGGCGTGTACGATGCAGTACGGCCCAATGTTGCAGGACGTGGGAATCTTTGCGGAAGGATCGACAATCGCCGTCGGATGAATACTCATGCTTGCGGTGATGAGACGTGCTCTGCCGGTTCAGGCTCGGCTGCCTCGGTATTTCGTTTGGGCTTCCGATCGAGCAGTCGGCAGGTGACCACCGCCTCGCAGGCGACTTTGCCGTCGACGTATGCCTTGCCTTGCAGGCGGCCGGCGGTTCCGCGAAAGGCGAGGACGTCGACTTCGATGCGCAGCTGATCGCCGGGCGTGACCGGGCGGCGAAAGCGCGCGCGCTCAATTCCGGTGAAGACCAGCAGCTTGTTGTCGCGGTCGAGAACTTCGGTGAACAGCAGCGCCGCGCCGGCCTGCGCCATGGCTTCCACGATCAGCACGCCCGGCATAATGGGATATTCGGGAAAATGTCCGCTGAAAAACGGCTCGTTGATCGTAACATTCTTAATGGCGACGATACGCTTGGTGCGGACCATCTCCACCACGCGATCAAGCAGCAGCATGGGATAGCGATGCGGCAGCAGCTTCATCAGCTCGCCGATGTTGAGCTGGAGATCTTGACTGCTCGCAGGTGCGGAATGGGCCGGATCACTCATGGACGATGGTGAGAACCACGATTATACATTTGACGATTGCAGATGGTGGGCGCAGGGCGAATTTTAGCAGGGTGAACAGATTCATAATCCGTGTGTCGCGGACAAAACATGCGCAAATCGAAGCGAGCTGACTCTAACCTTAACGAGATTCTACCCTGGCTCACGGCGCGCCAGGACGAGATGATCGCCAGCGTGCGCGAGGTGGTTGTGCGCGAGTCGCCCACTCAGGACAAGCGCGCCTGCGACGAACTATGTGCTCACCTGGCCAGCGAGTTCGCGTGTCTGAGCGGCGAGATCAGGATTCACCGCCAGAAGGTGGCCGGTAATCACCTGCAAGTGAACTTCGCCGGAGCGAGCCGACGCGCGCCGTTGCTGTTGCTTGGACACTTCGACACGGTGTACGACGCGGGAACGCTGCAGAAGATGCCGTGGCGACACGAGCGCGGGCGGCTATATGGGCCGGGAGTTTTCGACATGAAGGGCGGCATCGTGCAGATGATGTTCGCCCTGTGGGCGCTGCGCGAAACAGCGGGTGGCCTGCCGCGTCCGGTGAAGGTGTTGCTGGTGTCGGACGAAGAGATGGGCAGCGCCAGTTCGCGCGCCATCACGGAAAAGCTGGCGAAGCAGTGCGCTGCGGTGCTGGTCTGCGAGCCCGCGGGACCGGGCGGTGCGTTGAAGACCGCACGCAAGGGAGTGGGTTCATTCACCCTGAAGGTGACAGGAACGCCGGCGCATTCCGGACTCGATTTCGAAAAGGGCCAAAGCGCGATTGTCGAACTGGCGCATCAGATTCAGGCCATCTCGCGGCTGACCGACCTGGAGCGCGGCGTCACCTTGAACGTCGGCGTCATTCGCGGAGGCACGCGCACAAACGTCGTCGCCGGCGAAGCGGTCGCCGAACTGGATCTTCGGGTGGCGCACAAAGATCACGGTGTGGAGATGGAGCGCCGTGTCCGCGAGCTTCGCCCAGTCAATCCGCATTGCCAGCTGGAGATCAAAGGCGGCATCAACCGTCCGCCGCTGGAGCGGACGGAGCAGGTTGTTGCGCTGTTTGAGCTGGCGCGCACCATCGCGCGGGCACTGGGATTCGGACTGCGCGAGGTCGCGGTGGGCGGCGGCTCGGACGGCAACTTCACCGCAGGCATCGGTATTCCAACGCTGGATGGTTTGGGAGCCGTAGGCGATGGCGCGCACGCCGCGCACGAACACGTGATCGCCACGGAATTGCCCCGCCGAGCGGCGCTGCTGGCCGGGTTGATTCAGGCGATTGAATAGGTGAGCGCATTCGAGGACTTTTTGACGCGTCCCTTGCCAAAAGCCTAGAATCTGCTTAGAAACTTGTTGTCCGTTGCCTGATCGCTGACGCACCGGGCCGGGTTGAGGGAGGGTTTATGGAAGGTCTATTCCAGCCCATGCACTTACTGGTGATCCTGGTAATTGTTCTGCTCATCTTTGGGCCGAAGAAGTTGGGTGACTTGGGCAAAGGGTTAGGGGAAGGCATTCGCAATTTCAAGTCGTCGATGAACGAAGGCAATAAACCTGATACCACCACTACCACGACGACGTCCACTCCGCCCACCACGACCACGCCGGATGAGAAGAAGTAGCAACCTGTGCCGCACTTGAAATTGATCCAGGGAGATCCTGATCAAGTCGCGGCGAAGCCCGCTGCGGCTAAAGCCAACATTGATTTTGCTGCATTCGTCGGACGGCCTGAAGAGACTGTGTCGCAACCGGTGTCGCCGCTCCGCGGCTCAGTTCAATTTCCCGCTTTACCCGGCGCTCACGCGCCGGGCTAACTGCACTGCCGCCGCTTCGCGGCTGGTTTGATCGGCTTTCGGGCAGTTTATCCCACCGCAAAATTCTTCGGCCGGTTGCGACACAGTCTCTGAAGGCCGTCCCCTCCGAAAAACCAAACCTAGTCAGAGTTGCCCTACAGCAATATCTTCCGCGTGGCCGCTTCGGCGGCTTGCAATAGCTGATAGACCCGCGGCATCGGCAATCCCACAACATTGAAATAGCAGCCTTCGATGCGCTCGGCCCAGCGCGAGGCGATGCCTTGTATGGCGTAGGCGCCCGCCTTGTCCATCGGCTCCCGGGTTCGGACGTAGGCCGCGATCTCATCGTTGGAAAGTTCGCTGAACGTGACTTGTGTTACCTCGGCCACGCTTCGCTCAAATCCCTTGGCTAAGACGCAGACGCCGGTGATCACCTGGTGCGTCCGGCCTGAGAGCAGACGCAACATGCGGGCCGCGTCTTCAGCGTGGGCCGGCTTCTCCAGCAGATGTTCGTCAACAACTACCACGGTGTCGGCGCCCAGCACGGCATCTTCGGGATGGCTCGCGAAAATGGCCGAAGCTTTGTCGCGCGCCAGGCGCTGCGCATAATCCAGCGGCATCTCATTGGGCAGCAGCTCTTCGCGAACATGAGCCGGGACGACGGCGAAGGGAATTCCGGCGTTGCGCAGCAGTTCGGCGCGGCGGGGCGAGGCGGAAGCGAGGATCAGCATGCTCTCCGATTTTATCGGTTGTCTGAGGCAATGCATCCCTATGGGCTGTTCCCACGTCTGATGTGGCGTGAAGACTGTGACACAGCCTTTGCCGTATGGAGCCACCCTAAAGGACGGGCAGGTGGAGTTTCGCGTGTGGGCGCCGTGGCAGCGTGAGATCACGCTGCGTCTCCGGCGCGCTAGCGCTGCGCCGCAAAACTTGTCCATGCGCCGCGACGGTGAAGATTTCGTCGGCATCGCTACGGCATCAGCGGGCGATCGCTATACCTACGTTCTTGCTGACGGCACGGTTGTCCCTGATCCCGTATCACGGTTTCTGCCGGATGGTGTGCACGGTACAACTGAGATCGTCGATCCAGCGGCCTTTCGCTGGAGCGATGACGAATGGCGCGGGCTCGCTCTGCGGGATTATGTCATCTATGAGCTGCACGTCGGCACCTTCACTCCCGACGGCACGTTCGACGGCGTCATCGGCAAACTGGAATACCTGAAGCGGCTCGGCATCACCGTGATCGAGATCATGCCGGTAGCAGCCTGTCCCGGGGCGCGCAATTGGGGATACGATGGCGTCTCGCCTTACGCGGTGCAGGCGAACTACGGCGGCCCGGATGGATTGAAGCGGCTGGTCGGCTCTGCACATTCCGTTGGTTTGGCCGTTGTGCTCGATGTCGTATACAACCATCTCGGGCCGGAAGGAAATTACCTGCCGAAGTTCGGGCCGTACTTCACCGCGCATCACCAAACTCCCTGGGGCGATGCGATCAACTACGACTGCGACGGCTGCGTGCACGTGCGCCGGTACGTCGTCGAGAACGCGCTGCACTGGATTCACGAATATCACCTCGACGGCTTGCGGTTGGATGCGGTGCAGACCATCAAGGACGATTCGCCGAAGCACATTGTGGCGGAGATTCAGGAGCGGGTGCAGGAGTTGGCGAGCGAGTTGAATCGCACGGCTTACGTGATCGCCGAGACCGACGAGAACGATACACGTTACGTGAAACTGGCAAGCGACGGTGGATACGGCCTCGACGCGGTGTGGAGCGACGACTTCCATCATGCGGTCCACGCCTTCTTCACCGGCGAGCGCCAAGGTTATTACCGGGACTTCGGCGATCCCGAGCAGATTGCGCGCGCCCTGCGGGAAGGCTACGTCTTCCAGGGCCAGCACTTTCGCTACTGGGATGCGCCACGAGGAACAAGCGCGACAGACGTTCCGCTGCCGGCGAATGTTATTTGCATCCAGAATCACGACCAGATCGGCAACCGCGCCAAGGGCGAGCGGCTGACGGCGCTGGTCCCGAGAGGCGTCCGCAAGCTGGCGGCGGCACTGTTATTGCTCGCGCCGCATACGCCGCTGCTCTTCATGGGGCAGGAGTACGACGAGGCTGAGCCATTTCAGTTCTTCGCGGACTTTCAGGATCCGGCGCTGAAGAAGGCCGTCAGCGAAGGACGCCGCAGAGAGTTCAAGGATTTCGATTTCAACGAAGTACCTGATCCGGAAGACCCCGCGACCTTCGACCGGTCGAAGCTTACCTGGGCGGACGGCGCAGGGAATCGTGAAATGCTGGATTGGTACAGACAGCTACTGCAGTTGCGCAAGCAATACGTTACCGACGGCGAGCGCTCGGCGGATGCGAGATATGCGGATGGTGTGCTGACGATGCAGGTGCCGGCAAAGGATCCGAGGCTTATGGTGCAAGCGAGCTTGCATCCCGCCCCTCGAACAATGTCTCCCGCCCATTCGCCGAACGAAGGCGACAGGTTAGGGCAGGCAGGGGAAACTTCCTGGCGCGAGGTGCTGCACTCCGACGAAGACGGCTATGAGGTCAGCGTGCGAACACGTAATCTCCCTGCGTGACGCCTGCCATCTGGACTGCGTCTTCCGGTTACGAAAACGTGATCAGCACAGAATCCTGCTCGCCCATTCGTGAATCCTTTCTTGGATGGCAACCAAAGTGGATCGACGAACTGTGGACCTCTCGCATTATCCCGAACTCGTTGTCATTTACCTGGGCATGCGCGTGAACCGGCTTACCGGATTGAAGACCCTGTTGGGCTTCGGTCCGAAAATCACCGCATCGGTGGAAGCGCAACCGGCAGGACTTCTTCTGCATGAGGTGATTATCTATTTGATGTTTCCGCCCCATGTAGGCATGCGGCAATACTGGCGAGATATGGAGTCGCTGCTGGCCTGGTCGCGGTCCGAGCCGCATAGGGAGTGGTGGAAGGCGTTCTTGAGGAATTCAGGAGGAACCGGGTTCTGGCACGAGACGTACCTGATGAAAGGCGGCATGGAGGCGATCTACGACGACGTCCCCCGGCCGATTGGATTTCTGCGATTTGCTCCGGCAGTGCAGGCTCGCGGAGCGATGTTCGGAGCAGCGCATCGCGCCGGGCAGACGAGCGCCGCAGGGGCTGTTCTGTCCGAATCGGACCTGTACGACAAAGGCAGCTAGACGGGCGCAACGCTCATGCTCCATCAAAGTCATCGGCAGGATGTTCCCTGCTGCCGACGAAGGCCCGCTACGAAATCGATGTTTCATTTCGCCTGTTAGAATCAAAGTAGCGCTCCGCCGCTCGCATGGATCCCTCACTCATCCGAAATTTCGCGATCATCGCCCATATCGATCATGGGAAGAGCACGCTTGCCGACCGTCTGCTGGAGCTGACCGGCTCGCTGACGGCGCGCGAGATGGAGGCCCAGGTGCTGGACACGATGGACCTGGAGCGCGAGCGCGGCATCACCATCAAGGCGCACTCGGTCCGCATGATGTATCCCGCGGCCGATGGCAAGACGTACCAGCTCAACCTTATCGACACGCCCGGGCATGTGGACTTCAGCTATGAAGTCTCGCGCTCGCTGGCCTCGTGCGAGGGCGCGCTGCTGGTGGTCGATGCGTCACAGGGCGTGGAAGCGCAGACGCTGGCCAACGCTTACATCGCCATCAACAACGGGCTGGAGATCATTCCCGTCATCAACAAAATTGATTTGCCTAGCGCCGACATCGAGCGCACCAAGGAGATGATCGAGAGCGCGGTGGGGCTGGACGCGTCGCACGCGCTGGCCATCAGCGCCAAGACGGGGCAGGGCGTGCCCGAGGTGCTGGAAGCAATCGTCAAGCTTATCCCGCCGCCGGTAGGCCGCGCCGCCAATCAACTCCAGGCGTTGATCTTCGATTCGTGGTTCGATTCCTATCGCGGCGTAGTGGTGCTGGCGCGCGTCATTCAAGGAACGATCAGTAAAGGCCAGCGCATTCGCCTGATGTCGAATGGCCGCACCTTCGATGTGGAGACGCTGGGCGTGCTCACGCCCAAGCCGGTGGAAGTGGATCAGCTCTCGGGCGGCGAAGTGGGCTTCCTGATCGCCAACATCAAGAATGTTGCCGACACGAAAATCGGCGATACCATTACCGATGACCATCATCCGGCGATCGAGCCGCTGCCTGGCTTCGAAGAGCTGAAGCCGATGGTCTTCGCCGGAATCTACACCGTGGACGCGCACGAGCACACGTTGTTGCGTGAAGCGCTCGAGAAGTTGCGGCTCAACGATTCGTCGTTCTTCTTCGAGCCCGAGAGTTCGGTGGCGCTGGGCTTCGGATTCCGCTGCGGCTTCCTCGGCCTGCTCCACATGGAGATCATTCAGGAGCGGCTGGAGCGCGAGTACAACCTTGACCTGATCACCACCGCGCCGAGCGTGCGCTACAAGATCACGCTGACCGATGGCACGGTAACCGAAGTGGACAATCCGTCGCGCTGGCCCGATCCCAGCGAGATTATGAAGATCGAAGAGCCGGTGATCCTGGCGACCATCCTGACCAATGAGGAATACGTTGGCGGAATTCTGAAGCTGGTAGAAGACAAGCGCGGCAAGCAGAAAGCGTTCGAGTACGTCAGCTCCACGCGCGTGATGCTGACCTACGAGTTGCCGCTGAATGAGATTGTGCTGGACTTCTACGACAAGCTGAAGACGGTGTCGCGCGGTTATGCTTCACTGGACTATCACCTGGCCGGAGCGTGGGAGTCGCCGATGGTGAAGCTGGACATTCTTGTTTCCGGCGATCCCGTCGATGCGCTGTCGATTATCGTGCATAAGGACTTCGCGTACGATCGCGGACGCGCGCTGGTATCGAAGATGAGGGAACTGATTCCGCGGCAGATGTTTGAAGTCGCGATCCAGGCTGCGATTGGCGCGAAAGTCATCGCGCGCGAAACCGTGGCTGCGATGCGCAAGAACGTCATCGCCAAATGCTACGGCGGCGACATCAGCCGCAAGCGCAAGCTGCTGGAGAAGCAGAAAGAAGGCAAGAAGCGCATGAAACGCATCGGGCGGGTGGACATTCCGCAGGAGGCGTTTCTGGCGGTGCTGAGGGTGGGGGAGGACTGAGCACAACGCCACTGATTCCGCTGTCGAAAGTCATTCACCACGGAGACACGGTGGGCACGGAGCCTTGTAAAGTATTTCTTCCGTGAACTCCGTGCCTCCGTGGTGAATTCGCTCGCGTCAAATCCCTAAATGACCGAAATCGAAATTCGAGCGCTTACAGCCGATGATGTGGAGGCTTATTGGAGCTGCCGATTGGAGGCGCTCGAACGTGACCCTACTGCCTTCAGCTCGTCCGTCGAAGATCATCTCAAGCTCAGTCGCGACGAAATTCGCCGGCGTCTGGCCGCCGATCCCGCAAACAACTTTGTGATGGGAGCATTTGCCGATGGAAAACTAGTCGGCACCGCCGGCTTTGCGCGCGAAACTCAGCCGAAAATGCGACACAAGGGCCGCATCTGGGGCGTTTATCTGAAGGCGGAGATACGCGGCAAGGGCGTGGGCCGAAGATTGATGCAGGCGGTTCTGGATCGCGCCACAAAAATTCAGGGCGTCGAGCAAATCCTAATCAGTGTCGCCACGACGCAGGCTGCCGCCGTCGCGCTGTATCGGTCGCTTGGCTTCACAACGTGGGGCGAGGAAAGCAGGGCGCTGAAGGTCGGCGACCGCTACATCGATGAGGAATACATGATCCTGCCACTACCGCGAACCGCAGATCCCTCGTCGGGCTGGAAGCCCTCCTCGGGATGACAGTTTTTATGGGAATGCCGCCTCGGCGCAAGCTAAAGCCGGGCCCCTTCAACGAAACTCTGTGCCTCTGTGATTAGTTACAAAATATACCGCGACAAATCCTGGTCCTTCACGATGTCAGTCAGGGTGTTGCGGACGTAGTCGGCGTCGACGACGACGTGCTTTTCCTTCATGTCGGGCGCTTCGAAGCTGATGACGTCCAGCACCTTCTCCATGATGGTGTGCAGGCGGCGAGCGCCGATGTTCTCCGTACCTTCGTTCACGCGAAACGCAAAGTTCGCAACCTCGGCCAGCGCTTCCGGAGTGAACTCCAGGCGCAGACCTTCGGTGTCGAGCAAGGCGATGTATTGCTTGGTGAGCGACGACTTCGGTTCGGTGAGGATCTTGATGAAGTCCTCGACGGTCAGCGATTGCAGCTCCACGCGAATGGGGAAGCGGCCCTGCAATTCGGGGATCAGGTCGCTGGGTTTGGAGACGTGGAATGCGCCGGCGGCGATGAAGAGAATGTGATCGGTGCGCACCATGCCGTAGCGCGTGTTCACCGTGGTGCCCTCGACGATGGGCAGGATGTCGCGCTGCACGCCTTCGCGCGAAATGTCGGGACCGTGGCCGCCCTCGCGGCCGGCGATCTTGTCGATCTCGTCGAGGAAGATGATGCCGGAATTTTCCACGCGCTCGACGGCGATGCGAGTGACCTGGTCCATATCGACCAGGCGCTGCTCTTCTTCCTGGATCAGATACTCGAAGGCTTCGGCGACGTTCATCTTCCGCTTCTTGGTACGCTGGCCAAAGATGTTGGGCAGCATGTCCTTGATGTTGACGTCCATCTCCTCGACGCCTTGGTTGGAGATGATTTCGAAGGCGGGCATCGATTTTTCACGGACATCGAGTTCGACGATGCGCTCGTCAAGCTTGCCCTCACGCAACTGCTGGCGAAGTTTCTCGCGAGTGCGCGAGCCGGGTTCGCCGGCAAGGAGCGGCTCGCTATTGATGTTGAAGCCGATCTGCTGCTGGTCGGGACTGGGCTTCGGTGGCACCTGCGCCGGCATCGACGGCAATAACAGGTCGAGGAGACGCTCTTCGGCGTTCATCTCGGCCTTGTCGGCGACGTCTTCCAGCTTCTCCTCGCGCACCATGTCGATGGCGATTTCAACCAGATCGCGAATCATTGATTCCACGTCGCGGCCCACATAGCCGACCTCGGTAAACTTCGAGGCTTCGACCTTCATGAAAGGAGAGTTGGCCAGCTTGGCCAGACGGCGGGCGATCTCAGTCTTGCCCACGCCGGTGGGCCCGATCATGATGATGTTCTTGGGAATGACCTCTTCGGCCAGCTCGGCGGAAAGCTTCTGGCGGCGCATGCGATTGCGCAAGGCAATGGCGACGGCGCGCTTCGCCTGGTTCTGGCCTACAACATATTTGTCGAGCTCGCGCACGATTTC
>Ga0181526_10003178_pt1 | contig 13588 bp, 9 predicted proteins | sample PEATcosm2014_Bin_35_FD_119750 | JGI IMG/M metagenome (GOLD analysis project Ga0181526, IMG submission 119750) | Peatland microbial communities from MTU Mesocosm Facility, Houghton, MI, USA - PEATcosm2014_Bin06_30_metaG | ecosystem: Environmental > Terrestrial > Soil > Wetlands > Peat | place...
AGCCTTACTACGAGGCCAAAGGCCTGTCCCGAGCGGACCTGGGGGGTAAATCCGTCCCCCAACTCTCGGTCCAGGTAGCCGACGGCGAGAACGGCGGCGTCATGATGAACGAGTTCCCGTCCAAATTCATGGAAGTGATGCGCGAGGCCTCCGGCTCCGATACGCCGCCCGTCAACGTCAGTGAATACCTGGAATATTTGGATGCGATGGGAGTGCGCGAACGGGACTTCCCCGCCATCCAGCCCATTCTGCAGAACCGAATCTGGGGCCGTTTTCGGGAAGGCGCCGGCAGTGAGGCCCTGGAGCGCGTGATTGCCGATCTGCGCAAGGAAGACGGCCGCTTTCATATGGAAGGCGGAAGCTGGACCAACAATCTTTCGTGGGTCCGAGGCTATGGCAGTGTTCTGGGGCCCATGGAACAAGTGAGTGCCCTGTTCGCGGAAAAGACGCGCGGCATCGATCCGGCCCAACACCGTTATCGTAACGCCCTGTTTTACCTGCTCATGACCCAGACGAGTTGCTTCCGATACTGGGGCAGCGGTGTCTGGACCGAGTATGCTCGCGAGCTCTGCCGAAGGGCTACCGCGATTCTGCAACACGATTTCTAGCTTGCCGCCCGCAATCGGCAAAGCTCGAAAAATAGCTCACCAGGAGATGATATTGTGAAATGCTGGTTCTGTGAAACCGATGCGAGAGGAACATGTGCCGCATGTGGGCGCGCTTTATGCCATCAACACGCGCATGTCCATGACGAGTTGACCCTTGCCAAATCCGATACAAGCACGGGCTACGCCAGCTACTATAATGTCTACGGCGCGCTCAAATGCGGAGACTGCCGATTGGAATGGAAAAACTACCAGCCCGGACGGTGAGCGGGAGGTGACGGACGAATCCGGGAGTGACGGCTCCCCGTTGCTGAACTCGCTGAGGACCGCTCTGGGGCGCGTCATTTCCACGATTCGAACGTTCGCGACCACCCTCCCCGCCCACGCTGGAAAGGCGAAAACCGAGGCACGGCAGTTTGGAGACTACGAAAAAGTCGAGGAGGCCAAGTATTACTCACCAGGCCTTCCCTCCCTGGCCGACGATGGGGATCTGCCCGAGTGGCCCACACGGCCCAAGGTGACTCTGCTCGCCGTCGATCCGTACCTGGTCCATGTTTATTGGGATTTCGACCTTGCCAAGCTCCCGCCGGACACCACAGCGGCTGTGTTGCGTTTCTACGACGCGTCAACGCACTTCGACGTGGATGTCGACCTCCGGACGAGGAATTGGTACGTTTCACTTTGGAGCCCGGCGAAAACCTATTACGCCGACCTAGGCGCGATCACCGCGGCCGGCGAATTCATCCCGCTGATACGCTCCAACACCATCCAGACGCCGCGTGCGTGGCCGGTTGCCGAGATGGAGCAACGTCTCGTCTCAGGCGCCAACGCTTCCCCGCCGTCTGATGAATCGGTCCCGCGGACTGCTGCGCCGTTCAATTCAGAGCATACAGGAATCCTCGAACTCACGCTTCACGCCGGCGCCTGCCCAACCGCGGCCGAGTCGCCAGCGGCGAAGGCGGAGCCGGCGGTCTCCGTTTCACCGGCCCCTCACCGCCAGCCACCCGCATCCAACGTGACCGCAACGCCAACGGAACAGCACATCCCCAAGCCGGTTGACGCAGCGGAAACACTGCGCAGGAGGTTATCGGAGATGCAAGAGTTTCGGCGGGGGCAGCCCCGGGTTCCAAGACCTGTGGAGAATCTACCCGCAATTCCCGCGCTCCCGGCCTCACCGGATCTGCCAGACGATTTGACCGCGCACGCCGAGCGACAGTTCTCACCCGGCCTATCGTCGCTTCTTTTGGGAACGAAAGACCCGCCGAAGCCAGCGAGTTAGCCACCCATGGAAGGCTACCTGGCCCTGGTACTACACGCGCATCTCCCCTACGTGCGCCATCCCGAGTACGAGGATTCTCTCGAGGAAAACTGGCTCTTTGAGGCGATCACTGAAACCTACGTTCCCCTGTTCCTGATGATGGAGGGCCTGATCGAGGATGGTATCGATTTCCGCCTGACCTTCTCTCTTACGCCGACCTTGGCCTCGATGCTCCTCGACCCCCTACTCCAGGAACGCTATCTGAAGAAACTGGAGAGGACGATCGAACTTGCCGAAAAGGAGATCGCGCGGACCGCCTCGCTTCCCGATTTTCAGCCCCTGGCTCGCATGTACCACAAGCTGTTTCTGCGCGTGCATGACGCTTTCGTGAACCGGTATGAAAAGAACCTGGTGCGCGGCTTCGAACGCTTCGCGAAGACAGGCAAGGTGGAGATCATTGCGAGCGCCGCCACTCATGGATACCTGCCGCTGCTCTCCGTAAATGAAGCCGCTGTGCGCGCCCAGATCGGAATCGGAGTGGAACACTACCGAAGGACATTCGGGCGGCAGCCGCGAGGATTCTGGCTGCCGGAGTGCGGCTACTACTCAGGCGTGGACGCCATTCTGAGCCAGCATGGAATCCGGCACACCATCCTGGAAACGCACGGTGTGACACGTGCCGACCATCGACCGCGCTTCGGCGTGTACGCGCCCATCGTCTGCCCCTCCGGCGTCGCCGTCTTCGGCCGCGACCCGGATTCCTCGCGGCAGGTCTGGAGTTCCGAGGTCGGCTACCCCGGTGATTTCGACTACCGCGAATTCTACCGCGACATCGGCCACGACCTGAGCCTGGATTACATCAGGCCCTACATCCATCGGGACGGCATCCGCATCGACACGGGGATCAAGTATTATCGGACCACCGGCAAAGACAGCCACAAGGAACCCTACGTGCCGGAATGGGCGGAGCAGAAAGCCGCCACCCACGCCAGGCACTTTCTGGCCGAGCGGATCCAGCAGGTGCGCAGCCTTGCTCCGGCCATGGATCGCAGGCCCGTTGTGGTGGCGCCGTACGATGCCGAACTCTTCGGCCACTGGTGGTTCGAGGGACCGCGCTGGCTGGACTACCTGATTCGCGGGATCGCTCTGGATCAATCGACGATCCGTCTGGTGACGCTTTCCGAATACCTCGACGAGTACCCGGTGAATCAACGTGCCTCGCCGGCGGCGTCGAGTTGGGGCCACGACGGCTTCAGTCAGGTCTGGCTGAACGGTGAGAATGACTGGATCTATCGCCATCTTCAGCGCGGCGCGGAACGGATGGAAGAACTGGTTGCCGGCCACTCCCAGGCTACCGGCCTGACACTTCAGGCGTTGAATCAGGCAGCGCGCGAACTACTCCTCGCGCAGTCGAGCGACTGGGCGTTCATGATAGCCTCGGGGACCATGCGAGAGTATGCGACTCTCCGGACGAAGGCCCACCTCAAACGACTGCTGCAACTCGGCCAGCAGATCGAAAGCGGACTCATCGACAAACGCGCGCTACAGAAGATAGAGGACCAAGACAATATTTTCGCCGGGATGTCGACCGCGGCGGCCTTCGCCAGTGAGGGAGAAGTCACCCGGCAAGAGATGGCGCCCATCCTGCCGGCGCCGGTTCCGGCCAACTCGCCGCTACAGATCGTCATGGTCTGCCCGGAGCTCGTCCCTTTCGCCAAGACGGGCGGCCTGGCGGACATGGTGAGCTCGCTGGCGGTTGCCTTGCGAAGCCTCGGTCACCAGGTCCGTATCATTATGCCGGCCTACCGCGAGGTCATCGAGAAGGGAACTGCACAGGATACCGGCATTCTCTTCAATGTCTCCACCGCCGGCAGATCCGAAGCGGGCGCGCTGCTCACGGCGACGCTCGGCGCGGACATCCCGGTCTATTTCATCCGCTGCGACCGGTACTTCGATCGGCCATCACTCTATGGCAGCTCGGAAGGCGACTATTCCGACAACGCGGAACGGTTCGCCTTCTTCGCGCGCGGCGTGCTGGAAGTGCTCCGCCGACTCGGTCCGGCTCATGTTCTTCATGCGCACGACTGGCAAGCAGCCATGGCGATCACGTTCCTCAAGGCCCAGCCGGAATTGTATCCGGAGCTTTCCTCCATGCGGACAATGTTGACCATCCACAACCTGGGATATCAAGGACTGTTTCCTCCCAACCAGTGGGGTCTGCTGGAACTGGACCAGAATCTGTTTACGTCCCGCCATCTCGAGTTCTATGGCCAGATCAACATCCTTAAAGGCGCAATCGTTCTTGCCGACGCACTTACTACCGTAAGTCCCACCTATAGCGGGGAGATCCAGACATCGGAGTATGGCTTCGGGCTGGAGGGTGTGCTCCGGGCGCGCGCAGCCAGCCTGGTGGGCATATTGAACGGCGCCGATTACGGAATCTGGAATCCGCGGACGGATCGGTTCATCGCGTCGAACTACGGTCCCGGCAGTCTCTTCGGCAAGCGAGCGTGCAAGGCCAGCCTGCAAAAAACGTTCGGACTCAGGCAAGACGCCGCGATCCCGCTCCTGGGCGCAGTGTCGCGGCTGGTTTCGCAAAAGGGATTCGATCTGTTGGAGGGAATACTCGACGATCTGCTTCGGCTCGGCGTGCAGTTAGTCATACTGGGGGCAGGCGACCGGAAGTATCAGGATTTCTTTCAGTCGGCGGCCCAACGCAATCCCGGCAAGCTGGGTGTCCGCATCGCATTCGAGGATGCTCTGGCCCACAAGATTGAGGCGGGAGCCGATATGTTCCTGATGCCTTCCCGTTATGAGCCGAGCGGGTTGAATCAACTTTACAGTCTGAAATACGGCACCATTCCTATCGTCAGAGCCACCGGGGGGCTGAAAGATAGCGTGGCGGAATACGATCCCGCAACAGGAACAGGCGACGGCTTTCGATTCGACCAATATGACGGCGCAGCCTTTCTGGCGGCTGTGGATCGCGCCCTGGCGGTCTTTCGCAATAAGGACCAATGGCAAACAGTGGTGCGAAACGCCATGGCGGCGGACTATTCGTGGGACAGATCCGCGCGCGAGTACTCAAACTTATATGGGAATCTTGTGCAGGGCGCCGCTGGCCTTACCCCCTGAGTCGCCGAGATACCGCAGTATCTTGCCCTCGTATCTTGCCGAGGTCGAAGAGAAGGTGAGAGAGTGCCGCGGCCAACCAGCCGGTCAGGAGCCGGTAAGGTTCCGCACAGAAGCATAGCTCCGCTCCCATCCGGATCGATTATGCTTACTGGTATGAAAATTGGTTTTATCGGACTCGGCCGTATGGGTTCCGGCATGGCGCGCAACCTGCTTCGCGCCGGCCATGAGCTGGTTGTATTCAACCGCAGCCGGGATAAGTCGAAGTCCCTGGCCGCCAGCGGCGCGCACGTCGCCGACTCCCCCGCCGGCGCCTGCCGCGATGCGGAGGCAGTGATGACCATGCTCGCCGATGACCATGCAGCCGAACAGGTCGTCTTCGGCGAGAACTCGATCGCCTCAGCGCTTCCGGCCGGCGCGATCCACATTTCGTGCAGCACGATCAGCACCGCTCTCGCCAAACGTCTCACCGCCGAACACCATCGGCGCGGGCAGATGTATCTGAGCGTCCCCGTTTTCGGACGTCCGGACGCCGCCGAAGGCAAGAACCTGCTGGTGCTGGCCGCGGGTCCGCCGGAACTGGTGGAGCGTTGCCAACCTCTGTTCGATGCGATCGGCCGCCAGACATTTGTGGTTGGTTCCGAACCTTGGCAGGCCAATGCCGCCAAGTTGTGCGGGAACTTCATGATTGCCGCCATGCTGGAAGCGTTCGGCGAAGCCTTCGCCACGCTGCGCAAGGCAGGCGTCCCTCCCCACGCCTTCCTGGAGATCATGAGCACGCTGTTTGGCTCGCCGGTCTACGCCAACTACGGACGGTTGGTTGCCGACGAAAAGTTCGAGCCGGCCGGATTTGCATTGCGCCTGGGGTTAAAGGACGTCCGCCTGACGCTCGAAACGGCCGGGGAACTCGCCGCGCCGATGCCGCTCGCCAGCCTCATCCGCGATCATTTGCTCTCGGCGATGGCACACGGGCAAGCCGACCTGGATTGGTCCAGCTTCACTCGCGTTGCCGCGCGCAACGCTGGCATCGCGTAGCCGCGTCTGCAAGCTTCTTGCCTCGCGCGCCGCGGCTAGGCGAGCGCCAGGTTCACGTTCTCAATCGCCTCGTCGATCTCCGCCGTGTTCTTGTAGCCCACTGTTACGCAATCGACGCCCGCATTCCGGAAGGCGTAGCTCATCGCCGCCTGGCGATCCTCACGCCTGGTGAAAGCGCCTTCTCCCACCAGTTTCATGCTGAGCACGCCCATTCCTTCGCTACGCACCTGCTTCACATGGGCGACCACTTCGCTCACATCCCCGAGACCGCTGGTGGCGAAGTTCTCCGCGTCCATGGCCTTGCCGGTGTGATTCATGCGGATCATCGCCACGCCGAGCCACTTGTTTCCCGGCACGCGGCGCAACGCCGGCAGCCCGTGCACCGATGCACCGTGCGCCACCACAGCGTGCTTTGCTTCGGCTTCCAGAATGCCATCCTGCCAGCGGACGGTGTCGGTGGGCCACGTCGCCGTGTGCTGCCAGTGCAGCAACATCACGTCGAAGTACTCGGTATTGGCGAGCTTGCGCAGTTCGTCGATCTTGTCCTGCGGATTCACGCCTTCCCGCGTTGTCACCTTCGATAGCAGCCGGTAACTATCGCGCGGAATGCCGTTCAGCGCGATGCCGAGCATCCGATGCATGTCGCCGTACGACTCGGCGGTCTCGAAGAAGCGAATGCCGCGATCATAGGCGTACCGAACCAGCCTCGTAAACTGGTCCTGTCCCAATCCGCGCTGGACTTGCCCGCTGATGCTGCCAGTCCCAAACGCCAGCCGCGTCACCTTCACGCCGGACCTTCCGAGCGTTACCCAGTCCGTCGCCGTGGCGGGAGCCGCGTTCAGCGGAACACTTCCAACTCGAGCGAGCACGCCCGCGGCGAGTCCGGTCTTCAGAAAATCGCGTCTGGAGAAATAAGCCATGTGTCCCTCCAATGGACCGCATCTTATCACGATTCATCGATCGGAACGGTCGCGGCGTCTCTATTGTGAGGAAGCGAACATCTCAATGACAAACACGAAGTGCTGCCGGCGTCGTGCGCCGGGCGCCGCCGGGGCGAAGAAGCTCATCCGCTTGGCCGCTTCGACAGCCGCCTGACTGTTCGGATCGGACGGCTGCAACGAATGCGCCTCGACGAGTTGTCCGGCTGGTGTCACAAGGCCAAACACGCAGACCGGGCGCACCGTGGCGCCGGCCGGAAACGGGCCCCGTCCAACCCAGCGTGCGATCTTCCGCGCTCCGGCCATCCCGCTGGCCTGTCCTCGGGCCGTCATCGGCCCGGTGGGGACAAAAAGGCCAGGATCGGCGCTGGGAAGCTCGGTGACGCTGTCAACGGAGATCTTCGATACGACCTTGCCGGCTTCGGTCACAGTCACCGTTCGCGGCAACCGGCAGTCGCCAAGCTGCGGTGCGTTCGAGTAGTCATAAGCGAAGTAGCGCCCTGGCACTTGCGACTGCACCTGGAGCAGCCCGGATTCCGGATCGATGCACACTTCGCTCTCCTCCCAGCCCCGGCCGGAAGCCGCGGGCGCGGTGCTCCCCGCGGCGGAGAGCAAAACGCAAGTAACTTTGACGCCGTGGAAGGTGGCCGTCGACGTCCGGATCGAGCCGTGAGCGACATTCTCAGCGGTCGGAATCGGGTCGAACAAGGCCGCCCGCGCCTCGTGCAAACGGAGTGGGATGGTCCTCGCCGTGCCATCTTCGTAAAACGTGGTTTTCGAGGAGATCCGCGTGGTGGTGAATGCACCCCCAGCGGCTTTCGCCGTCCAGCGGAGTCCTTGCTGGGGATCGAACACGTCCTCCATCTTCCAGGCGCCGTCATATTCCGTTTGGCCACCGGAGCTCGCTGTGAAGGAGATCTTAAGATCGTAACCGCGGCCCGCGTTTCGCAGCGAGTAACTATCTCGCGCGCGAGCAAGCAGCAGAAGAACGTCCTCGCGGCTTTCGGCTGTGTCGACGGCAACCACCGCACCAGTGACCAGTTCGAGAGGATCGCCCGGTACGGGCGCTATCCTCGGAGTGCCTTGGCCAAAAGTCGCAAGCGATAATCCGCCTGCCGCGATCAACCGCAACATTCCCTTGGACGCCATCCAGCTAGCCCTCCCGGACAAATTCCATATTACTCGTGGTTGGCGCAAATCGCAGTCTGGGCTCGTACGGCTTCCCGCCGCTAAGCAATGCGGCTGTTCCGCCATCCGACCCGCCGGCCGCTCCACCGCCTGTCCCACCGTCTGTTCCGCCGCCCGATCCGCCACCGGTCCCACCGCCAGCTCCGCCACCTGTGCCGCCGCCCGCCCCGCCACCTGTGCCGGCGCCCGCTCCACCACCGGATCCGAACCCCGCGCCACCGCCCGTCCCGGCGCCTGCTCCGCCACCCGATCCGAACCCCGCGCCACCCCCAGTTCCGCCCCCGACCCACGTGCCGCCACCGGAAGCAGCCTGAAGCTGAAGCGAGAACAAGACGCCCGCTTGCGTTTGCATGTCGCCGATGCTGGCCTGAATGGGAACATCTCCCTGGCTGAGGCCCGATGGAACGATGAGGTTGATCTGATAAAGACCGGCGCTCGAGAGTCCCACGAATACCGTCTTGACTACCACATTATTGATGTAAAGGGCGAGCTTGTCGATGGTCGGCGCTGCGCCGGTGAATGGCGTTCCGGCTGGAACGGAGGGATTGGTCGGCCCGAAGCCGACAGCATATAGTTCAACGATGTCGCCTGCCTGCGCGGCCACCGTGGGATAGCCCAGGGAATTGCCAGTCGGACCGAGGATATCGTAGCCTCCTCCGCCGTAGGCTCCCGAACCGTTCGACCTGACAATGATCCCAGCCACATGTCCCGATTGAAGCAGGTCGAACGACGGCGAAAACTCGCTCAGAGTCACCATCGACGTTGCCGTGCCGGTGGCAGTCGTCACAACTACGGGCACGGGCCCTCTCGCCGTGTCATCCGGCGCCTGCAAGTTGATCTGTCCGGGACTGACAAATTGGAGATACGCAGCTTTACCGTCAACGGTCACGCTGGTCCCGCCCAGCGAAGTGGGAAAATCGCCGTCCCAGATGACGGTTCCGCTGGCGAGGTTGTTGCCGAATATCGACACCCATTCGCCCGGCTGGATGATATTCACCGTGCCGCAAAGTGGGACCACGCCACCGGGCGAAATGGACGGGGCCTGTGCCTGGCTCGTGTGAGTGGCATTCGCGGCCGCGGCATTGAAGAACTTCACTCCGGCATCCTGCCTGGCCATGGCTAACCGGACGGCGTGCATCAACGGCATGCTCTTGGAGCTGCTGCGCTGTTGCTTGGCGGCCAGGACACTTGCGATCGCCTCGACCGTCATATTACGCGCGCCAGGGCCGATAACGGATGCCGAGGCGCTCGTCGCCATCGCCATCGCCGAGCCGGTAACCGCCGCGTACATCTGCCAGTTCCCCAGACTATGTTTCAGAACCTCCTTGAGGGATGGTGAGCGGAGGGTGGCGAAGTAAGCCTCCAAACGATGGTCCAGGTCGAGTTTTCGCGCAGCCCGCATGAGTTTATGATCCCGTGCCGAAAGACCGGCCCCTCGCCTTCTTCCCTGCACTATCGTCATTTCAGAATCGGTTCGCAGACTCTCAAAGATCTGCCTTAAGGTTACGCCAAACGTATTGAAACAGCCAATAGCACTTTGTGGCTACTCTGACGCTTCGCCGACGAGCCCATAAGGTGACTTCCGGCACATGCCGGACGGCTGGCCAGGTAACGGAAATTCGGCCCTTTCCGTCTGATTTCTTAAGAGGGCTGTTAAATGGGAGGGACGGTGCAACAATTGCGAGCACTCAGGTTACATCACACTTCTTTGTGGAAATACTACCGTCTCAAATCTCACACCAGCCAGGCCGCTGTCTGATGAGCAATGACTTGCCGAGTGGCAGGTAAGTTGCGCTGAAGGCCGTTGGCGAGTCGCCTATCGGCGTCAGCCAAGAGCCGAAGAGGGTCTAGTCAGGACTAGTCAGGAAAGGATGAGTATTATGAAACTAACATCACTAACATTTTCGCGATTGGTTGTTACAACCATGTGCGCAATTGCAGTCACGGCCGTCTTGAGCGGCCCCACTGCCCGCGCCGATATGTCGGATAAGCGAACGGTCCTCACGGTGGATCAACCGATACAGGTCACCGACAAACTGCTCGATCCCGGCACGTACGTGTTCGTGCTGGTGGGCGGGCATTCGGACCGGTACACAGACCGGGATACGGTGGAGATCTTCAACGGGGACCAGACTCGCGTCATCGACACAGTCGTCGCGATCCCGACTTATCGAGTGGAGCCGACCGGCAAATCCCAATTCAGTTTTTGGGAGACGCCGCCGGGAACCGCCAGAGCTTTACGCGATTGGTATTATCCGGGCGACAACTACGGACGGGAGTTCCCTTATCCCAAGCATCCCGCGATGCTGACCGCTGAGTTGCACACGTGGAGCCCGCCGCCTGCGCCTATGCCGGCCCCAGCGGCGGCAGTTTCGGCTCCCACGGCGGAGCAGCCAGTACAGGTGGCGGAAGCCGCCCCGGCACCGGCTCCCGAGCCTGCGCCGGAACCGCAATCTGCCGCCGAGCCCGCGCCTGCGCCTGCCGCGCAGGAACCGGCTTCGCTGCCCAAGACTGCCAGCCCGTATCCGGCGATAGGGCTCGGCGGTTTTCTCTTGGTCGGCCTTTATGGCTTGCTGCGGTTGAAACAAGCGATGTATCTTAAATGAGAATCGCGGCGAAGCTGAATGAAACGGCGCCTGGCAGCTCGATATCTCGTACTAGCTGGCGCCGTTTCAGTTCTCGCTGGTCTGGCGGTCGCACTCGGGCAGGATGAATCTCCGGCTTACACCATCCGTAGCGACGTGCGGCTGGTGTTGCTCGACGTCGCGGTGACGGAGCATAAGGGCAGCCTGGTCGCCGGGCTCGGTAAGGAGAATTTCGACGTCACCGAAAATGGCGTGAGTCAGCCGATCACAGTGTTCGCCAACGACGACATTCCGGTCACAGTCGGGATCCTGGTGGATGAGAGCCTAAGCATGGCGCCGAAACGCGCCGAGGTGTTGGCCGCAGCCGAGGCTTTGATTTCGAGAAGTAACCCGAAGGACGAGATCTTCGTGCTGAACTTCAATGAGCGGGTAAAGCGCGGGCTGCCGGATGACGTGCTTTTCTCGGATGACATTGGCCAGTTACGCGCCGCCCTCCGGCGCGGGATGCCGGAGGGCAGAACAGCATTGAACGATGCCATCGTCGACGGGCTACAACAGTTGGAGATGGGCAGGCGCGACAAGAAAACGCTCATCCTCATCAGCGATGGCGGCGACAACGCCAGTCACGCCAAGCGGAGTGAAATGCTGGACCGCGTCGAGAGGAGTCTCGCCACCATTTACACTATCGGACTGTCCAGCCCCGGCGACCCGGACCGCGATCTCGGTCTGTTGAAAGAACTCGCCAGAACCAGCGGCGGAGAGGCCTACTTCCCTACCGATCTTGCGGATCTGGCTACCATCTGCCGCGGCATCGCCAAGGAAATCCGCTCCCGCTACACTGTTGGCTATACGCCGCAGGCCGGGCATTTCGGCGCGCTGCGGCACATTCGCGTCTATGTGTCGGCTCCGGGGCACGCCGGGCTGATCGCCCGCACGCGTACCAGCTACCGCTATGAGCCACTGGAGAATCAGAATGGCAACTAACGCCAGGCATCGGGCGCAGAAACTGCTCTTATTCGCCGGCCTAACTGCCATAGGTATCTGGGCCGCATTCTATGTGAGCGCCGCCGTCTTTCAAAGCTGGCAGAATTTCTCCTTCGAATGCCGGTTGCAAGGGAACACGCCCTCCCTGGTGAACTATATAGCCGATCTTGGAAAGCGGCTTCTGGCAGCGGAACAGGCCTGGTGCGGAATAGGACCTAAGCCCTCCACTCCTCCTGTGCCGCGCAGCGTATCGTCCGCCCATTTGCGGCGCCCCACGCCAAACGACGCGTTGATCGGGCGCCTCGTAATCCCAAGGCTGCAACTGGGGGAAATCGTTCGGGAGGGGGATGGGGAAAGCACACTCAGTCTGGCCCTCGGCCACATTCCCGGGACAGCGCTTCCCGGTCAGGGCGGGAATGTTGGCGTGGCCGGCCACCGCGACACGCTGTTTCGCGACCTCCGCTCAATTGGCAGAAACGATCGGATCCAGTTTCAGACACTGGCCGGCAATTATGTCTACCGGGTAGAGAGCATCCAGATCGTTAAGCCGACCGATGTTGCCGTGTTAGCTCCAGGCCGTTATCCCCAACTTACTCTGGTTACCTGTTATCCGTTCTATTACGTCGGTCCCGCTCCCGATCGCTTCATCGTAAAGGCACGTCAGGTTTCGCCTTAGGGAGCCACATCCCCTGGCGCGTTGCCAGGCGTGAAAGCCCTCGACCGTTTGCTACAATCCAGGTCTATGCGCGTAGCGCACCGCCCGCCAATATGGCTTGTGTTGCCGACGTTGGGAGCGGTTGCCTCGATCGCCGCCGCACAGCCCGCGGAAGATAACCGCCCGAAAAAAGAACAGCGGACTCAGGTGCTGCAACTTCCCGCCGAGTTGCCGGCCTTCACCACGGGCAATCCCCGGCGGCTGACATTCTATGTAACTCCGCTCATCGGCAAAGGGCTGCTGACGCACCAGGTGCACGAGTCGCTGAAAGCGCTGGCGCGGGAATCGGACGGCGAAACCGTGCTCAAGATTCGCGCGTTCGTGGCCGGATCGGGCGACGTGCGCCGCGTGCGCGACCTGGTCAGCGAGGAGTTCACCGAACGCAAACGGCCACTCCCCGCGCTGAGCCTGCTGCGCGCCGGCGGCCTGCCGATGGAAGGCGCGCAAGTGGTGTTGGAGGCCATCGGGGAAGCGCGCAAAGACGTGAACCCGCACGGCCTCGCGTTCTTCTCCGCCCAGGTCGCGGATGCCGCGAGCCCGCTCGATCCAGCCGCGCCGCTGGTCCGTAAGGCACTGGCGCAACTCGCCCAGGTGATCGACGCCGCCGGCGCAACCCCGCCCAACGTGCTGCGGGTAACCTGCTTCGTCAGTACTTTGGCCGATGGGGCCACAGGGCGCACCCTGTTGGCTGCCGCGTACCCGCGCGCGGCGATCGACTATGTGCAGACCCAACGGTCGCCGGGTAGTGCGCTGGCCGCCTGTGAAGCCGTTGCGCGGCTGGGATCCGATCCGGCGGCGCCGCTCCAGTTTCTCGATCCCGATAGCTTGCCGCGCCCCTCCGGACAAGCGCCGGTCGCGCTGGTGGATTCCGCGGAAGTCGTGCTAACCGGAGCGCAAGTCTCTTTCGGCTACCATTCGAGCGATACGCATCTGGCTTTCGACCGCCTGCAAAGGGAGCTCACGCAGGCGGGGACCGCACCGGGCAAGGTGGCCTTCGCCGACTATTATCCGCTCTCGCTCGATATCGCCGCGCAAGTGCGCCAGATCAGCGCGGAGGTCTTCGACGCCGCGCACCCGCCCGCCGGAACATTGTCGCTGTTCGAGGGCCTGCCCTCGATGGATGCCGGTTTCGCGGTGGATGCCGTGGC
>Ga0181526_10003183_pt1 | contig 13580 bp, 9 predicted proteins | sample PEATcosm2014_Bin_35_FD_119750 | JGI IMG/M metagenome (GOLD analysis project Ga0181526, IMG submission 119750) | Peatland microbial communities from MTU Mesocosm Facility, Houghton, MI, USA - PEATcosm2014_Bin06_30_metaG | ecosystem: Environmental > Terrestrial > Soil > Wetlands > Peat | place...
AGTACATCCGTTTCAGGGCAGCTCACCTTTTAGCACGGCGACTGGGATCCTCTCCCAGGACCCAATTCTGCCGACGCGAATTAACCCTGGAGTGCCGCCTGCGTTGGAGCGGCTCCTACTTTCAATGCTGCAGAAGGACGCGCGGCTTCGCCCGACTGCGGCTGAGGTTGAGCAGGTATTAGACAGTCTGCGCACGCCTGCCTCGGACATCGAAACCATCTTCTTGAAGGCGACCGAGCGGCACACCGTCGGTCGTGGACAACAGCTAAAGGAACTGCATGTGGCGCTGAACAGGGCTACTGCGGGACGGGGCTCGCTGCTCTGCGTGTCGGGCGAGGCGGGCATCGGCAAAAGTACCCTGGTCGAAGAGTTTCTCGCTTCACTGACGGACGGCAGCCCTTCCTGCAACATTGCCCGTGGGCGGTGCTCGGAGCGTCTTGCCGAAGGCGAGGCGTACTTGCCGGTGCTGGAAGCATTCGACAGCCTGCTGCATTCGGCCAGCGGGGATTCCGCCAGCCGGATCATGAGAACCCTGGCGCCGAGCTGGTTCCTGGAACTGGCTCCGGCTCAACAGCAAGACTCTTCTCTGATTCGTCTTGCTGACGCCAAAGCGACCTCTCAGGAAAGATTGAAGCGGGAATTTTTCGCGTTTCTGCAGGAACTGTGCCGCCATCGGCCACTGCTTCTCGTTCTGGAGGATGTCCACTGGATCGATACTTCCACGGTTGACCTGCTCGGATACGTCGCCAGTCGCTTTGAATCGCTGCCCTTGCTGGTTGTAATTACGTATCGGCCAGGTGAGATGGTCGAGCGTATGCATTCACTGCATCAGCTCAGGTTGGAGCTGGAAGCACGAGGACTTTCCCGTGAACTGGACCTGGATTGTCTCGCCAAGGCCGATGTTGAGAGCTATCTGGCGTTGGAGTTTCCAGAGCACCGCTTCCCTCCGTCATTTGCAGAATTGCTTTGGAAGCGCACTGAAGGAAATCCGTTGTTCATGGTGGACCTGGTGCGGGACTTGCGGGACCGGAAAATTATTGGTCAGGACCAGGGGCGATGGATCCTGTCCCAGCCAGTTGAGGAAATTGGAGGCGAAGTTCCGGCATCGGTTCGTAGCATGATCCAGCGCAAAATCGACAGCCTCAGCGAACAGGACCGCAGGCTGCTGCAGGCGGCCAGCATCGAAGGCACGGAATTCCATTCGGTCGTCTTGGCGGCCGCGATCTCCGCCGACGCGGCCGAAGTGGAAGAGCGTCTCGAAAATATCGAGCGCACTCATTTCTTCGTCGAGAGAATTGGTGAGAAGGAGTTTCCCGACGGCACACTCACCTTGCATCTACGCTTCGTGCATGCTCTCTATCAAAATGCGCTGTGGGCCACAGTGAGTCCAACTCGCCGTACTGGCTTGAGTGCTGCTACGGCAAATGCTCTCTTGCTGCTTCATCCCACCTCGCAGGCCAATGTGGCGCACCAGGTGGCCCTGCTGTTTGAGTCAGCTCGCGATTTCGCTCAGGCCGCGGAATTCTTCAAAATTTCGGCCGAGCGCGCGGCTGGAGTCTTCGCGAATCAGGAAGCTACCGCACTGGCGCGAAAGGGGCTCGATATGCTCACCAAGCTGCCAGCGTCGCCAGTGAAAATGCAGAAGGAACTCGCCCTCCAGATCACTCTGGGACCAGCTCTTGTATCAACCAAGGGCTTCGCCAATCCCGAGGTCGAGCGGGCCTATACACGCGCTCGGCAGTTGTCTGCGGAACTGGGCCAGAGTCCGCATCTCTTTCCCGCACTGTGGGGGTTGTGGAACTTCTACGAGGTCAAGGGGCAAGTCGATACGGCCCTGCAACTGGCTCAGCAGATGCTTCAACTGGCCGAGGAATCGAAGGACACGGCGCTGCTGCTGGAGGCGAATTACGCCCTGGGCGACACCCTGTTCTGGGCAGCAGACTTCGAGCGCTCGCTGCACCATCTCGAAGAGGCGCTGAAACTGTACGACCGGCCCAAACATCATTCCCTGGCCTTCGTGTATGGCGGATATGATCCGGCGGTTGCCAGCTTGGCTTTCTCGGCATGGGACCTGTGGATGCTTGGGCTACCGGATCAGGCGGTCGAGAGGAGCGACAAGAGTGTAACCCTGGCCAATGCCTTGAATCAGCCTTTCAGCCAGGCGGTTGCGCTGGCGTTCGCGGCGATGTTGCACCACGCACGGCACGACGCAGCTGCTACCCGGAAATATGCGGAGCAGACCGTCGCACTGTGCTCGGAGCATGGCATAGCCATCTTTCTCGAGATGGGGAAGATCATGCTGGGATGGGCAAACAACCAAGAAAGGGAGGGCAATGAGGGAATTGACCTGATTCGGGAGGCGATCGCGGACTGGCGGGCCTCGGGGGCCGAACTGGTGATTCCCCAGTTTCAGCAGACCCTGGCATCCGCCCTGGCGCGCGGTGGTTCCTACGCGGAAGCTCTGGCAGCCATCGATGAGGCGTTGTCAGTCATCTTCACCACAGGAGACCGCTCATTTGAGGCTGACTGCTGGCGGTGGAGAGGTGAGCTGCTCTTTCGAAGCAGGGAAGCCAGCGATTCGAGCCACCCCGAGGCGGAAGCATGCCTGCATAAGGCCATTGCAATCGCACGAGAGCAGAAGGCCGTCTCGCTGGAATTGAGGGCGCATACCCGGCTGAGCCCCTTGATGGCGAGAAGAGGCGAGGTCCAAAAAGCGCACCAGTCGCTGGCGGAGGTCCATGGCAAATTCCAAGAGGGCTTTGACACCCATGATCTGAAGCACGCCAAGCAAGTCCTCGAAGAGCTTCAAGAGCACGCACAGGCCGTTGGAAAAAATACGCAATGAGCCGCATGCGAGTCCTGGTCTGTGGCAGCAACTACGGCCGGGCTTATGTTACGGCGCTCGCCCGTGAACCTCGTAAGTTTCAATTGATCGGCATACTTGCCCAAGGAAGCCTGCGCTCGCAACAACTGGCAGCGCTGAACGGAGTTCCGCTGTATCTCTCGACCGGAGAGCTTCCTGACAACATCGATTTGGCGTGTGCCGCCATGAGTTCTGCGGCTTGGCCACTGGTTCTGGAACTTGTCCAGCGCGGGATCCACGTGCTCTGTGAGCATCCCTATCCTGCGGCCCCGATGAAAAGGGCGATGAATCTCGCAGAGAAAAGGGACGCGCAGTTTCACGTGAACGGGCATTTTGCGAATCTGCCGTCGCCTCAAGCGTTCATTCGAGATTGTCAGCGCTCCATCGAGATCGCGCGTCCGGAGTTCGTCGAAGTGATGGCCACGGAGCGGTCGCTGTACGGGGCCTTGGACATTCTCATGGCGGCGATTGGCAGCCTTCAGTCGCTTCGGGTTCGTGTCCTGAGCCGCCGTGCAAAGCTTGTGCATCTGGAAGGAACACTGGAGAAAGTTCTAGTCCGAATCTCTGTTCAGGTCTCAGGCAATCAAGGTAGAAGCAGGCTGCCGGATGGGAGTCCCGACTATCTGCTGGATCAGCGCCTCACAGTGGCATTCCCCACTGGAATACTTACGCTGCTCTCGGCTGCCGGGCCCGTCCTTTGGAACAGCACTCCGGCGCATGCCCGTAACGAGAATCCACTCTGGACGATGCTTTCCGATCATGTAACGCGGACGCTTACTGAACTGGGAGAGCAGAGAATCCAGGCGAACGTCAAAGCTCTGAACGGGATTCGCCAATCAATCTTGGGGAGCGGCACACCCGAGTTGCAGCAGCCTCAGCACATCCTGCAGGTCAGTAAGGCGTGGGAGTCCGTCGGACGGCAGCTTTATTAGCCATACCAGAGGCACCAACAGCTACTTCCGTAGTGCCTTCAGCAACGCTTCTCCTCGCGGCGTCCCCAGCCCAACCTTCGGCTTCCAAGGCGCCACGGCTGAGCCAACGGGCTGGATGCCAGCACGACAGCGCGGGTCATACAGCAGCGGAGTGAGGTGTCCCACCTTGGTCTTCAGCTTCTCGTTAAGCAGCGCGGCAAGGCTTGCCCAAAGGGGAGCGGCCGCGCTGGTCCCGCAGCCTGCAACATGGAGATCGCCTACGACCAACTCGTAGCCCCCTGCACAATCAGCCTTGGCTGCAACGTCAGGAACAACCCTGCCACCATGTTGCCTGGCGGTAGCGGCTGCTGATTGCCAGCTTGGTGCTTTGAACACCGAGCTTTCGCCGTAGCCGCTCTCTCCGATGTGACCTGAAACATTTTCGTGCCAGACTTTTTCAACGGATTTCTTGCCGGAAGCATGCCGAAGAACAGTACCTCCACAAGCCAGGACGTGAGGGCTGGAGGCCGGAAAGTAAGCCTGCGGCTGGCCAGCGGCCACAGAACCATCTCCGTGATCGCCGGAAGCGCAGACGATGGTGACGCCCATTAAAGCGGCTGCTTGAAACATCAGGTCCATCTCTTCTTCCAGCACGTGCGAGATCAGCTTCTCGGGGGCTCCCCAACTGCAGGAGATCACGTTCGGTTCATAGGTCTTATCATGAAGCGCGGCATTAAACGCCTCATACTTTCCGCGAGCGTTGTTGTGGGTGAAATACACGACAATGTGCGCGCCATTGGCCCACGTGCCGATCAACTCTACATCCATTGTGGTTTCCAGCGTCCACTCCACGTTCTTGTCGGAATTTCGACGCACGTGCCGATCCGGATGGGACTGGCCTCTGGCACGATGCAACCCGGCGGCGCCGCTTCTGGCAAGGCAATCGCGAATTGCGTCCGGGGAGGCAGGATTGTTTTCCTGCCCTTCGATTTCGACGACGGAGATCTTCGGCTTGCGCATGCCGAGATGCCGGAAGTACGCGTCGAGATCGGAATCATGGAAGCCGCCGCCCAGCGCGATGATCCCAATGGTCTGACCGCGGCCGGTACAACCGGCGGGGAACTGGTAGATTTGGGCGACCTTCCTGGGATCGACTAGCCGCCGGCGTACGTGCGGAGCGGGCATTGCGGGATGCCCGTGTTGTGCGCGGGCGCTGAACCCCATCACGGCCTGAACTACCGGCTTCAGCTCCGTTGGAACATGAACCGGTCTCAGGTGCGATCGATACACTCCATGATCCGGGTCGTGAAGATGAACGAACTTCACCCGGAACGCGGTTGAAAGGTCGCCCAATTTTCCTTTCAAGACCAGGCGGCGCCGGGCGTGACCGACTTCGGCGACCTCCAGATTGTGCAGCCCGGCAAATGCAGCAACCACGGCCAGATCTTCTTCGGTCGCTCCATACCGGTTGGCGAACTCCTCGCGGGTGAAGTATCGCCGCTGACGCGGCAAACGCTCCGCCATGCTATCCAGATGCTCGCGCATCGTCTGATGCGGGGTACGTGGCCGGAGCACCAGCGTGACCCGCGCTTGCTGCTCCAGGTCAATCGGCAAATCCACCACCTCGCCATTCACGAAATGGTCGATTTCGCGGACGGGAACATACCCTCGCGGCGTCATGGGCACACCTCTGGCTTTCTCATTCTCCACAGCCTGTAGGAATAGGCGCCCATCGCCAGCCCCGCGCGAAGCGCCTTCACTCCTAGATTTATTCGGGCAATCAACGAGCGATTTTCGGCGTCGGACAGCGCATCAAGTTGCTCGGAAATACTACCGGAGAGCCCCATGGCCTGAAAAACCTGCTCGCTGATATTCTCCGCAGCGGTGATTTCCAAAGATGAGTTCTGCAACGCGCGCTCTCGCGCCGCCCAATCCAGCTCCATGACGTCCACATTCCAAAGATCAGCGAAGCAGAAAAGCCCAGGCTTCTTGAGCACACGTTCCACTTCAATCACGAACCGGTCAAAGTGGCTGTAGCAATGTGATGACTCGAGGTTCAGTACGACATCGAAACTAGCGCTCGCGAACGGTAGCTGTTGCGCGTCACCGGCAACTAACTCGACCTGGCGCAGGCGAGGATCCTTGCGGGCCAAAGCCAGGTTAGGCGCGCAGACATCTACTCCCACAACCCTTGCGGCCTGAGAATACCGCGCGAGGTAATAGCAATTTCCTCCTCGGCCGCAGCCGATTTCCAGAACGGCTTTTCCAGGCAGTTCGGCACCCGCCAGTGTATGTCTTATCAGTTGGAGATGGTGACGGTAGCGGGCATCCGATGGAAGCACCCAGGAATCGTCGAGAAGGGGTTGCCAGAAGCCATAATTGAGAAAGAAAAGCTCAGGTTGCGGGATGTTCTCCGCAACCGATTCATAGATTGCCGTTATGGGTGGCGTGGCTGGACTCACTGCGATCAGGCAGTATCAAAAGCCGGGCGCTTCCGACAGGATTACTGCAGCTTCGTCTTCGTCACCAGCTTTAGCCCAGTGTTCTTTGAGTGCGGCCTTGAGGTCTGCACGGTTAACTTGGTGTCCGTGCTCTCCGGCCACTTTGATGATGTGGTCAGTTGCGTCATTGACTTTCTTGCGAAGGACGGGATCTTTCTGAATATGTTCGATGAACTTCTGTGCGTGTTCTTTGGCCATTACATATCCTCTCTTACAGTAAATATTGGTACAGGAAGTTCGCCAGTAAGCCTATACCGCAAGTACTGAGAAAACAAGCTAAAGTATTAAGTGGTTCGGGTTCAGATCCGACTCCTTCGTCGGTTCGCCCAGCCACCCGAGTTGAACAGGAAGGGTATAGAGCCGGCCAGCAGCGAATCGTGCCCACCAGTTTCGCATCCCCGGCACGACTACTTTGACGACGGGCATTCCCACGTCCTCTCGGGTCTGGTCAATAATCAGCATCTCCATGCCCCAGGATTCAGCCAACTCGACGCAGGCCAACACAGCTTGGCGTTCCTCGCGAGCGATCCACAGGGGGAAGTCTGAGCACAAGACTGGAGCCATACGCTTATCGGACACCAGGTAAGCCATATCCGTTGGGACGTCTTCGGCACGAAGAAAACAAGCTGGGTTGCGACCCGAAAGAACCGACGGCAGAAACTGTGTCATCTCCGTCAGAGCCCGGGTTAACGCGATTTGAGCATCAAAGTGCGCCCCGAAACCCAGGACATAATCTTCCCCGGGCGGCTCTTCCGTGCGTGACACCGCAACGAAAGCCGGGATGCTTCGATCCGCGGTGATGTCCAGAACATCCAGGGAGCGCCCGATCAAGCTATAAATGCCGCGGATTACGCGAGCATCCGGCAAACCGAAGCTGTCGATGTCGACGCCCGGCCGGCGAACCCTGTTGTACCACCACACGGACGCGCATTCCCGCTCCACCAATTCCAGGAAACCGTGGACAATCGCTCCATCCAGATTGCTCCCGGCGGCATTCCCATTTGAGTCAGGACGGCAGAAATCGTGTGCAGGATCAAATGGATATCCGAAATAGCAGTACGCCGTAGGCAGATACTTCGTGGTCTTCTGGGTGAGCGACCAAGCCGGGGACCAGTCGATGCTGCGCTCAGGGTCAAACCGGTCAGGTACCCAATTGTAGCGGCCCTCACGCTCGTTCCACTCGTCCCGGTTTTCATGTTGGGCTTGGCTGAATAGGGTTAGAGAGTCGGGCCGAATCGCTTCTTCGCCAATCTCGGAATAGCGCGCCACGCGTCGCTTTTCGTTACCGCGGAAGATTCCTGAGTGTCGCTCGAGCGCCTCTCCAAGACAGCTCACTCTTGCAGCAAGCGCAGTTGCGCCTGCGCCGCAAACTCTTCCGGAGATTGCTTTCCGCCCGCTTGGCTTGGCGACACAGAGTTCCGGCTTCAGCTCCCCTGAGCAAACATGGACGGGACTCTCCCAGGAAAGCTCATACTCGCGCAACCACGCGAAGATGCCCGTACGTTCGTCCATGAACTTTCCGCGCTTCTCGAGGGTCTCGTGCGGTCCAAGTGGTGAATGCGCTTCGATGGCATCCTTCATACGGATATAAGCTATCGCAAGAATTGGTTTCAGGCGGTGACAATCGAGAGTAAAATTTCGATGCTGTTGAACTTTTCAGACCTGGCGAATGAGTCTGGCGCCCGCACTCAGCGTGGGGATGTGTTGAGAATAGGAGCGTGCCTGATGAATGCGAAGTCGTCAACCTCGGATCTGAAGGCCTTTCTGGCGGCGCGCGACTTTCTGCTGCAACACCGCGACAACTATGCCACCGCCTACGGCCAATTTCGCTGGCCGCAGCTAACGGAGTTCAACTGGGCCTTGGATTACTTCGATGGTTACGCCCGTGGGAACCAAAAGCCAGCGTTGTGGATTGTGGACGAGGATGGCTCGGAGCTGAAGCTGAGCTACGACGAGATGTCGCGCCGTTCTAATCAAGTGGCGAATTTCCTGCGCAAGCATGGCGTGCACCGGGGAGATCGCCTTATCGTCATGCTGCCCAATGTAGTGACGATGTGGGAGGTCGTTCTCGCTTGCATGAAGCTGGGCGCCGTTGTCATTCCGGCGGCGACGCTGCTTACTCCCGATGATCTTAGAGATCGCCTGACGCGAGGACAGGGGCGCCACGTGGTTACTAATGCGGCCTTCACTGGGAGGTTCGCCGAGCTGACAGGGGACTACACGCGCATCGTCGCGGACGAGCCAGTCAACGGATGGATTTCCTATTCGGACGCGTATCGAGAAGCGGAAGCTTTTGAGCCTGAGACTACGACGAAGGCGACTGATCCGATGTTGCTGTATTTCACGTCGGGTACCACCGCCCAGCCGAAGCTCGTGCTGCATACCCACCAGAGTTATCCTGTCGGTCATCTGGCAACCATGTACTGGATTGGCCTGCGACCCGACGATGTCCACCTCAACATCAGTTCGCCGGGATGGGCCAAGCACGCGTGGAGCAGCTTCTTCGCTCCGTGGAATGCTGGCGCAACCATCTTTGTGCACAACTATGCGCGGTTCGAAGCCAAAAAGACTCTGGACGTGATTTCCCGCTGCGAAGTCAGCACGCTGTGCGCGCCGCCGACGGTGTGGCGACTGCTGGTGCTCGAAGACCTGCGTGCGTATCCTGTCAAGCTGAAGGAATTGGTGGGAGCGGGAGAGCCTCTGAATCCGGAGGTCATTGAAAAGGTCCGGCAGGCGTGGGGCCTGACCATTCGCGACGGGTTCGGTCAAACGGAAACAGTGCTGGTGATCGGTAACTTCCCCGGGCAGACTGTCAAGCCCGGTTCCGCGGGTGTCGCCTCTCCGGGACATCACATCGTTTTGCTGGATGCGGAGGGAAGGGAATCGGCTGATGGCGAGATCTGCCTCGGGCTAAATCCCCGGCCCATAAGCTTGATGGCCGGCTACGTGGATGATCCTGTCCGAACCGCCAGCGTAATGGAAGGCGGTTTCTATCACACCGGTGACATCGCCAACCGCGATGCCGATGGGTATTACACGTACGTGGGCCGCTCCGATGATGTCTTCAAGTCCTCGGATTATCGCCTCAGTCCATTCGAACTGGAGAGCGCGCTGATTGAGCATCCTGCGATTGCGGAGGCCGCCGTCGTGCCCGCGCCGGATGCCATTCGCTGGAACGTTCCTAAGGCGTACATCACCCTGAAACCGGGGCTATATCCGTCGAAAGAGGTAGCGCAGCAGATATTTGTATTTATCCGCAAGCGCCTCGGGCCCTACAAGAGAATTCGGCGCATCGAATTTGGCGAGCTACCCAAAACCATCTCTGGCAAGATTCGGCGGACGCAACTGCGTTCCGTGGAGAAAACCGAACGCCCGGCCGAATCAAGGCGCGAGTTCGAGTACTGGGAGGAAGATTTTGAAGACTCGAAATAGGCGGGGTAACGAGCGGTCACGATCGAGACCTTCCGGCATCAACCGGCTCCGCCGCCTACCCAGCAGGAACAGGCCTACGCCCGGATTCTCCGGATGGGCGGATCGGAATAGCGGATCTTAGTCGGGCAACACCTTTCCCAACGTCTCCTCCGCGAAGGGAATGACCAGCAGTCCGATGGCGAACGCAATCGCTGTAAACGCCACCGGCTTGCCAATGGTCCCCATATCGCGGACCATGCCGGCGATCACAAGGTTGACGCCCGCCGCGGCGAAGCGGCCGAACGAAGTGGTGAATGCGAAGGCAGTGGCGCGGACGGTAGTCCCGTACTGTTCCGGCAGCCACAGACTGAAGACCGCGAAGTTGCCGCCAAAGAAGCCAAGGAAGAACAGCACAGCAATGAACGGATGCAGCCCCTGTGGCAGGTAAAACGCCCAGCCGAAACTAAGCACGATGCAGATCAACATGCCGAGGAAATAGAAAGCCAACGTGCGCTTGCGGCCAATGCGCTCCGCCAACAGCGGAACCGCAAGGCAACCCAGGATGGTTCCGACCGACAGGAGGCCCATGCCGAACGAAGCCGTATGCGTCACCTCAGTTGGCGCCATGCCCGCGCGCCGGGCGAGGTTGATAATAGCCGTCGGCGCGTAAACGGCGCCCGCCCACAACCCGCAGATGGCGGCCGCCAACAGCACCGTGTTGACCAGCGTGCGGCGGGTGTAGGGGGCTTCGAAAATCCGGGCCAGGGAAGAAAGTCCGCCGGCCTTCTTCTTGTGCTCCCAGCGTTCGGGCTCCTTGACACGTAACAGAATCAGAAACGCCACCACGACCGGCGTCAAACCGCACAAGAACATCACCCGCCAGCCGTAGTGCGCACCTACCTGGTAGTTCAGCCACGAGGCTAGAAAGAACCCCGCGTAGTAGCCCGTCTGCAGATATCCGGCGCCCATCTTGCGGCGATCCTCCGGCCAGGCTTCGGCGACATAGGTGCCGGCCAGCGCCCACTCCCCGCCGATGCCGATGCCCGCCAGCAATCGGAACAATCCCAGTTGCCACACCGACTGCGACAGTGCGGCCGCGCCGGTGAAGATTGCGTAAACAAAGATGGTTGCAGCCAGCACACGGCTGCGGCCAAATTTGTCGGCGATGGGCCCCCAGATAAATGACAGTCCCCATCCCACCAGGAAGAGCGCGAACAACCTCGAGCCCCAGAGACCCACGTTCGCCGGCGTGGCTGCTATTCCCGATTTTGGAAGCAGCTCGGTTAGCGCGGGGCTGAGAACGAGGGCATAGATGACCGAATCCATGCCATCGAGCGTCCAACCGGTCCACGCGCCCCAGAATCCGGTGATTTGGTTGCGGTTGAGTTTGGTGTGAGTTGCCGTTCGCGGAAGAGCCACTGCTTCATTGGCCATGGTGTGCTCCTTAGTAGTGGGGCGGAGCGCGAAAGACACGTAAACTCAAATTGGGGGCCCGGAAAAGCTCGCAACTCGCACAAAGGGGCCCAAACAATCAGCGCTCACGCCATCATGCGCATACGTCTTCTTGGCGCGGCCAGAAGCATACCACGGCGTGTCAAGGACAACGGTAGGTAATCTTAGGAGACGCCCTCGCCGCCGTCCGCAGTCTTGAAAAGACTGGCCACTCCAGGCTTCATCACTTTGCCCATGGCGTTGCGGGGAAGTGCATCCAGAACCAGCAGTCGTGACGGTAGCTTGTGCGCTGCCAGCAACTCTCTTGCCCAGGTACGCAGCGTTGGCAGATCCAGGTCATCGCCGTCGTTCAGCACCACGGCCGCAGCCACACGCTCTCCCCACTCCAGATCCGGCACACCTACTACCGCGCACTCGACAATCGCCGGATGCTCGCGCAGCGCTTCCTCGATCTCCAGTGCCGACACCTTGTGTCCGCCCGTCTTGATGATGTCAATGTTTGTCCGGCCGAGGATGCGATAGACGCCGTTCTCGATGATCGCGGTATCGCCGGTGCGGAACCAGCCGTCTCGGAAGGCATTGCGCGTCGCCTCGGGCTTGCCCCAGTATTCCTTGAACACGCTGGGGCCCCGCACCTCGATCTCGCCCGGCGTGCCCGGCGCGACCAATTCGCCCTTCTCGCCGACAAGCTGCACCTCGACACTTGGCAAGGGTGTACCGACGCTGCCGGGAACTCGCACGCCACGGTACGGATTGGACAATGCCATACCAATCTCCGTCATGCCATACCGCTCCAGTAGCGTGTGGCCGCTGATCTCCCGCCAGCGCTCCAGTGTGCTGACCGGCAGCGCCGCCGAACCGGACACCATCAGGCGCAACTTCGCACACGCTTGGCTGAGCGTCGCCCGGCGTTCGGGCGAAGCCGCTTCCCAGGCCGCGATGAGCTTTACGTAGACGGTCGGCACCGCCATGAATAGCGTCAAGCTGCCGCTAGCGAGCCGCTCCCACACCGCGTTCGCATCAAAGCGCGGCAGCATCTCGCAGGTCGCGCCCGACCACAACGCGCACGACACAACATTGATGATTCCGTGGACGTGATGCAGCGGCAGGCACAGCACGATGCGGTCGTCCGCCGACCACTCCCACGCCTCAATCAGGCTGGCGATTTGCGCGATGTTGTTGGCATGAGTTGTGACCACGCCCTTGGGACGGCTGGTAGTGCCGCTGGTGTAGAGAATCATGGCGCGTCGTTCGCTAGTGACGTCAGGCAGTTCTGCAGTCGGATGCGCCAGCGCATCGTCTGACAACCAGGCCCGAATTCCGCGCGCGGCAGCAATCGGCGTCAGCAGCATTTCCGCCAGGGCGTCATAAACCAGGGCCGATGCCTGGGTGTCGTCATTGAAGTATTCCAGCTCAGCTCTGGTAGAGTTGAGTGGCAACGGCACCGCCACGCCACCCGCCCGCCAGATGCCCCACTGCACGGCCACCCAGGGAACGCCAGGTGTTATCAAAAACGCCACGCGTTCTTCTGCGAGGTCGCTGCGACCGTCCAGCAGTGCCGCGGCAACCCGCGACGAAGCCTCCAGCAGTTCGCTGTAGGTAAACGTACCCTGTGAATCGATAACAGCCGTGCGTTCGCCGTGTTGCTCTGCGCTGGCGATGATTGGAAGAAGGCTGGTCCGGCTGATCACAGGCCGAATTTACGTCAACAGACTTGAGTTGTCCACTGCCGGTCGGCGCCCGGCGATATTTCGACAACAACGGATAGCGACGGTTCGCTACTGCTGCTTCTCATAGGTAAGAGATTCGTCAAAGGCGGCACTGAACGACGATCGATTAACGTGGTGGGTAACTGTAAGGCTTTTTCCATCTTGCGACAACGTATAGCGACTCACCCAACTGCTGCCTCCCTGCCCAATTTCCTGACGCTTCTCGATCACCAATGTGTCACCGTCCCAATATGTCTTAGCCAGCGTTTCCCCCTCCCCCGGCGATACGTTCGCCACGTGCTGTTTTCCATCGGTGACGTAGCGGTACGTGTTGCCTCCGTGCACCATCTCAAGTTGCGGTTCCAAATGCTTGATTTTGTAACTGTCACCTCCGAACGGGCGCTGCGGAGCAAGTTTGCTCTTGCTGAGATTGAGTTTCCATGTGCCGCTCAAGTTGGGCCTGACCTGTTGAGCCGAGAGATGAGTAGCGCCAGAGCAGAAAAAGAAAACGAGAATTATAAGAATGATGCGACAATTGGCCGGTAAAACGGGGTAGCGAGCATTCATCGCTGATTTGGCACTCCATTCTCAGTAGTGTCCACCATCAGCTGGACACGTTAAAGACGGTTGGGAATTTGCGCCAATAAAAACCTCTAGTTGTGCAAACAGCCCATTACACCACCAATCCCTGAGGAGGGATGTGACTCTCGTCACCGGCGTGGCGGTTGCTACT
>Ga0181526_10003184_pt1 | contig 13580 bp, 12 predicted proteins | sample PEATcosm2014_Bin_35_FD_119750 | JGI IMG/M metagenome (GOLD analysis project Ga0181526, IMG submission 119750) | Peatland microbial communities from MTU Mesocosm Facility, Houghton, MI, USA - PEATcosm2014_Bin06_30_metaG | ecosystem: Environmental > Terrestrial > Soil > Wetlands > Peat | place...
ACAAAGATCGCCACCGAGACGACCAAGTCAATCCCCGACTACCCGCTGGCGATCAACTGCCCGTCCACGAAGTTGTGCGTGATGGTGACCGGCGGTGGCAAGGTGTTGGTCGGCACGTAGCTCTCCGCTCCTCGGTCCGCGAGGAGGATCCGCGGCGGAAACGGGAGTTGGGTGTCAACCGATTTCGGCCCCACCGCGATCAGGGCACGGTGTCGGCCAATGCAAGTTGACAAACTCACCGCCCGCCGAGCCCGCTCATTTCCGAGGAGCCACATAATCCCAGCTCAGAACCGGAGTCGGAGGGCCGACTCGAGGATCTGCGACTACTCCCGAGCGGCCTTCAGCTGACGGGATGTCTTCCACCCGGCCCCGCCAGCGTCAAGGTCGTCGGAACCTGTCACCCACACACACCCGCCGCCCTTGTCGACGCCTCGCGCTTATTGAGACGGTGGTACTCTGCGCAGCCGGGAGTGCCGCGACCAGGCAGGTCGAGGCCCGAGATTCGGGGTTTGGTCACGATGTCATCGCGTGGGCTTCCGACACTGGCGGTCACGACCGAAACTTCACCGACGGTGCTCGGGGACACGGTGAACGCGATCGTCACGATTACGGGTGACCTTGACCGCAAGGTCAGAGCGGTCAAGGTGCAATTGGTACGGACCGCCCTTCACAGGTACACCAGCGTTGACGTGTTGGATCACGGTAGTCACAACACCCTCTTGCACGAAGAGGTCGTCATCACTGAAATGCCGATCACCTCCCCTGATGGAAAGGTGGTGCAGGGCAGCCACGCCGTCAGTCTGCGCGTTCCCGAGGACGGTCTGCCCTCGGCGACCGATCAGGTGAAGTGGTCGGTCAGGGCGATCATCGACCGGCGCCACGGCGTCGACGTGAAGGCGGAGGCACCGGTTGAGGTGCTCGCAGGCCCGGAGCGCTTCGCCAGCGAGGCAACTGCCGAAGCCCGCTACAAGGGCGAGCGTTACCTTGACCTTGAGTTGTCCAACCGCACGCTGCGGCCCGGCGAGACCATCACCGGCAACGTCGTCATCCGGCCAACACGGCCGATGACAGTGACCAAAGTCGCCGTCACTTTTGTTCTGACCATCTCTGTCAAGAAGGGTCTCGAGGGCACGGCGGTGGTTCCCCAGATTCTGCTCGATGAGCCTCTCGATGTCCAGGCGGGCGATACAAAGAATCTCCCGTTTGACCTGACCCTGCCAGATGATGCTGCTCCGACCGTGCGCGGGGGTATGACGACCCCTCCGTGCCACTCCATCATCTCCTACGATGTTGGAGCGGAGGCCGAGGCTTCTCTGTCGGCTGACGACAAGACCGGTACCGAAGGCTTCGTCTACCTCGGGGTCAACGTGTACAACACAGACGTCGCTCCGGCAGGACAAGCCTGATACCTGCAGCATCGACTCGGACCAGTCGTCCTGCAGCGAGTGGACACCTGGGCAGTGGAGTACGGGTGGCGGGAGAAGATGCTGTAGTGCTCGCCGCCCCGGCTGATCGCCTGAGCGCGTTGCGACCCGATGCCCCGGATGGCGGTCGCCCGGGCGCTACGGAAGTTGCTTGTAGACTGGAAGCCGGTCTCAGTCGGTCGTGACGTGAAGCCTCCCTCCACCCCCTGCTGCATCAGCGGCATGAGCGTCTCGTCACGGAACTTCACCCAGCTCTCCTCGGAGTCATGAATCGCGATCACCGTCCAGCCACCCTCTGACGGGCCGGCGGCGTGGAAGAGCTGACCCTCCGGGAGTTCAAACTCCCCGGGGTGAACCGCTTGCAGCACGGCGTCATACTGCTCCGTCGTACCGCCCGGGAAGAAGTGAATAATCCCGTAAGACATGGTTAACCCCCTGTATATGTGTGCCGGGGGCGATAGCAGGGCTTTCAGTCCAGAGAGTCCGTCGCTTCGTGTGCTCGGTTGGATGTGCTCTGTGACCTCTCGCGAACCAGGACTGCTCTGGCGAGCACCGGGCGGGAAGAGGCGCCAGTGATCGCGGCGCCAACGGCGGCACCCCGCCCGAGAGGGTCAGCTCGGTGACACTCGCTCCCGACGCGTCGATCTGGCGCGAGTGCTCGGCCTCTCGAAGTTGAGCGTTCTCGCTCCAGATCGGTAACCATGGGCGGGTGCTGAAGTGGGAGCAGGTAGTCGTTGACGCTCGCGATCCGGTCTCATTGGGCAACTGGTGGGCCCACGCGCTCGGTTGGGTCGTGGTGAACGACGACCCCGAGGAGTTCGAGATTCGATCCGCGCCGGATCACTTCCCGGGCCTGCTCTTCGCGCTCGTCCCGGCGGACAAATCCGGAAAGAACCGCCTACACCTGGATCTCCGGCCCGATGATCGCGACGGCGAGGTCGCTCGGCTGATCTCGCTGGGCGCCAACCGAGTAGATGTAGGGCAAGGCGAGCCGTCCTGGATCGTTCTCGCCGACCCCGAGGGAAACGAGTTCTGTGTGCTGCGTTCGAACCGCGAGGCGTGAGGCCCGGAACTGCCGATCTGGGCGCCGACGCAACTTTGGCTTGGTCGACCCGAGTCGGCGATCGGGGCGACCAATTCTTCCAGCGCACTTTCTGCCCCGTCCGGTCATTGCATGCCGCCCCGAGAGCGTCGATCAGGCTGAGCATTGGTCACCTCCGCGAGTTCGCGCTCGGCGGACCTCGGTCCACCGACACGATGCCCCGGCGCGTGGACGCGGACCGAATCTCCTTCTATACACATAGGCATGGAGTCGCGCATGGGCACTGGCAGGTTGCGCACCTACGTCGGGATCGCCCCCGGCGTGGGAAAGACCTACGCGATGTTGCGGGACGGGCGGGCCCGGCGGCGGACCGGAACTGACGTCGTTGTCGCCTACTGGGAGCGTCACGAACGTGAGGTAACCGCTGCCCAGGTCACCGGCCTGGAGCTGCTTCCGGCCAAGACCGTCACCTACCGCGGAGGGACCTTCGAGGAGCTGGACGTCGGCGCGGTTCTCGCCCGGCGACCGGACCTGGCGCTCGTCGACGAGCTCGCCCACGCCAACGTCCCGGGCGAGGGCCACGAGAAACGCTGGGAGGACGTCGACGAGCTCCTTGCGAACGGCATCGACGTGTTCACGACCCTCAACGTCGCCAACATCGACTCGCTCGCCAACCTCGTCTCCCGCATCACGGGAGCTCACCCGGCCGAGCCCGTTCCCGACGTCTTCGTGCGGGCCGGTGAGATCAACCTCGTCGACCTTGCGCCTTCGGCGCTGCGGCATCGATTGGCCGAGGGTCTCGTCTTTCCAGAGGAACGCGTGGGCGCGGCTCTCTCGAGCTACTACCGCTTTGCAAATCTCGCCGCCCTGCAGGAGGTGGTCCGCCTCTGGCTTGACGACTCGGTGGCCGATCCGGCGGGTGCGTTCCTGCAGGCCCATGGTGCCGTCCTGCCCCAGCCATGCGACTGCGTCTTCGTCGGCCTCGACGGGTCGCCCGCCGACGAGTGGCTCATCCGCTATGCAGCCCAACTCGCCGAGCTGTCGAAAGCGCCGGTCATCGGCGTGCACGTCCGTGACGCCGACAATCTCGGGCGGCCGCCGATCGGGCGACTCGACGAGGACCGGCGCCTCCTGGAAGAGCTGCAGGGGACGTTGCTGGAGCTGAGGGCGGACGACACCGCTTCTGGACTGGTCGATGCAGCGCGCACGGCCGGCGCCTCCCAGCTCGTGATCGGGTCCGGGCGCCGCTCCCGGTTCTCACGGGCGTCGAGGAAGACAACCGTCGCCAGGATCCTCGGGGCGGCTGGCGACCTGCCCGTCCAGGTCGTGAACGTCGGGAGACCGTCCACCGAGGGCGCCGGCAGGCCTCACCCTCAGTGACGTCAGGGGATCGACCGGTAGACACGGATGAATGCTGCCCGAAAGCCGCGGGCCGGCCAGAAGCGCGAAGCGACGAGGTTGGTCAAGCGCCAGTCCGTCGACATCGTCTTGAAACCGTTCTCCGCCGCCCAGGCGATGACGTAGTTCGTGAGCGCGATGCCGAGCCCGGTGCCGCGGACCTCGAGATCCGTCGCGCAGCCTGCGAGATCGATGCTCCCTTGCGGCACTCGCATGTCGGGCGGTCGCCGATACAACAACGCGTGACCGACAATCCGCCCGCCGCGCTCGGCGACGAAGTGATCGAAGCACTCATTGGTCCAGGTATCGCCCCACTCGTCCTCGAGCTCGAACTGGCTCGAGCGGCGGAAGCCGTTGAAGCTTGGCGACGAGGTGAGGTGCTCCTCTTGGACGGCCTGCAGTCGCGCTGCGTCGACGAGGTCGGCGGGGGTGCTCGGCCGGATGCCGGCCGCTTGGTCGCAGGTCGCCCGCTCGGGCACCGCCAACAACGCCTGGATGGCAGAGCCGCCGAAGCTGAGGCGGAACCACGGTTCGATGAGATCGTCCAGTTGCGGGACGAACACGTTGTGGCGCACCAAGCCCTCGTTCACCCAACGCTCGGCCGCGACTGCGTAGAGATCGCGAGTGATCTCGGGCTCGGTGGCGGCGTGCCCGGCGTGTCCACTCCGCAGCGCTGGGCCGACCGGGCTCTCCTCGCGCTTGCCGACGAGGTATCCGACGACCTCGTCTCCGCGCAGCGCCACGGCGCCGCTCCCGCCGCCTTCCAGCTCAGCCGCGACGTAAGGCTCGAAGTCCTCGATCGCGGGGAGCAAAGGCTCGGCAAAGCGGTGTACCGCATGCCGCTCGGCCAGCAGCTTGGCGGCTTCGGGCACGTGCTCGGCCTCGAACGGCACGATGCGCGTTACTGGCACGAATCCTGTCTAGTCGATGGCTGCCACGCCACCCACCGGTGGGGTTGCGTCATCCGAGTAGCATGCAAAGCTCACACGCCGTAGCGCGGTAGAGGCGGGTCATCGGTCACCGTGACCGATGAGCAGTAGCGCTCGGCAACCGCGAGAGATCGCGACTCGGCCACCTCGCCTACACCGATCCAAGACGTCACCCGGACACCCTCGCCCCGGGCACCGTCGCGTCTGCGCGTACTTTGTGGCAATCGTGCGACAAAGTCCAATTCGACCAATTTCGTTCCCACTGGGTCGGGTCGTACGGTCGTGGGCATGGAGGTGATCTGCGCCGGCTGCGGCTGCGTGGCAGACCGTGGAGTCCGTGTCGCCCGATGGGCTCACTTCCTCCAAGGCGACTCCCGCCGCCGCCTGCTGTGCTCGCGCAGTGAAACGCATGGCGGGGCCTCTGGTCGGCTGGTGGATTCAGGCGGTGCGGTCCTCCCAGTTCAACGAAGCCTTTAACTCAGCTCGCGTCTTCCGTCCCAAAGCGATCAGCAACGAATGCGGCGAGGGCTTCTCGAGACGGGTGCCCCCAGCCGATGCAGAAGGGGTGTCCGGCCGGGTCGGCGTACACCTGGTGGCCCTCTTCGGCGTCGAAGTCCGGAGCCGGCTGGAGCAGTCTGGCGCCCAACCCGATTGCCTCTTCGTGCGCAGCTCGGGCCTCTTCGACGTGCAGGTCGAGATGCAGTTGCTGGGGCGTTCCATCGGGCCACTCGGGCGGAACGTGGTTGGGCGCGAGCTGCACGCCGATTCGCCAGTCGCCGGCGCTGTCGACGACGCAGTGGAAACGGTCGTCTTCGAAGACGTGCCCGCCGAGGATCCCGGCCCAGAACGCGCTCTCGGCATGCAGGTCGGCCGCGTCGAACACGACCACGTGACGCACCATCTTCATGAGCTGAGGCTAATGCCGGCAAGCGCATGCTCGGGGACGACCGACCGGACTCGCTCTCCCTCCGCCGCTCGCGAAAGTGAGTGTGTCGCGAGGCCTCACCGTCCAGGCGGTAGAGCGATGTCACCGCTCCGGCGATCGACTGCGCGGTAGTGGCAGGTCGACTAGGTGCCGATCACGGGCAGGCAACTCTCGCGAGCGCAGGCGGCTACGTGATCCTTCGCGAGATGGAATAGCCAGACAACTCCCGACGTCACGGGCCTCTTGAAGGCGAAGAGCTGCTTTCGCCGGAAGTCGCAGAGGCGAAGTCAGCGAGCGCGGCGACCTCATCGAGTCTTGGGTCGCATTTACGGTTGCAGGAGAGGGTCGGAGGGCCGAAGCCGAGGATCTGCGACCGCCTCTGAGCTCCCCGGCGACTGCCGGCGGGAATGGGTGCCCGTCCTCAGTTTTCTCGATGTCATGTGTCAGCTCAGCCCCAGTGAGTGTTGGCGGAATCCGCGTTTGTAGCGCTGCCGCTTGATGATCGCTGCGTAGTCCCAGCTGCACGGGGACTGAAAGACGCGAAAGCGTTACTGTGAGCCATGCGCGAGACGGTCGCCCCCGTTTGCGCACCCGCGGTCGGCAGGCGTCGCAGTCGCAGAGTGGGCCACCGTTGAGGGGCCGCTCCCGACCCATAACCGATCGTCAGCCGCATCGTCGGACCGTGTTTGCCCTTTTCGTCGGGCTGGCCCTGGTCGCAGCGTGCTCGAGCCCGAGCGGCGCTGCGCGATCAGCGTCTCGTGCGTCTTCGGGTTTGCTGGCTCAAGCAGCGCCACCGAGTCACGCCGGGCCGCTCGGTCTCATCGCCTCCCTCGTAGCTGCGACGGCCATCACGAGCAACGGCAGCCCTGTCGGAGCCTCGGCCGACTTCGCCGCAACGGTCCCCGACATTGTCGCCGTCGTCGACGTGGGCTATCTCCCCGGTGCAGCCCGCCAGGTGCTGACCGTCACCTGGTCAAAGGTGCCGTCACCGGGCACAGCCCAGGTGCTGCTCTCGCAACAGGTGAGCGTGGCGTCCGGTGACGTCGCCTATGCCGCCGCTGTCAACCCGGGCCGCCTGTTCCTCGGCCTCTATCGCGTCGAGGCGAGCCTCGCCGGCATGCAGCGCTCGGCGTGGTTCGAGGTCGACGACCCCTATGGGCCGCTCGGAGTGCCCGCGCCGGCGCCCGTCCGAGCAGCACGCTCGAAGGTGGCGACCGCCGGCGATGTGACCGAGGGGGCGCCTCCCACGACCGAAGCGGGCGTGACAGCACCCGGTATGGGCGCCGCAGCCGCCCCCACGGCTGGCCCCACGGGCACCGTCGCCCCGCCATCGCCCCCGACAGGGACGGGATGCGAACTGGCGATTAGTGGGGACGCCAGCGCGACCGCCTTTGTCGAATGGTCGGGCTGCAGCGGCGATGACGTGGCGGTCTCAGCCACCGTCGACGGCCAGACCCAGCTGGTGCAGACGGCGCATGCCGCCCAAGCCTCTGTCCCGGTCCGGGTCGACCCGTGCTCGCTCGACCCTTCTCTCAGCTACGGCGCCACGAAGGTCACCTACACCGCCACGGTTACCTCCGGTCCCGACAAGGGCAAGAGCGCCGTGCTGAGCGGGACCCAAACCCTGGAACCGCCGACGGGTGCGCCGAACCTGATCGTCGAGGACAACACACCCGACGTGGGGTCCCAGGTGAGCGAGGGCGACGAGATCCTCCTTACCTTTGAGGCCCACTCGCCGGCGGGGATCCGCTCCGTCACCGTGACGGCCGACTCCGGCGGCACGCTCACGAGTGAGAGCTACGACCAGCATCCGACTCGCTGCACGACCGCCGGCACCGACCAGGTCGTCGTCGTCCCGCCGTACGCGGTGCCCGCCGACGCTCCCCCGCTCATCACCATCACCGCCGTGGCCACCGACTTCGCCGGGAGGTCAGAGACGCTCGTTCTGACCTACCCCACCGAGGCGGTCTGGCTGGGCAACGCCGTGGGAGACGGTGGGAGCAACTATGGCACCAACGTGAACGGCACGATCTCGGCCGGACTGTGCAAGGCGCGCTGGGTCCTCGAGCTCCAAGTCAACGTGCCCGCAAACAAGGCGATAACCGGTGCAGCTCAGGCGAGCACGGACCTCGTCCCTTGTAGCGTCGTCGGTCCCTTCCATCTGCCACCCAGCTTCCCGGGCGGGGTGGAAACCTTCAAGTTGACCGGCAGCTATGACGGCAGTGTTTTCGGGCTCGTATTCCATCCGGCGCAGCTCAACCAAGCGTCCACCACTGGCGGGTTGTATCTCCTCGTTACCCACGGCGTTGCCCTCGGCGACCGGACAACTCTTGTCCTCGTCCGCACGAGCAGCACCAGAGCCGACGGAAATCTCGACCTGTCCACAGGACAGTTAGGCGTACTCGACGTGCCGGTGGGCACACTGAAGCTCGCCGCCTCCCTCTACTGCTGTTATCCCGATGCCGGCCCCACCAAACAGGCAACCAAGACACCGCCGATTTTCATCCACTAGCGCTGAGCCCGGTTTTCCTTTCCCTCAGAATGTCTGGTCCGTCGTCTTGTCGCCGTTAGTGACGCGTACAACGACGCGGCGACCTTCGTGGGAGGCGCTAGCAATCGCGCCGAACCGACTCCCACCACGGCGGCGGCCGGTCACTGAGGCGTAGCGACCGAGCCTCCTCGAGCGTTCGACGCTCCTCCTCAGTGGCTCGGGTGATGATCACGTTTTGCCCGCCCGTGTCGACGACGAAGAAATGCGGGCCTTCCGGCGAAAGAAGTCCGTTCACCTCAGTGAGCAGCTTCGGGTCGATCCAGTCTCCACAGTCAGCAAGAGCCAGATGCACTGCGTTGCCGTTGGCGCGAAGGGAGATATCGACTGAACCCGTGTGCGAAGCCCACTCCTCCTTGATGGCCCGAACGGTCAGGGCTCCGCCCGATCGCCTGGCAAGGTCCCGCAACAGCCCGACGTAGACGTTGTTGCCCTCTAGCACGTCGGCTTCGCTGTCTCCCTGGAACGTCCGTTCCTCGTCGAGCACGACGAGCATCCAATCGAGTTCGCCAGGATCGCTCGACAACTCGTCCCCCTCCCATGCTCGCCAGGTTGCCGCCAGAGAACGTGCCAGCTCGACGTCAGAGAGCGGCTCGTAGAGGGCGAAGAAGCCCGCCCGCCGGAACACCGGGACGGCCGCCATCAGTTGAGGAGACGGAGGCGGATCGCTTTGTCGCGGACGACGAAGACGGCGCACCGGAGACGTAGTCGGCGTGGCGTGGGTGTCCTCGCTGCCCTTGATCCGTGGCATGTTCGCAGGAACTCTCTCAGTGAACAAGGAGGAGTCAGGCGCCAACTCACCGGCGATACGGAGATACAAGCGACTCCAGCTGCGATCCAGCCTTTCCTCCACCCGAGTTTGGAGCGCTGTCCCAAAACGATGCGAGGGATCCGCGAGCTTGAGGCAGCCGCTGACGAAGCCCATCAACGCGCCGATCGGGTCAACCCAGGGGGGATCGATCCAGAGCACCGGGGCGTAGGTGACAACGAGCCATGGGCATGGCCCGAGTCTCAGCTCGGCGGGGTCGGGGTCGAATCGCTGCAGCCGCCATCGCAGGTCGGGCCGTATTCGCCGAGCCGCCGCGACGATGACAAAAGCGAAGTCGGTGACCAGGCTAACCGGAGCTCGTGGGAGGGGAGCGACCTCGACGCCGTGTCGTGCCTGTCCGCCATTGCGTGCACGGCCGTGGGGTCAAGTGACTACACGTTGGCGGAGGCGTGGAACGGGAAGAAATGGCGGATCGAGCCAACGCCGCGACCCGGGCAGGGCAGCTCCCTGCAGGACGTGTCATGCACCTCCGCCACTGCGTGCACCGCCATCGGCGACTACGTGAGAATCACGGGCAACGAGGAGACCTTGGCAGAGGCCTGGAACGGGAAGAAGTGGGTGTTCGAGCGAACCCCCAACCCGAGCGGGGCAAAGAGCAGCATCCTCAACGGGGTGTCGTGCCGGTCGGCCACGGCGTGCACGGCCGGCGGGGGTTCCGGGGCGGGGGTACTGGCCGAGTCCAGAAATGGGACAACGTGGGCCATCAAGCGCACGCCCAACCCGGCCGGGGCGAAGGGCACCGGCGCCGTCTACGCGATCTCGTGCACGTCGGCGAGGGCGTGCATCGCTGTCGGGGGCTACAGCAACGGCACCGGCGCTCAGCTGGCGTTGGCAGAGGCCTGGAACGGGAAGAGTTGGGCGATCGACCGCACCCCCAATCCGACTGGGACGTACGGCAGCTCCCTGTCTGCCGATTCGTGCACCTCACTTACGAGCTGCACCGCCGTCGGGAACTACCTCGACAGCACCCGCACGATCGTGACGCTGGCGGAAGCCTGGGACGGCACGAAGTGGGTGATCGAGCCGACACCAAACCCGGCCGGGGCAACCTTCGGCAGCTTCCTGGACGGCGTGTCCTGCACGTCGGTTTCGGCATGCACCGCCGTCGGGTACTACGTCGCCAGCGACGAGGACGAAGTCACGCTGGCCGAGGCCTGGAACGGGAAGAAGTGGGTGATCGAGCCCACGTCCAACCCGACCGGGGGCAGCTCCCTGTCCGCCGTGTCGTGCACGTCAGCGACGGAGTGCACCGCCGTCGGGGCTGACATCGCGGGCACGCTGGTCGAGGCCTGGAACCGGAAGAAGTGGGTGATCGAGCCCACGTCCAACCCGACCGGGGGCAGCTCCCTGTCCGCCGTGTCGTGCACGTCAGCGACGGAGTGCACCGCCGTCGGGGCTGACATCGCGGGCACGCTGGCGGAGGCCTGGAACGGGGCGACGTGGGTGATCGAGCCCACGCCCAACCCGACCGGGGGCAGCTCCCTGTCCGCCGTGTCGTGCACGTCAGCGACGGCGTGCACCGCCGTCGGGAGCGACACGAACAGCGTCGGCACCATTCTGACCTTGACCGAGCGATACTCGTAGGCCGACGTGGCAATGACAGCGGCGGGGAGTTCGATCACGCCAGAGCAAATGTGTGATTGGACCGCTTGCACGAACCTCACGCCCCCTCTCACCGTCGCCGAACAACTGCCCCCTCAAGAGGCCCTCGACGAGGTCTCGCGGTCGACCCCGAGTGCGCGGACGCCCTTGGTCCCATCCGGTCACCGACAATTGTCCCGAGAGCACGGCTCGTGCTCCGGGGGAAGAGGGACGCCGAGGCCCGGCGAAGGAGCTGCCCCACGGCTCATCCCCAGTCTTCTTGGTGCTGGGCGCTGGGGTACAGGGACGTCTGAGGGTAGTTGTCCTCATCGATAGGGCAGACGGCGTACATAAATGTTCCGTCGTTGAACTGGATGGTCCACACCTCGGCAGATCCGCCGTTCGCGGCGTTCGAACCAGCGTAAGGCCAGCTTGGGAACACCATCCAGCCCACGACGTTCCAGAGGTTCGCTGGCATGGAGGTGAAGGGACCCTCGGCCGTACTCCCCCACCCACAGCCTTGGGCGAAGTCGGTCGTGATGACGAGGTGGGAGTAACAGGGGGCAGCCGACTTCGTATCGACCCGGTCATACCCAGTTCCCTCTTGGCCCAGGAACGACTGAGCGCCGAGGTTGTTGATGACACAGAACTTTGGGTTGGACGGTCCCGATGGCCCCGCTCTGGTAGTCGGAGCGCTGCTCGGCGGTTGCGTATAGCACCGACCGTCCGAGTAGTACGGGAAGGCCGCTGGGCACCCAGGGGTCCTCCCTCCGGTGGTGGGCGTCGTAGCAGACACGGGCTGCGTATAGCACAGGCCGTTAGACGCGTCGTAGTACGGATACCCAGCCGGGCACCGAGCCGATGGCTTGGACGGAATAATGATGACGGATGGGATCGACTGCTCATGGTTGACGTACACGATGGAGCCTGCAGTGATGAGCGCCAGGACGGTCAGCTCCGTCCACATGAGTCCCAACCGCTTCCGCCGCCAGGCCTTGAAGGGAGCGCTTGCCTTGAAGCGCTCGACCTCGGCCACCTCGAAGAGCGGTCTCCTGCCCCGCATCCCAGCCGGTGTAAGCGACCCATCGGCCACGGAGCGGTCGACTTTGCGCAGCGTGGCCCTGAGCCGGCGCGCTGCCCTACGACGGGTAAGGAGCTCGTCGTGCCGACTCATTGGACACGTAGTCCGGGTGCTGTTTGATAAGTCGGCGTTGAGTACAAGGGCGTGCCCCACAGCAGCCCAAAACGGCGGCGCCCCCTGCTCCGTGACGATTCTTCCAGAACAGCGTTGATGACCTTCACAAGGGTGTTCTACGTCCCTGGTTCAGCGGCGCTAGAGGCATTGGTCCCGATTGGTGGTGGCGCCATCTCCGGAGAACACGCCGTGCGCGACCGTGTGTCGCCTTAGTGCCGCGGCGCCGGCCCAGCTCAGACGCGGTGTCGGAGGGCCGACTTCAAGGGGTGGCGTCTCAAATCCGGTGTAAACGGCTCCGGACGAAGGCTCCATTGCGATCCTACGCGGCCGAGCTGACGGCCGTCTCGGCGATGTCGTCGACGACGTGTTCCTCGAAGAGCTGACGGCGTAGGTCCTGCAACCGCCGCAGCGCTCTCGGTGTCACCGTGACGCCGCGCCACCCTCGGCTCTGGCGATCTAGCACGGCCCAGACGAGGGCGGTGCAGGTGCGCTCTCCTGGGAGACGGCCGATCACCTTGGTCCTGCGGCGGGTCTCGCCGAAGGTGCGCTCGATCAAGTTCGTGTGTCGGATTCGACGCCAGTGCTCGGCCGGGAACCTGAGGTGCACGGCAAGCGACTCGAAGTCCTCGACGAGGCAGGACACGGCTCCCGGATAGGCCTTCTCCCAGTTGGCCCTGAAGCCATCGAGCCGAAGCCGGCACTCGCCAAGAGCTCGCTCGCCCGGTGGTTCCTCGATGTGGTCGAAGACCAGCCACCAGTCGGACTTGAAGGTGTCCTGATCGCGGACGGCCACCTTGGCGGTGGCATTGCGGAGGCGATGGATCACACAGCGTTGGCGGAGGCTGTTCGGGAAGTGGATCTCGATCGCCGCGACGAGCCCGGCGGCGCCGTCGGAGATGACGAGCAGGGGTGCTCGAAGCCCACGTGCCTTCAAGTCGGCGAGGAAGTCGCCCCAAGCGTCGGTCGACTCTGAGCTGGCGGCCGAGAGCGCCACGAGGTGCGGGTGCCCGTCGGTGTCGAGCCCCCAGGCGACGAGCACCGGCTCGGCGCGGGCGTGCTCGTGCATCTTGAAGTTGGCCCCGTCGAGATAGAGGTAGTCGAGCTTCAGTCCGGACAGGTCGTTCTCGCAGAAGCGGGCGAACTCGTCCTTCAGCTGCTGGCAGATGCGGCTCACGGTCGAGCGGCTGAGTGCCGCCTCCGGGCCGAGCACCTCGGCGAGCGCCGCCTCGACGTCACGGTCCGACAGCCCCCGCACCCAGGCGGAGATGACGAGTGCCTCGAGGGCGGAGGTCCGCGTCACGGTCGTTCCAAAGAGCTGGGAGCAGAATCTCTCGTCGGTCTCTCGCAGCTTCGGGCGGGCGATCTCGACGGCTCCCATGGTGGTCTTGACGGCCACGGCCGGCTGATGGCCGTTGCGGTAGCCGGCCGGTGCGTCTTCCTCCCGGCGCTCGTAACGCTGTCGACCGAGAAAGGCGTCGACTTCGGCCTCGATGGCCGTCTGCATCATGAGGCGGACAGAAAGCCGTCCGACCTCCTCGAGGACGAGCCCGAGCTCTTTGCCGGAGCCGAACAACTCGTCAATCTGTGCGCGAATGGTGTCGATGGGCGATACTCGTCGTGCCACGGGTGTAGGTCCTCCTTCGTTGACTTGCCGGTCATGAAGGAACCTACGCCCGGTGCGCGTTTACACCAGGGATGGGACGCCGCCC
>Ga0181526_10003187_pt1 | contig 13565 bp, 11 predicted proteins | sample PEATcosm2014_Bin_35_FD_119750 | JGI IMG/M metagenome (GOLD analysis project Ga0181526, IMG submission 119750) | Peatland microbial communities from MTU Mesocosm Facility, Houghton, MI, USA - PEATcosm2014_Bin06_30_metaG | ecosystem: Environmental > Terrestrial > Soil > Wetlands > Peat | place...
CCGCAGATCACGCAGTTCAAGTCGGAGGGGTGCGAGATCTTCAACACGTTCCCGATCCCGTCGGACTTCACCGTGTTCTGGCGTCAGGCGGCCCAGCAGGGTCTGACCAAGCAGATCAAGATCGCCCAGATCGCCAAGACCGGTCTGTTCGCGTCGCAGGTCCAGGCGGTCGGCTCGCTCGGCTACAACCTCGCCAGCGGCGAGTACTGGGGACCGACGTGGCCGTACAAGTCGTCGCTGACCGGGATCAGCAGCGCGGCGCTCGGTGCCGGCTACACCAAGGCAAAGGGCCGCTACGTCAACCAGCAGCTCGGCGCGAGCCTCGCCCTGTGGGACGTCGCCGCGGCCGCGCTGAAGGCGAGCGGCAACCCGAAGGACAAGGCCGCGGTTGCCAGCGCGCTGTCGAAGCTGAAGGTGCAGACGCCGGTCGGGACCGTTCACTGGGGCGCCAGCGGCGCGCAGAACCCGTGCCCGAACATCGTCGCGACTCCGATCATCGGCAATCAGTGGCGCAAGGCCCCGAAGGGCAGCCGGTTCAACCTCGAGCTGGTCGTGACGGATCATGCCGACGACCCGGCCGTGCCGGTCGCCAGCAAGCTGATCGCCTACAGCTAGAGCGCCGGGCAGAATAGTCGAGCATGGGACCGCAGCCGATGCTCGCTGCCGTCGAGCTCCGCAAGCAGTTCGGTGCGCTTGCGGCGCTCGACGGCGTGGACTTCACGGTGGCGGCCGGCGAGGCCGTCGGCATCGTCGGGCCCAACGGGGCCGGCAAGACGACGCTGCTCAACGTCCTCGCCGGCACGGTCGCGCCGACGAGCGGCTCGGTCACCTTCCAGGGCGCCGTGGTGACCGCTTCCGGGGCGAGCAGGCGCTCGCGCCTGGGGATCGGTCGCGCGCATCAGGTGCCGCGTCCGTTCGGCGGCATGACGGTGTTCGAGAACTGCTTCGTCGGCGCGACCACCGGTGGCGGCCTACGGCGCCGAGCCGCCTACGAGCGCTGCCTCGAGGTCCTCGATCTGTGCGGCCTGACGGAGCTCGGCAACCGCCGCGCGGAGACGCTCGGCCTGCTCGGGCGCAAGCGTCTCGAGCTGGCGCGGGCGCTGGCGACGAACCCTGTCCTGCTGCTGCTTGACGAGATCGGCGCCGGCCTGACCGACGCCGAGGCGGACGAGCTGGTCGCGATGATCACGGCGCTGCACGCGTCGGGCATCGCGATCGTCTGGATCGAGCACATCGTTCACGTGCTCGTCCAGGTGATCGAGCGCCTGGTCTGCATGGATACCGGCCGCGTGATCGCCGACGGCGAGCCGGCCGCCGTGATGCGCGACGCGCGCGTCGTCGACGCCTACCTGGGAGGCGGCGCGGCATGAGCCTGCTGGAGATCGAGGGGCTCAACCTGCGCCACGGCCTGCTCGAGGCGGTACGCGACTTCACGCTCTCGGTCGACGAGGGCGAAACGGTCGCGCTGGTCGGCGCCAACGGCGCCGGCAAGACGACCCTGCTGCGGGCGATCGCGGGCGCCCACCGGCCGAGCGCGGGCACGATCGGCTTCGACGGCGCCGACGTGACGCGAATGCCCGCCTACCGGCGGGTGCAGCTGGGGATCGCGCTCGTGCCGGAGGGGCGGCGCCTGTTTCCCGCCCTGACGGTGGAGGAGAACCTGCTCGTCGCAGCGCAGCGCCGGCGACCCGGACGCTGGAACGTCGATACGGTGATCGAGGCCTTCCCGATGCTCGCTCGGCTGCGCGGGCGGCGGGCCGCGACGCTGTCGGGCGGCGAGCAGCAGGCCGCCGCGATCGGCCGGGCGCTGATCACCAATCCGCGCCTGCTGCTGCTCGACGAGGTCTCGCTCGGGCTCGCGCCGCTGGCCGTGGAGGACGTCTACCGCTCGCTCGCCACCGTGATCGCCGAGGGCGCCACGGTTCTGCTCGTCGAGCAGGACCTCACACGCGCCGCCGCCGTCGCCGACCGCGTGGTCTGCATGCTCGAGGGACGGATCGTGCTCGAGGGCCCCGCCGGCGAGCTCACGCGCGAGCGGATCACGGAGGCCTATTTCGGCCTGCGACGCAACCAGGCGGTCGACGCATGACCTGGGTCAACGACGTGATCCAGGGGATCATGCTGGGCGGCTTCTACGGGATGCTCGCCTGCGGGCTCGCATTGATGTTCGGCCTGATGCGGATCATCAACCTCGCCCACGGCGACATCGCGGTGCTCGGCGCGTACCTGATCTATGTCGTCCTGGAGCACTGGAACACATCGCCGTTCCTGGCGATCCTGCCGGTCCTGCCGGTGATGCTGCTGCTCGGCTACTTTCTCCAGCGGCTGCTGCTCGAGCGCAGCCTGCGATCGGGTCTGCTGGTGCCGCTGCTCACCACCTTCGGGCTGTCGATCGTGATCCAGAACCTGCTCGAGCAGGGCTTCTCGCCCGATGTCCGCTCGCTCGGCGCCCAGGCCGGATCGGTCGCGACGGCGAGCTGGCAGATCACCAGCCAGCTGTCGATCCCGGCGATCGGCGCGCTCACGCTCGGCGTCGCGATCGTGATCTTCGGCGGCCTGCAGCTGTTCTTGTCGAGGACTCAGTCGGGGCGCCAGATGCGGGCCACGGCGCAGGATCCCGACACCGCCGAGCTGGTCGGAATCAACTCGCGCGCCGTCTACGCGCGGGCCACCGCGATCGCCGTCGCGATCGCCGCGATCGGCGGCATGTTCCTGGCGATCCGCTCGGACTTCTATCCCTACTCCGGACCCACGTACCTGATCTTCGCGTTCGAAGCCGTCGTGATCGGCGGCCTCGGCGGCTCGCTTTGGGCCACGCTGCTCGGCGGGATCGTGCTCGGCGTCGCCCAGACGATCGGCGGTCAGATCAATCCCGAGTACCCGGTGCTCGCCGGTCACATCGTCTTCCTGCTCGTGCTGCTCTCACCGCGTGGCGGCCTGGTCAACCTGCGCCGGGTGACGGCATGAGCGCGCAGCCGCTCCCGGCCGCCCCCGGGCGGAGCACGATCAGGCGCTGGACGCGGCTGTCCAGCGGCTTCACGAGCGGCTTCGGCCTGCTGATCGTGGCGCTGATCTTCGTGCCCGTCGTGCTCGGGGCGAACACCGTTCAGGACCTGACGACGCTGCTGACCTACGTGCTGATGGGCGTGATGTGGAACGCGCTCGCGGGCTACGGCGGGCTCGTCTCGGTCGGCCAGCAGGCCTACATCGGCCTCGGCGCATACGCGACCGTCTGGCTCGCCGATCACAGCGTCAACCCCTACCTGGGCATGCTGCTCGCGACGCTGTTCTGCGGCGCTGTCGCGGTCCCGCTCTCGTTCGTGATGCTGCGCTTCCGCGGCGCGCAGTTCGCGATCGGAACCTGGGTCGTAGCCGAGGCGCTGGCGATCTGGGTCTCGCTCGACAACGCGCTCGGGGCCGGCACCGGCACATCCCTGTCGCAGCTCGACTCCTACGCTCCAACCTCGCGCGAGCACTACACCTTCTGGCTCACGCTCGGCTTCACGGCGTTCTTCACCGGCGCGTTGTTCGTGCTGCTGCGCAGCCGGCTCGGCTCGTCGCTGCAGGCGATCCGCGACGACGAGGACGCGGCCGCGTCCGTGGGGGTGCGCGTGGTCGCCGGCAAGCGCATCCTGTTCCTGCTGGCCGCCGCGGGCGCCGGTGCGGCCGGGGCGATGACGCTCGCCAACACCCTCTTCATCGAGCCGACCTCGGTCTTCAGCGTCAACTACACCGCGTTCATGATCTTCATCGTCCTGGTCGGCGGGCTCGGCACCTTCGAGGGCCCGATCATCGGCGCGATCGTGCTCTACGAGATGCAGAACCTGCTCGGCAACGACGGCGTCTGGTACCTGGTCGCGCTGGGCGGCGCGGCGATGGCCTTCGCGCTGTTCTTGCCGCGCGGGATCTGGGGCACGCTGGAGGAGCGCACCGGCCTGCGCTTCATGCCGCTCGGCTACCGCGTGGGCCGCGCCAAGAGCGCGGCGGCGCCCGAGGAGCCGTGATGCGGATCAGCGCCCCCGCGCGGTTCCCGACCACGATCGACCCATCGTGCGGATGCGGGCGTGAGAGGTCGGTCGGGCGTGAAGGCTCGAGATGACCGCCACCAGCATCCGCACGCAGGTCGCGATCGTCGGCGCCGGGCCGGCGGGGCTCACGCTGTCGTGCCTGCTGCACGCGGCGGGGATCGAGTCGGTGGTGCTCGAGAACAGAAGCCGCCACTACGTCGAGGAGCGAATCCGCGCCGGCGTGCTCGAGCAGGGCACGGCCGAGGTGCTGGATGCCGCCGGGGTCGGGGAGCGGATGCACCGCGAGGGGATCGTTCACCACGGCATCTACCTGCAGTTCGCCGGTGAGCGCCACCGCATCCCGCTCAGTGATCTGGCGGACGGCCGTAGCATCGTGATCTACGGCCAGACCGAGGTGGTCAAGGATCTGATCGAGGCGCGCATCGATGCCGGGCTGGACCTCCGCTTCGGCGTGCAGGACGTCAGCGTGCACGAGCTCGAGAGCGACCTGCCGAGCGTCCGCTTCACTCATGAGCAACAGCAGATCGAGGTCCAGTGCGACGCGATCGTCGGCGCCGACGGCTTCCACGGGGTCTGCCGCCCCGCGATCGAGCACCACCTGCGCGTCTTCTCGCGCGAGTACCCCTTTGCCTGGCTGGGGATCCTCGCCGCGGCGCCGCCGTCGAGCGACGAGCTCGTCTACGCCCACCACGAGCGGGGATTCGCGCTGCTCAGCCTGCGCTCGCCCGAGCGCAGCCGCCTGTATCTGCAGTGCGCCGCCGACGAGCACCTCGACGAGTGGCCGGACACGCGGATCTGGGACGAGCTGCATCGCAGGGTCTCGCTCGACGGCTGGACGCTGGTCGAGGGCGAGGTGCTCGAGAAGGGGATCACGCCGATGCGGAGCTTCGTCACCGAGCCGATGCAGCACGGCCGCCTGTTCCTGGCCGGTGATTCGGCGCACATCGTGCCGCCGACCGGCGCCAAGGGCCTCAACCTGGCGGTCTCGGATGTGATGGTGCTCGCCGAGGCGCTGATCGACTTCTTCTGCAGCGGCAAGCGCTCCGGCCTCGCCGAGTACTCCAGCACCTGCCTGCGTCGCGTGTGGCGTGCCGAGCACTTCTCCTACTGGATGACCACGATGCTCCACCAGCTCGGCGACGACCCCTTCGACAATCAGCTGCAGCTCTCACAGCTGCGCTACATCGTCTCCTCCGAGGCCGCGGCGCGAACGCTGGCCGAGAACTACGTCGGGCTCCCGCTCGGCCACCGTGCCGTCGCGGCCGAATAACTAGTTTGCGGAAGGGGCGTGGCCGTCCGGCTCGGGGGTCCTCGGCATGTAGCGATGGTGGAGCATCAGCGCGTTGTCATCCGGGTCGGCGAAGAACGCCATGTGGCAGACGCCGGTGTCGAAGACCTCGCCGTGGAAGGCCACGCCACGCTCCTCGAGCGTCGCGCGGGCCGTGGCGACGTCGTCGACGTGCAGAGCGATCACGGCGTGGCTGACGTTGTGCGGTAGGCCCATCGCCTCCGCGTTCATCACGCCCAGCGTGAGGTTGCCGGTCTCGAATTCGGCGAAGTTGCGGTCAGGACGGTGCACGGAGCACGGCAAGCCGAGGGTCGTGCCGTAGAACTCGACCGCCGCCTCGAGGTCACGTGTCGGGAGCGACACGAAGTCAACGCGGCTGACGAGTTGGGTGCCGGTGGTCATCCTCGCGCTCCTTCGTTGGGGGAGCACCCAGACTAGCGCCGCTCGGGATCAGGTGATGGCCGGCCTCGCACGCAGCTCACGGCCGCGCTCGAGCAGCCAGCGGAGCGCCGTGATCAGTCCGACCGCGCCGAAGAGGAAGACGAACGGCATGAAGCGCACGTTGTCGCGTGGCGTGATCGCGAAGAAGGTGTTCAACAGCGCGGCTGCGAGCAGCCCGAGCACCGGCACCACATACGCCCAGCGGCGTCTCAGCAGCACGAGCCCCAGCAGCATGCCGAGCCAGGCAATCGCCGAGTAGAGCCGGTGCTGGAACAGGCTCGTCGTGCGGGACAGGCCGCCGCCGCCGGTCGAGTTGCCGCCGCTCCAGGGGTTCGACCACATATTCCATGCCTTGTTCCACAGCATGTGCGCGAACTTCAGCGGCTCGCCGAGCATGTACACGTCGAGGTTGTGGAGTGCAGCGGTCTGCGCCGCGGCGTTGTTCGATTCGCCGGGGTGCTGCGCCTGGATCATCGCGAAGAGGCCCTGCGCGTCGCCGGCAGGGAGGTTGCAGTAGTGGGCTGGGAGGGAAATCGCAGCCGCCTGCGCCGCCGTCAGGTGCCGCTTGTTGAAGTACGCGCAGACCGCCTTGGATTCCGCGGCGACGTCGAAGAACTGGTTGCCGCCGCCGGGCAGGTAGGTGCCGAGGTAGAGCGCGTGCGGCCCGGCGTCCACGATCGGCGTGAAGAAGTGCTCCTCGAGCGAGGCGTAGATGACGAACGGCGTCACCGTCGCCAATGCCGCGACGCCGTAGACGAGCGCGCGTCCGAGCGCCGCGCGCCGGCTGGGGTAGCCGGCGAGCGCCAGGGCGACCATGAACACCGCCACGACCACCGCGAAGTCCTCACGCACGAGCCCGGCGCAGCCCGCGATGATCCCGGCGAGGATCAGCGCATGCACGTCGCGCCTGCGGGCCCAGCAGATCGCGGCGACCATGAGGATCAGCGCCAGGGCGCCCAGCGGCTCGCTGAGATAGGTGCGCGTGACGTCAATCAGCGGCTCATAGGTCGCCATCAGCGCGACCGCCAGCAGCGCCGCCCAGGGGCCGGCGAGGATCCACGCGATCAGCGCGATGAGTGCGAGTGTCGCGATCTCGACCAGCAGCTGGGAGTACTGCGCCACGCCGTGCGCGTGCGTCGTCGCCGAGACCGACGAGTAGCCGCGCAGGATGGCGGCTGCGGCGAACATCAGCGAGGTTCCCGGCGCCCACTTGAAGGTCACGAACCGCTTGTCCGCAAGGATCGCGTCGGCGTTGTACACGTAGGCCTGCTCATCCGTGGAGATGCGGTCGTTGCCGCCGATCGCATCCACCCGCAGCACCGTGCCGGCGATGATCGCGACCGCGATCAGCGCGAGCAGGATCCGGTCGATCCGGCGGGGAAACGCGCGCGCCAGCAGCGCCGCGCGGTGTTCGCGACCTCCCAGCGTGCGCAGTCGTTGTCCGAGCGGTGGTTTCACGGAGCGTGGCCCAGGGTCGAAACGGCGTCGCGGCGCGCAGGCACCGCCGGGCTCAGCGGACGCGCGGATGCTAGTCGGTTGAGCGGCGTGCGCGCTGCGGCGAACGGCCGGGGCGGCCGGCTCGCCCGACCGTCAGCCGCGTGTTGTGCGCGTGACGACGAAGACCGCGGCGCGGGACGTCGCCCGCGGCGCGTTGCGAAGGCGGCCCGGCCGCCGTCGCGCGTTCGCCTGCGGTGCGCCCTGGGCGCGTGGTGATCGACCGTTCGTCGAGGGCGTGCGCGCGCCGCTGCGTGCCAGCCGATGGAGGGGTATGCGCCCGATCTTCAGAGTCGTGCTCGCCGTCGTCGTCGCCGTCGTGAGCGGCGGCGTCGGTCTGACCGCGGTCGCCGGCGCTGCGAGGGCGAAGCCGGCCGCCGTTCCGTCGAGCGCGCTGGCGCCGCCTGCGGGTTCGGTTTACACGGGTCTTTCGGTCGCCCCGGTGGGGCCGTTCGTGAGCGAGGTGGGAAAGCATCCCGCGGTCTTTGGCGAGTTCGTGGGTTGGGGTCAATCAATCCATTTCGCGTTCAACGCCGCGGCCGCTGTGGATGCGCGGCTGATGCTGCACATCGGCACGGGGCCCGCCGGGCATGGCGTGATCACGCCGCAGCAGATCGCGCAGGGCAACGGCGACGACTATCTGCTGACGCTCAGCCAGCTGATCGCGAGCCGTGGCAAGCCGGTCTACATCCGTCTGTTGCCGGAGATGAACAACGCCAACAACGCCTACTGCGCGGTCAACATGGACGGCAGCTCGCGCGGACCCGCGTATTCGCCAGCCGAGTTCATCGCCGCCTGGCGGCGCGTCGTGACGGTGCTGCGCGGTGGCCCGGTCGCGACGATCGACACCAAGCTCGCCGCGCTCGGCCAGCCGCCCCTGCACGGCGTCGCCGAAGGCGCCTCCGTCGCGCAGTCGCCGATCGCGTTCGTCTGGACACCGGAAACCGCCGGCACACCGAACATCCCGTCCAACAGCGCCGCCACCTACTACCCGGGCAACGCCTACGTCGACTGGGTCGGCACCGACTTCTACAGCAAGTTCCCCAACTTCACCGGGCTCGACGCCTTCTACAAGGAGTTCCCGAACAAGCCGTTCGCGTTCGGCGAATGGGCGCTCTGGGGCGGCGACGATCCCGCCTTCGTCGACCAGTTCTTCGCCTGGGTCAACGCCCACAAGCGCGTCCAGATGATGCTCTACAACCAGGGCTACATCACCAACGGGCCCCTGCGCCTCAACGAAGACCCGCTCTCCAGCGCCGCGATCCGAACGCTGATCGCACCCGCCCGCTACCTGGGATACGCGCCGCCGGCGTGAGCGGCCCGCCGCCGGCGCCCGCCGTTAGGGTGTGAGGCGTGTCGCCGTCATGGCTGTGGCTGCAGGGTGCGATCGTCGTGTTCGTGATCGCCGGGATGGTGATCGCGATCGTCAAGCTCGCCTGAGTACCATCGCGGGCGGATGTTCGAATCGATCGTGGTCGGCACCGACGGGTCCGAGACCGCCAACGAGGCGGTGGCCCAGGCTGCGCAGCTCGCTGCGACCCTCGGTGCCCGCGTCCACCTCGTCTGTGTCTACGAGCCGGTGCCGAGCGCCCAGGAAGCGGAGGGCGGATTCGACGCGCGGTCGGAGTCCGGCTGGGTCCTGCGCCCGCGCGAGGCCGTCGACGCGACGCTGGCGGCCGCCGCCGCGGTGTTTGCCGCCGCCGGCGTCGAGGTGGATCTGTATGCCCAGCGCGGCGACCCTGCGGACGCGATCCTCGACGTCGCCGAGGAGCGCGGCGCCGACCTGATCATCGTCGGTAACCGTGGGCGGGCCGGCGCGAAACGCTTCCTGCTCGGGTCGGTGCCGAACCGCATCTCGCACCACGCGCCGTGCGCGGTGCTGATCATCCGTACGCCGTAGCAGGCCGTGTGGCGCGCCGCGTTTGCCGCGCGCGCCGGGCTACCCCGATGTGCCGGCGGATCCCGTCGTGCCGGTTGCGCCGGTCGGTCCGGTCGGTCCCGTCTGGCCGGTCGGGCCCGTCGGCCCCGTCGATCCCATCGAGCCGGTTGCGGCCGCGGCGTTGACGAGGCCGGCGCCGAAGTAGCGGCGATCGCTCGCACCCGGCCCGAGCGGCGTCGCCGTGTCTCGCAGCCGGGCGATGATCGCGGCCACGCTGGGGTGGCGCCCGATCACGCCGCTGGCGATGATCAACGCGGCCGTCGCGGCGACGTGTGGCGCCGCCATCGAGGTCCCGTAGTAGCCGGCGGGCAAACCGAACACCCGCACGCTCGGCGACTCCACGTCGGCGAAGGTCTCCTGATAGATGTCGCCGCCCTGCTCGCCACTCGAGTGGCAGTCCGGGTCGTTGTGCGGAAGCGACGAGTCGGGACCTCCGCCGGGCGCGACGAGTGTGAGGCCCGCTCCATAGTTCGAATAGTCGCCCAGGCAACCGTCCTCGGTCGTCGCGCCGACCGACACCACCCACTTCGCCTTGGCGGGGTAGGACAGCTGATCGTCCTGCTCGTTACCCGAGGCGGCGACGATGAGGACGTTCTTGCGATGGGCGTAGTTGATCGCATCGATCAGCTCCGGGATCGAGCTCGCCTTCACCGTACCGGCCGTGAACTCGAGGCTCAGATTGATGATCTGGGCGTGGTGATTGACGGCGTAGTAGACCCCCTTGGCGATCGCCGAAGCGTCCCCGTCGCCCTGCGAGTCGAGCACCCGCACCGGCATCAGCCGCGCGCCATAGGCCAGCCCGGTGACGCCGATGCCGTTGTTGGTCGCCTCGGCGATCGTCCCGGCGACCTGGGTGCCGTGACCGTTGCGATCCTCCGGATAGGGCGAGTGCGCGACGAAGTCGTAACCCTGGACGAACTCGCCGGCGCGGAAGTCCGGCGAGCGGACGTAGCGTCCATGGTCGGCGTAGGCCACACCGGTGTCGAGCACGGCGACGATCACGCCGGCGCCGCCAGGATGGCCGGCGGCGGCGACGTTCGCCCACGCCTGCGGGGCGTTGACGCCGAACGGTCCGTCGAAGTTCCACTGGAGCTGCTGCCAGCCGCCGGGCTTGCCGGAGGTGCCGGGGTCGTTGGGGATGAACGGCTTCGGCGCCTCCGCCATGTGGGCGATGTAGTCGGGCACCGCCCATGCGACCGCTCTGCGCTTGCGCAGCTGCGCGATCGCGTCGGGGACGCTGATGCCGTGGCGCAGCGACACTGTCGAGAACGGGGCGAGCGGCGTGCTGAGGCGCTCGACGCCGGTACGATCCAGCGCGGCGCGCGTGGCTGCGCTCGACGTGCCGGGCCGGAAGCCGACCACGACCTCGCCCTGGACGTAGGGAGCTGCGGCCTGTCGCTGCACGACCGCCAGCGAGCGTGCCGGCCGCGTCGCGCTGCCGAGCGCGATCATGCCAAGTGCGACCGCCCCGACGAGCGCTCTGGCGGACCAGCTGAGAAGAGCAGGGCGAGATGACATTTCTTGCGCTCCGCGGCGCGCACAGCCTGCCGCGGGTCCGCTAAGCGTAACGGTGTCCCCCGGACACCCGCGCAGGCCCCGGGCCTGCTTAGCTGCTTGGGTGTCAACGGCCGGGATGGTCCTGGATGAGCGCTTCATGCGGCTCGCCCTCCGCGAGGCCGAGCGCGCGCTCGAGCACGATGACGTTCCGGTCGGTGCTGTGGTCGTTCACGACGGCGAGGTCGCCGGCGCGGCGCACAACGAACGCGAGCTGCGCCAGGATCCGACCGCCCACGCCGAGCTGCTGGCGATCCGCGAGGCCTCGCGCGCCCTGGGTCGCTGGCGGTTGCTCGACTGCGTGCTCTACGTCACGCTCGAGCCGTGCGCGATGTGCGCCGGCGCGATCGTGCTCGCGCGTGTTCCCCGCGTCGTCTATGGCGCGAGCGATCCGAAGGCCGGCGCCGCCGGCAGCGTGCTCGACGTACTCGACGAGCCGAGCCTCAACCATCGGCCGCAGGTGGAGCCGGGGCTCCTGGCGGAGGAGTGCGCGGCGCTGCTGCGGGACTTCTTCGGCGAGCGGCGCTGAGCGGCCGCGAACCGGAGACGCTGGGCGCATCCGGGCGGCCGGGCGCGGCTCGCGACGCGGCGGTGATTGTGGCTGCTCCGGCGTCCGAGGACAGGCCGGCGAGCGGGCGTCCGCGGCTGGGTCGCCGCTTCGAGGGTGCAATCCTCTAGCCTGCAGCCGTCATCCGGAGGGGTGGCAGAGCGGTTGAATGCGGCGGTCTCGAAAACCGTTGTACGTCTTATTGGCGTACCGAGAGTTCGAATCTCTCCCCCTCCGCTCGCGTTGGTGGGCAGGCCGGCGCGCGCCGCGAGATCGGCGTGAAGGCGGCTGTTCGCGCTGCTCCCGGCGCCGGCGGCGAGCGCGAGCATCGCATCACGTTCGCATCAGGTCGCGGTCGCCGGCGGAGCGCAGGACGGTTACGGAGCCCTCCCTGCGGCCGTTTTCGCATAAAGGTTGCCTGCAAAACCGCCGATATTCACACGGTATGCTGCCGAACCCGACCGACGAGCAGCAGGCTGTCATCGCCGACACGCTGCAGCGGCTGCGCGTCACGATGGCGGCTCGCGAGCGGCTGGCCGAGGGGCTCCTCAGCGCCGGATTCCTCGGCGCCGTGGCGCTGCTGTGGGCGCTCTCGCCTCCTGGCGGCTTCGCCATCGCCCCGGCGGTCGTGTGTCTGGCGGTGCTGGTGCTCGCGGCGCGGATTCGCATCGACACGCCATTTGGATGGACGCCTCCGACCCAGCTGGCATTCGTGCCGCTGCTGTTCGCGGTGCCCCTGGCGGTCGTTCCGGTCGCGGTGCTGCTCGCGATGGCGATCGTGCGGCTCCCGGACATCCTCACCGGCAAGATGCGCGCCGGCCGCATCGTGCAGGCGATGCCGAACTCCTGGTTTTCGATGGGCCCGGTCGCGGTCTTCGCGATCGCGAGCGTCAGCGCCGACAAGGCGACGCCCCTGCTCCTGGTCGCGGCGCTCGCCGCCGAGTTCCTCGTCGATTTCCTGGTCTCGGTTGCGCGCTTTGCGATCGGCAGGGGCGCGACGCTGGCCGACGTGCTCAGCCAGCGCTGGATCTACGTCGTCGACGGGGCGCTTTCAGGCGTCGCGCTGCTCGTGGCCGAGCAGATCCATGCGCATCCGATCGCGGCGCTGGCGCCTCTGCCGTTGCTCGGCTTGGTTGCGATGTTCGCGCGGGAGCGACGCCAGCGTCTCGAGAGCCTGATCGAGCTGAACACCGCGTACCGTGAGGCGCGCGACGAGGCGGTCGAGGCCTCGAACATGAAGTCGGCGTTCCTGCGTAACGTCAGCCACGAGATTCGCACGCCGATGAACGGCGTGATCGGCATGAACGAGCTGTTGCTGCAGACGGACCTGACGGACGAGCAGCGGGGCTACGCCCAGCAGGTAGAGCAGTCCGGCGAGCACATGCTCACGATCATCAACGACATCCTCGACATCTCCAAGATCGAGACCGGCCATCTGGAGCTCGAGCTTGCCGACTTCGATCTGCACGAGCTGATCGAGCGCGCCTGCGTGCCCGCCGGCCTCGAGGCGCAGGCGAAGGGCGTTCAGCTCGAAGTTCGGATCGATCCGCTCGCGCCCCGCCGAGTCCGTGGCGACGGAGCGCGGGTGCGCCAGGTCCTCTTGAACCTGGTCGGCAACGCCGTCAAGTTCACGGCCGAGGGCTCGGTCACCGTCCGCGTCGGTCGCCGAGGCAGTTCCGGCGCCGACGACGTTCTGCTGGAGGTGATCGACAGTGGGATCGGCGTCGACCCGGGGCGCCTGGAGCAGATGTTCCAGCCGTTCGTGCAGGCCGACGTCACCACGACGCGCGAATACGGTGGCAACGGCCTCGGCCTCGCGATCGCGAAGGAGCTGGTCGAGTTGATGGGCGGAACGATCGGCGCGATCAGCGTGCCGGGCCGTGGCAGCACGTTCTGGGTGGAGCTCTCGCTCCCCGAGGCCGCGCCGCTCCCGGCCCCGGTCGCGCGCGGAAGCGAGCGCGTCGTCTCGCTGAGCGAGCGTCGCAGCGCCCCCGATGCGGCGCTGGTGCTCGTCGTGGAGGACAGCCCGGTCAACCGCCTGGTCGCCGTGCGCGTGCTGGAGCGCTGCGGATTCCGCGCGCACGTGGTCAACGATGGGCGCGAGGCTTTGCAGGCGCTCTCGAGTCAGCGCTACGACGCGGTTCTGATGGACTGCCAGATGCCCGACATCGACGGGTACGAGGCGACGCGGGAGCTGCGCCGGCGCGAGAACGGTGGCCGGCACACGCCCGTGATCGCGATGACCGCACACGCCATGACCGGCGACCGCGAGCG
>Ga0181526_10003189_pt1 | contig 13563 bp, 18 predicted proteins | sample PEATcosm2014_Bin_35_FD_119750 | JGI IMG/M metagenome (GOLD analysis project Ga0181526, IMG submission 119750) | Peatland microbial communities from MTU Mesocosm Facility, Houghton, MI, USA - PEATcosm2014_Bin06_30_metaG | ecosystem: Environmental > Terrestrial > Soil > Wetlands > Peat | place...
CCGCGCGCGCGCTCGGTTGCCACGGGATTCAGTTCCATAACCCCGAGGAATTGCACAAAGACCTGCTCTCGCTCGGCATAGGCGTTAGTTAGTATAGAACTACGTAGGAATTCGTCGCCGGCGTTCATCTGTGCGTAAAGATTGCCGGAACTAGTACTGCCACCACTTTCCACAGCCTTCCACAACTCCCTGTTCTGCAGTGACTTACGGGCCTCTTTCTACAGCTTCTTCCCGGCATCGTGCGTGCACTTTCCTCTAGCAGAGACTACGCACGGCAGCCGATTCAGCTGCTTGAATTTTCGAAATGTACCCTTCGGGGTGAGGAGAACAGTTTCACCATGGCAGACGAATACTCAGTCCAAGAAACAAAGAGCAGTCCTTCCTGGCAATTGCCCGCAATCGTCATTTTGGCGTTGCTGGCACTTGGCGGGCTCGTTTTTGGTTGGAGCAACTCTGAAAAGGTCGACGCCGCCAAACAGGCTGTTGCCGATCAGATGAAGACCTTCCAGGCGTCGGTTCAGCAGGATATGACTGGCCTGAAGGACCGTTTGACCGTCGCGGAGAAGGCGAACACGGACCTCCAGGGCGATCTGAAGGTTGTTACCGACAAGCTCAAGATCACGCAGGGCCAACTCAAGAAGGCTCGTATGGAAGCCGAGGCAAACAATACGCAGACCACTGAGATGGTCAAGAACCTCGACACCTCGGTTCATACCGAATTGGCGACCAAGGCCACTACGGACGATGTAAAGACGGTCGACACTAAGGTAGGCAAGGTCAGCACCGACCTCGATAAGACTATCGGGGACCTGAACATGGCGCGCAGCGAGCTCGGCACTTTGATTGCCCGCAACCACGACGAAATCGATGTTCTTCGTCGCCAGGGCGAGCGCGATTACACCGAGTTCACCATCACGGGCAAGAATCAGCCCCAGAAGGTCGGCAATGTGACTGTGGTCCTCAAGGGCGTGAACGAAAAGAAGAACCGCTCCAATATCGTCTACACGGTTGAGGACAAGAGCTATGAGGCGAAGAATGCTAACGTCAATTCTCCGTTGTTCTTCTACCTCTCTGGCACCCATCAACCAGAAGAACTGGTCATCAACAAGGTGGGCAAGAACACCATCAGCGGTTACCTGAGCGTTCCGAAGACCACTGCTCAGCCTGCGACTGCGGCAGCAGCCACGAAGTCCGGCCGCTAGCCCAGTTCAAGCGCTCCTACGATACGAAACGGCGGAAGATCGAGATCTTCCGCCGTTTCTTTTTTTTCTGCATCCTGCTTTTCGATACAATTCCCCTTCCAGTCTGGGGGCCTTACTTGCGTTCTTCCAATGCCGTGGTTTTTTGTTCCGTCGATGACCTGATCCCCATTTCCGGTAAGCCGCTCACGGGCTTTCCTGAGTTCCTGGATTCCCTCCGGGAAGACGGGGTCCCTTGCGTCTGGGTTACATCACGGAACCGTCATCAGCTCGATTCCACCATTCGCAAAATGGGCCATAGCGAGCCCTTCATCGCGGAGGGTGGCTCCTCCGTTTACCTGGCTGAGGATTATTTTCACCTCAAGCCTGCACGCACCATTCGCCTGGGAAGATTCATTGCCATTCCTGTGGCCAAGCCCCAGCCCGCGGCTGCTGAAGCACTGGATCAGTTATCGGAGCAAACTGGCATCACCGTCGTCCCTCTCCGCTCCCTGTCCCCTCGTGAATTAATTCAGAACAGCGGACTTCCTCGAAGCGAAGCGGACTCAATCCGCCAGCGCGATTTTGATGAACTGTTTTTCTTCGCCGGCGCCACAGAGAAGGATATCGCGCGATTCCGGCAGCATGCTGCCCATCTCAAATTTTCGGTGCGGCCGCATGGAACACTGTGGTCCATAGCGGTCAATCCTAACCTCTCCACCTGCGTTCGCGAGCTTCGCAAGCTGTATGACCGCACTTTTCACAGGCCGGCCTTTTCGATCGGACTGGCTACCGGTTCGAGTTGCGCGGAGCTATTCCCTTCCTGCGATCGCGCCCTTCTTCTCACCGACCGCACAACTGAGGTGGTTGCCCGGATGCCAAATTCGCGCCCAGTGCCCAAATCCCTGCCACTCTTCGAGCCCCATTCCTGGATGGAGGCCCTGGAATTAATCCGGACCAGAAAGTTCTAGCCTAAGGAAAATTCGTTGCCTATCTGTGGCATCTTTTTCACTCGGCTGGGCCGTTGAAGCAATCTCGAATTAAAAAATCTACAAAAGGCCTTTAAAAACGGCGTACTGATGGTTCTATTACCGAAGCGCGTTTTTGGTCCCTCAATTGCCCTTCTTTCCATCGATTGCTTTGTCTTTCTGGTGAGTTGGAGATTGCTTTCTGTGCGATTTCCCACTGGAGGAGCTGCCCATGATGGAATGGATTCGCCGCGTGTTTCACGTTCCCGCAACTGAGACGCAAACGGGCATTGTTCTCGCTCTCTGCATCTTTGCCATGAGCGTCATGTCCATCGTTCTCGTATGGCAAGCTCAGGTAATTGCCAAGCAGAATGCCGTTATTCGCATGTTTGAATCCCGATTGGGTAGCTGATACTCTTTCCGCTACAGCCTCTCGCCCTTCTATTTTTTTTCTCCTTCTTTCTTCGCGGCAGCATGCTCCCATTGTCTCGGCAGGGAATTTCCTTCCAGGGAGATAGTTAGTCGTGATTGGTATACTCGCAATTCTGATGCTCGCGTTCTCATTTTCGCTTGTGTCCGCAGCTCAAAACGGCTCGGTGCACGTCTCCGGGCCTCAGAGCAACAGCTCACTTCACCACGCTCATCACAGCTCCAACCATCACAGTGGGAAGCGCCACGGGAGCCAGCACCATTCCTCACACACGCCCCATCATCCGCAGTGAGAAACACCGCAACTCGATTTTCAGATGGAATCGCGTAAGAAGCCGGCTGGCCGATTAGGAACCGGCCAACCAATAGAAAAGGGCCCCGTATCGGGGCCCTTTTTTCGTTTTTGTTTTATCGCGTTGTGAGCAGGACTAACTACTTCCTGTTCGCCCGCGATTCGCACCGCGTGCGCGGTGTGTTCAGCATTGCTGCGCTTCTAAGCCCGGTGGAGTCATTGATCCCCTCCGAAGCTCACGGAGCTCACAACCTCCTTCTACGCCTTGGATTGGCCGTCTGCAAGCTTTTTTTCTGCTTGGTGTATGAGACACACCTATCTCGCGTCGCGCCCATCGATTGATCAGTGAATTTCCCGGATTACTTGATGAACAGGCTCTCGCGCAACTGGTCGCGACCCACAAAGGACTTCATCGTACGAAATCTTCCAAACAATTCCTGGATTTCCCGGTTTTGCAACGGCTTGTGCGCCGGCAAGATCGGCTTAGAACTCAGCACCTGCAACGTATTCGTATCCGTCACACGATACCGCTGAAAGCCCTCTGGCTTCTTGCTGTGAAATAATCCCAGCACTACCCCGCCGGGCCGGAGCATCTCCGTCAGATGCCCAACAAGCTGTTTCACTAATTCTGGTTCCAGATAATCCAGTGAATCCCACAGCAACAAGGCATCGAACGACCCTGCCGGATACGGAAGATTTTCTTCCAAGAACTTCTTTGCGAGCGCTTCCGGTGTGCGTTTCGCATGCTCCTCGGCAGTCAATTCTGCCTTCTTATTTGCCAGTTCCTGAGACTGAAATTCCGCCCAACTGTGCAAAATGTCATCGGAGGTGACCCGAAACCCGCGCTCGATGAAAAAATTCAGCGTCGTCTGCCACGCCGGACCCAGATCCAACAGCGTCCCGCGGCCCAGTCCCTCCAGGTTCCACAAAAATTCCCTCAAACCGTTGGAAACTCGCGTAGTTTCCTGCATTTCTGGCTCACGATGTGCTCCCACCTCAACCGCCCCGGTATGCCCGTTGCTGCCATTGCTTCCCTTCGGCAGCGTTCTCGCGCCTTCCCGCGGTGCGTGTCCGCCAATCGCAATCCCGAGCTTGTTCAAAAGCCCCATTGCCTAATCCGCCCCTGCCGTGGCTGCACCCGGCGTCGCGTTTGCGTCCTTCGTGGTCGCCTCTGCCGCTTTGTTGTGTTCGGCCTTCTTATTCCGTCCTGATCCTTCCACGGCTGTCACCTTACTTGCCGCCTTTCCCGCCTCCACTTTGCCGCGCAGCTCTGCGCCATCCTCAATCGAAATCCTCTCAGACTTCAACTCTCCTTGTACGCGAGCCGTGTGCCAGATCTGAATACGCTCATCCGCCGTAAATTTTCCTTCCGCTTTTCCGCGCAAAACGATTTCCCTTGCAGAGATTTCCGCTTTCACCGTTCCATTCGGTCCCACCGTAAGTCCTGAATTCGCCAGCGTGATCTTGCCCTCGATCACCCCGTCAACGAACAGGTCTTCGGTTCCTTCCACTTCCCCTTTAATCCTGATCCCCTGGCTTATGCATGCCGCTGCCTTACTTCCTACGGGAGGTGTACTACTGAGAGAGCTAGTTCCCACCTTTGTAGAGTTTGCTGTGCTGCCAGACTGTGAAGGCACTTCGGCGTTTCCTTGCGGATTCCCATCTTCCTTGCGCCACATGGGGACACCTCTAGGTAGCTAATCTCATTTCAAAGTCGCCTGTCGTGGCTGGAGTTCCGTTGCGACTCAGAATCTTCATGATATTACGGCACTTAGGCGATGTAAAGGGCAAGTGCACTATTTTGCACAGGCAGTGTGACCAAATTGTGCATGAGTTTTCCCTCAGCCACGCTCTGTGTTGTTGTCCCTGTTGTACTACTGGCTGAACCGGTATCCACGCTTCGTAATTCCCACATCGCCTCGGCCATCCCCGCTAGTTCCCGCGTGAACAACTTGATCGATTTCCTTTTTTCCCACCACCGCTCCGGATCAAAGTCTCCGTCCCGCGCGCTTGCCACACTTACCTTGATTCCCGCAGGAAACACTCTCCCGCAGATAAAACGCACTCTGCGTGTGTGATAGTTGGAGGTCACGATCACTAAAGTACTCCAGTGATGGTCCTTTGCCAGTTTTGCTACTGCTTCTGCTTCTGCTATTGTGTTGTCGTCATCGTGAGTAAATCTCACGATTTTTTCTTTCGGTACTCCTCGTTCCACCAAGTCATGCTCGATGAGCTCGCTGACGCCCGCAGCCGGTCGCAACCTCCGGCCACTAGCCACGACCTCCGGTGCCACGCCTTGGCGATACAGTTCCGCTGCGTGAGTTGCACGGTCGGCGTAAAAATTGTCGTCGCCCAGGACCACGATCGCATCCGCGTGCGCCGCAGGTTCGTCCACCACCCAGGATTCCGCCAGGAACCTCATGATGGGGTGGCGGGCAAAATACACCAGCGCGCACAACGCTACAACGAAGAGAAGCGCCAAGAGGTTCGTAACGATTCCCCCATACTCCCTCTTCCGCCTCAGTCTCGTCCTCATGAGTTCGGATCGATGGCGCGAAGCTGTTCCGCAGCCTGTTCCGGCAGGATGGCGTTAAAGTAGATTTCCTTGATGCTGTAGGACTTGCTCCGCTTTTCCACAATCGGCATGATTTCGATGTGCCAGTGGTAATCGTCCGCCAGCGTCTTCCAGTAACCTGCAAGCTCGCCCTTCTTATTTCGCGTGTTCGGCGCCGTATGCACGACGAGGTGAAACGCCGGCGCAAATTTCTCCAGCCTTCTTAGCACCCGGCCCAGGAGGGTAGCCAACTGGCGCCGGTTTGAGCCTGGCCGCGATTGCTCGAACAAATGGTTGTGCCGCCGGTGCATCACCCAGATTTCAAACGGGACACGCGACGCATAAGGGCACAGCGCGTAGTAGTCTCCCTGCACGTCCACGATCCGCTTCCCCTGTTTTTCTTCTTGCCGGACGATGTCGCAAAACACGCAGCGCTCGCGGTCTTTATACCATTCGTGCGCCGAACTCAATTCGTACTTGATTCGCCGAGGCACGAAGATGGTCGCCGTCACTTCGGAATGCGCATGGGTCCACTCTTCGCCCGCCATCGCCCCTTGATTCTTGAACACACTCACATACTTGAACCGAGCGTCTTTCTTCAAGTCCGCGATTCGCGACCCCCACACCCAGAGCACGCGATCAATTTCATCGTCCGTCAGTTGCGAGAATCGCTTGTCGTGTTGTCTGGTCTCCACGACAACTTCATGGGCTCCCAACGGTCCCATCTTGTCGTAAATACCTTCGGCCACGCGCGCCGGATCATTTTCTACCTGGTATAACGGATTCGGATGCGGGATCACGCGGACCTGCCACGTCCCTTCTGGCGGCCACGTCAGGATGCTTTTTGTCTGTTCTAAAAGGCCGGGGTCAAATGGGCACGGCAGTTCGGTATCTTCAACGCGTTCGCGCTGTCCGCTTACAACCCAACTTTGTGAGACCGGATCTCGTCGGATTTCCATGAATTGATTATCGAGTGTAGCGCGTCGGCGTGGGTCCCTCTTCGAGCCGGTGGCGGTCCCAGATCGCGCCTTCTCGCCCGTAGTACGCCATTTCAAAATCCTGCGTCAGCTCCAGTGCATCGGTCGGGCACGCATCTTCGCAGAGACCGCAAAACATGCACCGCGAAGTGTCATACGTGAAAAACGTCAATACCTTTCGCCTCGTTGCATCATCCCGTTCCCAGCCAACTACAATCAGGTTCTCCGGGCACGCCAGCGCGCATAAATTGCACGCGATGCAGAGCGTCTCGCCCGTCTCCGGGTTCTTGTTCAGCCGCGGTGCTCCGCGGTAGCGTTCCGCCACCATCGGCCGTTCCAACGGGTACTGCTCAGTGTAAATGTTGCTTGGAAATTGCGTCCGAAAGGTGACCGCCATACCCTTTAGAAAATCAGCTTGGAATATCCGCGATACAAGTTCTTTCATATTCTCAGTCTCTTGCCACCCTGCCCGGTTGTCAAGGACCCTTGCACACCTCAGTGACCAGGCCCCACTGAGGCAAAAGCCTCTCGTGGCGTGTTATTCTCGTGCTCTCATGCCGGACGATCGGTATTTCATGGAGCTCGCTCTCACCGAAGCACGTGCTTCCGCGGAGGCTGGCGAGGTTCCCATCGGCGCAGTCCTCATTCAGAATGGAAACGTACTCGCGCGTGCTGGTAACCGCACCATTCGAGATAACGATCCCACCGCTCACGCCGAAATTGTCACCATCCGCGAAGCTGCGCATCTCCTTGGCAACTACCGGCTCACCCAAACCACTCTTTACGTCACTCTCGAACCCTGTGCCATGTGTGCCGGCGCCATTATCCAAGCGCGCATCCCCCGGCTCGTCTACGCCGCCGATGACCGGAAAGGCGGCGCTTTCCGTTCCTGCTTTGAAATCCTCACATCCGACAAACTCAATCACCTCGTTGACGTAACTTCCGGCCTGCTTGCCGAGGATTCCTCTTCCCTTCTCCAAGCCTTCTTTTCCTCGCGGCGCTAACTTCTGCTATCCGTCCCAGGATTGCCTGTGCCATCGCGGCAAAATAGTCTGTTCACACGATAGCCTTGGCGAACGCAGGTCTGCTAAAATGCAATTTGCGACCATTGCGGAGAGGTGACTGAGCGGTTGAAAGTACTCGCCTCGAAAGCGAGCGTACGGGGAACCGTACCGTGGGTTCGAATCCCACCCTCTCCGCCACTTCCTTTATTCTCTTTCGTTTACGAAGGATGATGTCTATCGTGGTGTCTGCTTTCAGCATTTCCCGCCTGGTCCCGGGCGTAGCGAAAGCCCCAATCACGTGTCCTAACGCGGCAACGGATACGGCAGCGAAAATCGCATCAACATCCTCAAGAAAGTTAAGGTCGGAAAAAGTTGCAATCTCTGCCTAGCCGTATTCGAACCGAACGGTAAATTCCGCGACAAGGTCCGCGTCCGCGGCAAGATCGAACTTCATCCCGAGGGATATTACAACATCGAATGATGGCAGGACGGACGAAAGCGTGAACAGATCAAAGATCGCGCCGAGGTTGTCGCTCGGGCGCGCCGCAAAGCGATTGAGTTCGAAGCGAATCGTGCCGGTATCGAGGTCGTTCAAAAAATCGGGAGTGGTCGCGGGTTTACAAGTAGCATCGACAGGTGTTGTTGTCGACGCAAAGGACGCTGCCGCCCGCGCCTTCTACAAGAAATACGGGTTCATTGAACTCCCCAAAATCGACAAACGACTTTTTCTGCCGATAGCGACGATCGACCAACTTTTTCACAAGAAGAAGAAGCGGCAGAGGTGGTGTTCCTTCGGTCCACATATCTCCGAGGCCAGCAGATCCAATTATTGAGCTAGGTAAGAGAATAGCTACTTGCGCAGCGGCCGTCGCGCCCTGTTGAGTCTGTCCTTGAGGCTCTCTTGGAATGCCGGATCGTTCTTCCGACTGTCGATGTGCTCCGTGATTGCCGCGCGAATTACTTCCGAAGCAGGCATGGATTCGATATCGGCGACTGTTTCGAGAGCCTCGGCTTGTTCAGCGGAAAGTCGTAGAGTCATGGCTTTGAGCTCGTAGCCGCGATAATGAAAGATGAAGTCAGAAGGGACCCAGCACTGTCTTATCATGTTGCCGATGGCAGCGGCTTGAACATTCTTCCGCCCCTCGCGGTCGTGTTCACGTTTGACCCGAAACATTGAGACACACAATTACGAAGGTTTGCTCGGAGTAGCGCGCCGCTCCACGAAAACAGCTTTCAGGCACTTCGCAAACATATTTGGTGGACATTCGGAACTTCCGATACTACACTTCCGCAAATATTTGCGGTTTCTCATCCAAGGGCTAGAGGTTCCGATCTCGGTCTCTGGGCCAGATTCAGACTCGAAATCCTGCAGGGGGGAGAACAATGAAAAGGAATGAGCTATTCCGCGGACTGCTGATTGCGTCTTGTGTGTGGGCCTCAAGCGCCGGGACCGTGTTCGCACAAGAAAAGGCGGCTCCTAAAGCCGTTCAGGTTCATGTGGTCATTACAAACGAGGCAGAGCAGCCTGACAGCGAAGTTCCCGCTTTGCGCCAAGACGACGTAAAGGTTAAGCAAGGCAAGACTTTCCTGCAAGTGACGCAATTGATTCCGGCTCGCGGAGATGCCGCCGCCCTGCAGCTATTCATTCTGATCGATGACACGCTGGACACCCATGTGGGAAACAATCTCGCTGACCTCAAGGAATTTGTGAACGCGCAGCCGGCAACGACCGCGATTGGCATCGGCTACATGTCCAACGCGGGTGTCAACATTGTTCAGAACTTTACCAACGAGCACGCACTGGCTGTGAAGGCGATACGCTTGCCCCGTGGGAATACCTCGACCATGGATAGTCCGTACTTATCGCTCATCAGCCTGGTAAAGGGCTGGCCTCAGCAAAACGTCCGGCGCGAGGTGTTGATGGTGACCGATGGCATCGATCGGCTCCGCGGGGAGAAACCCTCGCCTTCTCAGTTAGGGCCAAGCTTTGGTCCCGTCTACCACAGCATGCCGACCATAAGCCCGGACGTGAATTCAGCCAGCGAAATCAGCCAGCGCTATAACGTCCTGGTTCACTCGCTTTACGCGGTGGGCGTCGGTCGACTAGCGCGAAGCTCTTGGGACCTGCAGATTGGCCTCTCCGGACTTTCCAAGCTGGCAGACGAGACCGGAGGAGAGTGTTTTTCGCTTGGCACCTCAAATCTCGTCAGCTTTAAGCCTTATCTCGAGCGATTGCAGAAGATTTTCGACGGCCAATACTATCTGGTGTTCCTGGCCACGCCGGGGAAGAAGCCCGGACTCCAGCGGGTCAAGGTCACTACCGAAGTGCCGAACGCAGAGATCGCGGCGCCCGACAACGTGTGGGTTGCTGCTGCCAAATGAGCACTCCCTCTTAGTTATGGCTCCGCTCGCAGAAGTATTCCTACGGCCATACGCGCGTCCAATTGTCGGAAGTTTGTCCAATCGTCGAGCTGCGGCTGGTAGTAAACGATCGTGCCCTCGGCATTGCTCTTTTCCCGCGGCCAGCCCATATCCTGAGCAAAACTCGTACTGACCAGACAAGAAATAAGACACACTGCGACCAGGGTTTTCATGATGTTCCTTGTGGCTGGGCGGAAAAGCGGCATCTGGGAAAGCCGCGCGGCAGCTTACCCCACAACCTGACAAAAATCTACAAACCGCTGTTAAGTCGTATGGCTCACAACCGAGACGCGAGTCGACCATCGGCAGCGAATCGGCACTATCCCTTGGCTTTCTTTGGATACAAAAATGCAATTTGGAACTTCAACTGCCAGGTGGGAGACGCCAGATTGTCCTGACGCTTGACATTGCAGGCCTGGACGCTGACGTTTACTGGCTGAAAGCCCAATCGCATGATTCTTCCGATGCCACCACCCACGGGAAGCAAACAGACGTTGCCGCTGGGAGCGTTCCAGTTGGCGTTCACCAGGTGAAATAGGAATGACCGGCTGGGCCTGGATCACCGAGTTGCGATCGCGGGCGAAGGGACCGATATTGAAATTGGCGACATTCGATAACGGCACGCTGATCAAACTGGCGACGGGATTCTGGGTCGCTTTGGCCAGATCTCCCGCGGAAGCTTTAGTGCCCGGTTTCTCCGCTTCCTGCTTCTGCTGCTGGGGCGTCTCTTGGTCCGACTTCCTCATTAAAGTTCGGATTGGGCTCCTGAGCGGAAGCGTACTTGTGGGTAATTGACTGGGCATTTCGATCACCCGCGGGGTGATTGTCATGAGGGCCGTCGTTGACTGTAACTTGAAATAGATTCACACTCAAAGCCATGCGACAGATTATTTTCTGCCTCCTGCTGCTGGTTCTCTTTCCATCGTCGAATCAAGCGCAAGCTCCGGTTTTCGAGATTACCCCGGTGGAGAGCTCGATCAGATTCGACGTGAAGACCTCTGTAAGTATCGCCGGCAAATTTGATAAGTGGGATGCCAGCTTGACATTTGCCTCGCCTGACGAAACAACGGGCGTTTTAGAGATCACGATTCAGGCAGCCAGCGTAGATACCGGGAGCGGCATGAAAAACGGCAAGCTGAAGAGCAAGGATTTCTTTGACGTCGAGCAAAATCCAGTGATCACGTTTAAATCGACGAAAATTGTGAAGACAGGTCACGAAACTTATGAGGTCGATGGCGACTTCACCATCCGTGGAGTATCAAACCCCGAGAAGTTGACGTTAAAGGTCTCTGGCAAGGGGACCGGGGAAGGCGAGATCAAGGGCAAAATGGTGTTCAACCGTAAGGACTACGGGATGAACAAGGGCATCCCGTTCGTCAAGATCGCCGACCATGTCGATGTAACTTTCCACCTCAAAGGCAAGCGAGTCAGCGGGCCTCAGCTGGACTTAAAGTAATGACAAGGAGGTAGGCGGTAAACAGAAGACTTTGAAACGATTCAGTTCGGAATTTCCATCCAACAAGAAGAAAGCTCCTGAAAAAGTCTTCGAACCAAATCCTTGGTGTCTTTGGTGTCTGTTTGAACCCGAAATTGAACCCAAATGCTAGATATGGTAGAAAGAGTTGAAACAGGCGACCTCGTAGAAATCGTCAGTATCCATGCGGTGTTCCTTGATGCCTTTGAAAAACATGCGGGAATAGCGAAGAGGCCGAGGTGAGTATGCCACCCTCTCTGCCACTTCCATTGTTTTTCTTCTTGGAAACGCGTGGTGTCCATCAGGCTGCCGGGCATGCCTAAGCGTGCACGTGCCGCGGTTACAGTAGCGAAAATCGTGTCAATCTCCTCACAAAGGTTAACGTCGGCAAAACATCGGATGGGCAGTTGCCATGGAGCGGGGCAAAATATGGTGCGTTCCCGAAGCACGGGCAAAGTCAGAGAGTAGGAATCCATGACTACGAGTCAACACAAGGCTCACACTCAACTCGGCCGAGCGGCAGTTCGGATCTTTGCGGCTAATGACCGCATGAACCAGATTCTTATCGAACGTCTTCACCCTACGGCTTGGAGAGCCAAACCGCCGGGCAAGGCCCGCAGCATCGCCGCGATCTTCACCCACATGCACAATGTCCGCACGAAGTGGGTTAGGCTTACAGCTCCGCACCTGAAAGTTCCACAACAACTCAACCGCGCGCATTGCACTCCGCAGCAGGCCCGTGCGGCATTGGCCGAGAGCGCAACTCGCTGCGCGGAGATGCTTGCTAAAGCGCTCGGCGGTAATGGGGGCCGCATCGAGAGGTTCCGCAGAGACGGCTGGGCTCGGTCCTGGCCTGTTGGCGTGGAGATGCTGTGCTACATGCTCTCTCACGAAGCCCACCATCGCGGGCAGGTGTGTATGCTCGCTCATCAGCTCGGATTCTCGTTGTCGAACGATGTAATGTCCGGGATCTGGAATTGGGAAAAACTGTGGAAAGACTGCGGGTCGCCTGGTGGCCCCGGCTACGATTCTTAAGGAATCGCAAAATTACGACAGGGGTTTTGCGATGGATGACCTCGTTCATTCCACTTGGCACAAGATGAATCCGTTGGCGGATTCTCGCAGTCCATTCACGGAGAGCGCTCCGGAGTTCAGGCTGCCTGAAATTTGAGGCATGGCGAAGCCAGCCGATTGATACTGCCCGGCATAAGCGCCGGTAACCCCGGAAGCTTGAGAAATCACACCCGGCTGAAAGGGCCAGCAAATCCGTGTAACTCCGCGTGACCAGCGGCACTACCGTCATCTCGTGCCCGCTGACTTCGCCCATTTGCGTGCTGGCGGTTTGCAGGTGCAGCGCGCTTGCCCCCACGGTCATCTTCTCGGTGACTTCTCCCACTTGCAGTGTGACATCCACGACAAGCGGCGCGTTCACTTCCAAGACCAGGCCGGTATTGCGAAAACTTCTGAAGCCCTTCAGCTCCACATCAACCGTGCCTGCTTTCGCCACTTCGCGGCAGAGCGTTCTTGCTCATCCTGTGAGCCTTTCCTTTCCATGGAAACTACTGCAAAAAGACGCGTCGCAAATAAGGCAGGGTTTTGAAAGGTTATTAAAAGCGTTTAATTCAATGCGGCGGAGATGTCAAGGCAAAACACACTGCGTCATGCCCTTGCAGCCTTGCGCGTGACACAAGTTCGCCGAGCAATACGCCGAGCAAGGAAGAAATCTTGCGAGCTGAGGGGGATAACGCGCCTATTCCGCTAACTTTCCCCGCAGAACGATGATCGACGCCTTCGGAAGGACATATTTTGCCGCCGGGCCACCTTTCAGCGTTGTTTTTGTGGCCGGCCCGTCAGGATCCGCATGGCCTCCGGTCTCTGCCTGGTGCCACTGATATTCCGTTGGTCCAAACGTAATGCGCTCCACCGACCCGTCAAAATACCGAGCGTGCTTCACGGTTTCGTCCGCAAACGTCACGCTCACCTCGTGGTCATTCTCGCGGTCCTTGTTGACCAGCATCACCGACCATTGCCCGTCGGGACGCTCCACTGCATACGCCGTAAGCAACACATTGCCTGCATCATCGATCAGGTCGCTTGTGGCCTTAAACAATTTGTGCGGCGCATCCAGCGGTTGCACCCACTCCTTCGTGATCACCTGTGCTGCCAGATACTGCGGCGGATAATTCGTTACACGATACTCCTTGTCCAGCGCCAAAAACTGGCCGCGTCCGCCCGCCGTTGGCATGTAATGAAAATAAAAAGTTCC
>Ga0181526_10003190_pt1 | contig 13562 bp, 11 predicted proteins | sample PEATcosm2014_Bin_35_FD_119750 | JGI IMG/M metagenome (GOLD analysis project Ga0181526, IMG submission 119750) | Peatland microbial communities from MTU Mesocosm Facility, Houghton, MI, USA - PEATcosm2014_Bin06_30_metaG | ecosystem: Environmental > Terrestrial > Soil > Wetlands > Peat | place...
GCCAGGAGCTCGGTGTCGCTGAGCGCGGCGGCACCCAGCTTCTCGAGGCGCTCCTGGGGCCTTTCGCAGGCCGGCATGACCCTGATCCGGTTGGCGCCGTAGGGCGGGGGCGCTGGAAGCGTGGCTTTCATCCGTGCCGGCCACGATGGGTGAAGCCCGCTATTAAACAATCAAAATAGACATGTCGTAAACTGTTTCCAAAGTCTCCGATTCAATCGACATCTCGGGCAAAGGCATGTCCCCGGAGGGCGGGAGCGAAACGGGCCGCGCAATGGGGCGGCGCGGCGAAACCCGGCAACCCTAGAAATGCTTCACGTAGGCGTTGCGCCGCAGGCGCTCGAGCCACTCGTCGGTGCTCTCGCGGCTCATCTGTTGGACCAGGATTCGCTCGATCTGGTCGCGCACGTCGTCGAGGGGCTGTATCCCCGCGTACTTTCGCTCGTCGGCGTAGAGCAGGAAGCAGCCCTCGGCGGTGACCACGGGCTCGGTGCACTCGCCCTGCTTCACGGCAAATAGGGGCTCGCTGAACTCCGGCTTCAGGTCCGAGCGCTTCTGCCAGCCCCAGTCGCCGCCCTTGGCCCGGCGGGAGTCGGCGCTGTACTCCTTCGCCAGGTCCTCGAATTTTTCCCCCGAGCGCAGGCGCAGCAGGATGGAGTCGGCCTTGCCGATGAGGGTGCCGTCCGTGTCGCCAGGACCGCGGGTGAGCTGGATCAGGCGCAGGTGGACGCTGTCGTCCTGGTAGAACTTGTCCTTGTTCTCCTTGTAGTACTGCTCGATCCGGACGGGACTCACGATGCTCTGCGACTTGTGCTGCTGGTGAGTCATGTAGTTGTAGATGATGTCCTCCTGCACCTCCTTGCGGTAGTCGCGCATGGTGGAGCCGCGGGCGCGAAGGTAGGCGAGGAACTTCGAGCGGTCGTTGTCAAACTGGTCCGTCAGCTCCTGGGCGATCTGGTCATCGACAAAGCTGTCCGGGACATGCCTCTTGTCGTCCTTTTCGAAGTCCTTGATGATAAGGACCCTGTCAATCAGGTTCTGGATGGCGTTATCCTGGAGGGCGTCGAGCTTCTGGTTGAACTCCTGCTCGCTCCGGGCCTCCCGCTGGAGCTGCGGGATCAGGGGAGCAACCTCTCGGCGCACGTCGTCGATCGTGATTATCTTGTCCTCGGCGATCGCCACTATGCCGTTGGCAAACCGCAGGTTGAGGTTGTCGTCCGCCGGGGGGGCTATCTGGGCGCGGGCTGAGACCGCGATCAGGAAAGCGGCGCAGGCGGCGCCGGCAATGCGGGTCAGGGTCATGGATTCGGCAGTTGTTTCAAGAAAGCGATAATCTCCTTCAACCGTAGGTGCGGGCGCGGCGCGGTCAACCTTGGAAACCGGGCGCCGTTCATCACCCAGTCGTCCCGCTGCCCGCTGCCGCGCAGGCATTTCAGGCGGCTCGATTCCGATTCGACGGACAAAATCCCCTTTTGTTCCGCCAGGACCCGTATCTCGGTGACCTGGAGCAGCGCGCGCGCCTCGGGTCCGGGCCTGCCGAACCTGTCCTTCAGCTCGGCCTCTATCTGGCGGACCGCCTCCACGGATCCCGCCATGGCCAGCCTGCGGTAGGCGTCGATGCGCAGGCGGGTCTCGCCGATATAGGCCGAGGGTATGCGGGCCTGGAGGGTGCCGATGGCCGGGCCGCCGGACTCGTCCTCGGCGTCCTTCAGGGCGGTGTACCCGTCCTCGTGGCGCCCGGTCGGGGAACCCTCGGCGGGTCCGCCCTCGCCGACGAAGACAAAGTCGAGCTTCACGCTTGCGCGAAGGGCGGCGGCGGACTTTTCACCCTTCAGCCTCGCGACGGACTGGCGCAGGAGCTGGCAATAGAGCTCGAAGCCGACTCCGACGATGTGGCCGCTCTGCTCGGGGCCAAGCAGGTTGCCGGCGCCGCGCAGCTCCAGGTCGCGCATCGCGATCCGGAACCCGGCGCCCAGCTGCGTGTGCTGGCGCAGGGTGCTCATCCTCTGGCGCGCGTTGTCCAGAAGCCGGGTGTGGCGGTGGAGCAGGAGGTAGGCGTACGCCTGGTGCTTGAAGCGGCCGACGCGGCCGCGCAGCTGGTAGAGCTGCGAGAGGCCGAAGCGGTCGGCGCCCTCGATGATGAGGGTGTTGCAGTTGGGAATGTCCAGGCCGCTCTCTATGATCGTCGTGCAGACGAGCACGTTGTACCGCCCCGCTACGAATTCCGTCATGACGCGCTCAAGGTCCGAGGCGCCCATCTGGCCGTGCCCGACCCCGAATGCAAGGTCGGGCATGAGCTGCCGCAGCCGCGCCGCGACGAGGTCTATCGTGCCCACCCGGTTGTGGAGGTAGAACACCTGGCCGCCCCGGCGCATCTCGTGCCGGACCGCGTCGACGACCACCTTCTCGTCATACGTCTTCACGATCGTCTGGATGGGGTGCCGGTTGACCGGGGGCGTGTCTATGACGCTCATGTCCCGCGCGCTCGTCAGGGCGAGGTAGAGCGTCCTCGGAATGGGGGTGGCGCTCATCGACAGGACGTCGACCGTCGCCCTCATGCCCTTGAAGGTCTCCTTGTGCTTCACGCCGAAGCGCTGCTCCTCGTCCACGATCACGAGGCCGAGGTCCCTCGGGGCGATGTCGGGCTGCAGGAGCCGGTGGGTACCTATCAGGATGTCGACGCCGCCCGAGGCGACGGCCGCCAGGATCTCCCGCTGCTCGCGCCGGGACCGGAACCGGCTCAGCATTTCGATCGAGACCGGATAGCCCGCCATGCGCTCCCGAAACGTGTTGAGGTGCTGCTGCGCGAGGACGGTTGTCGGGACAAGGACGACCACCTGCTTGCCGGCCTGGACCGCCTTGAAGGCCGCCCTTAGGGCCACCTCCGTCTTCCCGAACCCGACGTCGCCGCATATCAGCCGGTCCATCGGCCGCGTCCGTTCCATGTCGCGCTTGGTCTCCTCTATGGCGCGCTGCTGGCCGGGAGTCTCGGTGAACGGGAATGAGGCCTCGAACTCCGCCTGCCAGTCCGTGTCCGCGGGGAATGCGAAGCCCGCCTGGGCCTCGCGGCTGGCCTGGATCCTCAGGAGCTCGGCGGCGAGGTCGACCGTGGCGCGCTCGACGGCCCGGCGGGCCTTCTCCCAACGCAGGGTGCCGATCCTGCCGAGCTGGGGCTTGATGCGCCCGAGGCCGACATACCGGCTTATGAGGTGGGACTCCTGGAGGGGGACGTGGAGGGTCACCCCGCCGTCAAACTCGACCGATATCACCTCGCGCAGGCCCTGGGCGGTGTCGATCTTCGTCACCCCCCTGTATAGGGCGATGCCGTGCTGGAGATGGACGACGTAGTCGCCCTCGACCAGCTCGGCGAAGTCGAGGAGCTGGTCCACCTGCGCGACGGACGCGCGGGGCCGGCCGGCGGCCGCCGGCCTCCTCGCCCTCTTGCGCCCAAACACCTCGGTCTCGGTGACAAAGACCAGGCCCCGGCCGCCGCGGCCCATGGCGAACGCGGCGCCTGCCCGGGAGGTTGCCCTGAACCCCTCGTTCAGGCCGCCCCGGAAGAACCTGGGCTCCGGGCCCGCGAGCGCCGCATGGGCGGCGAGGATCTCCCTCATTCGCCTTTCCTCGCCCTCCTTGGAGGCCGCGAAGACGATCGTGAATCCCTCGCTCCTCCACTCGGCGAGCCTCGAGAGGAAGGCGCGCCGCGCGTCGTCCTCGGCCTGGAGCCGGTCCCTGGCCAGGAGCGCCTCGGAGGGAAGCCTCCTGTGGTCCTCCAGGCTCTCGGTGTCCCACTCCGTCCCGGGGCCTGCCGCCCCGAACGTGGCCGACGCCTCGTCGATCTCGGAGAACCCGAACGCGGCGGCGCACCCCGACAGGAGCTGGGCGAGGCCGTCGGAGCCGTCCTGCGCGAACGAGCGGAACTCCTCCTCGAGGGAGGCGGGCTCGATCAGGGCGAGATGGGCGGCGGGGCCCAGGTAGTCGGAGATCCCGGTCTTGGCGGACTCGAGGCGCAGGCGGGGCGACGCCCCGACGGCGATGGCCTCGACGCGCGCCCCGGAGCGCTGGGTCACCGGGTCGAAAGCCCGGATGTCCTCGATGACGTCCCCGAAGAAGTCGAGGCGGTAGGGCTCGGTGGCCGTGACGGGGTAGACGTCGATGATGCCCCCCCGGACGGCGTAGTGGCCCGGGGCCTCGCAGACCGCCTCGCAGTCGTAGTCGAGGTCTCGGAGCTTCCCGAGGAGCCCCTGGAAAGGCTGGGTGCTCCCGCGCGACACGGCGATCTCGCGCGCCGCGTAGTGCTCGATCGCGGGCACGGGCTGGAGCAGCGACGCGGGCGTCGCGAACACCGCCAGGGGGGCCGCCCCGCCGGCGCGGGCCGCCCGCAGCCGGGCCAGCACCGTGAGCCTCTCGCCCGACGCCGCGAAAGCCTCGCGCATGTCGCGGCTGTCCGGGATCGATTCCGGGAACACCAGGGCCTCCGGGGGCGGGTCCGAGCCGAACGCGCCCGAAAAGAAGGCGACATCCTCGGCGAGCTGCTCGGCGGCCCTGAGGTCCTGGGCCACGACCACCCACACCGGGGAGGCGTGGACGCGCATCGTCTCGGCGATCACGGCCGCGCGCGCCGCCGGGCAGACCCCGACGAACCTGTGCCGGGCGCCGCCGGTCATTTCGCGGGAGGGCCCGAGTCCAGCTCCTTGAGCGCAGCCCTCGCCGCGTCCTCCTCCGCGAGCTTCTTGGAGGTCCCCCGGCCGAGGCCAATCCGGCGATCGAGGAGGAAGACCGCGACCTCGAATTCCCGGCTGTGGTCGGCCCCCTCCGCCGCGAGCACCTCGTAGCGGACCGCCTGGTTTCCGTGGACCGGCTGGACGAGCTCCTGGAGGCGCCCCTTGGGGTTGGCGCGGCCCTCGAGCGAGGCGAGGCGCCCGCGCAGGTCGCCGTAGATGCCGAGGACCGCCCTCCGGGCGCCCTCGATCCCGCCGTCGAGCTCGATCGCACCGACCAGCGCCTCGAAGGCGTCCTCGAGCGCCGCGTCCCGGGCCCGCCCGCCGGTCGCCTCCTCGTTTGCCCCGAGGCGGAGGCAGGCGTCGACCCCGATCTCGCGCGCGAGGAGGGCGAGGAACTCCCCCTTGCCGAGGACGGCGCGCCGCTTGGTGAGGTCGCCCTCGCGCCCCTCGGGAAAGAGCGCGAAGAGCGCCTCGGTCAGGATCAGCTGGAGGACGGAGTCCCCGAGGAATTCGAGGCGCTGGTTGTTGCCCGGGGCGGAGGGGTTGTCGTGGAGCCAGGAGGCGTGGGTGAGGGCGCGCTCGAGGAGGGCCGGGTCGCGGAACACGTAGCCGATGCGGCCCTGGAGCCTGTCAAGGTCGCCGGTCATGAGCTCGCGCTCGTGTAGCGCCTCAGCCCGCACCTGAAGACCGCGACGGAGAAGGCGAACCAGGCGATCGTGGCGGCGCAGAGGCCCGCGGCCCACGAGGGCTGGAACCCGTACAGCAGCGTGCGGGCGGGGGCGTTGCTGACGACGACCACAGGCAGGACCCACACGAAAAGGACGCTCAGGGCGCCCTTGAACGCCTTGCTGGGCAGCCGGGAGAACTCCATGAGCGTGAAGTAGCTCCCCTCCACGCCCTGGGAGCTCGTGATCCAGAACGAGAGGGACATCGCAAGGACGAGCGCGCTGTAGTGGATAACGACCCCGCAGGCCAGCATGCACCCGTAGAGTGACAGGTCCCCGAGCCCGGGGTGGAGCCCCAGCTTCCTCACGGAGTAGGCGACCAGCGCCGCGGCGACGACCGAGTTGAGGAGCCCGTCGAGCTCGAGCTTGCGGGTCGAGGCCATGAAAAGCGGGTCGCCCGGCTGGGCCAGGACGAAGTCAAACGCCCCGCTCCGGACATTGCGGCCCATCTCGAAGATGCCGCTCCAGAAGAACCCCATGAGGAAGCGCTGGACCAGCATCGACGTGCCGACGAGGACCAGCATCTCGTACATGCTCCAGCCGGCCACGGAGGAGGTGTGGCTGTAGATGACCCCGACCATCACGATGTTGACCGATATCCAGAGGAGCTCGACGGAGGACCAGACGAGGAGGTCGCCGCGGAACATGGTGGCCCGCACCAGCGAGTATCGGGCGCTGGCGATCCAGATGCGAAGGTAGTGGGGGAGCGTGCCCATGAATGCGGGGTTCAGCCGCCGGCGGCCGTGTGGTGCCTGAGGCCGCGCCGCCAGATGGCCTCGGCAAGGCTGACCAGGGCGACGGCCCAGAGGGCCTGGATGACGAGCCCCTGCTCGGCGAACGCGAGTCCCTGCCTGCCCGTGAGGATGGCGGCGGGGAAGTAGGACTGGTAGAAGAACGGCAGGAACCGCACGACGGAGAACACCCCGTGCGGAAGCAGGTCGAGCGGGAAGAACTGGCCGCCGAGCACCGTCTCGACCGCCATCGACAGGAGGATGAAGCCCTGGATCTCGAGGAACCAGAACGAGAGGAGGCCGAAGCAGTACGCGATGCTGAACTGGATGACCGCGGTCAGCGCGAGCGCGGGGATCCCGAGGGCGATCCGCCAGTAGTCGTGGGGCAGGGCGAGGTAGCCGTGGAAGAAGGGCAGCGCGAGCAGCAGCGCCCCGAGGCCCATGGCGCCGGAGACCACGCGCGCGGCCGCGAAGACGCTCATGCGGTACGCGAAATAGTTTATCGGCTTGAGGAGGAACTGGTTGATGAGCCCGTTGCGGATGTCCTCGCTGATCAGGTAGTCCTCGTTGAAGGCCCCGACGAAGAACCCCATGAAGAAGATGACGATGAAGTAGGTCAGCGTCTGGGCGAAGGTGAAGTCCCCGATCGAGGCCCTCGACGCGAAGACGGCCCCCCAGAGTATGAACACGACGACCAGGTGGCTGAGGGAGAAGAGGCTGCGCACCGCGAAGTTCCAGCGGTACACGAGGTTGCTCTGGATCCCGACGGCAAAGGCGTGGGCGTACTTGGTCACAGTGCGAAGCGCGCGATGACCTCGGCGGCAAGGTTGCGGTAGGCCGTCGTCCCCGGGCTGGACGGGTCGTAGTCGAAGATCGTCTTGCCGAAGCTGGGCGCCTCGCTGAGGCGCACCGTCCTCGGGATGACGGAGGAGAATATCTTGTCGGGCATGTGGGTCCTCACCTCGTCGACCACCTGGCGGGCGAGGCTCGTGCGGACGTCGAACATGGTCATGACGATCCCGCCGAGCTCGAGTCCGGGGTTGACCCCCGCCGTCCTCAGGCGCTCGACGTTGCGCAGGATCTGGCCCAGGCCCTCCAGGGCCATGTACTCGCACTGCAGCGTGATGAGCAGGAAGTCCGCCGCGGCCAGGCTGTTCATCGAGAGGAGCCCCAGCGCGGGGGGGCAGTCGATGATGATCGCCCGGAACCCCCCCGAGGCCACCACGGGCCCGAGGACCCCCCGCAGCCTCATGAGGTAGTTGTCCGTCTGGGAGAGCTCGATCTCGGCGGCCGCGAGGTCCTCCTCGCTCGGGATGAGGGCCAGATGCTCGTAGGCGGTGGGGGTGACCAGGGGGAGGGCCTCGCCCTCGCCCCTGAGGGCGGAGTAGAGGCTGCGGCCCTCCTGCTTCTCGATCCCGAGGGAGCTCGTCGCGTTGGCCTGGGGGTCGAGGTCGATCAGGAGCGTGTGGATCTTCCTCTGGGCAAGGCCCGCCGCAAGGTTGACCGCGGTCGTGGTCTTGCCCACGCCACCCTTCTGGTTGGCGATCGTGAATACGGTGGTGGCCATTTCGGGGGATTCTCGTTTTTCGGATGGCGCGGCGTCAATTCCCGCCGCAAGGCGTTCGGTCTTGAAGTTTGACCGGCGATGGCTGGCATCGGGTGCGATGGCCCCCGAGCCCAAGCTGTCCCCCAAGTCCATCCCGTGCCGCGAGCGCCTGATCCTGGCCCTCGACGTGCCGAGCCTCGACGAGGGCAAGCGGTGGGTGGAGCGCCTCGGGGACTCGGTCGAGTTCTACAAGCTCGGCCTGCAGTTCCTCATGACGGGGCACTACTTCGAGATGGTCGACTGGCTCGACGCGCAGGGCAAGAAGGTCTTCGCCGACGTCAAGTTCTTCGACATCCCGGAGACGGTCCGGCTGGCGGTCGAGCAGCTGAGCACCCGCAAGGTCGCCTTTGCGACGGTCCACGGGAGCGACTCCATGATCGAGGCCGCCGTGTCGGCCCGGGGCCGCATCAAGATACTCGCGGTCACGGTGCTCACGAGCCTGGACCGGGGGGACCTGGAGGACATGGGATACCGGAGCGACCCGGAGGAACTTGTCCTCGCCCGGGCGCGGCGCTGCGTCAGCCTGGGCTGCGACGGCGTGATCGCCTCGGGACTGGAGGCGGCCCGCCTGCGCGCCGAATTGGGATCGGACTTCCTGATTGTCAGCCCGGGAATCCGCGCGGCCGGCGGACCCGCCGGCGACCAGAAGCGGACTGTCGACGTCGGGGACGCCTTCAGGAGCGGGGCCGACTACATCGTCGTCGGCCGCCCCATTCGCCAGGCCGCCGACCCCCGCGCCAAGGCGCTGGAAATCCAGGCGAAGATCTCGGAAGTCTTCAGGCCCTGAACCCATGAGGGCCGCCTCGCTCGCGCTGGTCCTGTCCGCAGCGGCTTGCGCCGGGGCCGGCGGGGCGGCGCCGCGAACCCTGCCGGGGCTGCAGGCCGATGGCACCACGCTCCTCCACAACCAGTGGCCGATCCGGCCGGTCGGCGACCAGGTCGCCCTCGGCGACTTCCCAACAAACATGGCCGTCGATCCCGCCGGCCGCCTGGCCGCCGTCCTTCACACGGGCCGTGGGCAGCACGAGGTCCGGATCATAGACCTTGCGTCGCGGAGGGTCGTGGCCTCGGCTCCGCTCAACGAGGCCTTTTGCGGGATCGCCTTCTCGCCGGACGGGAAGACGCTGTTCTGCAGCGGTGGCAGCGACGGGGTCCTGCAAGTCTTTTCCGTGGCCGGCGGCCAGCTGGCGGCGAGGGACGCCGTGCGGGTCGCCGACAAGGATGACGATTGTGCCGTCGCCGGATTTGCGCTTTCGCGCGATGGGAGGTCGGCCGTCGTGGCGCTCGCCTTTGAGAACCGGGTCGTGCGGGTCGACCTCGCGACGGGGAACCGCGGCTGGTCGGCGTTTGTTGGCGGCGGGCCGCCGGCGCCCATGCGCCGGCATGTCGAACTGCCCTCCGACCAGGCCCTGGCGGGGAGGGAGCTGGTCGCGGACGCCGATCCCCTGAACATCGCCTGGGACGAGGCGCGCGGCCGCGTGTACGCCAGCCTCTGGGGTGAATCCTGCGTCGCGGTGATCGACGCCTCCGACGGCCGCCTCGTCGCGCGGTGGCCCACCGGGCTCCACCCAAACGAGCTGGTACTTTCCCCGGACGGCAGGCTCTTCGTCTCCAACGGAGGGCTCAATTCGGTGACTGTGCTCGACACGGCGGACGGGCACGCGACCGAGGTCCTCTCGTCGGCGTTCGCGCCCGGCGACCTGCCGGGCTCGACGCCGGACAGCCTCGCCCTCTCGGCCGACGGCGGGACGCTCTACGTCGCGAACGCCTACAACAACACCGTCGCCGTGTTCGACGTCGGAACGCGGGGGGCCGGCCGGCCGCTCGGTTTCATACCGACGGGATGGTTCCCGTCGTCCGTGCGGCTGACGCCGGACGGGGGAAGCCTGCTCGTCCTGAGCGCCCGGGGGACCGTCCCCATGGCGGACGCGGGGAGAGAGGACGGAAAGGACTGGCCCAAGATCGGCACGCTCTACCACGGATCCCTCGGGGTGATCGCGCTGCCGGCCGGCGACGGCTACGCGCGCGCGATGACCGAATGGACGGCTCTTGCGCAGAAATGCAGGCCGGCCCCCGTCCGGCCGCCCGAGCCCGGCGACACGATCCCCGGCCGCCCCGGGGATCCCACGCCCATCCGCTACGTCGTATACATCATCAAGGAGAACCGCACCTACGACCAGGTCCTCGGCGACCTGCCGGAGGGCAACGGCGACCCGGCCCTCTGCATCTTTCCGGAGAGGGTGACCCCGAACGTGCACGCAATCGCGAGGCAGTTCGTTCTGCTCGACAACTTCTACGCCAACGCGGAGGTGAGCGCGAGCGGCCACGAGTGGAGCATGGCCGGCTACTCCTCGGAGTTCGTCGAGAAGACCTGGCCCACCTACCTCCGCGACCAGAAGGGCTCGCACGTTCCGTACCCGAGCGAGGGCCACTATGCCGCGGCGATCCCCGCTCTCGGGTACATCTGGGACCGGGCGGCCGCCGCCGGAGTCACCTACAGGAGCTACGGCGAATTCACCGTGAACCCCAGGTTCGCGGGAGACCCGGCAACGTCCAACCTTCCCGCCCTCAGGGGCCACCTGGATCCCGCGTACTACGGATGGGACCTGGATTACCCGGACCAGAAGCGGGCCGACGAGTTCATCGCCCAGCTGCACGCGTTCGAGGCCGCGGGAGACATGCCGAGGCTCCAGATCGTGAGGCTCCCCCAGGACCACACCCACGCGGCCGTTGCGGGAAAATGGACGCCCGAGGCGATGGTCGCCGACAACGACCTGGCCCTCGGGCGCATCGTCGAGGCGGTCAGCCGGTCGAGATTCTGGGCCCGCACGGTTGTCTTCGCCGTCGAGGACGACGCGCAGAGCGGGCCCGACCACGTGGACGCCCATCGGACCGAGGCGCTTGTCGCCGGCCCGTATGTGAGGCGCGGCGCCGTGGACTCCACCGCGTACACCACGTGCTCCATGCTGCGGACGATCGAGCTGATCCTTGGCATGGAGCCCATGTCGCAGTTCGACGCCGCGGCCGCCCCGATGAGGGCGAGCTTCCAGCCCGCGGCCGACCTGTCGGGCTATCACGCCCTGAAGGCGCGGGTCGACCTCGATAGCAGGAATGAGGGGAAGGGGACGCTGGCGAGGATATCAGCCGGCTTTGACTTCTCGCGCGAGGACCTCGTGGAGGACCAGGCGTTCAACCGGGTGATCTGGGCGGCGGTCCGGGGCGCGGACGCGCGCCTCCCGGCCCCGGTCCACGCCGCGTTCGTCCGCCAGCTGCCCGGGACCGACGGCGACGGCGACGGCGACTGAGCGCCCGCGGTCAGTCGCGGTCCGGCGGCTCGTAGGGGATGGGGTTGATCCCCTGGGCCCGGCAGATGGCGATGTCCACGATCGAGTACTGCGCGGTGCCGAGGTAGGGGAGCGTCGCCTGGAGCTCCTTGGCTCCCTCGGCCACGGCCGCCGAGAATGGAGCGGCCCCGAGGAACGTGGTCTCGAACGCCACCAGCCGGCCCCCCTCGGGCGCGTCGTAGAATCCCGTGAAGCAGTGGCCCGGCCTGAAGAGCAGGACGGGCCGCAGCCCGATCTTCCTGAGCACGGAGGCAAAAAGGACCGAGGCGTCCACGCAGTTAGCGCCGTGGTCGCGCACCGACTGGTCGAGGAACCGGACGTACTGCGTGGATACGAGCGGCGACGTGCTGCTGTCGGTCGCGACGTTGACGTAGCTGAGACCGCGGGCGGCGAGCGCGTCCCAGATGGCCTGGGCCTGCAGCACCGCGGCCCGCGGATCCGCCTGGTACCCGGTGAAGGCCCGCGCGCCCCCGGCGGCGGCGGCCTCCTGGAGAAGCTCGTTGATCCACGGATGATCCTCGTTGACGAAGGCCGCGAAGCACACGCTCGTGTCGAGCCACTGGCCCGTGGAGCTGTTGTAGATGCGCGAAACGGCCTCGTTCACCGAATGCAGCGTGCAGACGAGGGTCGCCTCGCCCCGCGGCCTGCCGTCCACGAGGAGGGTCGCGACAAAGGTCTGCGGCTGCATCTGGGTCGTGCGCCGCAGCGCGTCGAAGTTCCAGGGGAGCTCGGGGTTCAGGGTCGCGCCGCCGCCGGTCGCGTCGAAGCCGACCTGGACCGGGCGCAGGAAGAGGCCCGAGTCGATCCGCAGCTGCAGGCTGCCCGGGGAAGGCAGGTTGCGCAGCGTGACCGTGAGGCCGCGGGAGTATTCGGGGTAGGAGGCCCCGAAGGACAAAAGGAGCGACGGGAATATGTTGTTCTCGAAAGCCCCGGTCATCTCCAGGGAGGGGGCCAGAGCCGGCTCGGCGGGAGCCTCGGCCGGCGGCTGCGTCGCGGCCGGCCGAGCGGACGCCTGCGGCGCGGCTCCCTGCGCCTCGCCGAACCTGACCCGCTGGATCGTCATCCCCAGCCTGACCCCCATCGCGACCAGCAGAAGGGGGATGACTCCGTATCGGGTGATTCGGCTCAGGGGTCTCTTCTTGGAGCCCCGCGCGGGCGCCTGCCTTGTGGGGAGATCTGTCACCTGGGGAGGGTCGGACCAGGGAGCATGGGGTTTAATCCTTGCGTGTGCAACCCAGCGGACTTGAAAGGGTCCAACAAATTGCCCATGCCGAAGCGAAGCCTATCAGCCCTGGCCGCCCTTCTTGGCGCGGCCCTGCTCGCGGGTTGCGCGCAGATGTCCACCCACACGCTGCCCAAGGCGGACATCAGCCACTACAAGCACATCTTCGTCGAGCACCGCCTGGCCGACAGCTACGGCGTCGCCGACGAGGTGGCCCGCCAGCTGCGGGCGATGGGCTACGACGCGTCCGCCGGGGCGCTGACGATGCTACCCGAGGAGGCGGAGCTGATCGTCTCCTACGACGACATGTGGACGTGGGACTTCAACACCTACATGATCGAGTTCGACATGCAGGTGAGGCTGGCCCACTCGGACAGGATCCTGGCGGTCGGGCACTACTACAAGCCGACCATGGTCTTTGGGCGCCCGCCGGAGGGGATGATCCACGAGCTGCTGGCGAGGATGTTCAAGCACGCGTGATTCGCGCGGCCGTCGCCGGCCGCCTCGGGACCGTGGCTCATCACGAGCAGGTCGTGCGTGGGGGCGGGCGCCCGTTGCGGCCTCCGGCCGGCGGGTTCGCCGCGGGTTGCGGGTGCGTCTTTTCTGGCTCCGTTGGTGTCCATGGTTTTTCGGGTTTGGAGCCCCACCGTGGCCCCCGCCGCGGGGGCAAAAAAAAGCCCCTCCGGCGCGGGCGCCGGAGGGGCAGATCTTTGGTCAATGATCAGAGCCCTCGCGGCGCGGGAAGCGACGAGACGATGACGGCCGAGGATGCGGCAGCGGCAGCGGACGGGGCTCTGGAGGGAAGGTTCATCGGCGGCCCGAGAAAATGGAGCTTGCCCGCCCCCTGTCAAGGCCGTGGGGCATATCCCGGGGGCCGGGTTGGAATAAACGCAAAGATGGGCTACTCTAACGTCCAGTGAAACAAGCGCTCCCCCTGGTTGCCCTTTTTGCCGCATCCGCGATGCTGGCCGATCCCGCCATGAAATCGACGAACCCGACCGATCCCCAGGCCCAGGGCCCCGCCTGCGCGACGGACCCGAAAATGTCCGCGTGCGGCCTTCCCTCAAAGGTCGTCATCGACATGTCCAAGGCGCAGGTGAGGCACACCGATGCCGAGTGGCAGCGTCTCCTCACGCCTGAGCAGTACGAGGTCACCCGCCTCCAGGGGACCGAGCCGGCATTCGGCAACGCGTACTGGGACAACCATGCGGAC
>Ga0181526_10003192_pt1 | contig 13555 bp, 9 predicted proteins | sample PEATcosm2014_Bin_35_FD_119750 | JGI IMG/M metagenome (GOLD analysis project Ga0181526, IMG submission 119750) | Peatland microbial communities from MTU Mesocosm Facility, Houghton, MI, USA - PEATcosm2014_Bin06_30_metaG | ecosystem: Environmental > Terrestrial > Soil > Wetlands > Peat | place...
CGTGCTCCTCGGGCGCCGACGCGATCGGCACCGCGATGCGCTCGATCCGCTGCGGCGACGCCGTCGCGGTCGTGACCGGCGGCGCCGAGGCCGCGCTGACGCCGCTCTCGAAGGCCGCCTTCGGCGCGCTCGACGCGCTGTCCAAGGTGGGGATCTCGCGGCCCTTCGACGCGCGCCGCGACGGCTTCGTAATGGGCGAGGGCGCGGGCGTGCTGGTGCTCGAGCAGGGCGAGGCGGCCCGCGCGCGCGGGGCGCGGATCCTCGCCGTCGTGCGCGGCTACGGCGCGACCGCCGACGCCCACCACGTGACCGCGCCCCACCCCGAGGGGGAGGGGGCTGCGCGCGCGATCGTGCGGGCGCTCGAGGACGCGGGCTGCGCGCGCGAGGAGGTCGTCTACGTCAACGCCCACGGCACCTCGACGCCGCTCAACGACCGTGCCGAGACGATCGCGCTGAAGGCCGCGCTCGGCGAGCACGCGCGGACGATCCCGGTTTCCTCCACCAAGTCCGCGATCGGTCACCTGCTCGGCGCCGGCGGGGCCGTGGAGGCGATTGCGACTATCCTCGCACTACGCGCCAGGCTGATTCCGCCCACGCTCGGCTGGGCCGAGCGCGATCCGGATCTCGACCTCGACTACGTGCCCGACCGCGCGCGACCGCTCGACCTCGCTGACGGGCGGCGGCCGATCGCGATCTCCAATTCATTCGGCTTCGGCGGCCACAACGCCGTGCTGTGCCTGGAGGCAACATGACGCTTGCACTCGTCCCACGACCCGATGAGCGACTGACCCCGATGGAGCGCCTCGAGGTGCTCTGCGACCCGGGCTCGCTGGATCTGCTGCGCACCGAGGTGCTCTCGCGGCGCATGGGAGAGAAGGCGCGACCCGGCGACGGTGTGCTCGGCGCCAGCGGGCGCGTCGACGGGCGGGTCGTCGCCGTCTTCGCGCAGGACGCATCGTTCGCCGGCGGCTCGCTGGGGGAGGCCCACGCCGACACCGTCGTCGCCGTGCTCGAGCTGGCGGAGCGCTCGCGCGTGCCGGTGATCGGCTTCGTCGAGTCCGCCGGGGCACGCATGCAGGAGGGGCTCGCGGCGCTCAGCGGCTACGCGCGGATCTTCCGCAAGCACGTCGCGCTGTCCGGGTACGTGCCGCAGATCTCGGTGATCTGCGGTCCCTCGGCGGGCGGCGGCTCCTACGCGCCCGCGCTGACCGACTTCGTGATCATGACCGAGAGCGCCAGCATGTTCCTGACCGGTCCGGGCGTCGTCGCGAAGGTCACCGGCGAGGATGTCGACCAGGCCGCGCTCGGCGGCCACCGCGTGCACGAGCGCAACGGCGTCTGCCAGCTCGTCGCACCGACCGACGTGGACGCGGCGCTGCTTGCGCGCGACCTGCTCGACTACCTGCCCCAGAACTGCGAGGAGCGCCCGCTGCGCTGGCCGGCGGTCGATCCGCCGGGTCAGCAGCCCGACAGCGTCGTTCCGCGCGAGGATCGCAAGGTCTACGACGTGCGCGAGGTCGCGCGGGCGCTGCTCGACGGCGGCCGGATGCTCGAGATCTCGCCGCGCTGGGCGCGCAACGTGGTCTGCGCGTTCGGGCGCCTCGACGGGCGCTCGGTCGGGATCGTCGCCAACCAGCCGCACTACCTCGGCGGCGTGCTCGACGTCGACGCCTCGCAGAAGGCCGCCCGCTTCGTGCGGACCTGCAACCTGTTCAACATCCCGCTGGTCGTGCTCGTCGACACGCCCGGCTTCCTCCCCGGCACCAAGCAGGAGAAGCTCGGCGTGATCCGCCAGGGCGCGAAGCTCGTCTACGCCTTCTCCGAATGCACGGTCCCGCGCGTGACGGTGATCCTGCGCAAGGCCTTCGGCGGCGCCTTCATCGCGATGAACAGCAAGGACCTCGGAGCGGACTTCGTCTTCGCCTGGCCCTCGGCGCAGCTCGGCGTGATGGGCGCATCGCAGGCCGTCGAGATCATTCACCGTCGCGAGATCGAGGCCGCGGCCGACCCGATCGCGGCGCGCGACGCGCTCGCCTCCCGCTACGCGGACGAGCATCTGCATCCCGGCGCGGCGACCGCCGACGGCCACGTCGACGAGGTGATCGCGCCCAGCGAGACGCGCGCGCGGGTGGCCGCCGCGCTGGCGGCGCTCGACTCCGCTTCGCTGCGGCGCTGGCCGGCGGGGAACATCCCCCTGTGAGCATGCTGAGCGGCAAGCGGCTGCTGATCACGGGTGTGCTGACGCGCGGCTCGATCGCCTTCGAGGTCGCCCGGCAGGCGCAGGAGAGCGGGGCCGAGATCGTGCTGAGCGGCTTCGGCCGCGGGATGGGGCTGACGGAGCGCGCCGCCAAGCGCCTGCCCGATCCGCCGGACGTGCTGGAGCTCGACGTCAACTCGCCCGAGGATCTCGCGCGGGTCGCGGCGGAGCTGGGCTCGCGCTGGGGCGGCGAGCTGGACGGCGTGCTGCACGCGATCGCCTTCGCCCCGCCGGACGCGCTCGGCGGCGGCTTCCTCGACACGCCGGCGAGCAGCGCGATCACCGCGTTCGAGACCAGCGCCTTCTCGCTGAAGGCGCTGGCCGCCGCGCTCGCGCCGCTGCTCGAGGCCGGCGAGCACGGTGGCTCGATCGTCGGGCTCGACTTCGATGCCAGCGTGGCCTGGCCGGTGTATGACTGGATGGGCGTCGCGAAGGCCGCGCTCGAGGGCGTCTCGCGCTACCTCGCGCGCGACCTCGGGCCCCGTGGCGTGCGCGTGAACCTGGTCTCGGCCGGGCCGATCGAGACGATCGCCGCCGGCGGGATCCCCGGCTTCGATCAGCTCGCGTCGCTGTGGCGCAGCGGCGCCCCGCTCGGCTGGGACACGCGCGACGCGGCACCGGTCGCCGCCGCCGTCTGCTTCCTGCTGAGCGACCATGCGCGTGCGATCACCGGGGAGATCCTGCACGTCGACGGCGGCTTTCACGCGATCGGCGCGGTGGCGCCGTGAGCGACACCGTGCTGCTCACCGGCGCCACCGGTTTCCTCGGGATGGAGATGCTCGCCCGGCTGCTCGAACAGGACGACGGCGACGTCGTCTGCCTGATCCGGGCGCCGTCGGCGCCGGCGGCGAGCGAACGGCTGGCGAGCGTGATCGAGCGCCTCTACGACGAGCCGCCGGCGTCGCTGCAGCGCGTGCGGGCGATCCCCGGCGACGTCGCGGCCGAGGATCTGGGGCTCGCGAAGTCGGACCGCGAGGCGCTGATCTCGGACGTCACGGCCGTCGTGCACTGTGCCGCCTCGATCTCCTTCGACAACTCGCTCGAGCAGGCACGCACCGTGAACACCGCGGGGGCGCTGCGGATGATCGAGCTGAGCCGCGCGATCGCCGCCGGCGGGCGGCTGCGGCGGCACCTGCACGTGTCGACGGCATACGTCGCCGGGCGCTTCCACGGGCTCTTCAGAGAGACCGACCTCGATCTCGGCCAGGGATTCCGCAACACCTACGAGCAGTCGAAGTTCGAGGCGGAGAAGGCGATCAGCGAGGCCGGCGACGGGCTGCCGCTGGCGATCGCGCGTCCCTCGATCATCGTCGGCGACAGCCACAGCGGCTGGACCTCGGCCTTCAACGTGATCTACTGGCCGATGCGCGCCTTCTCGCGCGGGCTGATGGACGAGGTGGCGATCGACCCCGACGGCGTCGCCGACATCGTCCCGGTCGACTACGTCGCCGACGGCCTGATGGCGATGCTCGCCGACGCGAGCATTGGCGGCACCGTCGCGCTCGTCGCCGCCGGCGCCGCGCCGACCAACGCGGAGCTGATCGACCTGGCCTGCCGGCAGTTCGGCCGCGAGCCGCCGCGAATCGTCGCCGACCCCGCCTCGCGCCTCGCCGATGCCGATCTCTACGTCCCGTACTTCGGGATCGGCGCGACGCTCGACGATGCCCGCGCGCGCGAGCTGCTCGGGCCGCTCGGGATCGTTGCGCCGCGCCTGCGCGACTACTTCGCGAGGCTGATCGAATACGCCGAGCACGCCCACTGGGGCAAGCGCCCGATCACCCGCCAGGCCGCCGCGGCGGCCGCCTGACCGCGCGCGCCAATGCCGAGGGCGACCGCCGCGCAGCTCCGACGACAAACCCGCTGCGGGCCTTGCCTTCCACGGCACTGGTATGTAAGTATGCAGAGGTGACCGACGTGGGCATCGAGCGGCCGCGCGACATGCGCATCGACCGTCTGCGCGCCAGCTCCGCCGCCGGACCGGCGAGCCGCCAGGCCTACCGGGCGCTCCGCGACGCGATCATCTCGACCGAGCTCGAGCCGGGCCAGCGACTGTCGGAGAACGAGCTGGCCGAACGCCTCGCCGTCAGCCGCACGCCGATCCGCGAGGCGCTGATCCGCCTGCGTGACGACCGCTTCGTCCAGATCGTGCCGCAGCTGGGGACCTTCGTCACGAGGATCAGCACCGCCGCGGTCGAGGACGCCCAGTTCATCCGCGAGTCGCTGGAGTGCGCCGCCGTGCGCCTCGCGGCGACCCGCGCGCAGCCCGGCGATCTCGCCGCGCTCGCCGGTCTCGTGCGCCGTCAGGCAGAGGTCGTCGGGCAGGGTGACTACGAGCGCTTCGCGGTGCTCGACGACGAGTTTCACGCCGCGCTCTGCGAGCTGGCCGGGCGCGCCGTCGCCTGGGAGGTCGCGCAGCGCGTCAAGGGACACCTCAACCGCGTGCGCCGCCTCAGCCTGCCGCAGCCCAACTATCTCGACGAGATGGTCGCCGAGCACCGCCTGGTGCTCGACGCGCTCGACCGTCACGACCCCGACGCCGCGGAGGCGACGCTGCGCCACCATCTGCGGATGGTCCTCTCGGCGCTGCCGGCGATCCGCGCCCAGCACCCCGAGTACTTCGAGGACACGGAGCGCGGCTGATGTCGATCGCGACGGCCACGCTGCGTGGCCTCTACGAGCAGATGCTGCTGATCAGGGTCTTCGAGACGGAGGCCGAGCGCCAGTACAAGGCGGCGCGGATCGGCGGCTACTGCCACCTCTCGTCGGGCCAGGAGGCGGCGACGGTCGGCGCGACGCACGCGCTCGACGCCGGCGACCTGCTGGTCACGGGCTACCGCTGCCACGGTTTCGCGCTCGCGCGCGGTGTGCCGGCCGACGCCGTGATGGCCGAGCTGTTCGGCCGCGTCGACGGCTGCGCGCACGGCCGCGGCGGCTCGATGCACCTGCTCGACGTCTCGCGCGGCTACTACGGCGGCTGGGGCATCGTCGCCGGCCAGTTGCCGGTCGCCACCGGCCTCGCGCTGGCGCTCGTGCGCCAGGGCCGCCCGCAGGCCGTGCTCTGCGAGCTGGGCGACGGCGCGATCAACATGGGCGCCTGGCACGAGTCGCTGAACCTCGCAGCGGTCTGGCGGCTGCCCGTCGTCTTCCTGGTGATGAACAACGAGTACGGCATGGGCACGAGCGTCGAGCGCGCGTCCGCCGTGACCGACCTCTACCGCCGCGCCGCCGCCTATGACCTGCCGGCGGAGCGGATCGACGGCGACGACCTGCTCGCCGTCGCGCAGGCGGCCTCGACGCTGCTGCGCGGCGCGCGCGAGGAGCGCCAGGCGGCGGTGCTGGAGCTCGTCACCTACCGCCACCGCGGTCACTCCGTCGCCGACGCCGGCCTGGCCTACCGCACGCGCGGCGAGATCGACGAGCACATCCAGCACGACCCGATCTTCCGCGTGCGCGCGCTGCTCGCCGAGGAGGGCGTGCCGGACGCCGAGCTCGACGCCATGATGAGCGCCGCCGAGGAGCAGGTGGCGGCGGCGGTCGCCGCGGCGGTCGCGAGCCCGCCCCCGGCGGTCAGCACGCTGGCCACCGGCATGTACGCGCCCGGCAGCGCCGCGCAGTTCGCGCGCATGCTGCCCGGGGCGCCGTTCGGCGAGCGCGAGCTGGTCTTCGCAGGCGGTCTGGGCGAGTGAGCACGACGCAGGCGCCCCCGCATCGCAGCGAACCGACCGACCGGCCCGGCTTCGAGACGATGACCTACCGCGAGGCGCTGCGCCTCGCGATGCGCGAGGAGATGCTCCGCGACGAGCACGTTTTCGTGATGGGCGAGGAGGTCGGCCTGTTCGACGGCGCGTACAAGGTCACCGCCGGCCTGCTCGGCGAGTTCGGCCCCGAACGCGTCCGCGACACGCCGATCTCGGAGGAGGGCTTCGTCGGCGCCGGCGTCGGCGCGGCGATGCTGGGCGAGCGCCCGATCGTCGAGATCATGACGATCAACTTCCTGCTCGTCGCGATGGACCAGGTCGTCAACCACGCGGCGAAGATCGGTGCGATGTTCGGCGGCGAGGTCCGCTGCCCGCTGGTGATCCGCACCCCCAACGGCGCCGGCAACCAGCTGACGGCGCAGCACTCGCAGTCCTTCGAGGGGTGGTTCGCCGCGACCCCGGGCCTCAAGGTGCTCGCCCCGGCCACGCCGGCGGACGCCAAGGGGCTGCTCAAGGCCGCGATCCGCGATGATGACCCGGTGCTGGTCGTCGAGAACCTCGCGATCTACAAGGAGCGCGGCGAGGTGCCGCTCGACCCTGAGTTCGTCACGCCGATCGGCCTGGCGGCGGTCGCGCGCGAGGGCACCGACGTGACGCTGGTCGCCCACTCCTACGCGACCGTGCGCGCCCTGCACGTCGCCGAGCGCCTGGAGCGCACCCACGGGATCAGCGCCGAGGTCGTCGACCTGCGCTCGCTGCGCCCGCTCGACGTCGAGACCGTCGCCGCCTCGGTCGCCAAGACCAGCCGCGCGGTCTGCATCGAGGAGGGCTGGCCGACCTACGGCGTCAGCGCCGAGCTGGCCGCGCGCATCCAGTACGCCTGCTTCGACGATCTCGATGCGCCCGTCGAGCGGGTCGGGATGGCCGAGGTGCCGATGCCCTACGCCAAGGAGCTCGAGAACGCCGCGCTGCCCAACGAGCAGCGCATCGAGGCGGCGGTGCTCGCGACGCTGGGGCGCGCCTCGTGAGCGACGTCGTGATGCCCCGCCTCTCCGACTCGATGGAGGAGGGGACGATCATCAGGTGGCTGAAGTCCTCCGGCGAGGAGGTGCGCCTCGGCGAGGCGATCGCCGAGATCGAGACCGACAAGGCGACGATGACCTACGAGGCCGACGCCGCGGGCTTCCTGCAGATCGTCGCGGCCGAGGGCCAGCCGCTCGCAATCGGCGCCGTGATCGCGCGCCTGCTCGGCTCGGCGGCCGAGGCCTCGGCGCCCGTCGAAGCGCAGGCCGCCGCGGCGCCCGCGCCCGCCACCCCGGCCCCCGCCGCGGAGCCCGAGCTCGAGCTCGAGCTCGAGATCGTGGCGTCAGCGGCGCCGGCGGCCGTCGCAGCCGGTTCCGGTGCACGCGTCAAGGCCTCACCGGTCGCGCGCCGCACCGCCGCGCGGCTCGGCGTCGATCTGGCGAACGTCGCCGGCAGCGGGCCCGACGGGCGGATCGTCAAGGCGGACGTCGTCGCGGCCGGCAACGGCGGCGCCGCGCGGATGCCCGCCCCGGCCGGCATCGCCGCCGACGAGCTCGGCTCGAAGGGTTCCGTCGAGGTGCTCGAGCCGACCCGCGCGCAGCAGGTCATCGCGCGGCGGATGGCCGCCGCGAAGGCGACGGTCCCCGAGTTCCAGGTGACGGTCGAGGTCGACGCCGAGGCGGCGTTCGACCTGCGCGAGCAGCTGCGCGGCCAGGCGGAGCCGCTGCCGTCCGTGAACGACCTCGTGATCAAGGCCTGCGCGCTCGCGCTGCGGGCGCACCCCGGCGTCAACGCCGCCTACGTCGACGGGCATTTCGAGCGCTACGGGCGCGTCAACATCGGCGTCGCGGTGGCCGGTGCCGGCACGCTCGTCGTGCCGACCGTGTTCGACGCCGACACCAAGCCGTTGACGGAGATCGCGGTCGCGACCCGCCAGCTCGCGGCGAAGGTCCGCGACGGCACGGTCACCCCGCCGGAGCTCTCGGGCGCCACCTTCACCGTCTCGAACCTCGGCATGCTCGGCGTGACGCGCTTCACCGCCGTGATCAACCCGCCGCAGGCCGCGATCCTCGCTGTCGGCGCCGCCACGCCGCGCGCCGTCGTCGGAGCCGACGGCAGCGTCAGCGCGCGCCGCACGATGGAGCTGACGATCTCCGCCGACCACCGCATCGTCTACGGCGCCGACGCCGCCGACTTCCTCGCGACCGTGCGCAAGCGGCTCGAGCGCCCCGCGGGACTCCTGTTGTAGGGGGTTTTTCGGGGGGTGCATGCACCCCCCGACGAGACGGCGCATGCGCCGTCTCGCGAGTCGGTGCATGCACCGACTCGAACAGCAGAAGGGAGCTCCTAGCCTCCGGCTGAGCTGATCTGCGCGGTGGTGGTCGCGCCGCTCGCGCCGGTCGCACCGGCCGGCGGGGCGGACAGGGCGGTGTCGTAGTGGCCGTCCGTCGTCCCGCTCGCACCGGTCGCGCCGGTGGCTCCGAGCGCCGGCGCGGCGTTCGCGGCGGCCCCGCCAATGCCGTCCGCGGAGGTCGTGCCGGTCGCGCCGGTGGCGCCGGTCGGCCCGGTCGCGCCGGCGGCCCCGAGCCCGTCGAGCGTGCCGCCGGCGCCGGTCGCGCCCGTCGCACCGGTCGGGCCGGCCGTGACGCCCCCGCTGCCGCCCGGGGTCGGGTCGCTCGCGGCGGGCGTCGATGTCGGGATCGCGACCAGCTCGGCCGCGGGCGCCGGCGCACTCGGGTGCGTGACCGCCGCGGGCGTGATGGCGACGCGGCGCGGCGCGGCGTGGGTGTGCGCGACCGGGCGCGGGGTGGGGGAGGAGGAGTCGATGACGGCGCGCCCGGCGGTTGTGATCAGCGCCGCGCAGCAGACCGCCACCGCGATCTTGGCGGCCGTGACGCCGGCCAGCGCGCCGCCGCCGGCCGCCGCCGAGCCGGTGCCGCCGGCCGCTGCCGCGCCGCCGCCGCCGATCCCGAACAGCATGCCGAGCTGGGCGAGCGGGCCGCTCGGTGTGAGCGCCGCGAAGCCGCGCCGCACGCGTCGCAGCTCGCCGCGGTAGGCGTCGCAGCCCGCGCACTCACCGCAGTGGCGGCGGGCGCGGCCGCTGATCCGCACGCCGCGGTCCGCGGCGCAGACCAGCTCGTCGCGGATCTCGATGCAAGGCGTCTCACGCGCGTGGGCGATGTCGATCAGGCCCGTGCGGGCGCGCAGCAGCAGCGACTTGACGGCCGGCACGGAGACCGACAGGGCGCTGGCGAGCTCCTCGTAGGTGAGCCCCTGCAGCTCACGCATCAGCAGCGCCGAGCGCTGCTGGGTCGGCAATGTGCGCACGTCGGCGACCAGGCGGGCGAGGGCCGCGCTGCGCTCGGCGACGGCCGGCGGTTCGTGCGACGCACCGGGCGCCCCGAAGGCCGGCTCGGCGTCGGGCGCGAGCTCGCTCGGCAATGGGCTCGGGCGCCGCAGCTCGTCGACGCAGCGGTTGTGAGCGATCCGGTAGAGCCAGGCCCGCAGCAGCAGCGGGCGGTCGTTCGCGCGCAGCGAGCGGTAGGCGCGCATGAAGGTGTCCTGCAGCGCGTCCTCCGGATCGCCGCTCGCTCCGCGCAGCATCTGGCGCGTGTAGGCGAGCAGGCGGGAGCGGTAGCGGTCGTGGATCGCGCGGAAGGCCTCGTCGGAGCCGGCACGGAACATCGCGACCAGCTGCTCGTCGGAGCGCAACCGCAGAAACGCGGCCGAGAACGGGGCGCGGCTGGCGGCTGGACGAGTTGGGAGGGCTGATGCTTCCAAGCGCGGCGCGTTCGCGATCGACTTTGACCACTGTAACGCCGGACCCAGCGCGAAGTTCCGCTGATCCGCGCGCCACGATAGTCTCGCGCGCGATGCCCGCCACCCCGCGCAAGCCGGCCGCGACGCCGTCGCGCTCGAAGCGGGCCGCCGCGCCGCGGCGCAAGCCGGGCACGGCCCGCGGCGCCGTCGCGCCGGCCGCCGAATTCGCCGCCGCCGGCAGCGTCGCGCCGTGGGATGGCGGCTCGCCCTTCCCGCCGATCGCCTCCTACGCCTTCCTCTCGGACTGCCACACCGGCGCGCTCGTCGCCCCCGACGGGTCGGTGGAGTGGCTGTGCCTGCCGCGCTTCGACGCGCCGAGCGTCTTCGGCTCGCTGCTGGACCGCAGCGCCGGCTCCTTCCGCATCGCCCCCTACGGCGTGGACGTGCCCGCCGGCCGCCGCTACGAGCCGGGCACGAACGTGCTCGAGACGACCTGGATGACGCCGACCGGCTGGCTGGTCGTGCGCGACGCGATGTCGATCGGCCCCTGGCACGGCAGCGAGCGCGCCGGCGTGCACCTGCGGCCGCCGACCGACCACGACGCCGAGCACCTGCTGGTGCGCACGATCGAGTGCCTGCAGGGCGAGGTGCCGGTCGAGCTGATCTGCGCGCCGCGCTTCAACTACGGCCGCACCGCCGCCCGCTGGTCGCCCGTGGCCGGGGAGGCGGACTTCGCGCTCGACGCCACCGACGGCACGACGACGGTGCGCCTGTTGAGCGACATGCGCATGGGCATCGAGCAGGCGTCGGCGCACGCGCGCCACACCATGCGCGAGGGCGAGCAGCGCTTCTGCGCGCTGTCGTGGACGGCGGAGCTGGGTGGGCCGCGGACCTACGAGCAGGCCCTCGGGCACATCCAGCGCACCTGCCACTACTGGCGCGAATGGCTGGCCGCCGGCACCTACCCCGACCATCCGTGGCGGGCCTTCCTGCAGCGCTCCGCGCTGGTGCTGAAGGGCCTCACCTACGCGCCGACCGGCGCGATGATCGCGGCGCTGACGACATCGCTGCCGGAGACCCCCGGCGGCGCGCGCAACTGGGACTACCGCTACTGCTGGATGCGCGACGCGACGTTCACGCTGTGGGGGCTGCACGCGCTGGACCTCGACTGGGAGGCCAACGACTTCATGGAGTACCTCGCCGATCTGCAGCGCAACAAGGACGGCTCGCTGCAGATCATGTACGGGATCGGCGGCGAGCGAAACCTGCGCGAGACGACGCTGCGCCACCTCAAGGGCTACCAGGGCTCGCGGCCGGTGCGCAAGGGCAACGGCGCCTACAACCAGCGCCAGAACGACTGCTTCGGCGCGGTGCTCGACTCCGTCTACCTGCACACCAAGCGTCACGACCACATCCAGGACCGCCTGTGGCCGGTGCTCTGCGACCAGGTCGCGAGCGCCTGGCGGGTGTGGCGGCGGCCGGATCAGGGGATCTGGGAGGCGCGCGGCGCGCCCCGCCACTACGTGTCCTCGAAGCTGATGTGCTGGGTCGCACTGGATCGCGGCGCCCGCCTCGCGGAACTGCGCGGCGAGCCGGAGCTCGCGAACCGCTGGCAGAGCGGCGCCGAGACGATCCGCGAGGACATTCTCAAGCGCGGCGTCGACGATCGCGGCGTCTTCGTCCAGCACTACGGCACAACGGCGCTCGACGCCTCGAACCTGCTGATCCCGATCGTGCGCTTCCTGCCGAGCGACGACGAGCGCGTGCGCGCGACCGTGCTCGCGATCGCCGACGAGCTGACCGATCACGGCCTCGTGCTGCGCTACCGCGTCGACGAGACCGACGACGGCCTCAGCGGGGAGGAGGGGACCTTCCTGATCTGCTCGTTCTGGATGGTCTCGGCGCTGTCGGAGATCGGCGAGCGCGAGCGTGCGCGCACGCTGTGCGAGCGGTTGCTGTCGCTGGCCTCGCCGCTCGGGCTCTACGCCGAGGAGCTGGATGCGGCGAGCGGTCGCCACCTCGGCAACTTCCCGCAGGCGTTCACGCACCTCGCGCTGATCAACGCCGTCGCGCACGTGATCGCCGACGGCGGCTGAGGGGCCGAGCGCGCGTCGGCGCGCGTGGGGTCGCGCTCGCGCGCGGCTGGAGGAAAACATGCAGCCGGCAGGAGGATGCGCCGGCGCGTGTCATCGTATGGGTGGCAGATGGCCGAAACGCGCCAAACCAAGACCACGCCGGGACAGGATGAGCCCTCGCGCGCCTCCGCCCTGCGGCGCGCGGGCGCGATGGATCCGTGGGATCGCCCGCGCCCGACCGCGACGCCGTTCGACGACCGCGTGGCGCGCACCTCGCCGTTCCCGCCGATCGCCGACTACGGGTTCCTCTCCGACTGCCACACCGCGGCGCTGGTCGCGCCCGACGGCACCGTCGAATGGCTCTGCCCGCCGCGGTTCGATTCGCCCAGCGTGTTCGCCGCGATCCTCGACCGCGGCGCCGGCGGTTTCCGGCTCGGCCCGTCGGGGATGGGCGTGCCGGCGGGGCGCCGCTACGAGCCCGGCACGAACGTGCTGGAGACGACCTGGCAGACCGCGACGGGCTGGGCGGTCGTGCGCGACGCGCTGATCATCGGTCCCTGGCGCGAACGCGAGGCCGGTTCGGCGACCGCTCACACGCGTCCGCCGGCCGACCACGACGCCTACCACGTGCTCGTGCGCACGATCAAGTGCATCCACGGCTCCGTCCAGATCGAGCTGCTGTGCGAACCGGTCTTCGACTACGGGCGCACGCCCGCGACGTGGGCGGTCGTCCCCGGCGAGCCGCAGGCGCTGGACGCCTCCGGCGCCGGGCGCACGCTGCGCCTGCACAGCGACATGCCGCTCGGGGTCGAGGGCGGCTCGGCCCGCGCGCGCCACCGCCTCGCGAAGGGGGAGCGGCGGTTCTGCGCGCTGTCTTGGTCGCGCCTGCTGGACGGCCCGCGCACCTACGAGGAGGCGTCGCAGAGCCTCGCCGGGACCGGCGAGTACTGGCGCAACTGGCTCGACAGCGGCCGCTTCCCGGACCATCGCTGGCGCGCGCAGCTGCAGCGTTCCGCGCTGGTGCTGAAGGGCCTGACCTACGCCCCGACCGGCGCCGTGGTCGCCGCGGCGACGACCTCGCTGCCGGAGACGCCGGGCGGCGAGCGCAACTGGGACTACCGCTACACCTGGATGCGCGACGCGACGCTCACGCTCTGGGGCCTCTCGTCGCTCGGCCTGAGCTGGGAGGCCGACGACTTCATCCAGTACGTCGCCGACCTGCAGCGCAACAGCGACGGCTCGCTGCAGATCATGTACGGCGTCGGCGGCGAGCGCGACCTGACCGAGCAGCAGCTCACGCATCTGACCGGCTACGAGGGCGCGCAGCCGGTGCGGGTCGGCAACGACGCCTTCAACCAGCGCCAGAACGACGTCTATGGCGCGGTTCTCGACTCGCTGTACCTGCACACCAAGAAGTACGGCCACAGCCCGCAGCGGCTGTGGCCGGTGATCGAGGCGCAGGCCGACCGGGCGGCCGACGTCTGGCGCGAGCCCGACCAGGGGATCTGGGAGGCGCGCGGCGAGCCCCGCCACTACGTCTCCTCGAAGCTGATGTGCTGGGTCGCGCTGGATCGCGCCGCCCGCCTTGCGGCGCGTCGCGGTCGCGCCACGCTCGCCGACCGCTGGCGCGCGGTCGCGAACGAGATCCACGCCGACGTCTGCGAGCGCGGCGTCGACGAGCGCGGCGCGTTCGTCCAGCACTACGACACGGTCGCGCTCGACGGCTCCGCGCTGCTGATCCC
>Ga0181526_10003196_pt1 | contig 13546 bp, 15 predicted proteins | sample PEATcosm2014_Bin_35_FD_119750 | JGI IMG/M metagenome (GOLD analysis project Ga0181526, IMG submission 119750) | Peatland microbial communities from MTU Mesocosm Facility, Houghton, MI, USA - PEATcosm2014_Bin06_30_metaG | ecosystem: Environmental > Terrestrial > Soil > Wetlands > Peat | place...
CGCGGGCCTCGCAATACTTGGCGTACTGCATTGGCGTGAGAGTCCTGGAATCGTCCTGATCCTCACCATTATTTTCGTCCGTACCGCGTTCCTGACTCAACTCCAGACCTGTGAGCCGCGCTATGTCCTGGTGTGCTTCCCGGCCTGGTTGGCTATGGGAGCCCTGTCCTTGAGCAATCGCCACTGGAGCTTTTGGCCTGCTTCGATACCAAGCTTTTCGAGTGTTCAGTTCTCACCGACTCCACCTGTCTGTCGGGATGAGGAGCTGTAGTGAAAGTAAATCATTGCCGATTGCTCGGGACCATTCCTAGTGTCGCATTGTAATACTCGGCGCAGGGTGTATTAGACTGGGAACGCGTTCTTGCCTTTGAATTCTATGAGCAATCAAATTGTTCGTGAACCCCGGTGGCCTGCGTTCGTTGCGATGTTGGCTGCTGCCGGTGTGTACCTGGCACTGCCAGAACCTCTCTCCGTGGGGCCAAGTTGGCTTTTGCTCGCAATTATCGGCCTGCTCATGATTCCCCTCGTCGCCTCCGACCGCCGCGGAAATCACAGTGTGACTCGGATCCTCACATTCACGGCAAATGGTGTCATCACCGTGGCAATGATCGCTTCTTTAATTCACCTGGTCGAAGGGATTCCGCAACATCTCGAGACACCGAAGGCACTACTGCGGTCGGCAGGGGCACTCTGGATTGCCAATATTCTCGTCTTTGCGCTGTGGTACTGGAAACTCGATGGGGGTGGTCCGCTACGGCGTGAGGGTCCGCACGGGCTCTTAAATAGCTCGTTTCTTTTCCCGCAGATGTTGGCCCGCGAGGAGCAGGATTCTTCATGGACGCCGCATTTTGTGGATTATCTTTTTCTCGCTTTTAATACAAGTACGGCTTTTTCACCAACCGATACGGCAGTGCTATCGCGCTGGGCCAAGCTCGGCATGATGATCCAATCCTTGATTTCACTCATGATTGTTGTACTGCTTGCCGCACGAGCGGTGAACATTCTCTGATTCGCGCTGTTCTTGAATTCCATGGCGCCACGCCGCTCAAGTGAAAAGTTTCCGGTGCCTCCCCTCGGAAGGTTCCAATCACCCAGATGCGCCGAACAGCCACCCAACGGCTGCGGTCAATGCCATGGCCAACGCGCCCCAGAAGGTGACGCGCATCGCGCCTATGATCACTCCTGCCCCACCCGCACGTGCGGCAAGCCCGCCAAGAAGGGCAAGGAAAATGAGGGAGGTTACAGCGACAAGCGGAATCAAACCCGCCGGCGGAGCCAGGACCGTGACGGCCAGAGGCATGGCCGCTCCAACTGCAAAACTGGCAGCCGATGCCAGCGCAGCTTGAATGGGGCGGGCGCGGAAGGTTTCGGAAATCCCGAGCTCATCCCGCGCATGGGCGCCCAACGCATCATGTTTCATCAGTTGCTCGGCAACCTGTTTGGCAAGCAGATGATCCAGCCCGCGGGCGACGTAGATTGCGGTCAATTCTTTCTGCTCTCCCTTGTTATCTGCTTTAAGTTCAGCGCGCTCCAGATCCAACTCAGCCTCTTCCGTGTCTGCTTGCGAGTGGACAGAAACATATTCGCCAGCGGCCATTGACATGGCCCCCGCCACTAGCCCTGCAACGCCAGCAACCAGCACGTTGCTGTGCGTTGCATGCGCCGCCGCAACACCGAGCACTAGACTCGAGGTTGAGAGGATGCCGTCGTTTGCGCCCAGCACCGCTGCCCGCAGCCAGCCGATCCTTCCAGTGCGGTGTAATTCCTTGTTAGCTGCAGCCATTCCTGAGACCTCCGCTTTCCATTTTGGGCCGAGAGCTTGCGTATGCTGCGCGGATCATCGAAGATTCCTCACCATTCAGGTTTCTGACCGCTTCGGTGCTTTGTCCGGAAGTGAACAGAAAACTATTCAGAGACTTATTAGAGTATTAGATCAGAGTGATTTATCACTAGATGATTCCTCGGGAGACAACCACATGCCAAATGATTCGCACCAAAGAGCCGCAGAGTTTCATGATCTCGCTGCGCACGCCCACCGCGTTGCCGCCACCCACCACTCCAAGGGAGACCATAAGACCGCTCAAGAAGTTTCCCGGCAAGCCTTGGAACATTCGTCTAAGGCTCACCAACTGGCTCAGGAAGCGTTTCGTAAGTCAGAAAGCGCCGCAGGCAAGAAGGAGCAGACGTGAGTGCGATTGCACAGCATGATCGCCTCGGCCGGACATGCCGGTTCAAATCCATTGCTTGCGTAGCAGCCATACTTTGATGACCTGCGTCAGCCCCATGTAGCCGAGCAGTGTGAGCATGAGGATGGGCCAATACATCCGCGGCAGGTGTATGAAACCCAGAGCAGAGGCCAAGGGCGAATAGGGCAGCCACATTCCAAGAGCCATGATGGATATAGTTGTGAACGTGAGTGACCGACTGGCTCGACTCTGCAGGAACGGAATCTTATTGGTCCGGATGACGTGGATGATGAGCGTCTGGGTCATCAACGACTCGACGAACCAGCCGGTCTGGAATAGCGAAGCACGTGATGGGTCCCAACAATTGAAGATCCACAGCATGACAAAAAACGTCGTGTAGTCGAAGATCGAACTGATCGGGCCGATAAAGAGAATGAATCGTTTGATTTCCTCGATGTTCCAGGGACGCGGCGCGGCCACCTGCTCTTCGTCCACCGTATCCGCTGGAATCGGCACTTGCGAGAAGTCGTAGAGCAGGTTATTGGTAAGCACCTGGATCGGGGCCATCGGCAGAAAGGGGAGGAACGCACTTGCCCCCAGCACGCTGAACATGTTGCCGAAGTTAGAACTTGCCCCCATCCGAATATACTTAACAATGTTCGCGAAGACTTTCCGGCCCTCGATCACTCCCCCTTCCAGCACCATGAGATCCTTCTCGAGCAAGATCAGATCCGCTGATTCCTTGGCAATGTCCGTCGCGGTGTCCACTGATATCCCTACGTCCGCCGCGCGCAAGGCGGGAGCGTCGTTAATTCCATCACCCATGAATCCGACGACGTGTCCTTTTCCCCGCAGGACCCGGATGACACGTTCTTTATCCGCGGGGGAGAGTCGCGCGAACAATGCCGCCTTCTCCGCTGCCTCAGCCAGCTCGACATCGGACATTTTCTCGACGTCCCCACCCAGCAGCATGGGGTCGGCGGAAAGACCAACGTCTTTGCAAACCTTCCGGCTTATAAGGTGATTATCCCCCGTGAGGATTTTTACCCCGACGCCATGATTGTGCAGGGCCGCAAGAGCGTGGGCCGCCGTGTCTTTGGGCGGGTCCAGAAAAGCAACGTAACCACGAAGCACGAGTTCGCGCTCGTCGTCCTTCGTGCAAACTTGTTTGCCGGAAAGATCCTTCGTGGCCACCGCCAGCACGCGAAAGCCATCGTTGCTGAGGCTGTCGTATTCTTCTTTCAGTCCGACCATAAGCTCCGGGTGCATTTCGGACAGTTTGCCGTCGAGTTCAAAATGCGAGCATTTCGCGAACACCTCTTCCGGCGCTCCTTTGGTGAGCAGCATCGCCTTGCCTTCGGGATCAGCCACCAGGACCGACATCATGCGTCGGGTGAAATCAAATGGCAGTTCATCCAGCTTCTTATGCTTCGCGACAAGCGCCTTTCCATGGAAATCCGTGCTCTCCAGAATCGCCCGATCCAGCAGGTTTTTGAGGCCGGTCTGAAAATAACTAATCAGGTATCCGTCCAGCAGCACGTCATCGGTTTCACGCCCGGCAACGTTGCAATACCGCATCAAAACCACGCGGTCTTCTGTCAACGTGCCGGTCTTGTCGGTACACAACACGTCCATGGCGCCGAAGTTCTGGATGGAGTTGAGCCGCTTTACGATGACTTTCTTCCGGCTCATGGCCAGCGCGCCATTCGAGAGGCACACGGAAACGATCATCGGCAGCATCTCGGGAGTCAGGCCTACGGCGACCGCCATCCCAAAGAAGAAGGCTCCCTTCCAATCGTGTTTGGTAAAACCGTTAATCAAGAAAACCAGTGGCACCATCACGATCATGAACTTCATCATTAACCAGGTGAACCGGTTGAGGCCCTGGTCGAAACTGGTCTGCACGCGCTCACCTGTAATCGACCGGGCCATGCTGCCCAGGTAGGTTTGTGTTCCCGTCGTAACTACCACGGCCGTTGCCGTGCCGCTCTCGACGCTCGTCCCCATGAAGCAGGTGTTTTTCAGTTCGATGGGCGAGCTTTCTGTTTTCGTTTCGGGCTCGTGAAACTTCTCCACGGGAAGCGACTCCCCGGTGAGACTCCCTTGGGTTACGAAGACGTCTTTCGAAGTTAACAGCCGGACATCACCAGGAATCATGTCACCGGCAGCCAAGTTGATGATGTCCCCTGGGACCAAGTCCCGGAGCGGTATCTCCCTCGCAGAGCCGTCGCGAACGACGGTCGCGGTCACATGGATCATGGCTTTAAGCTTCTCCGCCGCAGCGTCTGCCCGGGCTTCCTGCCAGAAGCGCAGCCCCACACTCAGCGCCACCATGCCAAGCATCACGGAGCCCGCCCGCATGTCACCTGTCAGAAAGGAAATTGTCGACAAAGCACTTAGCAGTATCACGAGTGGATTGCGAATGATCTTTAGAACCCGAATGAACCAACCTTGCTTCCGTTCTTGTGCGATCTCATTCGGACCGGCAGTCCGCGCCCGCTCGTCAGCCTCTGCTTGCGTTAACCCCGATGGCGAAGTTCGCAAGTCCCGAAGCAACTCCACGCCATCCTTGCGTGAGGCGTCCAGAACGGCGGGCGACACATGAATATTCTGACTCTTTGTTCTTGTAACAATCGGCGGTTGAGTGGGGGGAGTTAGTGGCGCCGTAATCTTAGGTGCTGCCGCTCCACCATCGTTGATCGCGGCTCGCGACGTGTTTTCCCCATCAGGTGTTGTCATTTCTTCTTTGACCCTAGTCACGAAGGAACTTCCACAGGGGCTCGGCGCGCGTCAGGCATCTCTCTCAGGCAAGAATTGTTCAGCCAATCGAAAGTTCCGTCTCCTTCAATTCTGCAGTATCCGCAATAAATCGTTTGACCTTTTCCTGAATTTCGTCGCGCACGCGACGCAACAGTTCTTTTTTCTGGTTGGACAATCCAGGGCCAGAATTTGGGTCGACGATATTCCAGTGCAAAACGCCGATTGCGAAGGGGAAAATCGGGTCCCTTTCCTTGGCCTTATCGCTGATGGTGACGACATGCCCGAAAGGCTCCTTCAACGACTGGGCGATTGTTTTCGGCCTCTGGGTTGAAATATCAATGCCGGCTTCCTTCATCACTTCGCTCACCGAGGGATTCAAGCTGCCGACTTCGACTGCTGCACTCACGGTATTAAATCGGTCACCCGTGAGGGCGTGGAGAAAACCTTGGGCCATGATGCTGCGTGTAGCGTTGCCCGTCGAGAGGAATAAAACGTTCGGCTTATGGCGTGTCATTTCGTCTCTGTGTAGCGACTTGTCTTTGACCGAGATCTTTAATCTGTTCCTTCCGCAACATCGGTAGAAATCAGAGAACGAGAAAGCGCATTCTGATCGTTCTCATGATTGCGTTCGCATTGTCGCGAAGGAGGCAAATGGGCAAGGCCTAAGGGAAACCCTGCCCAGGATTGTTCCGAAAATCCTAAGCGGTTGCTATTTTTGCCGCTTCATGCAGGTGCAACAGGCATTGGTCAGGATGCGTCGTTCGGGTAATGATGTCCTTCGCCTTTGCGACTTGGGCAGCGCTCCCGTGAACGATCAGCAGGAATTGATCTGTCTTGAGGGCTGCTTCATACTTCATGATGCTATCCTTGGGAATCCCGATGCTATAGAGGCCGGCTCCGACGGCGCTAATCCCACCGACCAGAACCGCACTTTCTAAAGCTCCGACGATCCAAGCAACTGCGGGTCCCGCAACCAGGATTGGTCCGAGGCCCGGAATCATGAACAGAGCCGATCCGAAAAGCAGTCCCCAGAAGCCTCCCCAGAAAGCACCCACCTTACCCCAATACTTCATGCGGTCGCCGGTGTTGTAGTAACCCACAGCGTGTTCATCCGTGTGATACCCCTTTCCAATGATCGATAAATTGTGCAGATCAACGCCGTTGCGCTGAAGTTCTTTCACAGCCGAGTCTGCTTCCTCATGCGTGCGGTATACGGCTACAACAGAGTTATGGGTGCTCATTTCTTGTCTCCTTAGGTACGTGCCGTCTCTCTTCAATCATTCCGTTAAGTCCGAGCCTGAACTATGACACCGTGCCAGGGACGAAGCTGTCCGTTATTGGACAAGAGCCAAGAGATGAGTGGCTGAACTTGCTTCTCTTTTGCGCGTGCGCGGGCAGGCCGTGCAGCGTGAGGAATGCCTTCAGCAGAACGCGCCCGTCGTTTTTACCTTGGTACACAGGTGGAGGAGTCCGCTCGAGCCCAAGCAACGAATGCACCGCCAATTGTGCTGAGCGGATGGAGTGTTCCAAGGTAAATACCACATCATCTGGTAGTTCGCAAAATTGGCCAACGAAAGCGAGGTTCTTTGAATGTGCTGCTCTCACTAGAGGGCAATCGCCCTTCGTCCTTCTCAGAAACTGGCTGGTGATGAACGGCATCACGAAAAGCGCAGTTCCCATTGCCTTTGAGCCGCGCTTCCTCTCGCAACCGAACATCGAAGACATTTCAGAACAGCTAAATCGCAAATTGCACCGTATTCGGCAGGAATCCATTGATGAAGCGCTGTTCGACGTTGTTTCCGGTTTTTGAAGCGCTCACCGACATGACCAATACTGAACAGATTCCTAGCCTCAAAACAAGGATGATGTTTGAAAGAGAATGAAAATCAATTCAAATGATTTCCGGGTGTCACCCGGCAAGCACAATAAACTGAGTGACTGGCCAACAGCCGGGAAACCCTATTACCAGTCAAAGAAGCGGTATCGGCGGCATTTGGAAGCACACGTTGAAAAGCTCAGTGCACTGCAAAACCTTCACTATGCATCGAATCGATCCGCGCTGCTGTTGATTTTTCAGGGACTAGACGCCGCCGGCAAGGATGGGGCTATCCGTCACGTCATGTCCGGCATCAATCCGCAGGGCTGCGAAGTCTCCAGTTTCAAGCAGCCGACGGCTGAGGAACTGCAACATGATTTTCTTTGGCGCTCGTCCTGCCGCCTTCCCGAACGCGGACGGATCGGCATATTCAACCGTTCCTATTATGAGGAAGTACTGGTCGTAAAGGTGCATCCGGAGATCCTCCGCACCGAGGGGCTGTCGGAAGAGTTACGCGACGAGAAGTGCCTCTGGAAGGGGCGGTATCGTTCCATCGTGGACCTGGAGGAGCATCTGTACCGTAACGGTACCCTCATCATCAAGTTTTTCCTGCACCTGTCGAAGAACGAGCAACGCAAGCGCTTCCTCGAACGTATTGATGATCCAAAGAAAAACTGGAAATTCAGTCTCTCCGACATTCATGAGCGGGCTTATTGGAAAGACTACACGAAAGCTTTTGAGGTTTGTCTGGACGCGACCAGCACCCATCACTCGCCTTGGTATGTGGTTCCTGCGGACAACAAAGAGAATGCGCGGTTAATTGTCTCTCAAATCTTGATTGATGCATTCGATGAATTAAAGCTGGCGTATCCCAAGACGAGCGCAAAGCACGAGTTGGAATTGCAGTCCATTCGCAAGCAGTTGACGAAGTAAGGCTCTGCTCGAGTGAACAAGTCGAAGCCCGATATCCGCTTCTGGGCTGGTCAGGCGGACGCGTTAGTAGAATTGCGTTCTCGGGCTTCTGACGCTGTCGAAAGGTTCAACCGCAAACTATTCGAGCACAACGATTACATTCGACAGCACCTCGAAGACATGCCGGAAATCAGGAATTGGAGATGGACGGCCGATTTCAGCGACGTGAGTGCACCCCCACTGTTGGCGAAGGGACATCCTCGGGGAGCCTTGTTCAGTGATAGTTAAATGTCACAACCGTGTCGTGAGAGTTGGATTCTATTAAAGCCAGGTATTGTAGAGAGGAAAACCATCCAAAATGACCAAACTAACCGCAGTCGCGAGGAAACGACTTCCAGCGACGGACTTCGTGGAACACGGCAAGAGAAAATATCCGATCCCTGACGCGGCTCATGCACGCGATGCTCTGGCGAGGAGTTCCGGTAAGCCGGAGCACGCCGCAGTCGTCGCCGCAGTGAAGCGGAAATTCCCGCAAATAACCATAAAGAAATAGTGCGATTGATCACACCGAGCGCTCTTACAGGCCAGCAGGCACCGTTGCCGCTGCAATGGGGGGGGCTTATTGCGGATAGTTGTAATGTCCCGCGACCATTCGCAGCAAGACAAAGTTGAATCGCACGCCCACATTCGAATTCCCTGGAATGGTGGACTTGCACGTCTAGCATTTGCGATACCTTTATGACCCAAACGGCACAGATTCCGAACATGCGGTGATATTTAATATATGTGCAGCGTGGATCGCGATTCGGCGAGGGAGATCATCATGCCCCAAACACCTAGCCCCCGTTTCATGCCCACCAAGATTCTATTGCCAATTCATTCCAGTTCGTTGTCTTACCCCGCACTGGAGGCAGCAACAGGCCTGGCTTAGCATTTTCGTGCTGAACTCTGCCTGTTGAACGTTATTCCCATGCTTCCGATGAGCATGGGAAGTGACTTATTGCCGGAAACCATATTCGTTCACAGCGAGAGAAATTAGGCAGGGGAGAAGCTTGCAACATGTCAGGGTGCTTTCGTTTCGAAGGGGACCAAGACAAATTCCATCATCGAGATTGGAAACGATGTTGATGGCAGCATTATGTTGGTGATTGAACGCGAGCATGTCGACAGGGTAGTGCTCTCTACGCACGCCGTCTCGGGATGGCGGCCGTTACCGTTCGGCTCGGTTGCTGAACGGGTCGTCAAGCCTGCGCAATGTCCCTTGTTGCGGCTTCGATCGGCTGAGACGACTGGCCTTCGCGCAGCTTCCAATTGAATGAAAACCCGCGGCACTTGGGCATCTGGCCGATGGCATTTGACCCTTTTGCTAATTTGGCAAACCTCGCGCACTAAACTTTTGCTTCCGGCGGATCGGCGATTCCACCCGGTGGCAAGGAATCCGGCAAATCAAGACGTGCTACGCCAATACGGTAATCGGCCATTCCATAATAAACGTCGAAGCGGTTTGGTGTGCGTAGATCGTCGCGCCGGTCGATGCCGGTTGGGAACACCACGTTGGCGATTGTACCCTGGCGCCCCTGTTGCAGTATCGGTGTCAACACCGGCTCCGCCGAACGATAGAGAATCACTCGCGGATGCTCCCTAGAGAGCACCATGACTCCCGCTGAATAGCAGAGCGGGTGCGCTTCGCCACTGTGCTGCTTCAGTTCGCTGACACCGTGGTAAATAACGAGCCAGCCGTGCCGAGTAAGGATAGGAGGAGTGCCGCCGCCAACTTTAAGCCGCTCCCAGGGCGCAACTGGGGTGGCCAGACGGTGATCACAAGTAAACTCAGGAAGGTGAAACGGTTGCGGGTCACTGAGGACGGTCGGACTGTAGGATATCCAGATGCTTTCGCGGTCGAGATCGACTACTCGTGACGTGGGTTGGCAAGCCGTTTCCTCCGGACGAGTCCCGGGAAAAAGTGGGCGGTGGAGAACGGCGAGTTGGCAATGCCCGGATGAATTTGGAATTCCCTCGGGGAAAAGGCTGGCATCCTTGTCGTCCACGTTGTCCAGTTCTATGCCGTGATGCGGAGCAAATGTTGCCAAGCCCAGTCGCTGCCAATGGAAAAGGTCTTCCGACAACGCCGAGGCAATTCGTGGACCTTCGGGTGAGAGTGCCGTATACATCATGATGTAGCGCTTGAGAGGTTCCACGAACGTGACCCGCGGATCTTCACAGCCACCGCTTCCGTCGGGGCGCCGCTCGTAATCGCACTCGGGCTCGAGTGCGATGCCAAGCCGCTCAACGCCGACGGGATCGCCTGCCGCATTGAATCGAACCTTGGCAATCCCGATGCGGGAGTAATTTCCTTTCGCGACCAGGCGGGGAAAGAGATAAAGATCACCCTTTGGGCCACGAGCGGCAGCCGGGTTCAGAACGCCTTCTATCTCCTGCGGATTCCCCGGCTCCGGCTCCATGACTATCCCCAGGCGATGCAAATCAAATCCACTCATCAATTCCCTCACAAAGTCGTGTGAACTCGCTGCAACTTACGCTAAGCAGGCGATGAAAGCTTCTGTCACGCACTTTGTCTCGTTGGGACCCCGGACTGCGATGCACTCAACGCCAGATTACTTGGCCGGGTAGTCATTGCCCCCCACGAATATCGCATCGCCGACGTAGATCATCTCTTTCAAGGAGGTGCCCAGAATCTCTTGCAGCTTCCGGATACCATAGGCCTTGTCGATGCCAGGTTTGGTGACGTCGATGGAGGTCGATCCGCCCATTCGCACAGAAAACTCCGGAATATAAGTGTCCAGAATAGCTTTGATCTTCTTGCGCTTGGCATAATCAGGATCCCAATTGTCTTTTTCCATCAGGGGTGCCTGCTGACCCAGGGCAGAAAATGTGATCTGGCTTCCCCGGTCTTCAATGACTACGCCCCAGACTTTTCCGACTTTGTAACCTGCGGCCCCAAGTGCCTTCTTCAAGGAAGTGATGATTTTCCGTTTTTGATCACCACAGAAGTCTTCTTCGTAGAGTTTTTCCCAATGTCCTACGTACCGGTAAAACTTCGTTCCGCAGGTGGGAAGAAGCGACAAATTCTCTAAACTTTCGTCGTGAGGAAGGTGCGAGAGCAGTTGTTTTTCAAACTGTGGCCAATCGCCTCCGGAAATCGCCGCTACCTTAACGACACCCAGAAGGCTGTGCAACAGCACCGACATCTGTTCGTCAAGCGATGATTTGCTTTCGGCAAGCGTGCCATCCAGATCAAAAACAATTAGTTTTTTCACGACCCAGTACTCCTCTGAACTCTTGTGGTTTCGACCACTGCTGCGGGCACCGCCGTCCATCTTTTGGTCGCCTGTTTGAAAACTATTCCGGCAAGGCAATTTCCAGCAAGTTGACAGCACTGCATGGACGAAAGGTACATACTCCAACAATTGCGGGCACCAGCAACGCATCGCCCTTCTCAACATGGTACGAAGCATCCTCATGTTCGATCTGCCCTGCGCCCTCAACGCATACCAACACGCGCGGGCGTTCGGATTCGCCGACAGGAAACGGCGAAGTCCGCGCAGTCTCCAAAGCCGGAAAGCTCGGCACTGGAAGATTGACTCGCGCTCCACGGGTGTCGTCGATTGCATCACGGGCTCTGTAAGTCCGGCGGTGCTTTTTACAAAAGTGATGCACTCGAGTGCCTGATCTACTTGGAGTGACCGTGGCTTGTCGGTCTTGGCTTCGATATGACCCCAGTCGTACAGGCGGAACGTAACATCGCTGTTCTCCTGAATCTCGAATACGACGATGTCACCACCCAGAGCGTGAACCGTCCCCGCCGGAGTAAAAACGGCGTCGCCAGGCTTCGGAACAAACGATGCCAGGTCGTTCACCACTGATCCATTCGCGAGTGCCAATCTTAGAACATTTTTCGTAGTACCTGGTTTCAGGTCCGAATAGATGCGGCTGTTTGCACCGGTCTCCAAGACCACCCATGCTTCAGTCTTTCCTGTCTCGCCTTCGGGCAATAGTTCCTTATTGGCATCTGAAGGATGCACCTGAACGGAAAGCATCTCGCGTGCGTCCAGAAACTTCAGCAGCAGGGGGAATCGAGGAAAACGGTGAGCGAGGTTTCCCAATACTTGGTCTGGGAACTTCTCAAGTAATTGACGGATGGTTTGGTCTTTCAGTGGGCCGTCCGCTACGCGGCTCTGATGGTCTTCACGGTCGCTGAGTATCCAGGAATGTTCTGATGAACATGTTCACCATCCACAACTTCATGCGGCTGAAGGTTGTGCTTGCTCTCATGCATTGGTTTCCTTCTTTCTCGACGCCAGGCCGAACGATCTCAGACTGGAATTATTGGGGCTCAGTTCCGTTTTTTTGTAGTTCCAAATCATCAGTGCTTAGAGAAGCTGTTTCTGAAATCAGGTTAAAGCATGACGATGCGCAGCCGAAGGAACTGCCAGCTCCATTGCGTCTGCGTACTCGCCGCGGCGTGCGGCCCTGTTGCACTTAGCTCGATGAAGAAGAGCTTCCTGCGCCGGGGTCACCTGTGGCTCCTCACCTCTCCATATCTCCAAAGCCGGCTGTTGGATCGCGCGGGCAACAAAAAACGCCAATGCCAACGGCATACGCGACCATTCCACCTAGAATGAGCAAACCCAGCATGACAAACGGCAGGATAAAGAAGAGCCAGCAAACCAGAAGTTCCCGGACTGGGTAGGAGAATAGAGTTAGTCCTATGAGTAGTCCCGAATATCGAGGAACACGAAAATTCTCGTGCGGTGGATTCAAAAAGTCCTCAATTTCACTCCTCTTGATTAGGAGTCCGTTTTCCACATTCCGGAGGAGTTGCATCGCGAGATGGTCGCTACCGCACCGTTGTCCCCCGGACCGGCAAAAACGCTGTAATTCACGCTGCGGGCCACATCTTAAGGATTCTCAGGAGAGAACGATGCTCTGTTTTATACAGTCCATGGATAGCATGTCGTCCCATTCAACCTGTCCCTAATTGCACAGCGCGTCAGTTGACGGGAGACGATACTACAGAAGGGTTCTTCGCTCGTAGAGCGCAGAGTGCTGCTTTCGACTGTCTAAAATCCGGCTTATGTGCAGATGTCGCGGTCCGTAAGCACTGGTGCAACGATGCCTGTCACTACTGACTCACCCGTTCCCGCTAAAACAACACCGGTTACAGGCGATAGCGTGTCGCGCGGTCTCACGAGTTCCGAGGCACAATCACGGCTTGTGAAATACGGCCCGAACGCAATGCCAAATACTGCGATTCGGCCATGGCGTCTGATGCTGTCCAAGTTTTGGGCTCCGGTTCCCTGGATGCTCGAAGCCGCAATCCTCCTTCAGGTTGTGCTCCACGAATACGTCGAAGGCACGGTAATTGCCCTTCTGCTGGTGTTCAACGCCGCTCTTGGGTTCTTCCAAGAAACGCGTGCACAGGCAACCCTCTCCGCGCTGAAATCCCGCCTTGCCCTCACGGCTTCGGTACGGCGCGATGGCGTTTGGAAGAATATCCCCGCAACGGAACTGGTGCCCGGTGACACCTTAAAGCTATCGCTCGGTGGAGTGGTTGCCGCGGACGCAAAGTTGGTGGGAGGATCAATTTTGCTCGACCAGTCCATGCTCACCGGAGAGTCTGTCCCGATTGAAGCTGGACCCGGCCTGCAAACCTATGCAGGGGCGCTGGTGCGACGCGGGGAAGCTACGGCGATCGTTACGTCGACCGGGGCAAATACGAAGTTTGGGCATACGGCAGAACTCGTCCGCACAGCCCATGTGGAAAGCACACAACAGAAAACCGTCGTCCGTGTGGTGCGAAATCTTGCTCTTTTCAATGGCGTAATCACCGTCTTGCTGGTCGCGTATGCCC
>Ga0181526_10003198_pt1 | contig 13543 bp, 14 predicted proteins | sample PEATcosm2014_Bin_35_FD_119750 | JGI IMG/M metagenome (GOLD analysis project Ga0181526, IMG submission 119750) | Peatland microbial communities from MTU Mesocosm Facility, Houghton, MI, USA - PEATcosm2014_Bin06_30_metaG | ecosystem: Environmental > Terrestrial > Soil > Wetlands > Peat | place...
CTGGCAAGGTCTACCTCATCCATCGTGATTTTCCATTGCCGATGCACGCCTATTCCCGCGTAGCGGCCAGCTACTCTCGCGCCGCCGCGCACATTGGCAAGTGTGATGAAGTCGAACAGGCTCTCTTCCGCAACCAGGAAAAATGGGAAATGACGGGCGATGTGGTGGGTACGGTGGCTGCCGCCCTCAGCCCAGCCGAAATGAAAAAGGTGCAAGCCCTGGTGGAAGGCAAGACCCTCGAGCCTCTCATCGAAAAGGACAAGCAGATTGGCATGACAGTTCCTGTAAACCAGACTCCCTACACCGTCCTGCACACCAAGTCCGGCCAGACCTTTCCGGTCGTCGGCTTTGTCAGCTACGACGTCCTGAAATCCTTTCTCGACCAGCTTGTCGCTCAGAAATAATCGGATGCGATCATGATGCAATCCTCACCGTTCAATTTCCGCCGCGTGTTTCTTTGGATCTGCCGCATCGTCTTGGCGGGAGTTTTCCTCTACGCTGGTTCCGCAAAACTTCTCGGGTGGGGACTTCACCTCCACCCTTCGATTTCATCCACAAAATTGTCTCTATTCTATTTTGCCCTGCAGGTGGACTCCTACCAGTTGCTGCCTCCGTGGGCGGTCCAGTTTGTAGCCCACACGCTTCCGCTGGCGGAAGTCGCCATAGGGTTGCTTCTTCTTCTTGGCTGGCTTCTTCCCGTCTGGACCACTTTCGTCACGCTCCTGATTGCCGGTTTTTTTGCCAGCGTGGTACGGGCGTATGCATTAGGGCTGCAGATCAACTGCGGCTGTTTCGCCAAGCCCGAACCCCTCACCGGGCTCACCATCCTCCGCGATGGTTTGCTCCTCCTGCTAGCCGTCCTCATGACCGTCTTCGCTTTCCAGGAATCCCGCAAGCCCCATCCCTGGTCCGCCACTTCTCCTGAGCATTCCTGATGAAGTATCCACGAAACGCCCAACGCATCTCTCTTCGGGTGGGCCGGGTCTTCTTCGCGGCTGCATCATTCCTTTTTGTTGGTGGCATCGTCCTTGCTCAAGAAACTGCCCCAATGCAGGGGGACAAATCTGAAAATGAAATTATTGCCACTGTGGTCCGGTATGCGGCAGTCTCACACCCCTTAATCATCTTTTTGAGTGTGGATGGTCTGGACCCTGCGCCTGAGACCTTGCGTTTGCTCTCGCAGTCGAACGTCAGGGTTCTTCCAGCCTCGCGGGCAAGGTACGTGCCAGCCCCGGGGGCAGCAGGCGCTTGGAAAGACAAGAAAACGGGTGAACTTGGAAACTACTTTGCTGTAGAGGGCGCAAGGCACCTGAAGGATGGTCGCGTTGAGGTCGCAGCCGGTTGGGAAGAACCTTGCGGTACATATACCGTGATTCTCCGCGATGGCGCTTGGTCCGTTGAGAGCTATAAAGCCTGGGATTTCTGCTTCTGATCTGCGACGGGAAACTTCGCCTTAGTTGGAAACTATTCTTTCAGTCCGTGATGGTCCACATAGCCATCTGCGATAGAATTCTCTTTCCATGCTAAGCCTCCCTCCCATCACCCTTCGCCTCCGCGGCTGGAAGCTAATTGACCGCGTAGCTCTCGCTTTCCTTCTCCTCTGCGCCATCGCTCTCGGCGCCGCCGCCGGTCTCCTCTTCGTCTACGAAAGCGATCTCCCCGAAATTCACGCCTTGGAAACCTATCGCCCTAACGTGGTCACTGAAATCTACGCCGATGACGGCCAGCTTGTCGGCAGCTTCGCCCTGCAACGCCGCATCCTCATGACCTGGGAGCAAATTCCAAAGGTCCTCTACAACGCCGTCACTGCCATCGAGGATCAGCATTTTGAAGATCACTGGGGCGTCGATTTTCCCCGCGTAGCCGGTGCGGCTTACCGCAATTTGATTAAGCGCCGCAAAGCCGAAGGCGCCAGCACGATCACCATGCAGTTGGCTGGCAACCTCTTCCTAGATCGCAGCGACCGCAGCTTCCGTCGCAAAGCCCAGGAAATTCTCCTCGGCCTGCAGATCGAGCGCCGCTACACCAAACCGCAGATCTTTACCATGTACGCCAACCAGGTCTACCTCGCTCACGGCAACTACGGTTTCGCCGCCGCCTCGCAGTTTTATTTTGGCAAGCCCGTCAGCGACCTCAAGCTCCAGGAAGCCGCGCTCCTCGCCGGCATGATTCGTGGCCCCATCTATTCGCCGCTCGTCGACCCCGCCCGCGCCCTTTCTCGCCGCAACCTCGTCCTTCACCAGATGCGCGAGGAAGGGAAAATCACCGCAGCCGAAGAAGAAGCTGCGAAGAAAACGCCACTCGGCCTGCACCTGCAATATCCGCGCAACGACCTCGCTCCTTATTTCTTTGAAGAGATTCGCAAATACCTGGAATCCACATACGGAACGGAAGCCGTCCACGAGCGCGGCCTCCGCGTCTACACCACGCTCAATATCCAGATGCAGAAAGCCGCCAATCAAGCCATTCGCGATGGTTTGCACACTTACGACCGCCGCCACGGCTGGCGCGGCAAGCTTCCCAACGTCCTGAAAGACAATCTCGGCAAACTGGATACTTATGAGGACGACGACTGGCGCCATGCCATTGAAAAGGGAAGCTACGTCACCGGCTTGGTCCTAACCGTCGACGACAAGAGCGCCACCGTCAAAATAGGCACCTATCGTGCGTTATTATCGCCCTCAGACATCGCTTGGACCGGGCACAAAAAACCCAGCGAAATCCTCGCTGTAGGCGACCTCATCCAGCTTTCCATCCAGGATTTGCGCGAAACCACTGCTCGCGTTCAGCTTGAACAGCAACCCGCCCCGCAAGCCGCCATGATCGCCATCGATAATCCTACCGGGGAAATCAAAGCCATGGTGGGCGGGTACAGTTTTGAAGATTCCAAATTCAATCGCGCCACTCAGGCCTACCGGCAGGTCGGCAGCTCCTTCAAGGTCTATGTCTACGCTGCTGCTGTCGAAAAGGGTTCTTCGCCTTTCGACACTATCGTTGATGCGCCTTTCACCACCATGAGCGGAGGCCAGGTCTACTCTCCGCACAATTACGACGAAAAGTATGAAGGCACGATCACCCTTCGCCGCGCCCTGGCCGGTTCACGAAACGTCCCCGCGGTTAAGTTAACTGAAAAAATAGGCATCAACTCCGTCGTGGATATGGCCAAACGCTTTGGCATCACCACCCCGTTACCACCGTATCTACCCCTCGCCCTCGGCGCGGCGGACATGAAACTCAGCGAGCACGTTTCCGCATTTACCGTTTTCCCCAACGACGGCATACGCATCGATCCGCATATGATTCGCCGCGTTACCAGCTATGATGGCGCTCTCCTCGAGGAAGCGCATCCCGAAGTTCACGACGTCATCTCACCGGACGTCGCGCGCACCATGACCGCCATGCTTATGGATGTCGTGCAATTTGGCACCGCCATCAAGGCCCGGTCCATCGGGCGGCCCGCCGGCGGCAAAACCGGCACCACGCAGGATTTCACCGACGCGTGGTTTATCGGCTTTACCCCACAAATCACTGCGGGCGTCTGGGTTGGCTTCGACGACAAGCAAATCTCACTCGGGAAACGGGAAACCGGCGCACAATCGGCGCTGCCCATTTGGATGGAATTTGTCGAACACGGCATGGCGGGTATGCCGGCCCTGGATTTTACCAACGTCGTCACACTTGAGCAGCAGGCAACAGAACATCACGTCAATGTGGACGTGCCGGATACAGCGCCCGAAGACGAAGCCCCCAGCCTGCCCAAGGAAAAGCCGCCAGCGAATGCTCCGCCTGCAATCTCGCCACCCGCAACTTCTCCCCAAACACCGTAAGCGTTCCTCGCGCGATTATTTGCGGAAGGGATCCCAACCACCGGGCTTCAACCGGTGCACGCTTCCACCCTCTGCGTGCAGTTCAATCTTTCCTTTCCGCAGGATCTTGCCAATCTGCCACACTGGTAATCCCCGGAAAACGCGTGGAATTTGGCGAACCTTTCGCGGCGTCACCGTAAACAACAATTCGTAATCGTCCCCGCCGTGCAGCGCCAACTGCACAGCCTTAGGCTTTGCCACATCTCTCAGCATCGGCAGGGACGCTACTTCCACGCGCGCGCCCACCCTGCTCGCCTTGCATAGCCTCATCAAATCAATCGACAATCCGTCGGAGATATCCATCGCCGCCGTCGCCAGCCGGTTTCTCGCCAACCATGCCCCCAGCGCCAGTCGCGGCTCCGGATATAGATGTTTGCGCAACAGCCGGTCATTCTTTTTCACCCCGCCGCGCACATTCTGCAGGCGTTCCCAGCCGCGATCCGCCTCGCCCAGCTTTCCGCTCGCAAAAATGAAGTCTCCCGCCCGCGCCCCGGTGCGCTGCAATGCCTGTCCCGGCGCAATCTCCCCCACCACTGTAATGTTGATCAGGATCTGTCCGCGTCGCGTGGTGTCTCCACCTGCCAATGCACAGTGGAATGCACGAGAGGCGCGGCGCAACCCGCCAAGAAACTCCGTCAACCACCGCCCCGTGTGTGTGGAAGGCAGCGCCAGACTCAGAAGGTAGCACCGTGGCGTCCCACCCATTGCGGCAATGTCGCTCACGGCTCGTGCCAGGCTTTTCCAGCCCACCGCGTCTGGCGGATGCTTGTCGCGCAGGAAGTGCGTCCCCTCCACAGACCAATCACATGTCAGAATCAGTTGCTGTCCGGCACGCGGTTTGAACAGCGCCGCATCATCGCCGATCCCCAGGTGGACCCCCGCCGCCGCAAGCCGTCCTGGCTTCGTCCCGGAAGCAATCTTTTGCAGAACCTGCTCTTCATTCATCGCCGTGGGACTTGTTCCTCGCAAGTCTTGCCCCATCCCTGCCCAACTCTTGGACCGCTCCTTGTCTCGCCTGTCCTTATACTTCCTTCACTTCCTCTGTTTCCTCAACTTTCTGATCCGAGCCGCATTGTATCTCGCACGTGCGAGTTTCTCCACCAAATCGGCTCACGCTGACCCCGGACGGAGCTCTGCCGGCTCAATCCGCATGACTGTCCTTCCGGACAGTGGACAGTCTTCCTGTGACTGTCCCAAAAAATTGCAAGTACAGGGTTGACGCGGGCAACCTACAAAAACTAATATCTACCTAGAACGAACCAAGGCTCACGGTTCAGACCGAGCCAGACATTCACGGTATGGTGCGGAATCCAGGGAATGCTATACCGCACTCCAATCGAAAGTAACAAGGCCTGAGGGGGCCGCTCAGTGATCAGCGGGAAGAACTATACGTTCTACATTGCTTCGACGCCGGGACAACTCCGGAAGCTCGTCGTGCCCGCCTATCTGCTTTACAGCCTTGCGGTTTTGGCCCTCATCGGCGTCATCGCCGTCACCTTTTCCGTCGGTTCCTACAGCCGCATGCTCTGGAAGGTTGGAAATTACAACGCCCTTCGTCACGACCAGGAAAGCCTCAAGAAACAGTATCGCGAGTTGCAGACGACCGTGAAGGATACCAACCAGCGCCTCGACTCCCTGCAATCCCTAGCCACCGAAGTCGCCATGACCTATGGCGTTATGCGTTATCATCCAGCTGCCTTTGATCAGATGGATGCGGCCGCGACTCCCGAGGACGCTTTTGACCGCTCCGTTGAGCAGTATTCCTTCCTCAAGCGGAACGCCGCCGCCATCGCCGTTTCTGCGGGCGGACTCCGCCTGATGCCTGCAAGCGCCTTTGCAGACTCAACGTATACGCCCTCGATTTGGCCCGTGCTTGGCCGCATCACGGATGGCTTCGGCGAACGCCTCGATCCCTTCTCAGGTGAAGGCGCGTTCCACACAGGAGTGGATGTGGGTGCAGACTACGGTGCTCCCGTGCACGTCACCGCGGACGGCATGGTCCTCGATGCCGGACAGCACTCTGGCTATGGCCGCGTCGTCATCGTGGATCACGGTTTTGGCATCACCACCTGGTATGCCCATCTCTCGTCTTACGCCGTCGTCCCTGGGACCCGCGTCAAGCGCGGCGAAGTTATCGGCTACGCAGGGATCAGCGGCCGTTCTACAGGGCCCCACGTCCATTACGAAGTGCGCATGAACAACGCCCCAGTCAATCCCTGGCGTTACATGAAATCCACCGCGCCCTCTGCGGACTGATTCCTTTTCCTTTCACCCACAATCACTGTCTGCGAATTTTGTAGCGCATGGAGAGTCCGCGAGCCCTGCGGCTTTTTGTGGGTTTGTGAGTGAACACTCCGACTTAGTGCTTTGTCGTATGCCCTGCCACAGCGGGTGTGGGCGGTTCTGCTGGCGTTTCCGCCGCGTGCACTGCTTGTAGTAGGTTCGGCGTCACATCAAATATCACGCGCACCGATTTGCTAGTTCCTCGATCCACCTTTTGCACATCGGCCGACCGCAGCAACTCCAGGTATCCTTCGCGCAGTTGCGGGTCCAGCTTCTTGCGCGTGTCTGCCCCATTAAGCCCGGCTTGGGCCAGAAGGAGTATCCCATTCAGGAACTCGCTGAGCTGCCGCATCGTCATTTCGGACTCGCACTCGCCATCGATCACTACTCGCAGCAAATTGCCATCGGGTTTCGCCCCAATCGAAATCCATTGCAATTGCGCCAGCAGCGCCGCCAGTTGCGGCGATCGAAATCCTCCCGGAGCTTGCTGCGCCAGCGCTGCCGCCGCACCCGAATCCTGCCGGAGCACGGCGAATACCGGGGTGCCCGCCAGGCGTCCAAAGCGTTCGCGCCACTCTGCCGCGAACGGATCGGGTTGTGCAAAAAGCGCGGCTGCCGATGAATCGTTGGTCCACGCAATCCGATTTTCGCGCAGAAAAGTTAAAAAAGACGCGCCCGCTGTTCCCGCCGGAGCAATCGAGTAGATCGTGGCGCCATTCCGCACTTCGGTTTTTCCCGATCGTTGGAAGTACGTCGAGATTTTCTGGCGATCAAAATGTCCGTCAGCGATCACCAGAACGCTGGAATGATCGGCCGAGCGGGAAACTCCCAGCGCCACGCGATCCAAATCTTGTTCGTAATTGAAGCCGGTTGCCTGCACGAATTGCGAGTAATCCGCATCCGGCGCGGGGCGCGGCGCCCAAGCATACAACTGCGCCAGAAACGGAGAGGAACGCAAAGCGGCCATGTCCAGAAATACTACCGCGCTGCCATTCGCAGGCATCCGTGCAAGCATTTCATTGCGCACCGCCGGTGGATCATTCGACTTGTAGTGCAGGTAGAGGAACGTTGCAGCCAATGAAATCGCCACCACAACAAGCAGACCGCTTAGCCATTTGCGATTAGACATAGAAGGTAAGACCAACGGACGCTCATTGACACTTCCTGGCCATTCTCGCATCCAATCCCCGACAAGCAACAAGAGTTTGCTGTCCCGGCTCAACTCCCCAGGAGGCTTCCCGAAGCGGCTGTGGATAGAATGGCAGCTCCCGGATGCGAGGCATAGTGTAACAAATTGAAAATACTACCTTTATGTTATCGTGACGGGTGAATGTCCTGTGTTTGTTTTTCCACAGTTTTGGCGACCGAAGTGCTCTTCATTCTCTCCACCTGCCCTTGCAATTTGTGTGCCCAATCTGCTATTCTTGTGCGGTTTGAGCAGCGCTGGCGTAGCTCAGCTGGTAGAGCATCTGATTTGTAATCAGAGGGTCGGGGGTTCAAATCCCTCCGCCAGCTCCACCAGATTTAAGCAGGGGAGTGAGGCGAAGCGAATCCCTGAACGCTAATTCGACGGGCTGGTGTCTCTTGACACGAGTCCGTTTTGTGTATTCGCTTGTTTCTTCTTCCATGACGACGCGGGCGGAAACTGTGGACACCTTGAGTTTGGGTCCGAGGATTTTTCTCGGGACGGGTGGGTGAGTGGTTAAAACCAGCAGACTGTAAATCTGCCGCTCCTTGCGGGCTACGAAGGTTCGAATCCTTCCCCGTCCACCAGGATTCGAGTTCCGCGGGAGAAGGCCGGAGACGCAACACGCCGGGTGATCGAAGGTAGCCGGACGAGCGCAACAACACCGCAGGAAAATCGCAGACGCGATGTTCGAAAGCGGTTCAAATCGCGGCGAGTCAGCCGGTAAGAAATAGTGCGCCGCGATGCTCAGTTTTTTTGCAGGGAACGCGTTTAGCCTGGGTAGCTCAGTTGGTAGAGCGCGTCCTTGGTAAGGACGAGGTCACCGGTTCAATCCCGGTCCCAGGCTCCAGGATCCGCTGGGTTTCCGCAAGGAAACTCGGAAGGGCGAGCAGAGGTTTCCGGAGAAGATGGGCGGGGGTAACTCAACGGTAGAGTCTCACTCTTCCAAGGTGATGGTTGCGGGTTCAAATCCCGTCCCCCGCTCCAAGTTACCCGGGGGCCGCTTGAAGGGCGGCGAGGGAAGTTTAGCGTCAGCCGTGTTGTGAAGGAAAGACGGTTTGCGCAAAGGATGAGGGCATATGGCGAAGGAGAAATTTGAGCGCAGTAAGCCGCACGTGAACATCGGCACCATTGGTCACATCGATCATGGCAAGACCACGTTGACCGCGGCGATCACCAAGGTATTGAGCAAGAACAATCCCAAGGTGACATTCCGCGCGTTTGACACCATTGACAACGCTCCCGAAGAGCGCGAGCGCGGTATTACCATCGCGGTTTCCCACGTTGAGTACGAAACCGCGAATCGCCACTACGCACACATGGATTGCCCCGGCCACGCCGATTACATCAAGAACATGATCACCGGCGCGGCGCAGATGGACGGCGCGATTCTCGTTGTCGCCGCCACCGACGGCCCCATGCCCCAGACGCGCGAACACATCCTGCTCGCCCGCCAGGTCGGCGTGCCTTACATCGTCGTGTTCCTGAACAAGTGCGATATGGTCGAGGATCCCGAACTTCTCGAACTCGTCGAACTCGAGGTTCGCGAACTGCTGAAGAGCTACCAGTTTCCCGGTGACAGCGTGCCGGTGATTAAAGGTTCGGCATTGCTGGCGTTGAACGGCGAAGAAAAGTGGGAAAAGAAGATTCTCGAGCTCATGGCGGCGGTGGACGCCAATGTCCCGTTGCCCGTTCGCGACATCGATAGGCCCTTTGCCATGCCTATCGAGGACATTTTTTCCATCTCCGGCCGCGGAACCGTGGTCACTGGCCGCGTCGAGCGTGGCAAGGTGAAAGTCGGCGAAGAAGTCGAAATCGTGGGCTTCCGGGCGACCCAGAAGAAAGTGGTTACTGGGGTCGAAATGTTCCGCAAGCTTCTCGATGAAGGCCTTGCGGGCGACAACGTCGGCCTCCTGCTGCGTGGCACGGAAAAAGATGACGTCGAGCGCGGCCAGGTGGTTTGCAAGCCCGGCTCGATCACGCCGCACACCAAGTTCAAGGCCGAAGCGTACGTGTTGACGAAGGAAGAAGGTGGCCGGCATACCCCGTTTTTCACCGGCTATCGCCCGCAGTTTTACTTCCGCACCACGGACGTTACCGGGGACATGAAGCTGCCTGCGGGCGTCGAAATGGTGATGCCGGGCGACAACGTGAGCTGTGAAGTCACACTGATCACCCCCGTCGCCTTGGAAAAGGGCTTGCGTTTCGCCATTCGCGAAGGCGGCCACACCGTGGGCGCCGGCGCGGTTACGGATATCATCGAATAACTTTGGAATTACGAGTCAGGAGCGGGCCGGCCATGCTGGCCCGCACACCAGCGAAAAGGAATTCAAGAAATGCGGGAAATCATTACTTTGCAATGTGGTGACTGCAAGAACCGGAATTACACCACCACAAAAAACAAAAAGAAGCACTCCGAGCGCATGGAGACCAAGAAATTCTGCCGCGCGTGCCGCAAGCACACGCCGCACAAAGAGGTCAAGTAACGATCGAGGTTGTACTTTCTCTACCGGTCTGGCTCGCAGGGAGTGGTGGTGAGGAGCAGTTGAGCGGTTTTGGTTTTAGGGGAGTCGTCCAACGGTTAGGACTCCGGTCTCCAAAACCGGGTATGGGGGTTCGAATCCCTCCTCCCCTGCCAGGATTTTGAAGGACGCAGGCCCCAAGGCTTGTGCAGGTGATGAGGATTCATGGCAACGCAGGCGGTTAAAGTGAAGAATGAAGAGACGCAGACAAACGCAATTACCGGAGCAGCAGCCGGTGTAGGCGAAAAGGTTTCCGGTTCGATTCAGGGTACCCGAGAGTTTCTCCACGATGTCCGTGTGGAGATGAAACAGGTGACCTGGCCCGGCCGCGAGGACGTCATTTCCACCACCACCGTGGTGATTGTAACGGTGGCGTTCTTCGGTGTGTTCCTCGCGATCGTCGACTGGCTCGTGCAGCACGGGGTCCAGCGGCTGTTTGACTATTTCAAGGTTTAGAGGACGGAACGTTCTATGTCGATGCAGTGGTACATCATTCACACCTATTCGGGCTTCGAGAAGAAGGTTAAGGAAAGCCTGGAAAGCCGTGTGGCCGCATTCAGCCTTCAGGACAAGATCGGACGGGTGTTGATCCCCACCGAAGAGGTCGTCGAAGTGCGCGGCGGTAAGAAGATTGTCGCTTCGCGCATGTCTTATCCGGGCTACGTCCTCGTGGAAATGGATCTCGACGAGAACACCTGGCACATCGTCCGCAACACCCCGCGCGTCACCGGTTTCGTCGGCTCGGCCACGGCTCCGCCGGCGCTCTCGGAAGCCGAAGTGGACGCCATCATCAATCGCGTCCACACGCCGCAGGATCGCCCGAAGCCTAAGGTTGTCTTCGAGCGCAACGAACAGGTCCGCATCGTTGACGGTCCTTTCGCCAACTTCAACGGCAACGTCGAGGAGATTGATAACGATCACAGCCGCCTCAAGGTTTCCGTTACGATTTTCGGCCGCTCCACTCCCGTTGAACTCGATTTCGCGAGCGTGGAAAAACTGGGATGAATTCTGGCGGCCCGCTGCCGCCGCAACATTTTTGAGATTGAGGTAAAGGAAAGATGCCACCAAAGAAGGTACAGACAACCATCAAGCTGCAATTGCCGGCCGGCAAGGCCACTCCGGCGCCCCCTGTGGGCACCGCCCTGGGCCCGCACGGCGTCAACATCATGGATTTCTGCAAGCAGTTTAACGCCAAGACGCAGAAAGAAGCCGACGGAATGATTTTCCCTGTCCTCGTCACCATCTACACGGACCGCTCCTTCACGTTCGTGTTGAAGACACCGCCTGCTTCCATCTTGCTGCTTCGCGCAGCGGGAATCGCCAAGGGTTCTCCGGAACCCAATCGCAACAAAGTCGGCAAGGTTACAAAGAAGCAGGTCGTCGAAATCGCCAAGATCAAGCTTGTCGATCTCAACACCACCAATCTGGACTCCGCGGTCCGTACCGTCATGGGCACGGCTCGCAACATGGGTCTGGAAGTCGTGGAAGCCTAGGGAGTCACAGGCGCCAGGAGATCGCAGAGGTAGAAATGACCAAGAAGTCTGGAAAACACGTGGAGAATGCGCGCAAGAAGGTGGAAGCGCGTCCCTACAAGCTCGCCGATGCGGCCGAGCTGATCAAGAAAACGCACCACACCAAGTTCAACGAAACCGTTGAACTGGCCATCAATCTGGGTGTGGATCCGAAGCATTCCGATCAGGTTGTGCGCGGCACCGTCGTGCTGCCCAACGGCCTCGGCAAGTCCGTTCGCGTCCTCGTTCTCGCGGGCGGTGATAAGCAGCGCGAAGCTCAGGAGGCCGGAGCGGAATTCGTCGGTGGTGACGATATGGTCCAAAAGATTATGGAAGGCTGGACCGATTTCGATGCCGTCATCGCTACGCCGGACATGATGCGCTCGGCAGGTAAACTCGGTAAGGTGCTGGGTCCCCGCGGCCTCATGCCTAATCCGAAGACCGGTACCGTCACGGCGGACGTCACCAAAGCCGTCAAGGAAACCAAAGCCGGCAAAGTGGAATTTCGCGTGGACAAAGCGGGTATCGTCCACTGTCCCGTAGGCAAGATTAATTTTGACGCTTCCAAGCTCGCGGAAAATGCCCATGCCGTGATTGCTGCCGTGCTGAAGGCCAAGCCCGCCGCGGCAAAAGGGAAGTACGTCAAGAAGATTACTCTGACTTCGACCATGGGCCCCGGCATCCTCGTGGATATCGTCGAGGCCGAAACCCTGGCAACCGCCGCGTAGCGCGGAGAGAGATTAGCGGAGACCCGGAATCATGAAGAAGAAAAGCGAAAAGCAGCAGGATCTGGACAAACTGAAAACCGAGCTCGCGAAGGTGTCCACCGTCATTCTTACCACCTTCCAGGGCATCACCGTCGATGCCGACACCAAACTCCGCCGCGCCGTGCAGGCTGCGGGCGGCAAGTATCAGGTCGTCAAGAACACCCTTGCGGAACGCGCTGGCACCGGCACTCCCGCCGAGGGCGTGCTCAAGAACTTGAAGGGCACCAACTCGATCGCCTACACCAGTGCCGACCCGGTGGCCCTCGCCAAGGCTCTCACCAAGGTCGCCAAAGATGTTCCGGCATTCCAGTTCAAGTCCGGCGTCGTGGAAGGCAAAGTGATCTCCATCGCGGAGATCCAGCAACTCGCCAACATGCCGTCGAAGGAAGAATTGATCAGCAAGATCATGTTCCTCCTGAACGCTCCGGCCCAGCGAATCGCGTCGGCGCTCAACGCGCTTCCGCGCAATCTTGCTGTGACGGTCAGCGAAGCGGTTAAGGCCAACAAGTTTAGTTCATAGGGGTTGGGGCTAAGCGGGCCCCGCCCGCCGCGGTCCGGAATTTTGATTCAGAAAATTGAGAGGAGAAATCGCAGTCATGTCGAAAGTCGAAACGATCCTGGAAGAAATCAAGGGCCTGACGCTTCTTGAAGCGTCCGACCTCGTGAAAAAAATGGAAGAAGCCTTCGGCGTTTCCGCCGCGGCGGCCACTGTGGTCGCGGCTGGCGGCGGCGGTGGGGCTGCGGCCGCTGCTCCGGCGGAAGAGAAGACGGAATTCACCGTCGTCCTCACCGACATCGGCGGCAATAAGATCAACGTCATCAAGGCGGTTCGCGAAGTTACCAGCCTCGGCTTGAAAGAAGCCAAGGATCTGGTGGACGGCGCGCCCAAAACCGTCAAGGAAGGCGTCAGCAAGGACGAGGCCGCGACCATCAAGAAGAAGTTCGAGGATGCGGGCGCCAAGGTCGAAATCAAGTAATGGCTGGCCGGCCGCTCCTTGGCCGGCTCTCCATGGTTCGGGCTTCGGGTTCGGCGCGGTTCATTTGGTGCACAACTGCGCCAGGGGAATTCAGTACGCAAGCTACGGCCGGACGTCTCAACAATCCTCTGGGTCCTCGGCGGACCCTCACTCACCGTGTGCGGGGCGGCATCGGGCATGCCCCCAGGCATCACGGCTAAGTGTCTTTTCCAGTTTTTCCGCACGCTGCCCGAAAGGGAATGAGGTACATCAGGCATGTCCACTAGTAACCAGCACGTTCGGGAACGCCAGCGACTGGATTTCGCGAAAATTCAGGGATCTATCCAGATTCCTAACCTCATCGAGGTCCAGAAAAAGTCCTATCAGCGCTTTCTGCAGATGGATTTGCTGCCTAGCGAGCGCGAGGATGCCGGCCTGCAGTCCGTGTTCAC
>Ga0181526_10003201_pt1 | contig 13537 bp, 13 predicted proteins | sample PEATcosm2014_Bin_35_FD_119750 | JGI IMG/M metagenome (GOLD analysis project Ga0181526, IMG submission 119750) | Peatland microbial communities from MTU Mesocosm Facility, Houghton, MI, USA - PEATcosm2014_Bin06_30_metaG | ecosystem: Environmental > Terrestrial > Soil > Wetlands > Peat | place...
ACGTCGAGCGCCGGCCAGGCCCGCTCCGGGTTGACGTGGTCGACGGTCACCGGCGACACCCCGCCCCAGTCGTCGAGGCCCGAGTCGACCAGCGGGCGAAGGTCGTCGGAGAGGTTGGGCGGCGCCTGCACGTGCACCTCGGGCGGCAGCATCAGCCGGGCGGCGGCGATGGTCCACCACAGCTCCTCCGGGGGGCACGGCGGGTGGTCGTGCATGGCCGTCCCCGGCTTGGGCAGGAAGTTCTGGACGATCACCTCCTGCACGTGGCCGTGGCGGCGCTGGGCGTCGGCCACAGCGGCCAGGGCGCGGAGGCGCTCGTGGCGCGATTCGCCGATACCCACCAGGATCCCCGTGGTGAAGGGGATGGCCAGCGCGCCGGCGGCCTCGAGGGTGGCCAGGCGGCGGACGGGGTCCTTGTCGGGCGCCCCACGATGGCAGGCCAGGTCGGGGTCGAGCGACTCGAGCATCATCCCCTGGCTGGCCGACACGGGGCGCAGGCGGGCGAGATCGTCGGCACCGAGGGCACCGGCGTTGGCGTGGGGGAGGAGCCCGGTCTCGTCGCGCACCAGGGCGCACATGGCCGCCAGGTAGTCGACGGTGGAGCCGTAGCCGTGCCCGTCGAGCCACGCCCGCGCCACCGGGTAGCGGTCCTCGGGAGCCTCGCCCAGGGTGAACAGGGCCTCGTGGCAGCCGGCGGCGGCCCCCGCCCGGGCCACGGCCAGCACCTCGTCGGCGGACATGTACGGCGACCGGAGACGGGCCGGCGGCTTGGCGAAGGTGCAGTATCCGCAGCGGTCGCGGCACAGCATGGTGAGCGGCACGAAGACCTTGGGGGAGTAGGTCACGGTGGTGCCGTGGTGCCGTGCCCTGATGGCCCGGGCCTCGGCGTACAGCTCGGACGGCGCGGCCTCCAGCAGGTCGTCCAAGCCCACGGCGGTCACCTTAGCGGTCGCCACCCCGGCATCGGCCACGGGAGGAGGGCGCTCACATCCCCATGGTGCCGGGCTCGTGCCACTGGCGCAGTTCGCGGGCGAGCAGCAGGTCGGCCTCCTTCGGTCCCCACGAACCCGCCGGGTACTGCGACAGCGGGATGCCGTCCTGGCTCCAGGCGTCGAGGAAGGGATCGACGATCTGCCAGGCCCGCTCGACCTCGTCGGTGCGGATGAAGAGGGTGGCGTCGCCGATCATGACGTCGTGCAGCAGGCGCTCGTAGCCCCCGCCCGTGGACCCGGGGAAGGCGTCGGCGTAGCTGAAGTTCATGTCCACCGACCGCAGGCGGAATTCCTCGCCGGGGACCTTGGCCCCGAATTGGAGGCACACGCCCTCGTCGGGCTGGATGCGCAGCTGCAGCATGTTGGGCCGCAGGTCCCGGGTGAGGCGGCCCCCGAAGGCCAGGTGCGGTACCCGGTGGAACTGCAGCAGCACCTCGGTGGCCCGGGTGGGCAGGCGCTTGCCGGTGCGGATGTAGACCGGGACCCCGGCCCAGCGCCAGTTGTCGACCGCCAGCCGCATGGCGACGTAGGTCTCGGTCCGGCTCCTTGCGTCGACCCCCTCCTCCTCCCGGTAGCCCGGCACCTCGGCGCCGTCGATGACGCCCGCCGTGTACTGGCCCCGGACCGAGTTGATGACGGCCTCGTCGGGGTCGGGGACGACGACGGCGCGCAGCAGCTTCACCTTTTCGTCCCGGATCCCGAGGGCGTCAACGGTGGCGGGCGGCTCCATGAGGGTGAGGGCCAGGACCTGCATGACGTGGTTCTGAACGATGTCGCGCAGCGCGCCGGCGGTTTCGTAGAAGCCGCCGCGGTGCTCCACCCCCAGCTGTTCCGCCACCGTGATCTGGATGTGGTCCACGTAGCGGCGGTTCCAGATGGGCTCGAAGATGGCGTTGCCGAAGCGCAGCGCCAGCACGTTCTGCACCGTCTCCTTTCCGAGATAGTGGTCGATGCGGAAGATCTGGTCCTCTTCGAAGGCCTCGTGCAGGTCGGTGTCGAGGGCCCGGGCGCTGCCGAGGTCGCGCCCGAAGGGCTTCTCGACGACGAGTCGGGCGAACTCACCGCCTTCACCGGGCCGGTTGCAGCCGTGCTCGGCCAGGGCGCAGGCCACGGCGCCGAACATGGAGGGGATCGTGGCCAGGTAGAAGACCCGGTTCCCGCCGGTGCCCATGGTGCTGTCGGCTTCGTGCAGGACGTCGCGCAGCTTGTCGAACGTGGGCTGCTCGGCGTACTCGCCGGCCACGTAGCGAAAGCGCGACACGATGTCGTGCCACTCGGGGCCGGCCGAGGGGACGGCGTCGAGGGCCGCCTGGCGGAACTGCTCGTCGGTCCACTGTGTCCGGGCCACGCCGACCACCGTGAACCCCCGGGGCAGCGCCTTGTGCTCGGCCAGGGCGGCGATGGCGGGCAGGAGCTTGCGCGTGGCCAGGTCGCCCGAGGCGCCGAACACCACGAGCGCCAGCGGGGGGGACGGCCGCACGTTGTCGAGCTCGTGGGCGACCGCCACGGCCGGCTCCTCGGCGTCGATGTCGACGCCCTCGATGACGGGCTGGGGGCTCACGACGCCGACGTCCCGACGGCCGGGGCGCCCGACGCACCCGTGTCGGTCACCACGGCGTGGCCCCCGAATTGGTTGCGCAGGGCGGCGATGAGTCGGTTGGTGTAGGAGTCCTGGTCACGCGAGGCGAAGCGCTGGTAGAGCGAGGCCGTGATGACGGGCGCCGGCACGGCCCGGTCGATGGCCTCCTGCACGGTCCAACGGCCCTCGCCGGAGTCGGCGATGACCCCCTCGATGTGCTCGAACCCCGACCCGGGAGCGAGGGCCCGCTCGGCCAGATCGAGCAGCCACGAACGCACCACCGACCCGTAGCGCCAGATGGACGCGATCTGGTGCATGTCGAGGGCGAACTCGTCGGCCTTCTGCATGATCTCGAAGCCCTCGCCGTAGGCCTGCATGAGCCCGTACTCGATGCCGTTGTGGATCATCTTGACGAAGTGCCCCGCGCCCACCGGTCCCACGTGGGCGTACCCGCCCTGGGGGGCGAGCGCCAGGAACACCGGCTCGCACAGCTTCACCACGGCGGCGTCGCCCCCCACCATGAGGCAGTAGCCGTTGGCCAGTCCCCACACGCCGCCGGAGGTGCCGGCATCGATGAAGCCGATCCCCTTCTCCGCCAGCGAGGCGGCCGCCGGCGCCGCCTCCTTGTAGTTGGAGTTGCCGCCGTCGATGACGGCGTCGCCCGACGACATGAGGGACTTGAGCGTGTCGATGGTCGACGTGGTGGGTGCCCCGGCCGGGACCATGACCCAGGCCACCCGGGGGGCGTCGAGCTCGCCCACCATCTCCTGCAGCGTGGCCGCGGTCTGCGCCCCGTTGGCCGCCACCGCCTGCCGGGCCTGCTCGGACAGGTCGAAGGCGACCACCTGGTGACCCTTCTCGATGAGCCGCTGAGTCATGTTGGCACCCATCTTCCCGAGGCCCACCATGCCGATCTTCATGTGGTCTTCCTTTCTTGGCGACCATCGGGCCGGTCGTGGCGAACGCCGGTCACCGCCGCGGTCATCCGATGTCGTCCAGGTCGCCGACCGCCACCCGCAGGACCCGGCGCCCGTGGGACACCAGGCTGCGGTGGTCCCCGATCGCCTGGGCGGCGATCAGCGTGCCGAAGTCGTAGGGCTCGCCCGGCACCGCCACCACCGGGCCCGGGTCGGCGTCGACGATCTGCACGGCCACGACGGAGTCGGGCCCCCCCTTGTGGAGCTGCCCGGTCGAGTGCAGGAACCGCGGGCCGTAGCCGGCGGTGGTGGCCATGCCGCCCAGATGGTCGCGGACGCGGCGGCGCAACGCCTCGAGCGCCTCGTCGCGGCCGAACGGGACATAGGCCTGCAGCGATACGTAGTCGCCGGGGCCGGTGGTGGAGGAGAGCCAGGCGAGGACCCCGTCGGGGGCCGACGCTTCGACCTCGGGCAGCGGGAGGTGGGCCAGGACCTCGTCGGTGTTCTTCTTCGACCCGGCCACGTCGGGCTCGTCGAACGGGTCGATCCCGAGCACGTGCCCGCACACTGCGGTGGCCACCTCCCACCGGTAGAACTGCTCGCCCAGGCCGGCGGGGCTGCCGGGGCGGAGGGGCACGACGTGGCGGTCGGGACCCTCCTCGGGCTCGACGGTGGGCACCGGCACGCACCCTGTGCCGTGCTTTCCGGTGGACTCGGCGATGAGCTGCTCGACCCACAGGCCGAACGAGGCGTACTCGCGGTCGACCATCACGGTGACCTTGTCCCGCCCCGCCTTGGCGTCCTCGCCCATGGCCATGCCGAGCCCGGCCGCCTCGTCGAGATCGGCGCCCATTGCCCGCTCGCACAGCTCGGCCACGTCGAAGCCGACGAGGGCGGCCGGCACCATCCCGAAGTACGACAGCACCGAGTAGCGCCCGCCGATGTCCGGGGGGTTCTCGAAACAGCGGGTGAATCCCCGCTCGGCCGCCATCCGGGCCAGCGGCGTCCCCGGGTCGGTGATCACGGCGTAGCGCGACGGGTCGGGCAATCGGGCCCAGGCGTGGGCCAGCAGCACGTTGGGCTCGAGCGTGGTCCCCGACTTGGAGGACACCAGCACGAAGGCGTCGGAGAGATCGAGCCCGCCCACCGTGGCGGGGTGGGTGGTGTCGCACACCACCAGTCGGCGTCGCGACGTGCCCGGGCCCCCCGGCTTGCCGGTGGCGCTGAGCACGGCTTCGAGCACGGCCGGACCGAGCGACGAACCGCCCATGCCGAGCAGGACGACGGTCCGCTGGTCGATGCTGCGGGCCCACCCGGCCAGCTCGGCAGCCTCGGCCGCCATGCGCCGGGGCACGTCGAGCCACCCCAGCCGGGTGGCCGACACGTTGCCGTCGGGCCACAGCGAGGCGTCCCGGGCGATGAGGCGCGGCACCAGAGAGCGGGCGTCATCGCTCACGGCGCCATCTCAGTGACCCGATGACAGGGCGTTGGCTTTGTCGGAGAGCGATTGCAGCAGCTCGTCGAAGGACTTGGCGAAGCTGGCCACTCCCTCGTCCTCGAGGGTGCGGGCCACGTCCGCCATGCTCACACCGGCCGCCTCCACCCGCTCCAGGGCGGCCCGGGCACCGTCGGGATCACCGTCCACGGTGCGCGCCGGCGTGCCGTGGTCGAGGAAGGCGCTGATCGTCTCGTCGGGCATGGTGTTGACGGTGTCGGGGCCGATGAGGGTGTCCACGTAGGCGAGATCGGGGTAGGCCGGGTTCTTCGTGGAGGTGGACGCCCACAGCGGACGCTGGACCTTGGCCCCGCGGTCCGCCAGCGCTTCCCAGCGCGGCCCCGAGAAGCGGCGCCGGAACAGCGCGTAGGCCTGGCGGGCCTGGGCCACCGCCGCCGTGCCGCGCAGGGCCAGCACGGCGTCGGCGTCCGCACCCGAGCGCTGGGCCGCCACGGTCTCGAGCCGGCGGTCGACTTCGGTGTCGACCCGGCTCACGAAGAACGAGGCCACGCTGCGCACGTCCGACAGGTCGGTGGCGCCACCGGCCACGAAGTCCTCGAGACCGCCGATGTAGGCCTCGATCACCTCGTCGTAGCGCTCCAGGCTGAACAGCAGGGTGATGTTGATGCTCCGGCCCTCGCCGATCATGGTGCGCACGGCGGGGACGCCCTCGGCGGTGGCGGGGATCTTGACGTAGAGGTTGGGTGCCGCCAGCAGCAGGTGGAAGTGCCGGGCGGCGGACACCGTGCCCGGCGTGTCGTGGGCCAGCGCCGGCGCCACCTCGAGCGACACGAAGCCGTCCACCCCGTCCGATGCGTCGTGCACGGGGCGGAGGATGGCCAGCGCCTCGCGGATGTCGGTCACCACCAGCTCCCAGTAGGCCGCCTCGACGGTGTGGGAGGCGAGCAGCTCGTTGAACTGCTCGTCGTAGTCGGCTCCCGATTCGATGGCCTTGGCGAAGATGGTGGGATTCGAGGTCACGCCCCGGATGCCCTCCTCGACCAGCTCGGCCAACGTCCCGCCCCGCAGGTAGTCGCGGCGGAGGTTGTCGAGCCAGGGGCTCTGGCCCTGCAGCTCGTACAGGTCGTGCAACCTGGTCATGGTGGTCCTTTCCTCCGGGCACGGGCACCGGCACGGCGCCCGGACGCCGGTCGAGTCAGCGTGTCGGTTCGACGGTTCCGGCGAGGAGGCGGCGCGCCCGGGCAGCCACGTTGTCGGGCGTGAACCCGAAGTGCTCGAGCACCACCGGCCCCGGTGCCGACGCCCCGAAGTGGTCGATGGCGACGACATCGTCGGCGTAGCGGTCCCAGCCGAAGGACGCGGCCGCCTCCACCGCCAGGCGGGGGACGCCGGACCCGAGCACCTGGCGGCGGTACTCGGCGCTCTGCAGCGCGAACAGGTCCCACGACGGCAGCGACACCACCCGGGCGTGCACGGGTTCGGCACCGTTGTCGGTCCGGGCCAGGAGACGGGCGGCGTCCACGCACAGCGCCACCTCGGAGCCGGTGCCGATGAGGACCACGTCGGGGGTGCCCGGCGCCTCGACCAGCACGTAGCCGCCCCGGGCCACCCCGTCGGCGGCCTCGGCCGTCCCCTCGAGGACGGGGAGGTCCTGGCGCGACAGGACGAGGGCGGTGGGCCCGTCGCCGTCCACCGCCAGCCGGTAGGCGTGGGCGCACTCGTTGGCGTCGGCGGGCCGGATGACGCGCAGCCCGGGCATGGCCCGCAGCGATGCCAGCTGCTCGATGGGCTGGTGCGTCGGTCCGTCCTCGCCCAGGCCCACCGAGTCGTGCGTCCACGAGTAGATGACGTGGGCCTGCGACAGCGCCGCCAGGCGCACGGAGGGCCGCATGTAGTCGCTGAACACGAAGAAGGTGCCGCCCACCGGGAGGACGCCGCCGTGGCGCGCCATCCCCGTCATGGCCGCCCCCATGCCGTGCTCGCGGATCCCGTAGTGGACCTGGGACCCCTCGGGGTGCGCGGCGGACTGGTTGACCGCGTCCTTCAGCTTCACCCCGGTGTTGCCGGTCAGGTCCCCCGAGCCGGCGATGAGCCCGGGGACGGCGTCGGCGGTTGCCGTGATGCAGCGGTTGACCGCCACCCGGGTGGCGAGCTTCGTGCCCGCGTCGAACACCGGGAGCGCGCCGGCCCAGCCGTCGAGGCCCCGGCCCCCCTGGCACGCCTCCCACACCGCCTTGTCGCCGTCCCAGGCGTCGAGGCGCGCCTGCCAGGCCCGCCGGGCCTCGCCGTTGGCCGCCATGGCGTCGCGGTAGTACGCCACCACCTCGTCGGGCACCCAGAACTGCTCGTCGGGCGGCAGCCCGAGGATGGCCTTGGTCTCCCTGACCTCTTCCTCGCCGAGCGGGCTGCCGTGGGCCTCGGCGGTGTCGGTCTTGTGGGGCGAGGGCCAGCCGATGTGGCTGCGGAGGGTGATCATCGACGGCCGGTCCTCGACCGCCATGGCCCGGCGCAGCGCCGCCTCGAGCGCGTCGGTGTCGTTGGCCACCTCGCCGATGTTCTCGGCGTGCCACCCGTAGGCGGTGAAGCGCGCCACGACGTCGTCGGAGTACGCCAGGTCGGTCGAGCCGTCGATGGTGATGTGGTTGTCGTCGTAGACGTACACCAGGCGCCCGAGGCCGAGGTGCCCGGCCAGTGACGCGGCCTCGTTGCTGATCCCCTCCATGAGGTCGCCGTCGGAGCACAGCACGAAGGTGTGGTGGTCGACGAGGTCGGGACCGAAGCGCGAGCGCAGCCACCGCTCGGCGATGCCCATGCCGACGCCGTTGCCGAATCCCTGCCCGAGGGGCCCCGTCGTCACCTCGACGCCGGTGGTCAGGTGCACCTCGGGGTGTCCCGGGGTCTTGCTGCCCCACTGGCGGAACTGGCCGATGTCCTCGAGCGTGAGCCCGTACCCGGTGAGGAACAGCAGCGAGTACAACAGGATCGAGGCGTGCCCGTTGGACAGGATGAAACGGTCGCGGTCGGGCCACAGCGGATCCTCGGGATCGTGGTGCATGACCCGGGTGAACAGGACGTGCCCCAGCGGGGCGAGCGCCATGGCCGTCCCCGGGTGACCGGCGTTGGCCTTCTGCGGGGCGTCCATGGCGAGGCCCCGGATGACGTTGATCCCGAGCTGCTCCAGCGCTGCGTCGCCCATGGCTTCAGAACCTACCCCCCACCCGGGGATCTCATCGTGACTCCCCGGGACCCCTCGCCGGGGGTGTCGCTGCCGGCGCGGGGTCGCGCAGCAGCGCCACCGAGGCGGTGAAGCCGTGGAGGAAGTTCCTCCCCCCGACCGGCCCGAGCTCGCCGGCGGCGAAGAAGCCCGCCATGGGGACCGCGCCGAGCTCGTCGGCCAGGACGCCCACGTCGTGGTGGGGCCGGCCGAACAGCCGGGTGCCGCGGCCGTTGCACGTGAAGACGAGTGCGGCATCCGCGCTGTGCGGGGCCACGAGGGTCCGGAGGTCCTCGTCGGCGCTGGCCGCGTCGCGCAGGTGGAACTGCACGGTGGTGCCCACCGGCACCACGTCGGTGACCGCCAGGGCGCCGGTGGCCCGGTCGGCGCCGATCACGTTGCGGACGAGGAAGTCCCCCGGGCCGAACCCGTCCCGGTGCTCGTCCATGACCCGTCCGAGGTGGACGCCCCCCGCCTGGACCCGGGCCGCCTCCTCCTCCGACAGGCCGCCGCGGGCCTGGACGAGCAGCTGCTCGAGGGCGGGTCGCCCGGCCAGCTCGAAGATGAGGGTGTCCTCGGCCCCGGTGACCACCACGGGGTGGCCGAAGGGTCGGCACCCCTGTGACACCACGGTCGACACGTCGGCACCGGGACCGAGCACCACCCCCACCGCCCCTGCCGTCCGGACCGTGGTGCCGAGGGCCAGGCGGTTGCCACCCGGGCCCCGGGCCGCCGACGCCATGCCCCCCACCACCGGCACGCCGGGGTGGCGGTCCTCCATCCACCGGAGAAAGGCCTCGGCCGGGAAGCTGTAGGGGTCGGCCACGAGCACGAGGGCCCGGGGCGCGAACGGCATCCGATCGGGCCAGCCGTGGAACACGGCGTCGTGGTCGGGTCCGGGGACGGCGTCGAGTGACACCGCCAGGAGCGGGCCGGTGTGCCCGGCGAAGAGCACCACCGCCGCGCTGTGCTCGACCTCGCGGTGGGGGCCCACCACCGACTCGGCCGCGCAGCCGATCGACACCAGCGGGTGGAGCACCTCCTCCACCGTTCTCATGGCGTCCTCCAGGGCGCCGGCGTGGGGCTCGGTGACGAAGACGGTGGCCAGATCGGGCCGCGTCCCGATGCGCTCGAGCACGGCGCCCGTGACCTCTCCCACGGCGTGGGCGGTCAGCGGATGCTCGCTCATGGCAGCCGCAAAGGGCATCGCCGGCGACCCTACCGTCGCCGCCCCTTCCGGGTACCGCGCCTCGATGCGTCCCTCATGGCGGCCACACCCGGGCACCGGCCACCCACACCGCCTCCACGGTCCACGGCCCGCCGCCGCCGCCGGCCAGTGCCACCAGGTCGGCCCGGCGTCCCGGGGCGATGCTGCCCCGGTCGTGGAGCCCGAGCAGCCGGGCCGGGGTCGTGCTCGCCGAACGGAGGGCGTCGGCGAGACCGGCGGCACCCACGTGCACGGCGTTCGACACGGCCGCGGGCATCGTCAGCACCGAGCCCGCCAAGGTGCCGTCGGCCAGTCGGGGCGGGGTCACGGCCCCGGGGGTCACGGCGACCGAGTCGGTGACGAGGGCCACACCGGCGGCGCCCTTGGCGGCGAAGGCGGTGCGCACGAGCACGGGGTGGGTGTGGACGAGGTCGCAGATGAGCGACACCGACAGGCGCCGGTCGGCCAGCGCCGCCCCGAGCAGCCCCGGCTCCCGGGCGCGCATCGCCCCCATGGCGTTGCCGAGATGGGTCACGAGCCGGGCGCCGGCGTCGGCGGCGGCCAGGGCGGCCTCGGCGTCGCCGGCGGAATGCCCGAGCGACACGAGCACCCCGGCCGAGCTCAGGTGGGCGACGGCCTCGACCGCTCCGGGGAGCTCGGGCGCCAGCGTGATCACCCGGACGGCGGTGCCGAGCCCCGGCAGTCCGCCCAGCCAGTCGAGGTCCACCCGGGGGCGGAGGCACTCGGGGCGGTGGGCCCCGGCCACGGCCAGGAAGGGCCCTTCCAGATGGGCCCCGGCGAGATCGGGCCGGCCGCCCCCCGGCCGGCGGGCGGCGTCGGCGACGCGCCCGAGGGCCGCCTCGAGGTCGCCCAGGGGCGCCGACAGGAGCGTCGGGCACCACGTGGTGACCCCCTGGGCCAGCAGGGCCCGGTCGAAGGCGTCCCAGTCGTCGCCCTGCGCGCCGGCCACGTCGAGCGGGCCGATCCCGTTCACCTGGAGGTCGACGAAACCCGGGGCGAGGACGACGTCGGGAACCTCGCCCGCCGCGGGCCGCACCTCGCTGATGCGGCCGTCGTGCACCACCACCTCGGCGTGGTCGACGACCCGGTCGTCACACACCACGGACGCGGCCCGGACCACGCCCGTGGGGGCCGCCCCGTCGGTGGGGATGCGTGGTCTGTCCACGGGAGTCGTACGGTACCGTCTCGCCGTGGCCGACCCCCGCGTCCAGGTGCCGCCCAATTGCGATCTCACCCTGGGCATGGTCTGCGTGGACAAGTCCGAACCGGGGGTGACGGTGTGGCAGATGCCCGCCGACGAGCGCTTCGCCAATCCCGTCGGGGTGCTGCAGGGGGGATTCCTGGCGGCGTGCTGCGACTCGGCGATGGGCGCGGCCAGCATCACCTGGGCGCAGGGCCGCAAGGTGACGAGCGCCAACGCCGAGCTCAAGGTGAGCTTTCTCGCCCCGGTGCGTCCCGGCGGGATGCTCACCTGCACCTCGAGGGTGATCTCCGGCGGCCGGCGGGTGGCCTTCGTCGAGGCCGAGGTCGTCGACGCCGCCGGTCGCCTGGTGGCCAAGGCCAGCTCGACCTATCTCCTCGCTCCCCGGGAGCAGTAGCCGGTCCCGGCGCTACGGGGGCCGCCTCCCGCGGGACGGCCCCGGGGCACGGGTCGGGGGGTCAGGGCGCACTGTCCTTGCCATTCCCGGCCTGGTCGGGGGAGGATGGCGATTCGCCTGGTCCCCGGTGACGACGCACCAGCGGCGCGAGCGGTGGTGCCCGAGAGCCGCCCGGGCCCGGGTGCAGAGGGAGGATCGGTGCCGGGTAGCGACGCTGGGCGTTCGGGTCGTGGCGGGGGTCTCACCGCCGCCGGTGGTGACTTCGTCCACCTGGTCATCGACTACGCCAAGCAGGAGACCCTGGGCCCCGTCAAGGGACTGGGGCGCTTCGTGGCCTTCGGCGTGGCCGGGTCGGTCGCCCTGGCCGCCGGGGCCGTCCTGCTCCTGTTGGGCGCGCTCCGGGCGCTGCAGAGCGAGACCGGGTCGACCTTCACGGGCCACCTGAGCTGGCTGCCCTACTTCATCACCGGGGCCCTCGCCCTGGTGGTGCTGGGGCTTGCTGCCTGGCGCATCACCAAGGGTCCGGCCACCAGGTCCGGCGCCCACGGTCACGACGGAAGGCGATGAGCATGGCCACGACCGCCCGCATCACCCGCGACGACCTGGAGGCGAAGCTCCGCGAGATGTCGGGGGGCGTGGAGGACTCGGTGGAGGCGGCGCGCCCCAAGCTGATCGCCGGTGCCGTCGGCGGCCTGGTGCTGGCGCTCCTCGTGGCCTACCTGCTCGGGCGGCGCGGCGGGCGCCGGCGTTCCGCCGTCGTCGAGATCCGCAAGGTCTGAGGCGCAGTGGACCGCCTGTTGCGGACGCTGGTGTCCCGGGCCATGCGCCGCGGCCTGGCCGGGGAGCCGGTGTGGCTGGCGGTGGCGGCGGCGGCGTGGCTCGTGCGCCGGTCCCGGGACCGGCGCGACGCCGTGGTGTGGAGCGGACGGGTCCAGTCGGGCGAACGCCTCGTGATCGCCGTGACCGATCCCGGTACGCCGGGAGCGGCGGCCGGCGGGGAGTGACGCCCGTCGCCGGTGCCGTGCACGGCCCGCTGGCGGCAGGGGAGCGGGTGCTGCTCGTCGACCCCAAGCAGCGGCGGTACCTCGTCACCTTGCAGCCCGGCGCCCAGTTCCACACCCACAGCGGGATCCTGGCGCACGACGACGTGATCGGGCAGCAGGAGGGCTCGACGGTGGGCGCCACCACCGGCCGGCGCTTCGTCGTGGTCCGACCCACACTGGCCGAGGTCGTCCTGAAGATGCCGCGCGGGGCGCAGGTCATCTATCCGAAGGACCTCGGTGCCATCCTGCTGGCGGCCGACATCGGGCCGGGGATGCGGGTCCTCGAGGCCGGCGTGGGGTCCGGTGCGCTGTCGATGGCGCTGTTGCGGGCGGGGGCGTCGGTCGTGGGTTACGAGGTGCGCGCCGATTTCGCCGCCGGGGCCCGCGCCAACGTGGCCACCTGGACCGGCCCCGACGCGCCGTACCGCGTCGAGGAGCGCGATGTCTACGAGGGGATCGAGGAGCGCGGTCTCGACCGGATCGTGCTCGACCTGCCCGAGCCGTGGCGGGTGCTCGGCCCGGCCCGGGAGGCCATGCGCCCGGGGGGGATCCTCCTGGCCTACCTGCCGTCGATCACGCAGGTGGCGACGTTGCGGGCCGCCATGGCCGAGGGCCCCTTCGGCATGGCGGAGACGTCGGAGGTGCTGCGCCGCACGTGGCACGTCGAGCACCGTTCGGTCCGCCCCGACCACCGCATGGTGGCCCACACCGGTTTTCTCACCACGGCCCGCCTCCTGGTGCCCACCGACGAGGTGCGGCCAGACGGGGGCGGCCGGTCGGCACCGGACGACCCACCCGATGGCGGAGACGAGTCCTGACGGGACCGCCGGGCGACGCGTGTCGCCGGGCCGGGGTGACGGCGTGCCCCCGGCGACGGGGGCCTCAACCGGTCTCGATGAAGATGCACTCCCCGGGGCATTCCTCGGCCGCTTCGGTGACGGCGTCCTCGAGGTCCTCGGGCACGAGCGCCATGCCGGCCGAGCCACCCGGGTCGTTGCGGACCTGGTCGCCCTCCTTGACGTAGGCGAGCCCGTCGTCGAGCAGCGTGAAGACGGCCGGCGCGATCTCCTCGCACAGACCGTCGCCGGTGCACAGATCCTGGTCGATCCAGACCTTCATCGGCTCTGCTCTCGCCTCTCCCCGCCGAGTCCCCGGCGCAAACCGGACGGTAACGATGCCCCGTTCGGGGTGTCAACTGGGCCCGGAGCGCCGATCCGGTGTCCGCCGGAACGCCGCTCCGCACGAACGACCGGGCCCGGCCGCCCGTGGCGCCGCTGGCACCCGGAACGGTCAGTTTACCGGCCGGCCCGACGGTATCCGGCCACCCGCCGGGGCCGGAAGAAGGGGGTTCCCGGAGCGCCAATCGGGCTCAGGGCCGGTGTAGGGTCCCAAGAGGGGCCCCGAACATCCCCGGGAGGTGGTTCCGACGGCCGAATCCGAGGAGGAGAGTCAGCTGGCGCTGCGTGAGGAGCTCGACCGGCTACGCGAGCGGTCCCGTCACGCAGAGGAA
>Ga0181526_10003203_pt1 | contig 13533 bp, 8 predicted proteins | sample PEATcosm2014_Bin_35_FD_119750 | JGI IMG/M metagenome (GOLD analysis project Ga0181526, IMG submission 119750) | Peatland microbial communities from MTU Mesocosm Facility, Houghton, MI, USA - PEATcosm2014_Bin06_30_metaG | ecosystem: Environmental > Terrestrial > Soil > Wetlands > Peat | place...
GCCGCTTTGGGGCAGAGCAGCCGGACGAATGCCTCGAATTCAGAAGCGGTCAGGCCGACTGCCACGGCTGGCGGATCGTAACGACTGAACACCTCCCCCATAAGTTTCGCCATTGTCTCAGCGTCGGAGGGGGCATAGACGCCATACTCGATCTGCATGTGTTCAGGTGAATCTGTCACAGCCGCCTCCCGCCATGCACATGCAGCAGGCCTTGAATGTCATTCATCGCCACAATTTCCGGAATGTCGATCCAATGCGACTCATGAAAGATGACCGACTGTTTGACATACATCCGCTGTGGGTCGATGCTGCTTTCGGAAGCACAAGAGCAGCCTCAGCATCGAGCGTAAAGTGTGGATACACCAGATAGATTTTGTTGGCGGCGGCCGATGCACCAAGAAAGCTACGAAAACTGCGCTTTTCAACGTAGCCGTGTAGGATCGTGGTCGTCCAGGTCAACAGCGCGAAGTAACCGCATCTGGCGAGCCCTTCAAAAATACCCTTAGGCGCCGGGTTAGTAACCCAGTACGCAAAATATGTGAGGATCAGCGTAGCTAAGGCGATGAGGGTTAGGGGCAGGTTCAAGTTGATGGAAGGTATCCGCATAGCTCAATCAAGTGAGTTCGGAGCTGCAAGCTGGAACTGAACACCCTGATCGATGATTCTTGGAGCCTCCAGCTAGTCCGGAGCCGTTACGCGCGTTCGTCACGACCGAATTGGGCGTCTGGTGCTCCCTCGCGTTCAGAGTGTACATCTTGCAAGGGGTAAGGTGAAACAGGGAGCGCGGCGACCATCCCGTCAGTTGAGCGTCAGTTGATGATAACGCATCAAAAAAGGGCTGTGGTGCGCAACAAATTGGGTCGGGCATAAGGTTGACGCATCCACCTCCGAATGAAAAGGCATCATAGGTCGCCATCCTTCATGCCTTCGTTTTCCTCACCACGTTTTCCTCACCAATAGAGAAATCTTATCGCGACCAATCAAATTATTCATACCGATCTTTATAGAATCTTTATACTCCGCGTTTTATTCTCCGCCAACGCACTTCGATTTCTCCTTTACAACACACCGGCTCAGTTGGAGGTCGCGAGATGTCTAGCATTTGGCGGAGTTCATTTGTTGCACTGCCGCTTTCCAGAGTGTTCTCACTATTTTCACTAACGTCCCAGGTTTGGCCATCGGACGCCGCGGGCTCGTGGACCTCGAACGGCCGATCAGCGCGCCGTCGCGCGGCGGCGATGTTGTTGACTACGACGCTGTTGATTTCAATTCCGATCGCAGCTCAGGGGCCGCAGGCGCAGCCAGTGGATCCGCCGTCGAGCGTTGCCGATCAGCCAATATCGCCAGCCATTCAGAAGCAGCTTGACGCCATGCAAAAAAACAACGAGGCCATGCAAAAGCGCATCGAGCAGCTGGAATCCCAGCTGAACAGCGGGAACGCGAAAGGACAGCCGAGCGCGGACATGGCGGATGCATCGATCCCTGAGCATTCCCTGGTCGAGCAAGCTTCGGGCTCGCAGACATCGACAGCCGTCAACGCCTTGGTGAACTCGGCGCCCGAAACGAAGGGCAAACCCGACCCATTTTCGTACGCCGACTGGACCTGGCTCAACGGCACATCCCGCGTAAAGGATCTGCCTTTTGACTCGAAGTTCTTTACCCCGGAAATCCGAGTCGACACCTCGTTTATCTACGATTACAACCATCCAAAAGATGACACCCTCGGCGGATCGACCGAGATCTTCCGGACCAACGAAATCCAGATGGACCAGATCAGCTTTGGAGGCGACTTCCACTGGGACGATGTCCGGGCTCGCATTTTGACCATGAATGGATTGTTCGCCGTCACGACGCCACGAAATGATGCCAGCGCTGGTCGCGGCCAATGGTCCCTTCGCGGCGCGTACCGTTACGTGTCGGAAGCATGGGGCGGATACCACTGGAATGTGAACTATGGCCTGAATGTGGATGCTGGAATTTTCGTCTCCTATATCGGCCTGTTCAGTTATTACAACTTCGATAACTGGGCCTACCAACCATCGTACGTGTCGTCGAACACGCCCTGGTTCTTTAACGGCGTACGGATACAGTGGTTCCCCACCGAGAAACTGAAGATTGAACCTTGGATCATCAACGGATGGCAATCCTATGGCAGGCTTGGCAGCAAGCCGGGCCTCGGAGGGCAGATTTTGTGGCGTCCGAAGTCGTGGGTTTCGATGGTCTTCAATAACTACGGCATGGGAGAAGACACGCTTGGCAACGGCCTTGGTCAAGCTGGCCGCTCGCGCATACATACCGACAACAGCATCGAGATCAAATACTACGACAGACCTTCTAATTTCGTCGACAAGATGGCATTCTCCCTCACCGGCGATCTGGGATGTGAATATGGCACTACCAACAGCGTTGTTCAAGGCGTGAATTGCCACCACAATAAATACAATCCGAATGGCACGGTAAATAGCTACAAACAAACTTTCGCGGGTTGGATGCTCTACAACCGCTTCTGGTTCAAGAAGGACTTGTATGGCCTCACCATCGGCGGCGGCGTGATGGACAATCCGGGACGCTACCTGGTGCTGCTGCCGCCCATCGATGGAGCGGATGCGGTTTCCGGATCACCCTACTTCACGGAGAACCCCGGGGATCCGTACAAAGCCTGGGACACCAGCCTCACCTTCGATTACATGCCCAAACAGTACATCACCTTCCGCGCCGAGTATGGCTATCGCTACGCGAACGTGCCGTATTGGAGCGGTCCAGGGGGAATCACACCTCCGGGAGGAAACACTGGCTCTCCCAGTGTCTTCGCAGGCGGGAACAGCGGCAGTCCCGGCCAAGTGGTGCCGGGAACCACCTTCGTACCGGGCCCGTTTCTATCAGCTACGCCCGGTTACACCTGTAAGGCCGGACTGACAGGCTGGTGCCCGGATCTGCGGAAGGATGAAGCCACTGTGAGACTTGCCATCATGGTCATGTTCTAGCTCTGGTCTCTTTTGGCCATGAGGCACAGGACTCAACCTGAGTTGAGGTCTGGCGCTGCTCCGCAGGCCGCTCCTTTGTGCCTCGAATGGATCGCTGAAAGGATGCGAACTTTTATCCAGCGGATCGAATCTCTCATGAAACTCAACGGTGTGAAAATTAGTCTGCTGCTTTGCTCGGTCCTCACTCTCCTGCCGCTCGCCGCCTGTAGCCGAGCCCATGGAGATCCTGCGGCGGAAGCGCCGCCTCCCGCCAACGTGGTCTCCGGCGCGGACGTGAGTCTTTTCACCGTGGAGCATCCTGAGCAATTTCCGGTCGCCGTGGCAATCGCGCGCGCTACGGCTCCGGAGTTGGTGGTTACCGGCGTGGTGAATCCGGATATCGCTCGCAACGTGCCGGTCATTTCGCTGGCTTCCGGCCGAGTAGTGGGGATTTATGCTCGGCTGGGCGACACTGTGCAAAAAGGACAGTTATTGCTACGGGTTCGAAGTGACGATGTCTCGGGAGGTTTTTCGGATTACCGGAAGGCTGTCGCCGACGAGGCTCTTTCGCGCGCCCAACTCGAACGAGACAAGGATCTGTATGATCACGGCGCCGTGGCAAAAGCCGATCTTGAGGTTGCCCAGGACACCGAAGACAAGGCCAAAGTCGATCTCGAAACCACCGCAGAGCATCTCCGTTTGCTGGGCAACGATCCCAACCGGCTGAACACCTTCGTGGACATCCACGCGCCGATCTCAGGAACGATCACCGACCAGCAGGTCACGAATGCCGGAGGTGTGCAGGCTCTGGGGTCGAATCCGTTCACAATTTCCGATCTTTCATCCGTCTGGGTTGTCTGCGACGTGTATGAGAACGACCTGGCCCACGTCGGGATCGGCGATACCGCGGAGATCAGCCCAAATGCATATCCCGATCACATATTCAAGGGAACGGTCAGCAACATTGGTGCAATCCTCGATCCGAATATTCGCACCGCCAAGGTTCGCATTGAAGTTCAAAATCCCGGAATCCTGCGCCTGGGCATGTTCGTAAAGGCCACGTTCCACGGTCAAACGACGGAGATGCATACCATTGTTCCGGCCTCCGCCATCCTGCATATGCACGATCGCGATTTTGTTTTCGTTCCTTCGGAAGATAAGAAGTTTCGCCGCCTGGAAGTCGTCAGTGGAGAGCTCTTGCCGGACAACATGAATCTGCAAGAGATCAAGACGGGGCTTCGACCAGGGCAACACGTGGTCACGAACGCTCTGGTCCTGGACCAGGTGCTTTCTCAGTGACTGCGAACCAGGCGTCGCGGTTTAACCGAGGCACCGGCAAAAGAGAACCCAGGGCATGATTCGCACTCTCGTCGACTTTGCGCTTAACAACAAGTTTGTGGTGTTGGCCGTGACCCTCTTGTTGATGGGTTGGGGTGCCATCGCATTTCACAACTTGCCGGTGGAAGCGTATCCCGATATTGCCGACAACTATGTAACGGTCATTACCCAATGGCCGGGGCGTTCCGCGGAAGAGGTGGAGCAGCAGGTTACGATTCCGATCGAGATGCAGATGGGCGGCATGCCGCACATGACGTATTTGCGGTCAGAGTCCATCTTCGGGCTGTCGTTCGTGATCATGATCTTCGACGACAGCTCGGTCAACGACTGGAATCGGCAGAAGGTGCTGGAGCGGCTCACCCAAGTCAATCTGCCTGCGGGACAAAACCTGCAGCCGCAAATCGGCACGGACTGGAGTACCACCGGCCAAATCTATTGGTATACGCTGAGAAGCACGAATCCCCGGTATGACTTGATGGAGCTAAGGTCGATCGAAGACTGGGTTCTGATCAAGCAGTTCAAATCCATTCCTAATGTCGTGGATGTTTCCGACTTCGGCGGCACGGTACGTGAGTATCAGGTGCGCATCGATCCGGACAAACTCGTCTCCTACGGATTAAGCATCGGCCAGGTCGAGCAGCAACTCGCCAACAACAATATCAATGCCGGCGGCAGCTTTGTAGAAATCGGGATGCAGCAGATGAATGTGCGGGCACTCGGTCTGTACAGGAGTGTGTCTGACATCGAGCAGACCGTCTTAAAGACGCAGAGTGGGACGGCGCTTCGGGTCAAGGACATCGCCGAAGTGACTCAGGGCCCGAAAATCCGGCTGGGGCACATGGCGAGAGCCAATCACATGGAGGACGGGCGCATCATCGACGAGTCTGATGTGATTCAGGGCGCAGTGCTGCTGCGGAAAGGTGCGGAAGAGGAACCCACGCTCGAGGCCATTCACAAAAAGGTGGAGGAACTCAACAATGGCATCCTGCCTCCGGGCGTGAAGATCGTTCCCATGCTGGACCGCAGCGATCTGCTGCATTTAACTCTGCACACGGTGATGCATAACCTGACCGAAGGAATGATCCTGGTCAGCGTCATTCTCTTCCTTTTCCTTCTCAATGTGCGCGCCGCTCTCATCGTCGCGCTCACGATTCCGTTCTCTCTGCTGTTTGCATCCATTTGCCTCGATTTGAGCAAAATCCCTGCCAACCTCCTCTCGTTGGGGGCGCTGGATTTCGGAATGGTGGTGGACGGCGCGGTAGTCATGGTGGAGAACATCGTTCGCCATATGAGCCGGCGCAAGAACGGTAACGGAGCTAAAACCGTCGGTGAAACTATCCGCGAGGCAGCCCATGAGGTGCAACGCCCTGTGTTCTACGCCATCGCCATCATCATCACCGCCTATCTGCCGATTTTCACACTACAGCGAGTCGAGGGCAGATTGTTCAGGCCGATGGCGTGGACGGTCGCCTTTGCTCTGCTCGGCGCTTTGACATTCTCGATTCTTGTCGCACCGGTTCTGGCAAGCACGTTTTTTCGCAAGGGAGTCCGGGAACGGCACAACCCGGTGATGGATTATCTGACGAAACTCTATCGCCGGCATCTGCGCTGGGCCATTCAGCACCGTTGGGTGGTCGCTGGTGTTGCCCTGGCCGCACTGGCGGGAACAATTTATCTCGGCTTTGGCGGTGTCATTGGAGCGGAGTTTCTGCCGCATCTGGATGAAGGCGCGATCTGGGCGCGTGGAACCCTGGCCAACAGCACGAGTCTCTCGGAAAGCGAGAAATTCGCCAACCGCTGCCGCTATGTTTTCGCGTCCTTCCCCGAGGTGAGCAAAGTGGTGTCGGAGGTCGGGCGCCCTGACGACGGAACCGACACCGGGGGATTCGGCAACACCGAGTATTTTGTTGATTTGAAGCCGAAGGATCAATGGCGTCCGGTATTCCATAAAGACAAAGAAGAGCTGATCGCCGCCATGAATCGCGCGCTGCAAAAATACCCCGGGGCGATCTGGAATTTCTCCCAACCCATTGAGGACAACGTCGGAGAAACGCTGACCGGCACCAAGGGTTCGCTCGCGCTTAAGATTTTCGGCGACGACCTGAAGACCCTCGAACACAAAGGCGAAGAAGTGGCCGCCGTCATGGCGGCGATTCCGGGCATGCATGACGTGAAGCTGCTGCGCGATTTCGGCCAGCCAAATCTCGACCTGACGGTTGACCGCGCCCAGGCGGCTCGTTTCGGGATCAACGTGGCAGACATTCAAGACGCCGTTCAGACTGCGGTCGGCGGCAATGCCGTGAGTCAAGTGCTCCAGGGTGAGGCGCGATACGACGTAGTGGCGCGCTACCAATCGCCCTATCGGAACACGGCCGAGGCGATCGCCAGAATTCGCCTACTCTCCCCCAGCGGTGAACGAGTATCTCTGGCGCAATTAACCCATGTGCAGGTCCAGGACGGCGCGTACGACATTTATCGGGAAGGCAGCACCCGCTACACGGCGGTAACCTTCAGCGTCAGAGGCCGGGACCTGGGCACCACGGTTGAGGAAGCAATCAGGGAGATCAAAGAAAAAGTGAAGATGCCGCCAGGCTATACCATCGGTTGGTCAGGCGAATACGAAAGCGAAAAGCGGGCTGAGGCGCGTCTGGCGGTCATCGTCCCGCTGACGATCCTGGTCATCTTCATCATTCTTTACACCATGTTTCGCTCCTTCAAATGGTCCTTATTGATTCTGGTAAACGTTCTCCTGGCCCGAGTCGGAGGCTTTCTGGCGCTGCTGCTTACCGGAACTTACTTCAGCGTGTCGTCGGGCGTCGGCATGTTGGCGCTCTTTGGCGTATCGGTGCAGACCGGCGTCATCATGCTCGAATACATCAATCAACTTCGTGCCAGCGGTTACACCATCATGGACGCCGCGGTTGAGGGAGCCGTCCTGCGGCTCCGCCCCATCATGATGACGATGCTGGTGGCAACTCTGGGATTGCTGCCGGCAGCGGTGTCACACGCCATCGGATCTGACTCGCAGCGTCCGTTTGCAATCGTCATCGTCGGCGGCCTGATTGCCGACCTGGCTCTAAGCATTTTCATTTTGCCAACGTTCTATGTTTGGGTCGCTAGAGACTCGGATACTCTTCCGGAGCCGGAGAAATCGCTTGCAATATAAACCTCTAAGTATCCGTGCACGGAAGGCCGGTTGCTTCGTGATCGCGTGCGTATCCTTCGCCATGGTGTCGGGCCTGGTGTTCGGGCAAAGCCCTGCCAAGATCACGTTGGACGACGCCATTCAACTTGCGCTTCAGCACAACTACACCCTGCTGGCCGCTCGCACCACCATCCAGCAGAGTCAGGCCCAGGAGATCACTGCCAACCTGCGTCCTAACCCGGTGCTGGTTTCCGATTGGGAGTACCTGCCGTTCTTCGCGCCAAGCGACTGGACGTCCACTTATCTCGGCGAATCTACCGAGGCCGACTTGGGCATCAGCTACCTGATCGAGCGCGGCAAGAAGCGCCAGCACCGCCTGCAGGCAGCCAAGGACCAGACCGCGGTAACCAAGTCGGTGGTAAATGATAACGAGCGTACGCTGACCTACCAGGTAGCCACCCTGTTTGTCACGGTGCAACTGGCTGAGTCGACCGTGGATCTGGCCAAACAGGATCTAAAGAGCTATCAACGCACCGTGGATCTCAGTGAGATGCGTTACAAGAAAGGTGCTATCAGCGAAGATGACTATCTGAAGATCGACTTGCAGCTACTCCAATTTGAGAATGATCTTTCGCAGTCTCAGCTGGCGAGAGTACAGGCGTTGTCGGATCTGCGGCAGCTACTCGGCTACGAATCGGTTGCCGCGAACTACGATGTCGCCGGAGCATTCGACTACAGCCCGCTGCAAGTCAACCTGCTGGACCTGCAGTCGAGGGCGCTGCAGGAAAGGCCTGACCTCCGAGCGGCCCAGCAAGGGGTTACGGCGGCAAATAGCCAGTATGGCTTGGCCAAAGCCAACGGCAAGCGCGACTTCACGGCTCAAGTCAATTACACCCACGCCAACGGAATCAACACGGCGTCTCTCTTTGGCAGCATCCAGGTTCCCCTTTTCGACCGCAATCAGGGAGAGATCGCCCGGACACAGTTCGCCATTGCTCAATCGCAGGACCAGGAGAAGGCGGCCGGTGGTCAAGTAATGACTGATGTACGCGACGCCTATGAAGGTCTCCAGACCAGCGATCACATTGTGCAGCTCTACCGTTCGGGATATCTTGAGCGGGCGCAGAAAGACCGCGACATCAGCGAATACGCATACCAGCGAGGCGCAGTCAGCCTGCTTGACTTTCTGGATGCAGAGCGTAGCTATCGGGCGACGCAGCTTGCCTATCGCCAGGCACTTGCCTCTTGGCTTCTCGCCGTAGAGCAATTGCGCCAGGCGGTGGGGACAAGGAGTCTTCCGTAAGGAGCGCGTGACGGAGGCTTGTGTCCGATCGACAGGGCACGCTAAGGAGACGACCAGGTGAAGAAACATGAGGTGCGGGGATGGATCGAGGAGACGGGAGTCATCGCCGCCATTCGCGTCTATGCGGAGGAGGACGCTCTTTTTGCCGCCGAGACAATCGCTGGTAATGGAATTCCCGTCGTCGAAATCACCTTGACCGTGCCCCAGGCTACTAAGGTGATCGCACACCTTCTGAAGAGCATTCCAGGGATAGTTGTTGGAGCGGGCGGGGTGACTCATGCGGCGGCGGCGCTGCAATGCCTCGATGCGGGAGCCCAGTTTTTGACGAGCGATGGATTCCATCCAGCGGTGATTGAGTTCGCTGCAAAACAGGGAGTGCTCGTGATTCCAGGAGCACTGACCCCTACCGAGGTCATCACCGCATGGGGTGCAAGTTCGGATTTCATCAAGGTTGTTCCATGCGCGCAGATTGGCGGTGAAACCTATATTGAGTCCCTCCATCAGATGTTCCCGAACATTCCACTGATTGCCTCAGGCGGCGTGACTCAGCAGAACGCGTCCAAGTTTATCCTCGCCGGGGCTTTGGCCGTCGGCGTAGGCCGAGAACTGATTCCCAAGGAAGCGATACGACTTCGCCAGGTGGATCGGATTGGCGAGTTGGCCCGCCGATTCTTAAGCATTGTGAAGAGTGGTCGGAATCATCTTGCGGCGCGCTTGGCCAGAAGAATGGCCATAGACGAAGAGTAGTCAGCTACGCGCCAAGCGATCGCGCATGCAGAGTGAACAATGGACTTCGGTGGTGAGGCCATGCGCGATGTCCACTAAACACGTCCCAGGCTGCCCCGGCGACTACGACCCAAGCGATTCTTCTGGCCCGATTTATGCCTAGTAATTTACTGCCGTGCCAAGCCACTTCGGCAGGGTTCAACCCGCTCTGAAGTTCGGACAGCACTCGCTCGCCGCGCTTCCCAATGAAGGTCGAGTAATCGTCGTTCCACACCCCGAACAGTTCTAGATCATCAATCAGATGTGTCTGCATCGTTTCAGCTATCTTCGCGTTCCGTTTGGCGACAGATTCCAGGTACGTGCTCGGTGGTTTTGCTCCAATATCGCGCTTGTTCAGGTAATCGTCCACAAGCGTAACGTTCAAAATGGAGTTGGCCTTGTCCTCTTCAATCCCTTGCTTGCGAGGTATGCCTTTGGAAAGAAATGGTGGTAGTTCTTCGCGGTCGAAGTTCGCCGATCAACATCCGCTCCTGGACGACGATGCGGGGAATTTTCGGACTCGTCTTACGATGGGTTCATGGCCGCTACCGATTCTCCCGGCGGGCTGAGATTTTGGCCAGCTCGCAGAACATGAGGGCATGGACTGTCCCGCGAACGTGCCCATCTAGAAGGGGCACCTGTTCATTCAATACATCGCCAGGTCTTTCTCGTCACTTATTCCACGATTGTCCGCGGTCCGAGGTGGTCCAGGTCGAGCCAGTCTCGGTGCGGACGCTGCCTTGGGAAACGGTGTCGAAGTGAATGGAAGCCACAGCCCCGGTTTCGGGATGGCCGTCCGCGCTGAGCACGACCTGGGCCCAGTGCTCGCCGCCGTCAACTGAATGAAACAGCGCTCCGTTATTGCCACCAGCCCAGACATCATTGCCGACGACGGCCACCGCTCGAAACCGTATTGGCTGGGCCGCGAGAACCTGCGTCCATTTATCGTCAGCCTGCGAGCGCTCCAGGTGACCCTGGTCCGTGATGCGCCACTGCGACCGGATGGTAAGGGAGCGATAGCTAGCATCACCGCTAATTCCAGAAGGGGCTGCCTTTTTCATGCTTTGAAGGCTGGATTGACCTACTGCCCCGAATGCCCGAGCCGACGGTCCTTGGCCTACTGCAGCTTGCAACGGAGCGGCGGCTGTCGCAGCGGACGAGGTCGCTGCAGCATTGCGTGCAACTACAGCCGGCGACGGAGTCGTGGGCGATGGGGCTGCCTCGGCTAAGTCGGCCAAAGCCTCTCGGCTTTCGTTTTGGGTTTGCTTAGCTCCGGCCGCAGCTGCGACTTCGTCTTGAGCCGATCTCTTGTTGCGGCCGGTGAGGTTCGCTCGAATGTGCTCCTGTTGATTCGGCGTCGCCTGGGGAGCCGGGCTAAACATTAACGCGTTAGTCTGGTTATCTGTCGCGGCTTGGCTGCCGACGGGCTGCGAGGGAAGAGCGCCGGACTGGTGGTTTGCGGCCCGCATTGCGATTTGGTGTGGAGCGAACAAGTTGCGATGTTCGACGAGAACGCTGGAGCCGAGTGCCAGCATCGCGACGGCAGGCACCAACCACTTCCATCCACGCCAGACGCGAGCAGGCTCGATGATCGCAGCGTCGAAAGGCTGCGAGGCAGCAGCGCTGGCGAGGAACACAACTTCACGACAGTCTTCACAGACCGCGAGATGCTGCGTCACTCCAGCCTTCTCCTTCGCCGACAGCGACTGCTCGACATAGCCATTGAGCAGGTCCGGCGATGGATGCTGCTCCGCCGATCTCTCGTTGGCTAGAGCATCGCTCACCGATTTTGGAATTCCCTGGTTCATCCCTGGTCTGCGCCCATCTCCTTATAGAACGATGCTTCCTGCGTGGCTTGCCCTAAAGTTTTGCGGACGTTCACGGGCAGATCGCGGACATCGACATCCTGCATCGCCTCGTCCGCCTGCCTCGCACTCATGCCGGCCGCGATCAGCCGCTTGCGAATACGCTTTCGCAAGCCCGTGGCTGCGCGCTCCAGCTTGCGGCTGATCGTTGACTCATGCACACGCAGCAGCTTCGCAATCTCCGCCAGCGTGCGGCGGTCCAGATAGTATGCCGCCAACAGAAAACGGTCTTGCGCATCCAGCGCGGCCAGTTCGGATGCGGTTGCCGCCGTAACCCGCGCGTCGACTGGTGGAGTGTCCGCGGGCTCGACCGCTGGGAACTGCGTGCCGTCTTCGATCGCCTTCTCCAGGCTGGTCTCGCGCCTGGTGCGACGGTATTGGTTGACGTATTCCTGAGCCACCACCGTGCGCAGCCATCCTGCCAACGAGCCGCGTCCCAGGTAGTAATACAGCTTCGAGGTGTGGGATTCACCTCGTTGACCAACGCCGTATAACTCGGCATAGATTGAGTCCGCAAGAGCGCGCGCCGTCGCTTCGTCGTGAGCAACCTTGTAAGCAGCCTCGTACATGGCACTGCGATAGCGGGTGAGAAATATTTCCCACGCCGCGTCATGTGCGGCCATGCAGGCCCTCGCCAAGACCAGCTCTTCCAACCGCAAAGATGACAGAGCACTCTGCACATCGGCCGGCTGCGCCGACGGCTCCCGTTGCTTCATTACCTCGGTCAGCAGCGTGGCCAGACCAGCAGCGTCGATCCCGAACCGCCCAGCGCCACTCTCCGCATAGTGCTCACAGGCGTAGATCTGCACCGCAGCCGATCCCTGGGTGCACGCGGGCCGCGAAATCGGTGTCGAGGCCATATCTCCGAATCGTATCAATTCGCCTGCAAGAAGAATACAGTTCTGCGTTCCTCCTCTAGAGACGCCCGAAGGGCTACGGAGGTCAACCATGGGTTCTAGAATTGCTGCCACGTTGTTCTTCTTGATTTCCAGTGCGATGTCGGGCACCGCCGGTATACCCGGTGTTGCTCCACTCCACGTTTTGCCGCCGGTCACCCGCGGTAACCTCACCATCTTTCCGGTGGTCGGCGGCCCCGACCACGACACCTCCCGATTTCTCACGCTCGACGAGGGCGTGCGGGCGGGAACGGTAGTCGTTACTGAGCAGGGCTCATTGCAAGGACTGGTCCGCCCGGGGACGCGCGTGCACCAGCAATCGGGCGCCTCCGTCAACCAACTGGTGCTGATCAACAACTCCGATCGCCCGCTGCTGTTGTTGGCCGGCGAGATCGTTACCGGAGGCAAGCAGGACCGCGTCATCGGCGCCGACCGCCTGGTTCCGGCCAAGTCGGAACCCATCGATCTATCGGTGTTCTGCGTTGAGCCCGGACGCTGGGTGGCGAGCAGCGAACAGTTCGGAAGCATGAAGTCACAGATGGCGCAGCCCAGCGTGCGCACGCCTGCCATGGCGGCGCGCGATCAGCAGCAAGTGTGGAACATGGTGGGCTCCGCCAAGCGCGCGATGGAAGCAACGCTTCCTCCGTCTTCTGCCGTGATGCTTCAAGGAACCACCTCTTACGCGAAGGCGATGGCCGCTCCGCAGGTGCAGCAAAGGCTCGATATTGTTGTGGCCGAGTATGAAGGCATTTTGAGCGAGCTGCGCAAGTCCGGCGCCAAGGGCGTGGTCATCGCCATCAACGGCCACATCGTGTGGGCAGACCTGTTCGCCAGCAGCGATCTTCTAGCCAAGTACTGGCAGAAGCTCATCCGCTCATACGCCGCCGAATCCGTAACTTCGGTGAATGCCAAGGGCAGCGTCGATCAGAAAGAAGCGCAGCAGTTTCTCGATCGTCTGAGCGGCAACCGCGAGGTCATCGAAACGGAGCCGGGGGTCTATCGCCGCGCCGAAGTTACTGGCGATGGCTACAAGGTATTTACGCTGACCGCTCTTACTCCCAAGGCGGACTTCGATGTCCATGTTGCCAAGATGGCCTACGACGCCGAGGGACGCCAGCAGGTGCGGCCTGCCATCTTGATAAGGTAACGCCGGCCCAGGCGCCGTCGCTCCTCTGCCGATCAAGACCGGCAGGCGCGGTAGTTCGCCCGACTGCGACTGAACCACCCTCGGTCCCGGCGCGGCAACGGTCTTCGAGAC
>Ga0181526_10003207_pt1 | contig 13524 bp, 9 predicted proteins | sample PEATcosm2014_Bin_35_FD_119750 | JGI IMG/M metagenome (GOLD analysis project Ga0181526, IMG submission 119750) | Peatland microbial communities from MTU Mesocosm Facility, Houghton, MI, USA - PEATcosm2014_Bin06_30_metaG | ecosystem: Environmental > Terrestrial > Soil > Wetlands > Peat | place...
CCCGGAAATAGACCCGGCCCGCGAACCGGCAATATCCGCAGTAACCGACCAATAGCTGCTCTGCGACAGGTACAGAGCGCCCGCGCCGCCAGCAAGCACTAAGCTCGCCATCTGCGCACTGGCGGCTTGGGAGCCGAGCACAAGAAGGGTGGCGGTAAGGAATAAGGCGAACGCGGCAATTCCACATCGGCCCACCCGCTTGCCGTAGACCTGCGTCAATATATCGTTGATCACTCCGCCCAGAAGGCTGCACACCACCATGGCCAGTGGAGGAAACGTGCTATAAATAGCGCTCGATTTCAGATCGAGTCCGCGAACCTTGAACAAATACCGGTAAAACCAACTGAAGAAAATCCACGCGACGTAGCCGAAGCAAAAATAGCTCAGTGTCACCAGCCACACTTCTTTGCTGCGGAGGATGACGCTCCAGGGAATGTCCCCGGATTTTGAACCCGCGGTGGCTTTTCCCGAATCGTGGAGTTGCGCAGAAGTCCCACTCGACGCCTGACCGCTCTGAATGTGATGAAGTTCGGATGCCGACACCCTCGAATGTTGTTGAGGTGTGTCGCGCGCCGTCAGGTACCAAACGATCCCGACGAGCAAGCCAAGCAGCGCGCTCAGCCAAAACGACCAGCGCCAGCCATAGTGCACCATAATATAGGTGACGATGGCAGGGGCAGACCCGGCGCCCGCGCCAACACCAGCAAAGATAATGCCGTTGGCGATGCCCCGCTCCTGCGTCGGAATCCACCTGGATACAAATTGATTGGACGCCGGAAAGATAATGGCTTCGCCCGCGCCCAGAAGAAACCGCACAAGTACAAAAAAGAATACGGCACCCGTGAGGGAAGGGGACACAGCGGCGGTGAGCGCTGTGAATATGCCCCACCATACGACGCCAGCCGTGAGCACGCGGCGAGGTCCAAGGCGGTCGGCCAACCAGCCGCCGAAAGTTTGAAAGATCGCGTAACCCCAAAGAAAGGCGCTGAACACCCAGCCCAACTGAACATCGGTGAGCCGATACTCATTGGCAATGGCGTTTGCCGCTACCGAAATATTGACGCGGTCCAGAAACGAGACGGAGCTGAGAATGAACAGCCAGAAGATGAGGAACCAGCGCACATTGCTTCGTCCCTGCTCAGACATGGACGCTCCGCCGCCCAGAATCTGTATCGCCAGAACTCATGCCGAATGCGCTTTCAGAACTTGGTATAGTCTGTCAGCGATGATGCTGTCCTCGCCTGGTTGCAGCATGAACGAATTCATCGAGAGCGCCCCGCCCCGTTCGCCGGTGGTAAGCACGATCGAAGGAGTGCCTTTGCGCAAAGTGTCGTTGACATCGTGGGGAGTAATTTTAATGCGCTGCTGGTCCCACTTAATTTCCATGTGCGGGACGTGGTTGGCCATGTCCGGCACGAAGTAAGAAGTGGTCACGGAAGGCAGCGTGCCAATTTTCGCAGCGATGAGTTCCAGCCGTTGCTGCCATTCCTTGTTGAGCGCCTCGTGATCGTCATTCAGGTAGCACTCCAGCGCTTTCACCATCCCGACGATCTCTTCCTTACCCACCTTCTGGCTGCGGCCGATGGTGTCTTCATGCGGACTGTTGTTGAGTAGCGCGTAGGCCACGAGATCTTTGCGGCCAAGCAAAAGTCCCGCGCATTGCGGTCCGCGCATCGCTTTCCCGCCGCTGAAGGCGATCAGGTCGTAGCCCATGTTGGCGTAGTCCCAGAGATGAGAAACAGGAGGCGTGTCGGCCGCCGCATCAATAAAGGTGGGGATGTTGAACTCCTTCGCCAATTTGACCCACTCGTCGACTTTTATCTGCCCCTCTTCATTGGCGAAATTGGAAAAATGCATCATTGCGGTATTTGGATTCACGGCCTTGCGCAGTTCGTCGCGCGTCTCAATCACGGTCAATTTCGCGCCGGTGTTGCGAAGCTGGTGATCGAACGGATTGCGATGCGTCTTCTGGATGATGACTTCAGACTTCATGCCCGTCAGATCGGGGATTTGTTCGATGAATTTTGGATTGTCACCGGTAAGAATACCTGCGAGGCCCGATTCCATGGCCGCGGCTGCGCCAGAGGTAACAAGGGCGGAGTATCCGGAGGGGAGCTTCAACAGTTCGACGATGCGTTTGCCTGCGGCCACTTCCAGATCGGGAATGCTCACGAAGTGCTTACCGGCCAGGGCCATGACGGCTTCTACTTCCGGGCGCATCAGCGAGCCGCCCAGGACCGTCATGGTACCCTGCCCGTTAATCACAGTAGTGACGCCGAGCTCGTCGTAAACGTTTCCGCTCGACCCGAAACCCGTAATCTTTGCGTTCGGAAGCGAAGAGGGAGAGGAGAGCAGCTTCCTGGGATTGGACATCGCCGCGGTGAGAGCACCGAGGCTGCCCATGAACGATCGGCGAGTCCACTTCAAATTGAGTCCCATGATTGTTCTCCTTTTCTTCCTCTATCTTTTACTTCTTCACGACGGCGGCGATGCAATTGATTTCGACGAGTGACTTTCCTGGAAGGGCGGCAATGGCAACGGTGGTTCGCGCAGGACCGCCATTTGGGAAATAAGTCTTGAAGACATTGTTCATGCCTTCGTAGAAGTCAATGTCGGCAAGATACACGGTGAGCTGCAGAATGCTGTCCATGGTACCGCCGCCGCGTTCGACTAGCGTCTTGACGTTTTCCATCACTTTCTTCGTGTGCGTTTCAATGTCCATCGGGAATTCGCCCGGCTCGTGGGAGTGAGCGCCCTGGCCTGCGATGTAGATCGTACCGTTGTGGATGACCAGCGGCGTGATGAACCCATTGCCCGCTGTCTTCCCTTCGTAATCGAGCTTTTGAACGCCGCTGGGCGCTTGTGCTGCCACGGGAGTGGAATTCGAAAGCAAGCTAACGGCTCCGACGCCAGTGAATAACGAAGCGAGTCGGCCGGCAAAGCTCCTGCGAGAAGTGAGATTCGAAAGCATGTAATTTCTCCTTTACTTGGATTTGACGAAACTTTTTTCCTTACGGCAATGCAAACTGAAAATATCGCTCCCCGAAGCTACAGCGACGTCTTGCACACGGTTAATCGCGTACGACAAGGGGGAAGCATGAACATTCCGGCCCGTCTGAAAATGCCAGAGCGGCGCACCGGAGCGGGCCAATTCCTTGCAACGGGTTGCGCGAGTAGTTGTGCCGGCGCAACATCGACACTGACCGAGAAAGAAGCTATGCCCGCTTCTTGCGCAACGCTCGGAGCCATCATACATCCGATGGAAGCGCCAGCCGCGCGAACTGCGTTGCAGTTCTCATCGCGCGACAAGCTCTTGTCTCCCAACCTGATTTTTGCCGTTCCCTATCCCACCCTGTCAGAAACGGAGCATGCTCTCCCCGCGTAAAACTCAGAGCCGCCCAAACTTCTTCACCGCTTCCTGGATGGATTTCAGCTTCTCGATGTACGCGTACATGGAGTGCTCCTTGAAGTCCATATCCTGGGCCAACGCCAATACCTTTTGCGCGTCCGCGCGGGGGACCACCACCACTCCATCCTGATCGGCAACAATGATGTCCGCAGCCTTCACCTCCACGCCGTCGCAAACCACCGGAATATTCGAGCCGCCAAAACGATAATGATGAATCGAAGTGGAAGGAACGATTCCGAGCGCATAGACCGGGAATCCGATTTTTTTCAAGTAAGCTACGTCGCGAACCCCGCCATCAATTACCGCGCCGGCGTATTCCCGCGAATACATGGCCGTTCCCATCAGCCCGCCCATACCGGCGATATCATTTCCGTCTTCCACAACCATGACGTAGACGGAATCCTTGCTGCCTTCGTCAATGGCGGCCAGCATGCCGTTCAACGCATTGGGGTCCTCATTCGCCTCTTTCTTCAGCAGAACTGTGACGGCGAAACCCGCAAACTTTGTGGGGAAGATCGGCCGCATTCGGTGCGTCATGTACATCTTGCGACCAGCCAATTGCTCCAGCGCGTCGGAGACGGACGCAACTTCCACATGGCGATACCCTTCGAGCAAAGCCGCGGCATTGTCCGCGGGAGGCGCCTGCGGGCGGGTACGCGCGAAAGGATTTCCAGCGAACACCAATACACCAGCCAAGAGGAGCACAAGAACAACCAGCGATTTGCCAACGATGCGCTTCGTGGCAGAGGAGAAAGGCAGGTTCATAAGTCCTCCCAATACCAATCGAAGAGGACTGTACCACCGCGCGGGCCTAGGACAAAACACTTTTGAATCGATTTAAGGTGGGAAAAACTCACGGTGGATCCAGAGAAAGTGGTTGACACTCACCGCGCGATGAGGTATTCCAGTTTTCAAATGGGGTGCTGCGCGACTCATAGGCAAGGTGCTTGAACCAGCGGGAGTCCTTCCGCACTGCGACAAAGCAGGACTCAACTGTCGGGGCGTATGTCACATAAAAGAGGTGTAGCTATGCGTCTTCGCTTGCGTTCCATTTTCATTCCCTTTTTCGCGTTGCTCCTGGGGACGGTTGCATGGGCTGGCATCACGGGAAACATTTCGGGCCTGGTCACAGATCCAAGCGGCGCGGTGATCACCGGCGCCCAAGTCATTGCCATCGAAACGGAAACAGGCATCCACACGCAAACGGTCACGGATTCGAAAGGATTCTACAACTTTCCGACACTGCCCATCGGCACCTATGAGGTCGAAGTGCGCGGGGCGGGGTTCAAGACGTTTCGTCAAATTAACATCGTCATCGACGCCAACTCGGCCGTGAGAATCGACGTCAGCATGCAACTGGGCACCACGACGGAAAATGTGGAGGTGCGCAGCGACGCGGTGCAGGTGGAAACCCAAACCACGCAAATGGGCGAAGTGATTACGGGCACGCGCATGACGACGGTGCCCCTCAATGGCCGAGCGTATACCGATCTTTTGTCCTTGCAACCAGGTGTAGTTCCATCGGCCTATGAAGGAACCCAGGGCCCAACGAATGATCGCAGTCCATCAGGCGGTTTGAACTCCGGTAACCAGTCCGTGAACGGCCAGCGCGAAACCGCCAATGGCTTCATGGTAAACGGCGCCAATGTTGAAGAAGGAAAGAATAATGGTGCCGCAGTTGTGCCTAACCTGGATTCAATCTCTGAATTTCGTATCATCACGAATAATTTCGACGCCGAGTATGGCAACTACAGCGGCGGTCAGATCAACGTGGCGACTAAGTCAGGTACAAATGACATTCATGGCAGCGGTTTTGAATTTTTCCGAAATACCGACCTAAATGCCCGCAACTTCTTCAACCCAGGGGTCGGCCCCAACGCCGGCCCGAAGGGCGCGTTCCTGCAGAACCAGTTCGGCGGAACGCTAGGCGGTCCGATTAAGAAAGATAAGATTTTCTTCTTCATGGATTATCAGGGGACGCGGCAAACTCAAGGGCAATCAGTGAACACCCAGGTGCCAACCGCGCAGGATCAGACGGGCAACATTACCGATCAATTGGGCCTACTTTCCAGCGCCTACGCCGCCTCCCTGCAGCCGGGCGGATCCCCAGCCGGAACGGTTCAAGGTACACAGTTTGCTCAGAACCTTTCTGCAGCTCTTGGGTACGCGGTGACACCCGGGGAGCCCTACTACTACGGCGTAAACGTTATCGGCCCCAATGCTCCTGCCTGTTCGAGTTCCACCGGACCAAACCCCTGCGTTTTTGCGAACCCAGCCATCCTGACGAATCCCACAATCCTTTCAAAGCTCTCTCCGGTCTCAGCAAAAATGTTGAGTGGAGGCTTCATACCGCTGGGGAATGGGCAGGGAAGTCTTGTGACTTCTGCTTATTCGACCGTATTGGACGACGACAAAGGCGGGGCCCGGGTCGACGGAAATACCCGTTACGGCATGCTTTCCGCCTATTACTTCATCGACGATTACTCTCGCGACGATCCCTATCCGAACGGAGGCGCGACTGTACCCGGCTACGACGCACTCTCTCACGGCCGCGCTCAACTCATCAATCTCGGAGACTCGAAGAGCTTAGGAACAACCAGTGTCAACGAATTCCATCTGAACTACACCAGAAATGTTGCCATTCTTTTCCAGCCCAAGGGCGGCTTGGGCACTTCTCTGCAGTCGCTCGGTTTTCAAGTACCGAATTGCCCTGCGAATCAACCGACTACTGGATGTCAATTTAATGGGGGCGTTGGCGCGGTCGCTGCCTCGCTCGAAGGTGTGCCAAATATCAGTTTTAATGATTATTCGATTGGAGTTCCCTCGGACACCGTCAACCAGTACAACAACACCTATCAGGTCATAGATGTATTCTCAAAGGTGCTCGGAACCCACAGCCTGAAATTTGGTGGAGAGTACCACTACGCGCAGATCAATGAGCGAAATTTCTATGGAGAGAATGGTTCTTACTCATTCACTGGTGCAGAAACAGGTAGTGATTTCGTCGACTTCCTGATTGGCGCACCGAACAGTTTCATCCAGGCCAGCCACCAGGTGCTGGACTCACGAACTCAATATCTTGGACTGTTTATGCAGGATAGTTGGCGCGTGAAACCAAGTCTCACCTTCAATTACGGCTTGCGGTATGAGATCAGCCTGCCGTGGTACGACACCCAGAACAAGACGGAAACGATTATTCCAGGCGAGCAGTCCGTTCTTTTCCCTGGCGCTCCCGAAGGCTGGCTGGTTCCTGGCGATCCTGGAGTCCCGCGGACGCTCGCGCCGCCGAAGTACAACGCCTTCTCTCCCCGTTTGGGTTTGGCTTACTCCCCTTCCGTCAGTGACGGATTGTTGGCAAAGTTGACGGGTGGCCCCGGTAAGACCAGCATCCGTACCGGATTTGGCCTCTATTACACCTCGGTCGAAGATTTGAGCCAGTTCCTGGAAGTGGGCGATCCACCGTATGGAATCTTCTGGGTATCGAGTGCTCCGCCATTCCTGGCGACACCCTTTCTTTCCCGCGCGGACAATAGCGTGGAAACTGCTTCCGGAACCAATCCTTTTCCCTTTGTCTTCCCCTCGACCAATGTGTCGGCAAAAAATCCAAACACCACCTTCCCATGGGGAGACGTGGAACCAATCTCCAGCGGGTTCGTTTTCTACCACAAGAACCGTATGCCCTACTCAGAACATTACGAACTCTCGATCCAGAGACAGTTCGGTTCGAATACTGTTCTGAGCGCAAGCTATGTTGGAAATCAGGGGCATCGATTGCTCACCTCTCTCGAGGCCAATCCGGGCAGCCCCGCACTCTGCGAATTCTTGAGCAATCCCGCCAACTTGGCGTCGGGTGCAAGCCCTTGCGGTCCATTTGGTGAAAATACGACTTACCAGTTGGCTCCCGGCGTCACTGTGCCATCTGGTATTCCCGTGTTCTATGTGCCAGGCACAAACAACACCGTAGTTGCTGGCACTCGAACCATACTCAATCCGCTGTACTTCGGTAGCAATCCGTACATGCAGGAGAGCGCGAATTCGGCTTACAACTCGTTCCAGCTCAGCGTGCGCCACAACAGCGATCGTGGGGACTTCCTTATTGGCTACACCCTCGGAAAGTGTCTGGACAATTCGTCCGGACTTCAGGATTCGACGAATCCGATTGATCCCAGGTTGAGCCGTGCGCTTTGCACATTTAACGTGCACCAGAATTTCGTGGCGAGTTACAACCTCAATTTCCAATTGGACAAACTCTTCCATGCGGACCATGGAATTTCCAACAAGCTTTCGGCGGGTTGGTCCATCTCTGGAATCACTACCTTTGCTACAGGCCTGCCGATCTCACTTTCGGAAAATGATGACAACTCTCTGTTCGGTGTCACCACCGCGACCGTGGATGTACCGGAGCTTTCCGGTACCGGCAAATTGTTCGCCGGGGGCACCATCAGCAGTAAGAATCCACGGAGCGGCCTGCCCTATTTCAATAAAGGTTATTTCACGTATGAGCCGCTCGGGCAGTTTGGTAACGCCAACCGTCAGTTCTTTTCGGGCCCTGGCCTGAACAATTGGGACATGGCGCTGCTCAAAAATACTAACTTCACCGAGTCGAAAACACTGCAATTACGATTTGAAGCGTTCAACATCTGGAACCACGCGCAATTTCAGAATCCTTCCGGTCTAATCAACAGCGGCCTGTTCGGCGTCGTGACCAGCGCTTACGCTCCACGCGTCATGCAGATTGCCGCGAAGTTCTTGTTTTAGCCCACCCCGCTGGCCTACATTGGCGCGCTTTGATAATGTGCCGGTGAGGTGGGCGGCTAATCACAATGAATTCTCACGCACTTGATACTCCGATTCGCCGCTTCCCCTATCGCTTGATAGTGATTTCCTTTCTTTACCTGTTCGGCGTAACCCATTTGTGCAGTGCCCCCGGGCGAACCCAGGCGCCATCTAACAACGCATCCAAAACTCCACAGCGAGCAAATGGCGAAGGACGCAAACTCTTCGAATCGGTTTGCGCGGGCTGCCATGGCATGGACGGACGAGGAGGCGAGCGCGGCCCGGATATTTCCACGCGCCAACAGGTGGTGCAACTTTCCGACGCGGATCTTTTGGAGATTCTCCATGGTGGCAGGCCTGCCGCCGGGATGCCCCCGTTTGATTCCCTTGGCAACCTGAAGCTAAAAGCCGTGCTCGCTTATCTACGTTCGCTGCAGGGCAAAGGCGCGGTTGCTGCACTCCCCGGCGATCCCCGCAACGGCAAATCACTATTCTTCGGCAAGGCGCGCTGCTCGGAATGCCACATGGTTCAAGGGGCCGGCGGGTTTCTCGGCCGCGACCTTTCCAACTATGGCGCAACCCTCTCCACCGCAGACATTCGGTCCAACATTCGGCGATCCCCCAACAGTTCGAACAACGCAAACAAAACGGCCGTCATCACCATGCGTGACTCGCGCACATTCACCGGCGTGGTTCGAAACGAAGACAATTTCTCTATTCAACTGCAATCGCTCGACGGAGCATTTCATTTCTTGACCAAGTCCGACGTCGCCCGCGTTGAATTTCTCCCCGATCCCATCATGCCCTCCGATTACGGTACGATTTTGAAACCATCGGAATTGGACGACCTCGTAAGCTATCTTGTGACCACTGCCAGGGCGGGACGAATCAGAAACCAAGGAGACGAGGACAACGACAATTGACAACGGGACAACCTAAAATGACGAGAATCTTCCGCTTCGTACTTCCATTCCTGATTGCCGGGATATGTTTCTCCGCAATACAAGCACACGGCCCCGCGCGTGAATTCCAATTGCGAGCGGAATCGCCACAATTCTGGAAATTGTTCTCCCGAGACGCAAAGCTCGGAACGCTGGCAACCGGCTTCGGCTTTACGGAAGGGCCCGTGTGGGATCCGGCTGGTTTTACGTATGTTAGCGATGAAGAGATCAACCGGATTTATCGCGTCTATCCCGATGGCCATAAAGAAGAACTCCTCTCCCTGGGCGATCCCGATGGAAATACCTACGACCTCGACCAAAAGCTGCTCGACTGTGCCAGTGTGCTGCGCGCGATTATCCGTATTGAACCGGACGGCAAGTACAAGGTCCTGGCGGATCGCTTCGAAGGGAAGCGGTTTAACAGTCCGAACGATGTCGTGATCGGGCCCGACGGAGCAATCTATTTCACGGATCCAACCATGGACCTGCCGGCCGGGGAAAAACAGGAGCTTCCGTTTCAGGGAGTCTATCGCCTGGATGCTGAGGGTAACGTCCGTCTGCTCACAAAGGATTTGACGCAGCCGAACGGCCTGGCGTTTTCGCCGGACGGCAAGAAGTTTTATGCGGACGACAGCGAGCAGAGGAACATTCGTGTCTATGATTTCCAGCCGGACGGTTCGCTGCGCAACGGCCGCATCTTTGCCAGTGAAGCGGGGCCGCAGAAAAGTGGGGTCCCCGACGGCATGAAAGTGGATCACGATGGAAATTTATTTGTTACAGGCCCCGAAGGAATCTGGGTGTGGGACCCGCGTGGCCAGCACTTGGGCACCGTCGTTTTGCCGGAGCAGCCCGCGAATCTAGCTTGGGGCGATCCGGACTACGGCACGCTTTACATCACCGCCACAAAATCGGTGTATAGACTCCGCACAAACACACAGGGATTTGTCCCGTATCTTCGACTGTCCAAGTAATCTATGGAATCCGATCGCCGGGTCTCGATTCGATCTGTAGCCGTTCTCAACAGTCGCAGATTTACGACTCGGCGATTTCACTGGCCTGCGGGAATCTCTTTGGCGAATTTTTTGCCTTCCATTTTTCCAGAGATGCGAAATAGCGCCCACACCGCAAGGACATAGAACTAATCAGCAGTTACCACGTCCGGGGACATGGAAGCGACATCTTGTGGATTTTCCTCATGTTTTACGCGCCAGGACAGTGGCGCCATAAATCCCTCCCCGACGGCATTGAGGATCGTTTCGCGTAAAATTCTGTCGATGGTGCTCAAGGCACTCGCATCAAGTTTCCATCCTTCAATGCCGCCCACGGCCGATATCTGCGCGGGACGGCGCGCGCCCCAAAGAGCCACCGTGACTCCTGGCTGATCGAGCACCCAGCGCACGGCGAGATCCAGCACGCGCTTGCCGTAATGCTCCTGAGCGTACTGGTCGAGGCGTTCCACGGCTCTCAAATACTGAGCATTGGTGGGCGGCCGGAACTTAGGATCGGTTTTGCGCAGGTCATCACCCCGAAACACCGTGTCCGCGCTTATCCTTCCACTGAGCAAGCCGCGACACAGGCAGCCGTAAGTGAGTGCAACGATGTTATTTTCGCGGACGTAAGGAAGAACATCACCTTCGCTTCGACGTTCAAAAAGGTTATACGGAGGCTGGTCGAAATGCAGGGGCGCAACCGAACGGAACCGCTCCATATCGGCGGGCGAATAATTGCTTACGCCAATGGCGCGAATCTTGCCCTCGCGGTACAGCTGGTTCATTGCTTCTGCAGTCTCTTCGACCGGAATGTTAGGATCGGGCCAGTGCACTTGGTAGATATCGATGTAACTCGTTTGCAGGCGGCGCAAAGAATCGTCTATCTCCTTCAGAATTCGCTCGCGGGACGCATTGCGGAGCACTAGTCCTTTCCTCCACTGAAGGCCTGCCTTGGTGGCAATGATTACTTTATTTCGACAGCCAAGCTGCGTTATGGCTTGGCCGACAATTTCTTCGGAATGGCCAAATCCATAGACGGGCGCACTATCCAAAAGGTTAATTCCTTCGGCCAGTGCCGCGTGGATGGTGCGGACAGACTCGCGGTCGTCAGCGCCGCCCCACTTCCAGCCACCAATGGCCCAAGTGCCGAGCCCAATCCGCGAGACCCTTCGGTCAATTCCGGAAATAGTCGTAGTTTCCATTGCTCCTGACCTCCGGGCATTCGCTACGGAGCCTGGGCACTATATCTTCCAACTCGTGAGCAACTCTCTGTTGTAAGCCGGCAGGCCCAGTAAGCGCTCCTTCACGCACCGGTTGGAAGTGCCTTCGGGACTGCGGGGACTGAACCCTGCATCGGGATATAGATGCGTAGCTTCCGCCGGAAAAGCCTTTACCGAGGTCTTGCTCGTTAACCTCAAACCATTCAAGTTTGAAGATTGAGATTGCAAAGGGTCGACTGCATGTTGGGAAAATCAAATCCAGGCAATCCATCGTGCGGCTAAATTGTTTTTTCTTTGAGCCCATAACGGATAGCATCACGGTTGTGCCACAATCTGGCTTGTTACATGTCACACAAGGTCCCAAATCAGATTTGTCTCTCATCGGTCGTAAGTGTGGATCGGTCACAGCGTTTATCGATATCAGGAAAAAGCCCTATATCACGATCAGATCCTCCCTAAGGTCTTCCATGTACCGGAATAACTGTTTGCAGGCGAAGCAGGTCGCGATTCGAACGCTCGAACAGTTCTCAGTGATTTCCATATCCGCGAACCACTACTCGACACCATGGGCAGAAGGTTTTCCGAAACCCTTGCTGGGATTCTAGGCGCGGGCCGTGCTGGCCTTGCCATGGTCTTGAATTTGCGCCTAGACAGTCTCTGTGGCATCTTGCATTGCGTCTTCGTGGTGGCCATGGGCTAAGTGGGTTTGACGCGCTGCCGTCTCGTTTTCTGCTGCTTCGTGTACTGTTCTCGGTTTGCAGGGCAGCCTGGGACGGAGACGCACGGTGAGAGGCTCGGTACTGAACTTCGGTCTGACATTTGCGGAACGTCGGACTGTTATGGCGATTTCAACGTGCGTTTTCTGGGAGTGAATGAAATACTTACCTGACTGTACTGCGCCGATTTGTCGCACTCGCGTGATGGCATCGTCGAGGGTCACCGCGGCTTCGATCCAGAGGTGTTCCTTGGCGCTCAAGACACGAAAAATGTCGAACTGAGGAACCATAATCAGCCTCACTACTTCCCCGCTGTTGTAACCGGCCGGATTTATCGGAAAGGCTCCCACCCTTGCGGGCAGGAGCCCCTCCATCACGACAGTGTGCGAAACCTGCACTCTCATCCGCGCAGAGAGAATGCTGTGCACACTGGCGTAGCTAAAATGAAAAACTCAGGGGGCGGTGCTGGATGGCTGAGTGGCTGGATTACAGATGATTGAAATCACTTTGTCAATAGTACCGCTCGATTTCAGCCGACAGCAATTTGGCGTTGGCAATCATGTGCATTTTATAACCAGAAGCGTATACACATTTCCTCTAACGGTTGAGTGAATTTCATGCCTGCTGAGCGACGGCTACTGCATACGTTTATGTTGTAGCGGGACACGTCAGCCGTCAGATGCTTGAACGCTACGGCCACATCCGCTCACAAGCAAAGCAGGCCGCGATCCAGGCGCTCGAACAGGGAGCAATCGAGCCAATTCTGCACGCGATAGGGCATAAAAATGGACACATCAGTGCAAACGACCAAAGCAATGAACACCCTAACTTATTTTTAGAAATGGTGGGTCCGCCAGGATTTGACCAAACCCGAACTCAAGAAATTATGGAAGCGAAGCGAGAAGGACCAGAAATTCCATCGCCTCCTGCTTAAGATGTTGTCCACTCTGGTCTGGCTGCCATCCACGACCAAGGACCGACTCGCGGCCTGCCAGCTTGCGGATCACATTTTGCAAAGGGCGGGAACAAGCGGAAGACGGGAATTAAAAGACAGGCTCAGATCGGTTGGGTGGAAATTTTAGGTTCCCCGGCACAATTGACTGGATTCTGATCGCTAGCTTCAACTCTTGATCGTCCTTCTTTCGGCGACTCAAAACGCCCGGCAGAACGCGTAAATCGTGTGCTCATCTCGCGCCTGCCGAGCGGAACCGCCGTCTGCTCTCGCCGTCAATCGACCGCCCCGGCAAAGTTTGACAGGTTGGGTGCTGGTGGATTCGGATATTTCTTGATGGACTCCTCGTACTCCTTAATCACCTTGAAGGCGGGATCTGCCATAAAAACGGTGATGCCGCCGAGATTCAGATCCTCATGCGGATCCATCTCGATGTTGTAAACCTTCGGGAACCACATCGGTGCGGCGCTCACGTACATCCCTCCGAGCATTTGCTGCCCCGTGCCAGTCAGGTGCATGTC
>Ga0181526_10003211_pt1 | contig 13512 bp, 11 predicted proteins | sample PEATcosm2014_Bin_35_FD_119750 | JGI IMG/M metagenome (GOLD analysis project Ga0181526, IMG submission 119750) | Peatland microbial communities from MTU Mesocosm Facility, Houghton, MI, USA - PEATcosm2014_Bin06_30_metaG | ecosystem: Environmental > Terrestrial > Soil > Wetlands > Peat | place...
CCGATGGGCCGCGGACCTCCTATCGCACGAAGAGCGTCAACTAGAGGTGGGACTGAAATGGTCGTGATGGGTCACCCTTGCCCCTTGGCCTCCCGCCTCTGTCACGTGGCGGAGTATCGCAAAACCATTGTCGGGCGAGATTGTGGGGACGCGCGGCCGTCGGGCCGTTCGGCGAGGTGCTGAGAATGCTCGGCCGCCACGATGGCGCGGGCCGCAACCCTAAAGATGCTATTCGGCTACTTGCTGGTGGGCGGCGAAGGCGCCCGGCGGAGGAGAGCCCGCGGTCCGCCCCAATGGACCAGGACCGCTTCCCCCGTATCGGCGCAATGTCCCGGCTGCGCGCGACGCTCGCCCCACTCCCGTCGGCGGGTCACGCGGCGTCGACGGTGTACGCCTGAATTTCCACCTTCAGCCTCTTGCGAACCACGCCGAGAATGGCGGCCAGATTGTCCATCGTCGGATTGCCTCGTTTCGAAAGCATCCGATGCAGGCTCTTGACCGGCTTCGCCGTCCCGGCGGCGAGCTCTTCGAAGCCGACCGTTGCGTCGATGAGGTCACGCAGGATGAGGCGGGCGGTGCCCGGCTCGCCATTCAGGAACAGCGTGGCTGCCTCGTCGAGCAGCGCTTTGGCGAATGCCGGGTCGCGCCGCACGCGCCCGACAATCGTGTGCTTGAAATCCCGGGTCAGCGCCATGTCCATGATCTCATCCCCCCTCGAAATGCCGCAGGAACGACGCCAGCGTCGCGTCGGGCGCCTCCTCCGGCACGTAGTGCCCGCAGTCGATCGCTCCGCCGCTGACGTCTGTCGCATAGCTCCGCCAGATCGCCAGCGCGTCGCCGTAGACCCGGCCGGTGTGGCTGCGCGCGCCCCATACCACCAGCAGCGGCGCCTCGACCCGGTGGCCGCGCCGGAAGTCTTCCTCGTCCATCGCGAGGTCGCAGGTCGCGCAGGCGCGATAATCCTCGCAGCTGCCGCGGATGGTCTTCCAGGTGAAGCAGCGCACGTACTCGGCGAACGCCTGCGGGTCCATGAACGCAAGCCCGATGCCGGGCTTCGACAGCTTCTGCTCCATGAACCAGGCGGCCGGCACCGCGTTCATCATGCGCTCGGGAAAGTCGTAGGGCTGCGCCATGAACAGCCAGTGCCACGACGACATCGCCCAGTCCTTCGAGGCGTGCGTCCAGATGTGATGGCTCGGCAGGATGTCGACCACCGCCGCCTTGATCACCCACCCGGGGTGATCGAGGCACATGCGATGGGTGGTGCGCGCGCCGCGGTCGTGCCCGGCGACGAAGAACTTTTCGTAGCCGAGATGGCGCATCAGCTCCACCTGGTCCTGCGCCATGGCGCGGAACGAATAGTTGACGTGGTCGGCGCCGCCGTCCTCCGGCCCGACGCTGTCGCCGTAGCCGCGCAGATCGGCGGCCACTACGTGGAATCTTTGCGCCAGCTTCGGCGCCATGCGGTGCCAGGACACGTGGGTCTGCGGATTGCCGTGCAGCAGCAGCAGCGGCGGCCCGGCGCCGCCGTGGCGAAAGTGGATGCGCGCACCCGAGGTGTCGACGTCGCCGGCGTGAAAGTCTTCGAACATGCCTCACCTTCTCGTCGTCGCCGACGATCATCGACGCCACCGCCCGGGCGGCGGCGACGCTCGGCGCCGGCGCGAGCGCGGCGAGCCGGACCGCACTGCGGCTGCGACCCCGCATGCGATTGTCCCGCGAAACTCCTGGCGCTGCGCGCTTTCGCTTCACTGGGCGCGGATTGTCGCGCCGGGGTCTCCGGCTGGCAAGCACCCAAAAGCCGAGGTGTCGCTGCGGCGAGCGGCGAGCCGATGGGCACGATCAGACCAGGCGCGAGTCCGTGCGGTCTCCTGGGCGCGCTCCAATCCGGAGCGAACCTTGTGGGGCCTTGCTCCATTGGGTAGCCTCGGCAGCGCCGGGCTCGCCCAGGGGAATCAAATGATGTTCCGCAAAATTTTGGCTGTCGCAGGACTGCTGCTCTCGGCGGCCGTTTCCGTTGTCGCGCTCGTTGGTCTCGTCGCCGTCTGCCTGGGCGAGAGGGCGCTCGCAGGCGAGGCGGTGCCCGACCGTCTGACGATCGGCTACGAGCACGAGGGTCAGATCGACGCGAGCATGCCGGCGTGTCTCGCCACCGTGAAGGAGGTGACCGAGTGGGACGCAGCCGCGACGGAAAAGGGCGCGAGAGACGTGTGCGCGGCCCGCAAGCGCCACGTCGAGGCCTACGCGGCGCTGCAGAGCAGCTACAGGACTTTCGTCGAGGCATACTCGGTCGACCGCCGGCTGAGCCTCGCGGACGCCGTGTCGAGCTTCAAGACTCTGGTCAAGGCATGTATCGACCACAAGTTCGGACTGACCACCGGCGGCCACAACATCATGATCGACATCATCGAGAATGACATCGCGACCCGGTGCCTGGCCTTGGGAAGCAACCTGCTCAAGGACGAGACGAAGAAGTACAAGGCACTGCAGTGATGCGCGTCGGGGCGGCTCGAGTCCGCCTGACGGCAGGCGCCGGCATCGTCCTGGACAACTCCGGATCTCGAGCCGGAACCGGGCGTTGGCGACCGGTCTGGCCTCTCTCTTGTTGAACACGCAGAATCCGGCAAAGACGCTTGGCAAGCCGGCCATGTATCGATGTCGCGGAGGGTGCAGCTTCGTCGTTCCGCGCAGAACGATCTTGCCGCCGCCCGACGGGTGTCGCGGCCTCCGCGGCCCCGTCGGACCGTCCCGGGCGGCGGACCAGCGGGGGGTCCGAATAGGACATGACGCGGCGTGATGCCCTCCGTGCGGTCGCGAGCTTGGCGTTTATTGTTTTTCCCCAGAATGTTACGGTTGCGAGCATTGACTCCGCTGCAGGCGGATCTATACGGGATCCATGTCAGTAGATTTTCTGTCGGTCCTGAAAGCCGAGATTGCGGATCTTGAGGAAGAGATCCGCAACGATCCGCGGTATCGCAAGCTTCTGCGGCTCCGCGAGGCCTTGGCGGAATACGAGCCCGCGAAGACGGCGCGAGCGCCCGTCGCGGCGAGCCGCCAGCCGGTCGCCGCACCGGTGGCGCGGGCCGAGGAGGACACGCTGCCATCCTCCGGCGAGAGCGTGTTCAGGGAGCGCAGCACCGTCAACCGCTCCGAGCTCCTCAGGCACCTGTTGCGGTCTCCGATGCATCGCGAGCGCCGCAACCCCGAAGGCCGCCAGACCGGCGGCCGCTGAGGCCGGTAACCCTTGTTCGATCATCGCGCACGATCGTAGCCCGGATGGAGCGAAGCGAAATCCGCGGGCGGCGGTGCCGCCTGCGGGGGCGTTCCCGCATTGCGCTGCGCTCCATGCGGGCTACACCCCGCCCCCCTGAAAAAGCGATGGGAGCGCGCGCGCAGTTGAGGTAAAGAGGCCCCCCTGCCCTCGTGCAGTCGATCCAAAGGGAGGACGCGGATGCCGGCTTTTCGTCGTGCAGGTGCCCTGTTGGCACTCGCGCTCATGACCACATCGGCCGGCCTCATCGCAGCCGGCGCGCCCACTCCAGCAGCCGCCCAGGCCGGGAAGACCATGACCACAGCATCGGGCTTGAAGATCACGGACAGCAAGGTCGGCACCGGCGCTTCGCCGAAGCCCGGGCAGATCTGCGTCATGCACTACACCGGGTGGCTCTACCAGGATGGCGCCAAGGGCAAGAAGTTCGACAGCTCCGTCGACCGCGGCGAGCCGTTCGAGTTTCCCATCGGCAAGCACCAGGTCATCGCCGGCTGGGACGAGGGCGTCGCCACCATGAAGGTCGGCGGCAAGCGCACGCTCATCATTCCGCCCGACCTCGGCTACGGCGCCCGCGGCGCCGGCGGCGTCATCCCGCCCAACGCCACGCTGATCTTCGACGTCGAGCTGCTGGACGTGAAGGGCTGAGCCCGGCGCACCGGGCGGCCGATCGGGGAGGACACCATGGTCATTCTGGGCTCGGGCGAGCATCGCTACCGTGTGGTCGAGAGCTGGGCGAAGCTGCCCGACGGCTGGGACCTCAGGGACGTGGGCTCGGTCGCCGTCGACAGCCGGGACCGCGTCTACGTCTTCAACCGCGGCGCCCATCCGATGGTGGTGCTGGACCGCGACGGGAGCTTCATCACCAGCTGGGGCGAGGGCCTGTTCAAGCGCGCCCACGGGCTCCACATCGACGCCGACGACCATCTGTACTGCACCGACGACGGCGACCATACGGTGCGCAAATGCACCACCGACGGCAAGGTGCAGCTGACGATCGGCATCCCCGGCAAGCCGGCGCCGTTCATGAGCGGCGAGCCGTTCCATCGCTGCACCCACACGGCGCTGTCGCCCAAGGGCGAGATCTACGTCTCCGACGGCTACGGCAACGCCTGCGTCCACAAGTACACGCCCGACGGCAAGCTGATGAAGACCTGGGGTGAGCCGGGCACCGATCCCGGCCAGTTCAACATCGTGCACAACATCGCCACCGACCAGGACGGCTGGGTCTACGTCGCCGACCGCGAGAACCACCGCGTGCAGGTGTTCGACGGCGACGGCCGGTACGAGGCGCAGTGGAACAACCTGCACCGGCCGTGCGCGCTGCATTGCTGCGGCGGCCGGACGCCGAATTTCATCGTCGGCGAGCTCGGGCCCGGCATGCCGGTCAATCTCAAGGTGCCGAACCTCGGGCCGCGGCTGTCCATCGTCGACGCCAAAGGCAAACGGATCGCGCGGCTCGGCGGCGAGCACGGGCCCGGGCTCGAGGCGGGAAAATTCCTCGCCCCGCACGGCGTGGCGCTCGATTCCCAGGGCGACATCTATGTCGGCGAGGTCGGCGTCACCAACTGGAGCACTAGCTTCCCGGAAACGCCGATGCCCAAGACCGTGCGCTGCCTGCAGAAGCTCGCCAAGGTGGCGTGATCACCTCGGACCCGTAGGGTGGGCAAAGCGTAGCGTGCCCACCGCCACACGCGCCGCGTCGCCACATCGGTGGGCACGGCGCAAGCGCGCCTTTGCCCACCCTACGAAATGCCGGATCATGCCACGGCCTGAACGCGGTCGCATTGTCGCGCGACAAACATCGGACGCAAAGCCCTCGCAACCGACATGATCGCATTCCAGCATCTCGGCAAGACCTACGGCGAGTTCACCGCCGTGCGCGATCTCGACTTCGCCATCGAGAAGGGCGAGGTGTTCGGCTTTCTCGGGCCCAACGGCGCCGGCAAGACCACCACCATCCGCATGATGATGGGCATCCTGGTCCCGAGCAGCGGCCGCATCGTCATCGACGGGCTCGACTGCCAGACCGATCGCGTCGAGGTGAAGCGGCGCGTCGGCTATCTGCCGGACAACCCGATCTTTTACGACTACCTGCGGGGCCGGGAGATCCTCGAGTTCGTCGGCGAGATGCACGGCCAGTCGCGCGGCGAGGCGCGGCAGCGCGCGGCAGCGCTGCTCGACGAGTTCGCGCTCGACGATGCCGGCGAGGAATACGCAGTCAACTACTCCACCGGCATGAAGAAGAAGCTCGGGCTCGCCTGCGCGCTCATCCACGATCCCGCCGTCCTCATCCTCGACGAGCCCACCAACGGCCTCGACCCGCGGGCCTCGCACGAGGTGCAGGAGCGGCTGCGGCTCGCTGCCGCGCAGGGCAAGACGATCTTCCTGTCGACCCATCTGCTGGACATGGCCGAGCGCCTGTGCGGGCGCGTCGGCATCATCGACAAGAGCCACCTCGTCGCGGTCGGGCCGCTGCAGGAGCTGCGGGAAAAGCTCGTCCCCGGCGGCTCGCTGGAGCAGGTCTTCCTCAAGGTGACCGACGTCGACGAGGGCGACGGGAGCGCCGCGTGAGCGCTTCCGTCGGCGCCTGGCGGGCGGCCGCCCTGCTGTGCAGCTTGCGGCTGCGCCGCCAGCTCCATCAGATCGGGGCGATGTACCGCTTCGGCAAGCCGTCGGCGGGCCGCACCGCGACCGGCCGAAAATCCTCGGCCGGCGGCGTGCTGGCGGCGTTCATCGTTCTGGTCATGGTCGGCAATTTCATCAACCTGTCGTTCCAGGGCATGGCCCACCTGAACAAGGCGCTCGGCACGGTCCTGGAGCAACCCAAGGCCGGCGTGCCGCCGGGACAGCATCCGCAGCCGTCGCTGCGGCGCATCGCGCCGGCCCCCGGCAGCGTGTTGGCCCCCGGCGTCATCAAGGGCGCGACCCTCGAGGTCACGCTCATCGTGCTGGCGGTGCTGTTCCTCGCGCTCGCCAGCCGCGAGATCACCCGGCCCGAATGGGATCTCGAGTGGCTCGTGACCTTGCCGATGCCGCTCTCCACCCTGCTGTCGAGCCGGCTGGTCGAGCGGGTGGTGACCAATGCGGCAGGGTTCATCGCGCTCGGCCCGTTCCTGTCGATCCTCGCCTGGGAGTGCGGCTACCGCTGGACGGCCCCGCTCCTCGGGCTGGCAACGACGCTGGCGCTGCTGCTCGCGGTCGCCGCCGCGCAGACCCTGGTGGACACCGGGCTGCGCCTGTCGCTGTCGCCGCCCAGGCTCAGGAACCTGCAGGCGGTGATCTCCGTCGGCGGCGGGCTGATGTGCCTGCTCGCCATGGCGATGGCGCTGCGCGACGATGCGTTCATGTTCGGCTTCGCGGCGGCGCTGCCCGAGTGGATGACCTTGCTTCCCACCGGCCTGGCGGTGCGCGCGCTGGCGGCCGCCCGCGGCGGACCGGGGGCGCTGTGGTGGGTTGCCATGGCCGGCGAGATCGCCGCCTTCGTGGCGGTAGCCTACGCGCTGCTGGTCCGGCAGCTGCGCAACGGCGTGGTGGCGGCAGGCGCCCGCGAGGCCGTCGCCCGCGTGCCGGGCGCGGCCCGCCGCGCCGCGACTGAGACGAAGGCGAGGCGGCCGCTGCTTCCGGCCGTGCAGCGGCGCGAGCTGCGGCTGCTGGGACGCGATCGCAGCTTCATGGCGCAGACGCTCCTGCTCCCCGCCATCATCGTCGGCGCGCAGGTCGTGCTCAACGCCCGGTCCAACATCTTCGTCGGCGCCGTCACGCATCCGGAAAACCTGGCGGCGATCGCGTTTGCGCTCGCCGCCTACACGCTGATGCTCTCCGCGTTCCAGACATTGAACACCGAAGGCCAGGCGCTGTGGATCCTGTACTGCGTGCCGCAATCGCTGGACTCCGTGCTGTGGCAGAAGGCGAGGTTGTGGGCGTCGGCGGCCACCGTCTATCCGCTCCTCATATTCGCCACGGCGATCGCGGTGGCCGGCACCGTCTCGCTGCGGTTCATCGGCTCCGCCGCGGTCGTCCTCATCGGCGTGCCGATCTTCGCCGTCATCGCGACGGCGCTCGGCGTGTTCGCCTGCGATCCCCTGGCGCAGGAGGTCCAGCGGCGCCTGCGCCTGACCTACGTCTACCTCTACATGACGCTCGCCTCGTTCTATGTCTACGCGGTGTACGCCAGCACGCTGTGGCAGTGCGCCGCCCTGATGATCCTGACGGCGCTGCTGGCGATCGCATTGTGGCAGAAGGCCCGCGACCAGTTCGACTATCTGCTCGATCCGTCGGCCTCGCCGCCGGCGCGGGTCTCGGTCTCCGACGGCATGATCGCGGCGCTGCTGTTCTTCGTGCTGCAGGCGGTGGTCGTCCTCATCGTCAGGACGATCGACCACGACGCCGGCGCGGCGACGACCCTGTGGCTCGCCTTCTGCAGCGCCGGAGCCGTGACCTACGGCGTCATGCGGCTCGTCTACTGGCGCGCCGGCACCGCCGGCGTTCCCCGCATCGTCGGCGACGGCCTGCCGCGGGCGCTGCTGTGGGGAGCGGCCGGAGGCGTCGCGGCGGCGCTCGCCGGCGTCGCCTACATCGCGGTCATCGCCTCGCTCGATCTCCTTCCCTCGCCGCAGCACCCATCGCCTGCTGCCGACCACACGATCGCGATCGCGGTCGCGGCGCTCACCGTCGCCGCCGCGCCGCTGTTCGAGGAGTTCATCTTCCGCGGCCTGATCTTCGGAGGACTGCGGCGATCGCTCGGCCTCGCCGCGGCGACGCTGGCGAGCGCCGCCATCTTCGCCATCGTGCACCCGCCGATCTCGGTGATCCCGGTCTTCGTCCTCGGTGTCTGCACCGCGCTGGTCTACGAGCGGACCCGGATGCTCGCCGCCCCGATGCTCGCGCACGCGATCTACAACGCGGCCGTGGTCGGCTTTCAATGGTCCGTGATGCCGTGATCGGCCGGTCCCGGTTGCGCCGTCGAGGCCGCGATGCGACACTAACCCAGCTCGTCATGGCCGGGCTCGTCCCGGCCATCCACGCCTTGCTTGTACCAGCAAGACGTGGATGCCAGCGCAATTCGGCTTTAGCCGAGTTGCGACGCTTTAGATGGTGCAAGTCGGACAAGTCCGACTTGCCTGCCCAAGGCCGGGCATGACGGCGGGGAGGTTGTGCGTCAACTCGATCGGAAAATGCTCAGGAGAGCCTGCCATGCGGCTGAAGGACAAGGTGGCTGTGGTGACCGGTGCGGCGAGCGGCATCGGAAAAGAGATCGCGACCGTGTTCGTCCGCGAAGGGGCGATCGTCGCCATCGCCGATCTCGACGCCAAGGCGGCGGAGGCCACCGCACGGGAGTTCGATCCGACCGGCAAGCGGGCGATCGGCGTCGCCATGGACGTCGCCGACGAGCAGCAGGTCGATGCCGGCATCGCCAAGGTGATCGCCGCGTTCGGGGCGCTCGACGTCCTCGTCAGCAACGCCGGCATCCAGATCGTCGCTCCGATCGTCGACTTCGAGTTCGCCAAGTGGAAGAAGCTGATGGCCATCCACCTCGACGGCGCGTTCCTGACCACCCGGGCGGCGCTGCGGCAGATGTACAAGCAGAAGAGCGGCAGCGTCATCTACATGGGCTCGGTGCACTCGAAGGAGGCTTCTGTGCTCAAGGCCCCGTACGTGGCGGCGAAGCACGCCCTGATCGGGCTCGCCAAGGTGGTCGCCAAGGAGGGCGCGGCGCACGGCGTGCGCGCCAACGTGATCTGCCCGGGGTTCGTGCGCACGCCGCTGGTCGACAAGCAGATCCCCGAGCAGGCCAAGGAGCTCGGCATCTCCGAGCAGGACGTGATCAGCAAGGTCATGCTCAAGGAGACCGTGGACGGCGAGTTCACCACCGTCGCGGACGTCGCCGAGACCGCGCTGTTCCTCGCCGCCTTCCCGTCCAACGCGCTGACCGGCCAGTCGATCGTGGTCAGCCACGGCTGGTTCATGCAGTAGGCAGCTCCGCACCGTCATGCCCGGCTTTGTGCCGGGCATCCACGTCTTGCTTGCTGCCCTGCGCCGTCATGCCCGGCCTTGTGCCGGGCATCCACGCCTTGCTTGCTGCCCGGCGCTGTCATGCCCGGCCTCGTGCCGGGCATCCACGTCTTGCTTGCTGCCCGGAGACGTGGATGGCCGGGACAAGCCCCGGCCATGACGCGCTACCGCTCATCCGACCGAGAACATGCCGGCGCTGCCGGCCTGGCGGGCGCGCGGGATGCGGGCCTTGCGCCGGCGCATGTCCTCGAGGATCACGTACATCTCGGCGGCGCCGAGCGCGTCGTTGAAGGCGTCGTGCTGGGGCAGCGCCGGGAGGCCGAGATCGGCGAGAATCGCCGCGAACCGCAGGTCGACCGCGGTGCCCGGCGGCGCCGCCCCGTACTTGCGCTCGTAGTAGAGCTCGGAGACGTCGATGCGGCGGTTGGGGAGGTGGATGTTGAGCCAGGTGAACAGATATTTGTTGAGCATGCGCACGTCGAACGAGATCCAGTAGCCGACCAGCGGACGGCTGCCGATGAAGCGCAGGAACTCGGGCAGCACCTGCTGCATGGTGCGCGCTCCCACCACGTCCTGCTCGCGCAGATGATGCACCCGGATCGCGCTCGCCTCCATGGCGGCGCTCGGCCGCACCAGCACGTGGAACGCCTCGCTGGTGAGGATTTTCGAGCCGCGGATGCGGATCGCCGCGATGCTGATCACGTCGTCGGCGAGGATGCTGAAGCCGCTGGTCTCGCAATCGAGCGACACCATCTCGCCGCTGTCGTCGGGGCGGAACAGGAAGTCGTAGGCGCGGTCGGAGAGCAGCACCCGGTCGATCCGCCGTCGCAGCGCCCGCAGCATGGTCAGAACATGCCGAGGTGATAGCGGTTGCGGATCACCTCGCGGAAGCGCTTGACCACGCGCAGGCCGTCGCGCAGCAGGTCGCGGTCGCGGGTCGAGAGCTCTCCCAGGCGCACGATCGCCTCCGCCTGACGCTGGCCGCTCTTCATGGCGCGCAGCTGCGAGCGCAGGCGGATCTCCATGAAATAGCGCAGCGCGCCGGCGAGATCGCGGCCGAGCGTGTCGCCGAGCACGCCCGCCTCGGCGAGCGCGGCAATGCGCCGGACGGTCGGGGTCACGGTGATGCCGCGGTCGATCGCCAGCGTGCGGATGCCGTGGACGATCGGAAAGGTGCCGGCCTTCTTCACGTCGATCAGGTCGGAGGCGACGCCGACCGAGGCCATGAGCGAGGTGAGCCGGCCGGCGCTGGCGCCCTCGAACTGGTCGATGGCGCGGGCGAAATGCGCCAGATGCGCGCTCTCCCCGCGCATCATGGCGACGAGCTCGCCGCGCGCCCGCTCGACCAGCTCGGCGCGGCCGGCCACCGCGATGGCGTCGAAGAAGATGCCGAGATTCATGGCGCTGTCCTCGTCCGGCGTCATCACCCAGCTGCGAATCTGGTGAATGAAGCCGTCGATCGGCTGCGACCATTGCGGGTTGCGCACCATGACGTTGCCGGGACACGGCGGGAAGCCGAAGCGCTCCAGCGCCGCCGTGAAGGCGTCGCGAAACTCCTGCAGCTCGCTCTCCGGCACCGGCCTGTCGAGCAGCAGGCCGTTGTCCTGGTCGGTGCGCACGGTCTGCTCGCCGCGGCCCTCCGAGCCCATCACCATCAGGCAGCCGGCCTCGCGGATCGACGGCGGCGCCGTCATCTCGAACAGTTTCGTGAACAGGCGGCGGTTGAGGTCGGAGGTGATCTCGGCGATCGCCTCGACGCGCACGCCCTGCCGCTCCAGGCGCTCGACCTGGTTCTGGATGTCGGCGGCGGCGCCGGCCAGATCGGCGATGCCGTGGGCGCGGTCGATGCGGCCGGGGATCAGCTGCGAATTGCCCGCGACGAGGCCGAGAATGTCGATGTCCTCGAGCACGCCGACGAACACGCCGTCGGCGGCGACCGCGAGACGGCGCTTGTTGTGCCGGGTCATCAGCAGCAGCGCTGCGAACACGTAGTCGTCGCGGTCGACCGCCACCACGTCGAAATGGCAGACGTCGTGCACCGGGGTCGCGAGCGGCTTGTGGTCGAGCACCACGGCCTTCGACAGGTTCATGCCGGTCACCACCCCGACGCGCCCGCCATGGCGGATGAACAGCGCGTTGTTGTCGTGCTCGCGCATGGCGCGGCCGGCGTCCTCGATCGATGCGTCGCCGTCGATGAACACCGCCGGGCGAAAGCGCACATCGCGCACCCGGGCGCGCAGCACCGACTCCATGCCGTCGTCCTGACGCCGCGCGAACGAGCCGAGCTTGCGGGAAATCTCCGAATAGAAGAACGCCGCGAACCCGGCGTTGCGGCCGATCAGGTCGAGCACCAGCGCCTTCGGCACCAGGTAGCACAGCGTCTCCTCGGCGGCGACGAAGCGGTCGGCCGCGGCGCCGTGCACCAGCGAGCGGGCATCGAAGCTGTCCTTGGGGCCGAGCACCGCCACGACGCCGTCGTCGTCGCCCTCCTCGACCGCGCCCTTGATGACGACGTGCAGGAGCTCGGAGCGCTGGCCGCGATCGATGATCACCTCGCCCGGCCGGAAATACCCGATATCGAGCGCGGCGCGCAGCTCGCCGATCTCGTCATGGCTCAGCCGGTCGAACGGCGGATTGTAAGCGTCGAACGCCTGCGGCATCGCGTTGGCATCAATGCGCCAGCGCGCCGGTGGCGCCGATGCCGGTCTCGGAGCGGATGTACTGCGCCGCGAAGCCCGCGCGATCGGTCGCCGCCTGTTTGCTGGTGTCGAGCTTGGAGAACAGCCAGATGCCGCCGAACGCGATGGCGATCGAGAACAGCGCCGGATTGTCATAGGGGAACGGCGCGGTGGCGAAGCCGAACGTCTTCACCCACACGGCCGGGCTCAACACCACCATGGCGATCGCGCTGACGAGCCCGAGCAGGCCGCCGATCACCACGCCGCGGGTGCTGGTGCCCTTCCAGAACAGCGACATCACCAGCACCGGGAAGTTGCAGCTGGCCGCCACCGCGAAGGCGAGCCCCACCATGAAGGCGACGTTCTGGTTCTCGAACACGTAGCCGAGCACGATGGCGACGATGCCGATGAAGATCGCCGAGATCTTCGAGATCCGCACCTCGCGCTCCTCGGACAGCCCCTTGGCGAACACCGAGGCGAACAGATCGTGGCTCACCGCCGAGGCGCCGGCGAGCGTGAGGCCGGCGACCACCGCCAGGATGGTGGCGAACGCCACCGCCGAGATGAAGCCGAGGAACAGCGAGCCGCCGACGGCGTTGGCGAGATGCACTGCCGCCATGTTGGAGCCGCCGATGAGATCGGTGATCTTGTTGTAGACCCCCGAAGCATTGAGCTTGTAGTAGCTCGGATCGTTCATCAGGAAAGTGATGGCGCCGAAGCCGATGATGAAGGTGAGGATGTAGAAGTAGCCGATGAACCCGGTGGCGTAGAACACCGACTTGCGCGCCGCCTTGGCGTCCGCCACCGTGAAGAAGCGCATCAGGATGTGCGGCAGGCCGGCGGTGCCGAACATCAGCGCCAGCCCGAGCGAGACCGCGGAGACCGGGTCACTCACCAGGTTGCCCGGCGCCATGATCGACAGCCCCTTGGGATGGATGTCGACCGCGGCCTTGAACATCGCCTCGGGCGAGAAGCCGAAGGTCACCATCACCATCAGCGCCATGAAGGTGGCGCCGCACAGCAGCAGGCCGGCCTTGATGATCTGCACCCAGGTGGTCGCCACCATGCCGCCGAACGCCACGTAGACGATCATCAGCGCGCCGACGATGATCACCGCATAGAGATAGGGCAGGCCGAACAGCAGCTCGATCAGCTTGCCGGCGCCGACCATCTGGGCGATCAGATAGAACGCCACCACCGACAGCGTGCCGAGCGCCGACAGCATGCGGATCGGCGTCTGCTGCAGGCGGAACGACGTCACGTCGGCGAAGGTGTACTTGCCGAGGTTGCGCAGCCGCTCGGCGATCAGGAACAGGATGACCGGCCAGCCGACCAGCCAGCCGACCGAATAGATGAGGCCGTCGAAGCCGCTGGCGAACACCAGGCCGGAGATGCCGAGGAAGGAGGCGGCCGACATGTAGTCGCCGGCGATCGCCATGCCGTTCTGCAGCCCGGTGATGCCGCCGCCGGCGGCGTAGAAATCAGCCGCCGAGCGGGTGCGCCGCGCCGCCCACCAGGTGATGACGAGCGTGAAGGCGACGAAGACGAAGA